>LXOW01458947.1_pt1 | contig 15181 bp, 13 predicted proteins | sample 1368591 | NCBI WGS metagenome assembly LXOW01 (sample SAMN04884650, study PRJNA319009) | bovine gut metagenome | isolation source: Cow rumen | host: Bos taurus | place: Italy: Legnaro (PD) | collected 2014-07-09 | reverse complement strand
CGTGTCCGTAAGATGCACTCTAGCTATCGTTCCACTTTCCGTACCATTGGCGATACGCCGGTGGCTACCGTAGACCGCAAACGTGGCGTGGTGCCGATCAAGGAAGAATACAACCATCGTCGCCACGACCGTGATGTGAAGATCATCCCGACTTTCGATGACCGTGTGGCTATCCTTTACTACTACCCAGGCATGAAGCCCGATGTTCTCGACGCTTTGGTCGACAACGGCTACAAGGGCATCATTTGGGACGGTACGGGACTGGGTCACGTCAACAAGGGTATGTTCGATGCCATCCAGCGTGCTACCGACAAGGGTGTTCACCAATACATGTGCGTGCAGACCATTTGGGGTTACGCTCATATGTTCGTGTACGACACGGGCCGTGATCTGATGAACCGTGGCATCATCCCGGCAGGCAATATGCTTGCTGAGACTGCCTACATCAAGTTAGGTTGGGCTTTGGGTCAGACTCACGATAGGGAAGAGGTGAAGAAGATCATGCTCACCCCAATCAACAGTGAGATCACACCTCGTGAGCCTTACAACGGCTACCTCGTCTATCAAGGCGGTGTGCCTGAGGTCGATGAGTTTGTCCGTAAGGTACATAAGTAATTAAGAACTAGTAATTTATAAAATGGAGGCGGATTTGGTTCTCGCCTCCATTTTTTTGTTGTAAACCTCGAATAATTGTCGTAATTTTGCACCGATTTCAAATACGCGTATTTTTTATTATTAATTTATTCGAATAAATCATGAATCCTACTCACATTGAGCACATTGGAATCGCCGTGACTAGCCTCGACGAGTCCATTCCTTTCTTTGAAAAGCTGCTTGGCACCAAGTGCTATGCCATTGAAGAAGTAGCTGACCAAAAGGTGAAGACCGCCTTCTTGCGTTGCGGCCAAACCAAGATTGAATTGCTCGAACCCACCAGCCCTGAGAGCACCATCGCCGCTTTCATTGAGAAGAACAACGGTAAAGGTGGCATGCACCACATCGCTTTCGCTGTGGAAGGCATCGAAAACCAACTTGAGGAAGCCAAGGAAGCTGGCATCCGCCTCATCGACCAGGCTCCCCGCGGCGGCGCTGAAGGCCTCAGCATCGCTTTCCTTCACCCGAAATCAACTTTCGGCGTGCTGACTGAACTCTGCGAAAACAAAAACAAATAATACATTCAATCATGTTAATTGAACAGAAAATACAGGAATTGCTGGAGAAGCGCGGCGAGGCCCGTCTTGGTGGCGGCCAAAAGCGCATCGACTCACAGCATGCAAAGGGCAAGATGACTGCCCGTGAACGTATCGCCATCCTGCTCGACGAAGGCAGCTTCGAAGAGACGGATATGTTCGTGACCCATCGCACCACCGATTTCGGTCTCGACAAGCAACAATACCTCGGCGACGGCGTCGTCACTGGTCATGGCACCATCGACGGCCGCGTCGTTTACGTCTACGCTCAGGACTTCACCGTGTTTGGTGGCGCTTTGAGTGAAACCATGTCCCTGAAGATCTGTAAGGTGATGGACCAAGCCATGAAGGTTGGCGCCCCCGTCATCGGTATCTGCGACTCAGGCGGCGCCCGTATTCAGGAAGGCTCACGCTCCCTCGCCGGCTATGCCGAGATCTTCCAGCGTAACATCAACGCCTCTGGTGTGATCCCACAGATCTCCGCCATCTTCGGTCCCTGCGCCGGCGGTGCCGTGTATTCACCGGCGCTCACCGACTTCATCATCATGACCGAAGCCAACAGCTACATGTTCCTCACAGGTCCTAAGGTAGTGAAGACCGTCATCGGCGAGGATGTCAGCACCGACGACCTCGGTGGCGCACGCATCCACAGCCAGAAGTCAGGCGTGGCTCACTTTGCCGTTGAAAACGAAGAGGAAGGCCTTGGCCTGATCCGCCGTCTGCTCTCCTTCATCCCGCAGAACAACATGGAGAACGCTCCTCTGATGGAGTGCAACGACCCCATCGACCGTATGGAGGATGCCCTCAACCAGATCATCCCCGACAACCCGAACAAGCCATACAACGTGGGCGACATCATCACCGCCATCGTTGACAACGGTGACTTCTTGGAGATTCACAAGAACTACGCCAAGAACATCATCGTCGGTTTCGCTCGCTTCGACGGCATGCCGGTGGGTATCGTGGCCAACAATCCGGCTTTCTTCGCCGGTGTGCTTGACTGCGACGCTTCCCGCAAGGGTGCCCGTTTCGTCCGCTTCTGCGACGCCTTCAACATCCCGATCGTGACTTTGGTTGACGTTCCCGGCTTCCTGCCCGGCACTGGCCAAGAGTACAACGGCATTATCGTCCACGGCGCCAAGTTGCTCTACGCCTACGGCGAATCCACCGTGCCGAAGGTCACTGTTACCCTGCGTAAGTCCTACGGCGGTTCTCACCTCGTGATGGGCTGCAAGCAGCTCCGCAACGACGTCAACTACGCTTGGCCTAGCGCTGAGATCGCTGTGATGGGTGCCAGTGGTGCCGTTGAGGTGCTTGATGGCAAGAAGATCGCTGAGATCACCAATCCTGAAGAGCGCGCCGAGTTTGTTGCCCAGAAGGAAGAGGAATATCGCAAGAAGTTCGCCAACCCATACGAGGCTGCCAAGTTTGGCTACATTGACGATGTCATCGAGCCGCGCAATACCCGTTTCCGCGTGATCCGCGCCCTCCGTACCCTCGAGACCAAGCGTCTGGCCAACCCAGAGAAGAAACATTCCAACATCCCGTTATAAACCGTTTGTGTCATGGAAATGTTATCAGTAATCTTGAGACACGATCCGGCCATCTACACCAAGGGATGGATTGTCACGGTCGCCGGTTTTCTCATCGTCATCATCGCCCTCTTCATCCTTTCGATGATCTTCAGGGGCGTGGCTGCCTACTTCACCAAAAAGGACGCTGAAAAGAGCGCTCCCAAGGTGATTGACAAGCCAGTGGCCAAACCCGCCGTGAAAACCGCCGAAGGCGAGATCCCGAACGAAGTGCTCACTGCCATCGGGATGGCCCTGTACCTCTCTACCAATCTTCATGATGAAGAAAGCAACGTCATTACCATCGAGAGAAGGCAGACTTCTTGGAATGATAAGAATTATGGAGTCAGACACTGGAAACGTTAATCTTTAGAAACTATGAAAAAATTCAAATTCACCATTAGTGATAAACCATACGAAGTGGAAGTCCAGAGCATTGAAGGCAACATTGCCACAGTCAATGTGAACGGGACCGAATATAAAGTGGAAATGGAAGAACAGGCTGCTCCAGTCGTCGCTCCAGTGGCACGTCCGGCTGCCAAGCCCGCTGCCAGTACCTCAACTCAGGCTGCTGCTCCGAAACCAGCTACCGCAGGTGGTGCCGGCTACAAGATGGCTGCTCCGCTTCCCGGAACCATCATGCAAATCTTTGTGCATCAGGGTGACAGCGTCAAAAAGGGCGACAAGCTGTTGATGTACGAAGCCATGAAGATGGAAAACAACCTGTTGGCAGAGGCCGACGGTACCATTACCGCCATCAACTGCCGTCAGGGCGACAATGTGCTCCAAGGTGATGTGTTAATCGTAATCGGATAAGTCATGTTGGGTAAGAAAAGCATTTACAGAAGACCGGCCGTCATCCTTGCCTCGGTGGTCGTGTTGCTCCTGTTGAACCTCGTGGTGGTCAACAACCCGATGTTCGCTACCAGGATCAGCGACCTTACGGAGCAGACGGACTCGGTTACAGAAATGAGCGTTGAAGAAAGCAACGCCCAGTTGGCCGAAATGGCTGAAGTTGAGGCTGCACAGGCTCAACAGACGCTTGATGTGGCAGAGGAAGACACTTCCGTCAAAGGTGAGCTGAAGAGCGGTCTCCGCAAGTTCTGGCTGCTCACGGGCTTCAGAAACTGCAAACTCGGCAACCTCATCATGATCCTTGTGGGTATCCTCTTTATTTTCCTCGCCGTGAAGTTCGAGTTCGAGCCCATGCTGCTCATCCCGATCGGCACTGGTATCATCTGTGGTAACATCCCCTTCTTCCAAGGTTACGGTGTGAGCCTCAACGATGCCTTAATCTATGCGCAGTCCGTCCTTGAATCGGGGACGTACGGCTTCGACCTCGATGCAGCCAAAGCCTTGCTTGGTGCCGTATTTGCCGGCTCCAATGGTGACAACATGGTGTTGAGCGAAGCTATTAAGGTGGTGGACAAGATGGACCTCACCCAGGTCGGCATTGCCGCTGCCAATATTGAAGACGTGAAGCTGTTCTTGACCCAGGTGTTTGAGCCTGGCGAATTGAACCTGCAGACGGGTCTCTACCAGCAAGGCAGCGTGCTCAATTACCTGTATTTTGGCGTGAACAAAGGTATCTATCCTCCTTTGATCTTCTTGGGCATCGGTGCCATGACCGACTTCTCGTCGCTCATCGCCAACCCCAAGCTGATGATCCTCGGTGCCGCCGCTCAGCTCGGCGTGTTCCTGACCTTCATCGGTGCCTTGTACCTTGGTTTCAACCTGCGTGAGGCCGGTGCTATAGGCATCATCGGTGGTGCTGACGGTCCTACCGCCATCTTCCTGTCCTCACGTCTGGCCAACGGCTCCAACGGCACGCGCAACTTGATCGGACCTATCGCCATCGCGGCCTATTCCTACATGGCTTTGGTGCCCGTGATCCAGCCGCCTATCATCCGTTTGCTGACCAGCAAGAATGAACGTCTCATCAAGATGAAGGCTCCCCGCATGGTGAACAAGACCGAAAAGATCATGTTCCCCATCGTTGGCCTTATCCTGACCACTTTCATCAGCCCCACGGCCCTGCCACTGCTGGGTATGCTGTTCTTCGGCAATATCATTAAGGAATCTGGCGTGGTGAAGCGTTTGCAGAACACGGCCTCCAATCCTTTGATCGACATTGTGACCATGATTTTGGGTATCACGGTGGGTGCCTCAACCCAGGCCTCCGTGTTCCTGACCTCAAGCTCCATCAAGATTTTCGTGCTGGGTGCCCTTTCATTCTGCGTGGCTACTGCCGGCGGTCTGCTTGGTGCCAAGTTGATGAACGTCTTCCTGAAGGAGAAGATCAACCCGATGATTGGTGCCGCTGGCGTTTCGGCTGTGCCGGATAGCGCCCGTGTGGTCGAAGTCGAAGGTCAGAAGTACGATCCATCCAACCACCTGCTCATGCATGCCATGGCTCCGAACGTTTCGGGTGTCATCGGTTCTGCTGTGGCAGCCGGTGTGATGATGTCGTTCCTGATGATGTAATTCTTATAGAAGACAGAAGCAAGAAAAAAGCCGCTCACTGAGCGGCTTTTTTTATGACGTCAAATCCGTAATTGTTGCTGTGGTCCAACACATGGTTGGCATCGTAAAAATAGCGTTTTTGCACGCCGTGAAAACGTACGTCGCCTTTGCTGTTCTTGTAGACGGTCATCCGGATGTCGTCATTGCCGTTGGCCAGGACGAAGTCGGAATTGTCAGAAGCACTGTAAACCGTCCCTGAGAATACGATATTGACGGTTCCCGGAATGGTGAGTCTGACTGAGACAAGGTTTTCGGAAAGGTCAATCACTTCGACGGAGGCGTTGGGGTAAACCTTCACCCCTGCGGTTGGGAGTGTTTCGTAGAGGCTTTCATCGGGGTTGGCGTCGTAATGCCCGATGAGGTCGGCCTTGGTGTATCCCCAAAACCTTTGCCATTCGTTGACAGGGTCTTTATCGCAAGAGGCAAACAAGAAGACACAAAGTACCGTTGCTAATAAGGTGCTGATTCTTTTCATGTTATTTGATGATTAGTTTATGGATGACGGCGTTACACTCAATGAAATAAAGCCCTGAAGCCAAGTCGTCAACGGGGAATGTAATGCGGTCAGTGTTGGTATAGTGGATGGTTTTCACCCATTGGAGATTCTGGTTGAAAACCTTGATTTCACCGCTGTTGCTGCCCTTCCATTGCAAAGTGACTTGATCGTTAGTGGGGTTGGGGAACAGTTGTTGATCGGCATAGAACTCTCTGAGTGCGAGCGTTGATTTGTCGATGACACCGATGGTGTATTGCCCGTTTTGCAGGTCGTCAACGGTGAAGGTGCCGATTTTCCAGGTACCTGCCTGAGTGTAGGGAATCGTGTGCCAGGTGTCGTTGACGTTGGCGCGATAAAGCAACACGGCGGAGTCGTTTTGGGTATGGATGAGGTCCCCATCCATGGAAGTGGAGCTGGAATAGGTGAATTTTCCGGAAACATCGGCTTCGCCGAGATCCAGTCTAAACACGTTCCAGTAATGTCTTGTGGAGAGGGTCAGTCCTGGAATCTCGGGGTCGTTGTCTGGAGCTACAAAATGGCCTTCCACACGGAGCATCACTGAGTCGGTGACGTTGATGACTTTGGTTTCGAGGTTGTCAACGCTGAAGGTGACGTTGCCGGTGGCCATCTTGTTCTGTTCGGTCTTGGCATCCAAACTTTGATTGTAGTAATCGACAAAAGCGGCAATGGGAGCGATGTCGAGCGTGACGGTCTGTTCGGATTCCAAGCCATCCCAGTTGACCATGGCAGTCTGCAATTGTCCCTCATTATTAATAAAGGTAACTTCCACACGGTTGTTCTGCCCGATGTGCGATGGGCCCACATGTTGATACGACATCTTGATTTGGGCGTCGTATTGACTGCCGTTTGGAGTGACGTTGAGCAGGTGGACATCGTAGTGAGGCATGCCTCCAATGAACACATAAGTGTCGAAGAAACCGTTCAGGTCAACGCCTGTGGCTTCGGTGAGGGCATCGCGGAGTTGCTCTGACGAAGCGGCGGCATAGGAATAGTTGGTGAGGTAATGGCGGATGCCCTCCAGGAAGGTCTCCCTGCCGAGATAATTCATCAAAGTGCTGACAATGACAGCACCTCGGTTATAAACGGCCTGGGAGTCGTAGGTCATGTTTTGCGGCATGTTGTTCAGCGGAATCCAGTGGGCTTCGCTTTTGCACCAATTGACGATGTTGCTGACCTTGCTGCTCATGGCTTCCTGGAAGTCGTTTTCTCCGTAAATCGCTGAACGGTAAAACAGGCCGCAAAACTGGGCGAATCCTTCGTTGAGCCACATGTCCTCAGCGGTGGAGCAGGTGGTTTTGTTGCCAAAATACATGTGCGAGAGCTCATGGGCGACGTATTCTTCCTGTGAGGTGTTGCCCGTGATGACTCCTGAGGTGATGGCGATATTGTCGATATGCTCCATGCAGCCTAAGCCTGTACAGACGTAGCCGATACGGTTGAAAGGATAGGGGCCGAAGCTCTCTTCATAGAACGCCGCGATATCCTTTACATGGACGAAGGTACCTGGAACGCTGTTGATCTGTGAGGGTTTCACGTAAACCTCCACGGGAATGTCACGTTCGACACCGTGATAAACGTCTTCCCAAACCACGTAATCGCCGATGGCGAAGGAAGGGTGGTAGGTGGCCACTTCCTGAGGGATTTCCCAATGCCAGGTGGAGGTGCCGTCAGGGTGGCTGATGGTTTCAATAAGGTTGCCGCCGCAGATGGCTTTCTTGTCGTCGGTGACGATAATATATAGACTGTAGGTGGCTTTGTCTGTGAAGTTATCGACGCAGGGGAACCAGGTCTTGCCAAGATTGTGGGGCTGGCTCTCAAAGCCTACGCCGAGGTTATAGACGTAGTTGCCCCACCAATGCACTCCTCCCCAACTTTCGTTGAAGGTGTTGCCGTAGTATTCGATGTCGAAGGTCAAGGTGGTGCCCTCGGGGACGATTTGGCTGGTTACGATGGTGACCAAGTCGTTTTCGGGATTGTGCCCGAAATCATACACATTGCACCCTGTGCCGGAAACATTGTTGACAGCGAGGCTCTTTAATTCCAATACGAACGTGTTGGTGGGAGCGGTGGTGATGAGGGTGACAAAAGTCTCGCCTTGAAGGGTGTGGTTGGTAAAGTCCAGATCCCAAAGGTGGATGTCGTAGTGGGTCACGTCGAAGTTCTCGCCTGGAGTTTGGGCTTGAAGGTTAAAGGATGCGGCTAAAAGGATCATCCCAAGGATAAAACAAATCTTTTTCATATCTATCATTTATTCTTTCTTCTAAAACAAATCATTTCCGTTTCAACGGTGTTACTTTCATGAAGCGCCCTGTCGATGATATGGGCCTTGAGCTTGACGGTGTCGTCGGGGGCGAACGGGTTAAGCAGCATGATGGTATTGTCGATCGTGCCGGAAATGGCTTTCACTTCGTCGTTGAACAGCAATCGCTTGAATCGTACATTGAAATTGATGGTGTCGTTGACGAAATGCGTTCCGTCCCAACGGAGATAATCGATGAGGAGGTTGTAGTAATGAGGATCGTTAGGTCCGAAAGGATAGAGCGTGTCAGCATCGTCGAGGCCCAAGTCACCATCGCCGTCAGTGTAGCCGATACTGAGGATGACCTCGCCTGTGAGGGTACTGTCGGCATCCATCAGGTAAGTGATGCCTTCGTAGGTGATGTTGGGCTCAATGGGATACTCCACCTTTTCCTGGCAGGAGGCCAAAACAATGAGTATTAAGATTAATAAGGTTATTGACTTTTTCATGAAGCAAAGTTACAAATAAATTTCTATCTTTGCAGTCCCATAATCGCTGAGATGAAGACCTTGGGTTGACATTGAAGCTTTGGAAAATGTTTAATAATCTGATCCTGAAGTAATTACAAATGGAAAAGAGAATAGGAACCGTCATCATCTATGTCGGTGACCGTCAATCGGTACCGCAACTGAACGAAGTGTTGTCGCGTCATGCCGACATCATCATCTGCCGTCAAGGCTTCCCAAGACAAGATTACAGTTTGATTTCCGTGGTGTTTGAAGGCACTACTGACCGCATTGGCTCACTCACCGGCCAACTGGGCCGCATCGAAGGCATTGAGGTCAAATCTGCACTATTGAAATCCAAAGATAACTACCAACTTCCAACACCCAACTGCTAACTCATGTCAAAATCCCTCGCTCCCCATATTGGCATCTATGGCCGCACCAACAGCGGCAAGAGCACCCTTATCAACAAGTTGACGGGACAGCACATCGCCATTGTCTCTGACCAAGCGGGTACCACCACCGATCCTGTGAAGAAATCCATGGAGATTTTCGGCATCGGCCCCGTGGTTTTGATTGACACCGCTGGCATTGACGACACTTCGGAACTCGGGAAACAAAGGGTGGAGAAGACCTATCAGACCCTCAAAGAGATTGATGGTGCCATTCTCGTTGTCGCTGACAATCACTACGGTGAACCAGAAACCCGTCTGATCGAGAAGTTCAGGGAATACGACATCCCGTTTGTCATGGTCAACAACCTGTTTGAGGGTGTTTCCTGCAACGAAGCGCTCAATCTCAATGTGCTTCAAGATGACCTGCAACCGGTGGTTGAAGCCTTGAAAAAAGCCATTCCTGAAAGCGCCTATAAGAAAACCTCCATGCTGGGGGGTATCGTGAAACCCAACGACGTGGTGGTGTTGGTGACGCCCATCGACGCTGAAGCCCCTGAAGGGCGATTGATCCTGCCTCAGGTGATGGCCATCCGCAATGCGCTTGACAACGACTGCATCTGCGTGGTTTTGAAAGAGACCAACCTCCAGCAATATTTCGACACCATGCCGCATCCTGACCTTGTGGTCACGGACTCACAAGCCTTTGCCATGGTCAGCAAGATTGTACCTGAGGAAGTCAGACTCACTAGTTTCAGCATTCTTTTGGCAAGACTGAGAGGCGATTTTGAAAATTACCTGAAAGGCACACCCCATCTGGCTGAGTTGAAAGATGGCGACAAGATTCTCATGCTTGAGTCCTGTACCCATGAAATCAGCTGCGGTGACATCGGCCGGGTGAAGCTGCCCGCCTTGATCCGCAAATTTACTGGCAAGAACATTCAGTTCGACTATGTGGCAGGACTGTCACCTATAGAAAACATTGAGCAATACGCCATGGCCATCCAATGCGGAGGCTGCGTGGCAACTCGCAAACAACTCCTTAATCGTACGAACCTTGCCGTCAAGGCAGGCGTCCCCATCTCCAATTATGGCATGGCCATCGCCTTCATGACTGGCGTTTTCGATAGGGTTATTTCACCGTTTAAATCCCTGAATCTTTAAATCTCTAAATCATATCATACCATGCAATTCCATCCTGAAAAATGCCGTATTCCCGACGAGCCTAACAAGCCGTTCATCTCATCCGAAGAGATTTGGGACTACATCAACAACACCAAGAGCACCCCTGAGCGTGTGCATGAAATCATCCAAAAGTCACTCGACAAGAACCGCCTGACGATGGAGGAGACCGCCGTCCTCGTCAACACCACCGACCCCGCGCTGGTGGAAGAGATCAAGGAAGGCGCCCGCGAGCTGAAACGTCGCATCTACGGCAACCGCATCGTGCTGTTCGCCCCGCTGTATGTAGGCAACTATTGCGTCAACAACTGCGTTTACTGCGGCTTCCGTTCTTCGAACAAGGAACAAATCCGCACCACTTTGACCGATGAAGAGCTCATCCGCAATGTGGAGGCTTTGGAAGATGACGGCCAAAAGCGTTTGATTTTGGTTTACGGTGAATCGCCGAAATACTCACCAGAGTACATCGCCCACACCGTGAAGGTGACTTACGCTACCAAGAAAGGCAAGGGCAGCATCCGCCGCGTCAACATCAACGCCGCTCCTTTGGATGTGGAAGGCTTCCGTATCGTGAAAGAGGCGGGCATTGGTACCTATCAGATCTTCCAGGAGACCTATTGCCCTGAAATCTACAACGAATACCACCCGATTAATACCAAGAAAGGCGACTACAACTACCGCCTGACTTCGATGGACCGCGCCCAACAGGCTGGTATCGATGACAACGGACTCGGTATCCTCTTCGGCTTGTACGACTGGCGTTATGAGGTGCTGGCCATGATTCGCCACACCAACCACTTGGAGGCTTGCTTCAACGTGGGTCCGCACACCATCTCGTTCCCGCGCATCAAGGACGCTTCGGGCCTGAACATCGACAAGAAGTATTTCGTGGATGACGACACCTTCGAGAAGATCATCGCCATCTTCCGTTTGGCCGTGCCTTACACCGGCATGATCCTGACCGCCCGTGAGGATGCCGCCTTCCGCGCCAAGGCCATCGAATACGGCATCTCGCAAATCGACGGTGGCACCAACCTGCAGATTGGCGACTACAAATACCACCACGAGGAAGAGGAGAAGAACAGCGACAAGCAGGAGGACCAAAACCTGCACCGCGAGCAGTTCAAGATTGGTGACGACCGCTCCTTGGGCGACATCATCGACAAGCTCCTCGACCACGACTTCATCCCGAGCTTCTGCACGGCCTGCTACCGTTTGGGTCGCACGGGCGAGCACTTCATGGAATTCAGTGTGCCGGGCTTCATCAAGCGCTACTGCACCCCGAATGCCATCCTCACTTTGAGCGAGTACTTGGTGGACTATGCCACTCCCGAAGTCGCCGCCAAGGGCTGGAAGTGCATCGAAAACAACTTCAAGAACGTCGACCCGAAGTTCTTGGACGAGCTGAAGAGTCGCATCGAGAGGATTAAGCAAGGAGAGAGAGACCTTTACTTCTAAGAGAGAGTTTAATTTCTAATAAATCAGAGGGTGACCAAAAGTTTTGGCCACCCTCTGTGTCTTAAGAGCTAGTATTGCTTATTTGAATGTGAAGCCCACTTTGGTAACGCCAGGGCCGTAGATGGTGCGGAAGTCGTCGTGCATGGAGATGACAGTGTAGCCTGCTTCGCGCCATAGGGCCTCGCGTCGGGCGCCTTCCTTAAGGTCGGCATGGTCGCGGGCATCGTCGTCGGCCACCAGCATAAAGACCTCAGTGCGGTATTTGGTGTTACCGGCACAATAGTTGTGCATGGCGCAGTCGCCGCTGCTGTTGCCGAATGACAGCACGGGCACCTTGCCTATTTCTTGGCTGATTTGCAACACCTTGTTGGTCTTGAGGTTCTTGATGATCAGCTCGTCGGCACGCATGAGGTCTTCCTTGCTGCTCATGGTGTAGTTGACGCCCTCCTCGTCGCCCTGGCCGCTGGAGACGAGTCTCACGTCCATGCCGATGACGCGGTTAGGCTCGATGCCGATGCTCTCGCAGAGGGAACGGCAGATGAAGCGGTCGGAACCGGAGATGACGTAGTTGGTGAAGCCATTGTCCTCGAGATAGTTGAACACTTCGAGCATGGGCTTGTAAAAGCTCTGGGCGTAGGTCATGCCGGTGAAGCCGTTGGGGGTATTGGCAGCGTAGGTCTTGACGTAGGCATCGAACTCGTCTAGGGTCATGCCAGCGTAGGCTTTGGCCGCCGCATGGGCATGGATCATGTCGAAATGGTCGGGCAGCGGGGTGCCGTTGCGGACGAAGTCGCGGATGGCTTGCGCCGCCTCACGGACATCCTCTGGAGCGGTTTTGGAGTAAGTCGTGTCATCCAACGCACGGTATTCGAGCAGGTTGTACTCGAAATAGGTTGGGTAAAGCTCGCCGATGAAAGTGCCGTCCATGTCGAAGGTGGCGATACGGTCCTCCTTCGGAATGTAGTTGGCCGAGGTGGGGGTAGTCACGTCCTCCACATAAGCCTTCAACGTCGTTAGCGCCTCGCAGGAGTTCCACAGGGTGAAATACTCCTTCTTTGTGAGTCGTTTTTGCTCGCTGCACGAAGTCAGTACAGTCCCCTGCATGAAGGCGCACAAGAGGACGATGACCAAAAATTTGTTTTTCTTCATCATAGGTGTTTTTATTGTGATGATTCAACAATAGTAATTTAACAAGCAAAAGTACAATAATAGTGGAAGCCATGCGCAGTTTTTTATAACTTTGCCATCAAATTCCAAAACGATCAACCTATGAAAAAGCTATTCCTGTTCCTCATCCTTGCCCTGGCTTTCAACGCTGGTGCCCAGGAAAAGAAATTCTTCACTCCGGCAGATGCTTCCTATAACAACAGAAGCCTTTATGCCTCACGTCCCAACCAGTTGAAATGGGTCGGCGACCAGGATATCCTCATGAAAGTCGATGGCAAGAACATCGTTACCATGATGCCCAACGGCAAGAAAGAAGCCACTTTCCTGACCCTTGATGAACTCAATGCCTACGCCAATAAGGCTGGCATCGACAGCCTCAGGCGCATCCCCAATCTCACTTGGCTTAACGACCAGAAAGCCTATTTCTACGCTTTGGGAAAGGATGGCATTACCCTCAATCGTCTTGACATCAAGAAGAAGACCATAGAGCCGATGACCGCCGTTCCTCAAGGCGCTGAAAACCAGAAAATCTGTGAAAAGACCATGCGTATCGCCTATACCATCGACAACAACCTCTATGTGGCTGACGGCGACAAGCAGATCCAGATCACCAATAACCCCGAGGGCGTGGTAGCCGGTCAGAGCGTCCACCGCAACGAGTTTGCCATCGACGGTGGCATCTTCTGGTCGCCCGACGGCGCACTGTTGGCTTATTACTCCATGGATGAGCGCATGGTGACTGATTATCCGTTGGTGGACATCACTGAACGCGTTGCCACCGCCAAGCCCATCAAATATCCCATGGCCGGTATGACCAGCCATCAGGTTACCTTGCATGTCTATGACATGAAGACTGGCAAGGACCTGACCATCAAGACTGGCGAACCCGTGGAGCAATACCTTACCGCCATTACTTGGAACCCCGACAACAAACGCCTCTATATCGGCGTGCTTAACCGGGAGCAGAATCATCTGAGATTCAATGAATATAGCGCCATTACCGGCGACTTTATCCAAACCATCTTCGAGGATCGCGATGAGCAGTGGGTGGAACCCCAAGGCCCCGCTTACTTCTTGCCTGACAACACCGACCAGTTCATCTGGAAAGCCCAGCGAGACGGCTTCTACCACCTTTATCTCTATACCATCAGCAAGCACGAAGTCCGTCAGCTCACCAAGGGTGAGTTCGTCATCACCGATTTCGAGGGCTTTTCCAAAGATGGCAGCAAGATCTATTATCGCAGCACCGAGGTCAGCCCGTTGGAACGCCACTGCTATGTGATGGACCTCAAGAGCGGCAAGGTCACCCAGATTACCAAGGAGCACGGCACCCATAACATCGTTCCTTCAAAGAGCGGCAAGTATTTCATCGATGTTTACACCAGCACTGATGTGCCTTACAATGTGGACCTGCAAAACGCCAGCGGCAAGTTTGTCCAACGCCTGCATGAGGCTGAAAACCCACTGAAGGACTATAATATCGGTGAAACCACCATTGGCACTTTGAAAGCCGAAGACGGCCAGACGCTCTATACCCGTCTGATCAAGCCATACAATTTCGATTCATCGAAGAAATATCCCGTCATTGTCTACGTATATGGCGGTCCTCATGCCCAACTGATCACCGACGAGTGGACAGCCGGCGCAGGCATCTATCTCAACTACCTGGCCCAGGAAGGCTTCCTCGTCTTCACGTTGGACAACCGCGGTTCCGCTGACCGTGGCGAGGCCTTTGAGCAGTGCATCCACCGCCAGTGTGGCCAGTTGGAGATGCATGACCAGCTCACAGGCATCGAGTGGCTGAAGACCCTGCCCTACGTGGATGCCGATCGTATCGGTAGCGATGGCTGGAGCTACGGTGGCTTCATGTCAACCTCACTGAAAGTCAACCACCCCGAGGTGTTCAAGGTGAGCGTGGCTGGCGGCCCGGTGCTTGATTGGAAGTATTACGAAATCATGTACGGTGAGCGTTACATGGACACTCCACAGGAGAACCCCGATGGCTATGAGCTGACCAGTCTGGAGAACAAGACGGACAAGCTCGAAGGCAAGCTCCTGATGATCCACTGCACCACCGACCCTGTGGTGATGTGGCAGCACAGCCTGGTCTTTGTGGAGAACTGCATCCACAACGGCAAGCTGCTCGACTACTTCGTGTATCCCGGTCACGACCACAACGTCTACGGCATGGATCGTGCCCATCTGATCATGAAGATCACACAATACTTCAAGGATAACCTGTAAATGAAAAATGGCGGCCAGACGGTCGCCATTTTTTTTGTTTTAATTCAACGGTATCGCATAGGAATACTTGAGGTAGAAATTGGTGATGACACGGTTTCTTCCGGGACTTCCATAATCATAGCGATTGATGAGATCAATGGCATTGATTCCAATGCTGATGTTGTTGCCATAACAATTCAGACCGACACCTCC
>LXOW01241800.1_pt1 | contig 15184 bp, 8 predicted proteins | sample 1368591 | NCBI WGS metagenome assembly LXOW01 (sample SAMN04884650, study PRJNA319009) | bovine gut metagenome | isolation source: Cow rumen | host: Bos taurus | place: Italy: Legnaro (PD) | collected 2014-07-09 | reverse complement strand
TTAAAATAGGGATACCAGCTTTATCAATTCCCTGAAAAGAATATGGTGAAGTACGAGGTTTAAATAACATAGCACGAAAAATATTAACGCCTGTTTCTTTAAGTTTTAAAGCAAGATTTACTGCCGATTTTTCATCTTCCAAAACACATGGACCCGCAATTATAACAGGTTTGCCATTTCCAACAATAACGGCTTTACCATCAACAGAGCCAAGATTTACTATTGTATTTTTATCATGGCTTTTTCTAGAAGATAAATAATAAGAATTAAGCATATTACAAATAGTTTACCTTATTTGTCTTAAATCAACAACCTTGCCATTTGCTATAATTGTATCGCATAAATCAATACCGGCTCTATATCCTATTTCTTTATAATTTTTTGCTCTTATAAGAAGGATATCTGCTCTTTTTCCAACTTCTAGCGAGCCTGTTTCATCACCTAAGCCAAGAGCGTGTGCAGCATGATGGGTTGCAGCAATTAACGCTTCATCAGCACTCATTTTAAGGTTAAGCATTGCAAGACTTTGAATTAAATTCATACCCAAGAACTGGCAACTACCAGGATTATGGTCTGAAGCAACAGCCACAGGAAGTCCTGCATCTATCATTTTCCTAGCTGCAGCATGTTTATTTTCCATTAAATATGTAGAAGTTCCAGGCAAAACAGTTGGTATAACTCCACTACCCTTTAGCTTTTCGATGCCTTTTTCCCCCGTAACAAGTAAATGGTCTGCGCTTACAGCCTCAACTTCTACGGCTAAATCGACTCCACCAAGTTCAGATATTTCATCAGCATGAATTTTAGGTAATAAACCATATTTTTTGCCTGCATTAAGAATTTTTCTTGATTGTTCAACGGAAAATGCCTTTTGTTCTGTAAAAACATCGTTAAACTTGGCAAAACCAAGTTCAGCAACTGCTGGAATCCACTCTTCACAAATTTCGTCTACAAAAGAATCTACGTCATTTAAACGATTTGCAGGAATTGCGTGAGCTCCCATAAAAGTTGGAACAATCTTTATGGGATATTTATTTGCCAAATGCTTTATTACCCTAAGCATTTTCAGCTCATTTTCCAAATCCAAACCATAACCCGTTTTCATTTCCAGAGTTGTTGTGCCTAATGAAATAGCTTGTCTAACCCTTGGTTCTGTTTCATGCAAAAGATCATACTCATTTAATTTTCTTACTAAGTTTGTAGTATTTAAAATACCACCACCAGCAGCCATAATTTCTAGGTAAGTTTTGCCCTGAACGCGCATTTCAAATTCATCTGCACGATTGCCTGCATAAACAATATGAGTATGGGAATCTATAAAGCCAGGTACAGCTATGGTATCATAACCTTCAACTAATTTAGAGTTACAAGGAGAAACGCTGTCAAAAATATCGCAAGCATTGCCCATCCAAGTAATCACACCTTGATAAGCCGCTATTGCAGAATGAGGTTTTTCCTCTATTTTCCAAGAAGGTTTAGTGCCTTTCCCCATATATTTATCTGGGTAAGTAACAACAGAGGTTAAATTAGTAATTATTAAGTCCGCTTTTGGTTTTTCTATCATACCAACTTAACAGCTTTCCCTACGTAATCAAAAAGCATGTTATTCCACAGCAAATCTCTTGCAATACGTAAATCTGGAGCTAAAATTCTATCTTCTTCAAGAGCTGGAACATACTTTCTTAGTAATTCATAGGCTTTTCCCGTGCCCTTTCCAAGTTTTAAAGGTTTCATAAATTCATAAGCCTGCGCTGCGCTTACCCATTCTATAGCAAGAACCTGAGCAGTATGTTCTATAATTTTTCCAGCCTTTCTTGAAGCAATACTACCCATACTTACGTGGTCTTCCTGATATGCAGAAGTAGGTATAGAGTCAACTGAAGCAGGGTGAGCTAAGACTTTATTTTCACTTACCAATGCTGCTGCTGTATATTGCACAATCATCAGTCCTGAATTTACACCAGGGTTTACCGACAAAAACGGTTTAGTTTCGTTTATAAGCGGGTTAAGAAGTCTATCTATACGTCTTTCACTTATATCAGCAAGTTCCGCCATAACAATACCAAGGAAATCTGCAACATAAGCCACAGGCTGTCCATGAAAATGACCGCCAGAAATAATCTTATCTTCACTCAAAATTATCGGGTTATCAGTAACAGAATTTAATTCTATAGTAAGCTGGTCTACAAGATGATTTAAGTTTTCCCTTGTAGCTCCATGAACCTGTGGTATACATCTTAAACTATACGCATCCTGAACTTTTTCGCAGCCAATATGGCTATTTCTGACTTCAGAATCTTCTATGCAGGAAAGTACGTTTTCAGCAACCTGCTTCATTCCAGGATATGGTCTCAAAGCTATAAATTCAGGATCGAATGGTTTAGTAGAGCCCTTGGCCATTTCCAAAGTCATCGTAGCAATAATATCAGCAGATTTGGAAATATGCATAGCACGGTAAAGAGCTAATGCTGTTACACCAGTCATAACGGAGGTTCCATTAATTAAGGCAAGCCCTTCTTTTGCATGAAGTGTAAAAGGCTTTAATCCTGCTTTTTCCAACTCTGGCATAGCAGGAAGTCTTGAATAGCCATCTTCCCCTAACACTTCACCTTCGCCCATAAGCACTAAAATAATATGAGAAAGAGGCGCTAAATCTCCGGAACAACCGACAGAACCCTGTTGTGGAACCCATGGAGTAATTCCGCTATTAAGCAAATCTGTTAAAGCAATGATTGTTTCTGGTCTAACTCCACTTACTCCATGAAGTAAAGAATTTATTCTAACAGCAATAGCAGCTCTTACTGCATCTTTAGGATATGGTTCACCTACCCCTGTAGCATGGCTTCTTATAAGGTTAGTTTGAAGTCTTTCTAAATCGTTTCTTTCGATTCTTGTATTACAAAGATGTCCAAACCCTGTTGTGATACCATAAACCACTCGATTTTCTTCGATTAATTTATCTACAATATTTCTAGAAGCCTGAACTTTTTTCATAGCTTCTGAAGAAATAGAAATTTTTTCTCCTTGAGAAATATCCCATACTAAATCTATCGTTAAATTATTGCCATTAAGTTCTATCATATATACGCTCTTTACTTAGTTTCAGGTGCTGGAGTCTGCGTTGAAACAGGTTGTGCATTGCCTGTATTTTGAGGAGCAGGCTTAGTTTGCTGATTATTAGGCAACATTGGATTTGCATTAGGATTCATTGGATCTTCCTGCATCATGCTGCCAACATACGTTTTATTATCATACATTAACCAACCGTTGGTTCTGCCGTTATACTTAGTTATATACGGTGCAGTAACAGAACCGCCATTTTCATCAGCCTTAAACTGACCAAGCATTTTTATTTCTCTATCAATGGCAAATTGAATAGTTTCACTACCAATTACTTTATAGTGAAAATCAAATTCGTTCCCGCCATATAAACTCTTAACTCTACAAGAAATAGTATCAGAAGCTACCTGTTTGTAAAGTTTTATAATTTTTCCAGACTCTCTAACATCTATATCTGTTTTCTTTGCCTGAATAGCTTCAGCTGTAGTTAAATCACGGCTCATTTGGTTTGCAAATATAAATATAGTAAAAACGACTAATGGAATAGCAATAAGAATAAATTTATCTTGCCAAGTTAGTTGAGGAGGTGCTTTTACGCTCACTTTTTTTCTCCAATAAAGTAAAGATAGATGAAATATATCACAAGTTTATAATTTTGGCTAGTATAATCAAATATTAGAGCTAATAAGAAGGTATCAAAACTTTAATTTGTTTAAATACTAGACAAAATTAAACAAATTAAGTAAAATATAAACAAAAGGGTACACGGGAAGTACCTTTGGCGATTTTTATCATGGAGGAAAATAAAATGTCGCTGTACATCAACCACAATTCGATGGCTTCAGCGGCTGCTCTGAGTTTAGGGAAAACTCAGACAAGGCTAGAATCATCTGTATCTAAACTTAGTTCTGGTTTGAGAATTAACAGTGCGGCAGACGACCCTACTGGTCTTGCTATCAGCGAAACTTTACGCAGACAAGTAAGAGGGTTAGGCAGAGCCGGAATGAATGCCCAAGATGGCATTTCTATGCTACAGGTAGCAGATAGCGCTTTAAGTGAAACACAAAATATTATTTCACGTATGAGAGAGCTTGCTGTACAATCAGCAAACGACACACTATCAAGCAATGACCGTCTAGAAATTCAAAATGAAATAGAAGAACTTAAAGAACAAATAGATTCTATTTCTCATTCTACAGAATTTAACACCAAAAAGCTGTTAAATGGTAGTCGTTCTGCAATAACAAGTTCCGATTCATCTTCTATAAATGCAATAGCAAGAGGAAGAGTCGCAGAAAATGGCACTTATACAGTTAGTTTAGCTACAGTTTATGGCGGTATTTCACAGATTCAAGACAGTGCTTTTCTATTTCGCGCAGATTCCACTCAAGCTAACGCAAACACTAAGCTTTCTGAGTTATCAAATTTCTACGACGAAAATAATAATTTTCTTTTAGAAGAAAGTCAGAATTTAACTATTAGCGGAAATGGCAGAAGCAAGCAAATCACCATAGACGGTCAGATGACGTTAAAGGACTTTGCAGCTTCTTTACAAGACGCAATAAACAGTGGTCTTAATATAAAAGGCTCTCAGGTTACAATTAAGCAAGAAGATACATCTAAAGCAGCGCATCTTTCTATAATTTCTGGCATAAATGGCGGAAACGGCGACATAAGTATAGCGGGTAATACAGATTTACTTGATTCTCTTAGTTTCGATATTTCCAGAGAATCTCAGGAAAGCCTTGTTTCTGTAACTATGAAAGATGTTTATGGAAACAGCAATAATGTGTTAACCTCCGAAGGACTGGCAAGCGGATTACTAGACGGCGTTGATGTTTTATTTTCTTCTAAAGCAGCCCATATAGCTGGCAATGGTGGTATAGTTGATGGTATCGAAATAACTTCAGCATTAAGTTTTGATATTACTTTAACTTCTGGAACCACACAAACTTTAAATATCGGTGCTGGAAATTGGAGTTTAGAAGGTTTAACGCGTAATCTCAATTCTCAGCTTACAAGCGGAGCATTAAATTCTGATAATTTTGCAGCTTCTAATGTAAATGGGCAAATAGAGATTACTGGCGATAAAAACTTTGAAATAGGAGCTTCCGATACAGGTGTCTTAGATTTTAGAAACGGTTCATACAGCGGTTTTGCTTACAGCTCGATACAGCCAGATTCTTTTATTTCTGGAGTAACAAAATTTAATGAATCTGCAGATAGTTTTGATGTTAAATTTAAAATAAACGATGTAACTATTACTGCATATTCTACAGTAACCGTTGCCACAACCGCAGATTTAAAAACCATAGACGAACTTATAACAGAAACCAATTCAGCTCTTGGCGATACTGCAAGATTTGATATAATAAACAATTCGCTTGTTTTTACAGACTATCAAGTTGGAGAAAAATCCAATAACAAAAGTTATTTAACGCTGTCTTCATTAAGTTCCGATGTAAAAAAAGAATTATCAAACAAATATGGTCTTAATGATATAACAAACTATGGTCAAGGAACAACAAACGCTACGCTTCGTATAATAGACACTTCTTCTCAATACCAGATAGGAAGTAATTTTGGCGATAATTTAAGAGTAGCTGTAGGTAATATGTCTTCTATGGCCTTAGGACTGGACAAACTTGATCTAACAAGTATTTCAGGAGCAGAAAAATCTATTAGTATTATAGATAAAGCCGCAGAAAGAGTTTCTTCCGAAAGAACAATGCTTGGAGCTTATGTAAATAGACTTACTTCTGCCACTAATGTAGCTTCTAATTCTAAAAATTTGCTCTCTAAGGCAGAGTCAAACATAAGAGACGTAGATATGGCTTCTNNTACTTGGACAGGCTAATTCTTTCCCTAAAAATGTATTAAAGTTATTGGATATAGATTTTTCTCCTGATACATCAAAATCTGATAATAAAAAGAATCAAATTTAAGTTACATATAATAAATAAGTTATAAAAATAGCCCACCCAAAGGTGGGCTATTTTTTTAACTTATTTCAGAAGAGAATACACAGCATCATTTAAAGCACCATTAGAATGAGCTGAAAACAGTGCTTGCGAGTTCATAGTTAACTGTGCCTTAGTTTCTGATATAGTCTTAAAAGCAGCTTCAACACCGTCTATAGAACCACCTGCTGCAGTAAGATTGTAAGACATGCTTTGCATATGGCTTATACTCATAGACAAACCAGAGAGTATTCCGCCAAATTCATTTCTTTGAGCGCCAATGCTCTTTAAAGCTTCATCTATAATAGAGGAAGTTTCTTCAGAAGATTCATCGGTGCTTATATCAGCTTTGTCTAATCCTAAGCTGTCGCTTGATACAGGTTCTACCGGTATTCTGAAAACATCACCAGACTGCAAATGCGATGCAAGTTCGTTAAACGAAAACTTTGAATCAATCGCTATTGCAGCTGTAAGACTAGTCATAGAAATAGACGATGTAGAAATAGAAATTCCTTCGCCGTTAAAGAGATTTTCAGAGTTAAAATCAGTAGATTTAGCTATATCGTCTATCTTGGAGCGCAGATCTTTGAGCTTATTCTGCATCTGAGAGCGTTTTTCCTGCTCAAAGTCGCCACCAAGAGCTTTTTGAGCAATTCCTCTCATTTGTCTTAATATATTTTCTGTATCTCCAAGAGCGGAATCTGCTCTTTGTAGCTTTGAAATTCCATTTTGAACGCCTATTTCAGCAGAAGCAAGTTTACGAATTTTGCCTTCGAATTTATCTCCTGAAAATTCGCTCTTCTTTGCTTCTGATTGTGGAACGGATTTTTCGATTGAGCCTGCTTTACTTATCGAGACCTCAGTATTCTGCGACAACGCCATAGAATACGATAGGCTCTGGCTCGATAAGATGTTTTGTCTTATTGATAACATAACAATTCCTCCGTGAACTGTCTTGCTTGTGCTTATTTAACTTAGCAATGCTTCCATGCATTGCCATTTATCAAGAGATTATAGGTAAGAGGTAAGAGATTAGATTTAGAGTTTACGCTCTTACCTCTTATTTTGTTGCTTATCCAAGCAATGAGAGAGCATTTTGCGGTAACGCATTAGCTTGTGCCAACATCGAAGTTGCCGCTTGAGTTACGATCTGATTTCTTGTGAATTCCATCATTTCAGAAGCTACATCAACGTCTCTGATACGAGATTCAGCAGAAGTCAAATTCGTTGAAGTATTTGTTAAGTTACTAATTGTGTAATTTAATCTATTTTGGTATGCGCCAAGTTTAGAACGTTCTGCACTAACTTTATCAAGTGCCTGATTAATTCTTTCAAGAGACTTTTCTGCGCCTTTAACGCTTGTTAAATCTATTTTATCAAGGCCAAGAGCTTCTGTTCCCATATCAGCAATGCCGATCTTCATATTGTCGCCTGCATCAGCGCCTATCTGGAATTGTGAAGAAGTATCTACAACGTGCATTTTAACTTCCGAATCGCCTGAACCATAGGTGGTAGCACCTTTAAGACCTAATGCGTTGGAACCAGCGCTATTAGTCGTTGTATCTGTAATTCCCAACACAAGCTTACTCTTACTATCGTTAGCATTTGTTCCAACCTGCTCAGAGGTAAATACCAAAGAACCGTTTACCACATCTACTCTAGCTCCAGCAGTTGCAAGAGCAGCATTAGCGTTAGCAACAAGTTCGTTAATTTCTTTTAAATCACCACTTGTAAGAGCACTGGCCACATTATAAGTAATAGATATAGCGTTAACACCTGCATTAGTCTGTCCACCAACATTTAACACAACAGCCTTAGTAGCATCAGCAGTAACTTTAGTTAACATACTAATTCCTTGAACAGCATTGTCTTTATTCTTTTCACCTATTACAAATCCATTGTATGTTCCTGCCTGAATACCAAGATTATCTCCTGTGCCACCTATTTTAAAACTTGTATCTTCTCGATTTGGCAGATTATAGCTTATTCTAATTTCTCCATCCACAACGCTTGCTTCCAAGCCTGTAACAACGGCTGAAACACCATCAGCAGCTGCTTTTATTTTATAATTAATTATATCAGCAATACCTTCCATTGAATATGTTCCACTAAGTTGTATGCTAACACCAACCGCTACGCTTACTCCAGACGCTTTATATCCAACTGCAGATATAGTCAATGTTTGTGCATTTGTATATTTAAGCCCATTCACAATTCCGCCTTGTCCTGCAATAAACGCAGCCTGAGATTTAAACTGAACGTCCATGCCTTCAAGAAGTCCGCTGGCTTTGTCGCTGGAAGTGGAAATGCTATTGCTGTTTCCGTATGCATCGCTCATGGTGACCCTAACCATGCTGTTTGCGGCTTCTCTGGAAGTAGCAAAACCTAGAGCGTCTAAAACATCTTGAGAGCCTGCAATATTAAATTCTCCCTGATCCCCAACCATACCAGAAGTAATCTTCATAACTCCTGTTGTCTCATTACTGCTGTCAAGTTGAACCTTTACGCTAGAATTTTTTATGCCAAGACCAGAATCAGAAGTCATTGCATTTTGAATAGAAGCAGCAACTTCATTTAAAGTCATTTGCCCGTCTAAGGTTAAAGAAGCTGATTTTCCATTACCTGTAAGAGTTATGGTCTGCGGATTTTGTAGAGCAAATTCTCCAGAACTAGCATATAATGAACTTATATCCTTTAACTTGTCAGAGCCTTTTGCTAAATCGCCAGTATCTTTGTTTTTGAGAATCTGACTTGTTTGAATTTGTGAAACTCCGCCGCTAACAGTTGTAAAGCTCAGATCATAATCGCCATTACTAGCAACTCTGCCAGTAATAAGACCGTTAACTGCTTCAGAAGAACTGCTTACTAACGCAGATTGATTACCATTAAGAAGCTTTTTGGTATTAAATTCAGTAGAACTTGCTATTGTATCGATCTGTTTTTTTAGTTCTTCAACTTCTTTTTGTATTTCTAAACGGTCATTGCTTGTAAGAGTGTCGTTTGCAGATTGCAAAGCTAATTCTCTCATTCTTTGAATTGCGCTTTGTGTTTCGTTAAGAGCGCCTTCGGCTGACTGTATCATAGAAATACCGTCTTGAGCATTAAGTTTAGCCCTAGACAAGCCTTTAATCTGACGGCGCATTTTTTCGCTGATTGCAAGACCTGCTGCATCGTCAGACGCACTGTTGATTCTTAAGCCCGAACTTAATTTATTAATTGAGCTTTCGAGTCTGTTATTAGCCTGTGTAAGGTTAGCGTAAGTAGATTGAGAAAGAACATTTTGATTAATGCGCATACCCATTTAAAATTCCTCCATGAATTTTAATGTTATAAATTTTGTTGGTGCTTCCATNNATTAATTATTGTTGTTACTGATTTTGTACTAAGCTTAGATTTTATTATTTAATCAAACTCTCTATTGTTTTTTTATTAATTATTTATTTGATATTTGGAGTTTGAAATATAAACATTTAAACTTGAGCAAATCAATAAACAATGAATAATTATAATTGTTCATTATTAATTATTCATTGTTTGTTGCTTATCCAAGCAACGAGAGAGCGTTTTGCGGTAATGCATTAGCCTGAGCTAACATCGAAGTTGCCGCTTGGGTTACTATTTGATTTCTCGTAAATTCCATCATTTCAGAGGCCACATCTACGTCTCTGATACGAGATTCAGCAGAAGTCAAGTTAGTAGTTGTGCTTGTAAGATTGCTGATTGTGTAATCCAATCTATTCTGGTAAGCACCTAACTTTGAGCGTTCTGCGCTTACTTTATCAAGAGCCTGATTAAGTCTTTCAAGTGACTTTTCGGCAGCGCTTACGCTTGTAAGGTCTATCTTATCAAGGCCTAAAGCTTCGGTTCCCATATCAGCAATGCCTATCTTCATATTGTCGCCTGCGTCAGCGCCAATTTGGAACTGTGCCTGAGTGTTTACAACATGCATCTTAGCGGTTGAATCACCAGAACCGTAAGTTGTCTGGGCTTTTAAACCTATGTTATTAAGAACAGATGAATTAAAGTTTGCAGTAGTTACGCTAGCACTTATACCAAGCACAAGGCTGCTCTTTTTCCCGTTTTCATCCTCTCCAACCTGGGTTGAAGTAAGAACCAAAGAGCCGTTTACTGCATCCACTCTTGCTCCTACTGAAACAAATTTTGCGTTCATTTCAGAAACCAAAGCGTTGATCTCTTTCATATCGCCTGTTGTAGCAACTGCACTATCTTGAACCACATCCAAATCAAAAGTTGTTGCGGCTGTCGCACCATTTGCTTTTATGCTGAATACTATATTCTGATTAGCAGTAATTTTTGTATCAGCGATAACTACGCCTTGAATAGTCTGTTCTCTATCTTTTTCGCCGTTTACAAAACCGTTGTAAGTGCCTGCTCGTATTCCTAATATATCAGAGCCGCTAGTAACGGCAAAACTTGTGTCATCTTCATTGGCTGGGTTGTATGTTAGTCTGATTTCACCATCTACAACGCTTGCTTTTACTTCTACATTATATGTAACAGCAGATGATCCTGTTCCAAGTGTAGAATCTGCAATAATTTCTTTATTTATTGCATCAGCTATGCCTTGCATTGAATAGGTTGAACTTGCAGCAAAAGTTATATTTATAGTGATAACAGCCGTAGAACCTGTTGCTTTAACAGTAAAGCCCAATGTTTCAGCAGCACTACCAAACTGCATCCCGTCGACAATTCCACCTTGACCTGTTATCTGAGCGGCCTGTGATTTGAATTTGACGTCAATGCCGTCAAGAAGGGCAGAAGCTCTGTCAGTGCTTGTTTCCACGTTTCTAGAATTTCCATAAACATCGCTCATAGAAACTCTTACCATATTATTTACAGATTCTCTGGCAACTGAAAAACCAAGAGCATCAATTACATCCTGAGCGCCAGCAATAGTAATATCACCATTTTCACCAGTAAAGCCAGAGGTAAACTTTAAGTAACCGCCATTGTTGGGATCGTCAGTCGTAGTATTTACAACCTGAACACTAGAATTTTTGATTCCAAGACCAGAAGCAGAAGAAATAGCATTTTGCAAGCTTGCAGCAACATCATTTAGAGTCATCTGCCTGTCAAGTGTAATTGTTGCACTTTTACCATTTCCATTAAGAGTTAAGGTTTGGGGAGAGCTAAGAACATCTTCGCCAGATTCGCTATAGAATGAAGTAATATCTTGAAGTTGAGTAATGCCTTTTGCTAATTCGCCTGTATTTTTATCTCTAAGCATCTGGCTTGTCTGCATCTGAGAAACTCCGCCTCTAACAGTGTAGAAACTTAAATCGTAATCGCCATTTGAGCCTGTAAGACCTGTTACCAAACCTTTTACCGATTCTGTGCTAGTGCTTAACAAAGCTGTTTGATTTCCATTAAGAAGCTTTTTAGTATTAAATTCCGTTGAACTTGCGATTGAATCAATTTGGGTTTTAAGTTCTTCAACTTCTTTTTGGATTTCTAAACGATCGTTGCTTGTTAATGTATCGTTAGCTGATTGTAAAGCAAGCTCTCTCATTCTTTGTATTGCACTTTGAGTTTCATTAAGAGCGCCTTCGGCGGTTTGTATCATTGAAATGCCGTCTTGAGCGTTTAATTTTGCTCTACCAAGACCCTTTATCTGTCTGCGCATTTTTTCACTGATTGCAAGACCAGCTGCATCGTCTGCCGCACTGTTTATTCTCAAACCAGAGCTTAGTTTTCCAATAGAACTTTCAAGTCTATTATTTGCTATGCTTAAATTTGCGTAAGTAGATTGTGAAAGAACATTCTGATTAATTCTCATACCCATAGTAAAATTCCTCCGTGAATTTTGTGACTAGTTGTTAGTTAGTTTTACTCAACTCATCCTTGAGAGAGTGATAAATGGTTAACAATGATTTGTTGTTGATTTTGTACTAAGTTTTGATTTTGTTATTAGAAATTTTAAACTGGCACAAAATCAACAACTTACAATTATGAATTTTTCATTCTCTTATTGNNAGCGTTGGCTTGTGCTAACATTGATGTTGCTGCTTGAGTTACTATCTGATTTCTTGTAAATTCCATCATTTCAGAAGCAACATCTACGTCTCTTATACGAGATTCAGCTGCTGTTAAGTTAGTTGTTGTGCTAGTTAGATTGCTTATTGTGTAGTCTAATCTATTCTGGAAAGCACCTAGTCTAGAACGTTCAGCGCTTACTTTATCTAGTGCCTGGTTAAGTTTTTCCAAAGATTTTTCAGCTCCTGCTACGCTGGTTAAATCTATTTTATCTAAACCTAAAGCCTTGGTACTCATATCTCCTATACATATTTTCATATTGTCGCCAGCATCTGCACCAATCTGGAACTGTGCCTGAGTATTTACTACATGGATATTAAAATTTGTATCGCCAGAACCATAAGACGTTATGTCTCTGAAGCCCAACTGAGCAGCGACTGCATCTGTTCCTGCTGTTGTAGCGCCAGCCGATATAGTCAGTTGTATTTTGCTGTGATTGCCGTTTTCGTCATCTCCAACCATTGTAGAGGTAAACACAAGCGAACCATTTACGTTATCCAAACGTATTTTCTGATTGCCATTCAAAGCAGTATTAGTATTTGCTATTGTTTCTTTTATTTCAAGCAAGTCACCATTAGCTACAGTTGACATTACAGAAACAGTTGCATATTGCAAAGCAGTAGTAGAAGTTGCCGCCGTAGCATCTTGAACATTAAGTTTTACCGTTGTTGCAGTGATAGTAGAATTATATTTGGTAATGCCTTCTATTGAATAAGCTTTATCCTTTTCGCCAGCAACAAAGCCATTGTAGCTTCCGTTCCTTATTCCCAATACTTCGCTAGCACCTTGGCTTGCACCAGAGACTTTTATCGTCGTGTCGGAAACATCCGCTTCGGCTGGATTATACGTAAGCCTTAACTCGCCATCCACAATTATTGCTGAAACACCCTTGCCAGCTAATCCAGAACCACTGTCGTCTATCTCGGTTTGTATTTTTTTCGCCAAACCTTCCATCGACCAGTTACCTGACGCAACACTTATTACCAATGTAGCGCTACCTGTGGAAACTTGAATTTCTATGGAGAACTGAACGGTATTTCCTGTAGTTATTTGTATGCCATCAATAATTCCGCCCTTGCCTGCTACTTGGGCAGCTTGTGATTTAAACTGAACATCTATTCCGTCAAGGAGCTGAGACGCTTTATCTGTGCTTGTATTAATTGAACGAGAATTTCCGTAAACATCATTCATTGTTACGTTTATCATGCTGTTTTCAGCTTTTCTAGCTACGGAAAAACCTAATGCGTCTAATATATCCTGAGAGCCTGCTATAGTAAACTCGCCTGCTTCACCAATAAAACCAGATGTAATTTGAATATAGCCGCCGTTATCTTTTTGACCTGTAGTGGCTTCGGTCATAACCTGAACTTTGCTATTGGATATTCCCAAACCAGATGAAGTAGCTAAAGCATTCTGCAAACTTGCCGCCAAGTCATTCAAGGTCATTTGACCATCGATGGTTAATGAGGTAGTTTTACCGTTTCCTGTTAATGTTAATGTTTGAGTACTTTGTAAGGCATATTCGCCTGATTCAGAATAAAAGCCATTAATGTCTTGAAGTCTAGTAACACCAGTGCAAAGATTACCTGTATTTCTGTTTCTTAAAATTTGACTGGTTTGCATTTGAGAAACGCCGCCACTGACTGTTGCTAAACTTACGCTATAATCACCGCCAGCTCCTACGTTACCGCTTACAAAACCTTCTATATACTGTGAGCTTGTGCTTATTAAAGCATNNTCGGCTATCGAGTCGACTTGCTTTTTGAGTTCTTCTACTTCTTTTTGGATTTCAAGCCTGTCGTTGCTTGTTAACGTATCATTTGCGGACTGTAAAGCTAATTCGCGCATACGCTGAATAATGCTTTGGGTTTCAGTTAAAGCACCTTCTGCTGTTTGTATCATTGAGATACCGTCTTGTGCGTTTAATTTCGCTCTACCAAGACCTTTAATCTGACGTCGCATTTTTTCGCTGATAGCAAGACCTGCAGCGTCATCCCCTGCGCTGTTTATACGCAGACCAGAGCTCAATTTGTTAATAGAGCTTTCCAAGCGGCCATTAGCCGCATTTAAATTAGCATAAGTTGACTGCGAGAGAACATTTTGGTTAATTCGCATTGACATAGCTTGATTCCTCCATGAATAGCTAAATGTTATTCAACACATCCTTGCGTTGAACACGTGAATAGGTAAGAGAATAGAGATAAGAGAATAGAGATAAGAGGTAAGAGAGAAGAGAGAAGAGGTAAAAGGATAATTCTCTGCTCTAATCCTTAAAATCTAGACTCTAAGCTATATAGTAAACAACATAAATAATCCTATTAACTATATAAAGCCGACCTTGAGGAAAGATACATGCTCGTGATAGACAAAGTGGTAATACTTTGTAAAATACNNGGCAGCGTCAGATGTGTATAAGAGACAGAAATAGGGCTTTTAGTTTATAGCACAAAGCAATATGTTGTTTACTCTAGCATCTAAGTTCTATCTCTGGAACTTTAGATTGAGTCCAAAATAAGACATAAGAATACAAGAGAGAAAAGTTAAGAGAATAAGATGAAAGAAGTGAGAAAGTACATTCTCTACTCTATACTCATCTAAACTCTTTGCTCCAAACTCTAAGTTCTTTGCTCTAAGCTCTATACTCTAATTTTCAAATAGCAACCTAATCTACTATTTTTCTATTTAATCCCTATCAATGTGTTTTTAGCTTGCCTAAGCAGACTAATACCACAAAGCCGAATATCTACCGATATTCAGAGACAAAGCGCTATGATCTTTAATTAAATTTTTTGTGGGAGTTGATTTAACAGCAGCGTCATTGGACAAAAACTGCTTTTTTGGCTTCTCATTAAATAAAGCCTTAAATTGTCCTAAAGATACCATCTGAAATTCCTCCGTGAACTTCATTAAAAACCGGCGCTTCCTTGCACCTAATTTCAAGAACTTAGTAAGTTATAATTTACCTTGTTCTCGTTTCTTACATTATATATATCGACAATAATTAATAATTTATTTGGCTTGATTTTAGATATTAAAAAGCATTTTTTATAAGAAATCTCTTATTATCTTGAGTTTTCATATAAAAATCACTATTTTTTCTATTTTTTAAG
>LXOW01037445.1_pt1 | contig 15199 bp, 8 predicted proteins | sample 1368591 | NCBI WGS metagenome assembly LXOW01 (sample SAMN04884650, study PRJNA319009) | bovine gut metagenome | isolation source: Cow rumen | host: Bos taurus | place: Italy: Legnaro (PD) | collected 2014-07-09 | reverse complement strand
CAGCGGCCGGCAGATGAACCGGTTGCTGCAAGGCGATGTGGGCAGCGGCAAGACGCTGGTGGCGGTGCTCGCAGCGATGATGGCGCTTGACAACGGCTACCAGGCCTGTGTGATGGCTCCGACCGAGGTGCTGGCGAACCAGCATTATAACAGTATGCAGAAATTCCTCGCGCCCTCCGGCGCCCGTGTGGCGCTTTTGACGGGCAATACGAAGGCGAAGGAGCGCGAGGCGATCCACGCGGGACTCCTCGACGGTTCGATCCAGATCATCGTCGGAACGCACGCCCTGATCGAAGACACCGTTCAGTTCCGCAACCTGGCGCTCGCGGTGATCGACGAGCAGCATCGGTTCGGGGTGGAGCAGCGTTCGAAGCTGTGGTCGAAGTCGGCCGTGGCGCCGCACGTGCTGGTGATGACGGCTACGCCGATTCCCCGCACGCTGGCGATGACGCTCTACGGCGATCTCGACGTTTCCGTGCTCGACGAGTTGCCGCCGGGCCGCAAGCCGGTGGAGACCGTGCACTGGACGGAGAACCGACGGGGCGACCTCTACAATTTCATGCGGCAGCAGATTGCGCTGGGCCGCCAGATCTTCGTGGTGTATCCGCTCATCAAGGAGTCGGAGAAGATGGACTACAAGAATCTGGAAGAAGGGTATATGCATATCACGGAGGCGTTTCCTGCGCCGAAGTACGTGACGGCGGTGGTGCACGGGCAGCAGAAGGCCGGGAACAAGGCGTTCGATATGGATCTGTTCGTAAGGGGCAAGGCCGATATCCTGGTGGCCACGTCGGTCATCGAGGTGGGTGTCGATGTGCCCAATGCTTCCGTTATGGTGATCGAAAGTGCGGAGCGCTTCGGCCTTTCGCAACTTCATCAGTTGCGGGGTCGTGTGGGACGCGGCGCGGAGAAGTCGTACTGCATCCTGATGACGGGCTACAAGCTGAGTACGGAGTCGCGGCAGCGCATCGAACTGATGTGCGCGACGAACGATGGTTTCGAGCTGGCCGAGGCCGACCTCCGGATGCGCGGACCGGGCGACTTCGAGGGCACCCGGCAGAGCGGCCTGGCGTTCGACCTGCATATCGCCGACCTGGCGAAAGATTCACCGGCGCTCGTGGAGGCACGGGAGCTGGGCGAGAAGATCCTCGCCGACGACCCGCTGCTCGAGAAGCCCCGGAACCGTCTGCTCGACTGGCAGCTCCGCAACCTGCGTCTGGATTCTGCATACAAGGATTATTCGAAGATTTCGTGATCGTTTCCGCTGCAATGTACGCATTTGTCATTCAGTGACTTACGAAAACATATCCCCCTCATTACAAGGGGGATATGTTTTCGTAAATAGCTGTCAATCAACTGCGTACATTGCAGCGCAAAAAAGCGGCGCACGTTGTAGCGGGAACAGGTTGCGTCCTTTCAGCGCAAAGGGGTGGTTTAGGTTGTGGCGGGAACAGGCTGCTTATTCTTCAGCGGAGACGGAGAGGACTTCGTCGGCTGAGATATACCAGAGCCAGCCTTCGACGGAATGATAGCCCATCTGCCGCATCAGGGAAACGTAGCGTGCGACCTGGGTCCTGTGCTCGGGGCGTGGCTGGCCGAATTTATAATCGATGACGATGACGCGGCTTCCGTCGGGTGCGATGAGCACGCGGTCGGGACGGCGGATTTCGCCCCGGCCGTCCACGATGGAGGCCTCGTTCATCACGCGGAAGGTTCCGTCGAACCAGTGGCGGCCGCTGCTGAGCCGCTCCAGTTCCGGGTCGGTTTCCACACGGGACAGTTCGCGGTGACGAAGGATGCCCTGCCGTCGGGCGCTTTCGTCCTGCGTGAAATAGTCTTCACCCCGAAGCGAGAGTTTCAGCCGGTCGGCCGTCATTGCCACGCGGGTAAAGGCCGGTTGGGGATCGTCGGCCATCCGGTGTTCTGTCGCCTTGCGGACGAACGGCTGACGGGAGCCGGCCGCGAAGGTTCGGTCCGCGTCGAGCCGCGAAGCAAACATACGGTAGAGCAGGTCTTCGATGCCTTTGATCTTCTTGGCGTCTTGGGGGATGGGCGCATAGAGGAGCAAACGGCTGCGGGCGCGCGTGAATGCCACGTACCAGGTATTGATCACATCGACGTGCTGATATACGATTTCCTGTTCGTAGTCCGCTGCAAAGCAGGTCTCCTTCAGTTTTGACGAGGCCTTGAGCGGAATCAAGCCGAGTTCGGCGAACGGTCCGGAGGTCTCGCACCAGAGTGTCGGCAGATGTTGCGACGACGGAGCGAAGGACTCCCGGGTGAACGGAATGATGACGGCGTCGAGGCTGAGCCCCTTCGCCTTGTGGATGGTCATCACCCGCACTGCGTTCTGGCCGTCGGGCGCACAGATGGCTTTCTTGCGTCCGGCTTCGTCCCACCATTTCACGAATCCCCGCAGGGACGAACCATATTTCTCCTGCCAGGCCAGTACCTGGTCGAGGAATGCGTGGATGAACGGCAGGTCGGCTTCGCTGCTGGACAGGACGGGCAAGTCAAGCAACTGTTCGCAGGTCTCATAGAGGGAACCGGCCTCCAGAACAGGGACATCCGCTCCCATCGTTTCGACCATCAGGCGGTTTACGGGGTCGTCGGGGTCGACCTGGAAGGCCAGCAGGGCCATCAGGCGGGCGATGCAGGGCGATGCGCCGAGCAGCAGGGAATCTTCTGTCAGGACGTGGATGCCCTGCGCCATCAGATGTCTGGCCACGACGGCACCATCGGCATTCAGGCGAACGAGGATCGTGATATCCTTATAGTCGTATCCTTCTGCAAGGAGTGAGTGGATATCGTCGACCATCTGGACCAGCGCGGTGTCACGCCAGGATACATCCTCTCCGTCGACGGCGGTATTTTCCAGAAAACGCAGCCGCACATAGCCTTCCGGCTCGCTGCTTCGCTGCGGTGGAATCTGCTGGGTGGAATCGTCGTAGATGCGCCCGATCTCTTCTCCGACTGCCTCCAGGTCGGAATCGGCAGCCAGGACGGACCCGACCTGCGCGAAAATCCCATTGTTGAAGTTCACGACCGCGCTCCCGCTGCGCCAGTTCTCGCCGAGCGTTTCGTCGCGCACGGCCGCCCGTCCCAGGTCCCGGTAGAGATAGTCGCTGAGCAGGCGCCAGTCCGAGCCGCGCCAGCGGTAGATCGACTGCTTGATGTCGCCCACAACCAGGTTCCGGTTACCCTGGGCCACGCTATTGCCCAGCAGCGGCCTGAAATTGTTCCACTGGAGCACGGAGGTGTCCTGTGCCTCGTCGAGCAGCAGATGGTCGTACCGGTTGCCGATTTTTTCATAGACGAACGGTGTGTCGTCGTCGCCGATGATCCGGCTCAGCAGGTCGGTGGACTGCCGGAGCAGCACCACGTTGTTTTCCTGCAGATACGCATTCAATTGTTGCCGCACATCGGCATAGATGCCAAGCAGATGCAGGTTTTCCCGGATCAAGCGGGCGCTGTTGTATTCCCGGAACCGGGTTTCATAGTGCAGGATAGCCGCTTCGATCAGGCCCGATAGCGCTTCCCGGTCAGGGAAAGTGTCGAACGATGCCCGGAGGGCGTCTGCGCGTAATGACGCGAAATCACCGGCTGCCCATTTCCGGAATACGGTCATCGGACCCCGGCTTTTCCCTTTGAAATGATCCGGCGTCCAGCCTTTCTGTCCGATCAGGTCCAGGATGGCATTCGCCAGCCGACGGGTTTCCTTTTCATCCCGGGCAATCATTCCGTTGAGTTTGGTCCGGAACTCTTCGACACGCTTCCGGTCGGAAATGCCGTTCTGTACGGTCCTCAGTTTGAGCAGGAACGATTCATCGAGAAAATGTCCCGCCATTTCCTTGAGCGGGTTGACGATGCTCCAGCCTTTGCCCTGTTCCACCAGGTCGAACGAGTATTCCTTGAGCCAGGCAAGCAAGGCCTGACTTTCGGGTTCACCCACGGATTCGAGCATCCGGTCGACCACCAGCGAGAGCACGGCCTCGTCGTCGAGTTCCACGCGGTAGGAGGCGTACTGCCCGATTTCGCGGGCGAAGGCCCGCATCACCGTCTGGAAGAACTTGTCGATGGTGCTCACCGAGAAACACGAATAGTCGTGCAGCATCCGCCGCAGCGCATCCGCCGCCTGAGATGCCCGCGCCTCGTCGCTGCGGGACAGGTCGTACAGCGCTTCGATGACACGCGACTTCATCTCGTCGGTCGCCTTGTTGGTGAAGGTGACGGCAAGGATGTGCTTGTACCGCTGCGGATCGCCTTCCAGCAGCAGATCCAGGTAGTCCCGGGTCAGCCGGTAGGTCTTTCCGCTGCCCGCGGAAGCTTTGACGACGGTTACTGGCGGTTGCATAGGCGCTTGAATTGACAGTTCTTGCACACATCCTCGCTCCCGGCCGCCGCGAAAGGCGTTTCGGGCGAGAGAATCTCTTCCAGCAGACAGATGAGCCGAGTTTCAAATTCATCCACGGCTGCCGGGTCCAGCGTATAGGATTTGGGCAACGCTTCGGAAAAGAGATTGCGAAGCGCATAGATACAGGGATCGAAGCGCTCCGGAGCGTCCGGGCGGCCGCGACGGAGCATCAGGACGTAGAAATAGAGCTGGAAGGCTACGTGGGGACGATCCGAGGCAAGTGAACTGTCGAATAATTTAAATACATCTCGACAGTCGTCCTTCCGGCCTACATAACCGCTCTTGTAGTCGACCACGCGCACCACAGCCGAATCCTGGCTGTCCATCCGGTCGATGACGCCTTTCAACTTGACCGTCCGGCCGCCGGAGAGCGGCAGCAGGCAGTGTGTTTCGGATTCCGTGCCGATCAGCCGGAGCGGCGTTCCCTGCTGGGACACGCGTGCGTCCACTTCCAGTGTCTGCAGTACGAAATGCCGGATCAGGTCGTACAGGATCAGGTTCTGTCCCCGGATCTCGACGATTTGATGATCGGTGAAAGCTGCGTCGATCAGGCTGTCGATGCGCCTGCGGTCGCGACGGAGCGCGCGCAGCGTGTCGGGGAGCAGTTCCCCGCCTATGAACGGCCGGTACAACTGTTCCATCACCTGGTGGAAAATGGAACCGAACAGGGATGCATCCAGGTCTTCCACCACTTCGTCGGGCTCCTTGATGCCTTTGACGTGTTTGAAATAGAAACGCAGCGGACAATCGAGATAATCATTGAGCGCAGAGGCGGAGAAGGCCTTGCGCTCCGTCAGATAGTTCTGTTCCAGTTCCGCAAGCACGGCGGGCGTCTTTTCTACGCGGGGCAGCGTCGTCTCCAGCCCCGATGCGGAAAGGGCATACGTGGCGACCTTTTCGATCAGCGGCACTTCGTACAGATATTTGAGCTGCTTGATGAAGCGGCTTTCCTCGCCGCTTTGCAGGCCGTCGGTCCGGGAGTCATAGAGCAGCCAGATGCGCTGCGCCCGGCAGATGCTCCGATAGAAATAGTATGCCCAGATGGAATCCTGCAGTTCGTAGGTGGGAAGTCCGAACCCCACGCGCAGGTTGTAGGGGATGAAAGAGGCGCTCACGGTGCGTGAAGGGAAGATGCCTTCGCCGACCGACAACATAATGACGTTGTCGAAGTCGAGCGCACGCGTCTCCAGCGGCCCCATCACCTGCAATCCGCTGAGCGGTTCGCCTTCGAACGGTATCTTCACGAGGGCGATGGCCTGCGCCAGCATCCGGTACCAGGTCCGGGCTTCCAGGGCATCCAGGTCGAGACCGACTTTCTGCAGGTCAGACACCGCCTTGTGCTCATAGTAGAGGAACTCCCGTTCCAGCGGCCCCTGATGGGCCTGCATTTCCTCGAGAATCTCTTTCAGGTAGTTTGGAATTTCGCCGGTGCGCTCCACCGGTTTGAACACCTTTTCAAAGATACCGCCCGGCCCGGCCAGGTCGGCCTGCGGCACGAAAATCAGGTTTTCGGTCCGGATCCGCGCTTTGATGACGGACACGGCTTCCGTGTTGTCGGCAGCAGCCGTGAAATAGGGATGTTCCAGCAAATCGACGACGTCACGGTGATAAAAACTCCAGGCGCCGCCGCGCTGCCTCCGGTTGGTCTGAAGCCGTTCCAGCAACTGGAAGAGCGCGGTTCCGCTGCTGGCAGACAGGGAATACCCCATCGTCACATTCACTTTCCCGATTTCGGCCGGTACCGCGCCCAGCATCGGGAAAAGCAGGTTTTCGTCGGGCAGCACCACAGCGGTCTCCACTGCGTGCTGCATCTGGCCGTTTTGCCGCAATTCCGAAAGAATCTGCAAGGCCTTGCGCGTCTGTCCCACGGCAGAGGGGACGCGGATTACCTCGAAATGCTGGTCCTTCGGATCGCATGCAGGACATTCGAACGGTTCTTTCGGCGGATATCGCCGTACGTTTTCACGGATGAACTTTCCGGCCAGATTGTCGGGATCGGTGACCATCGGCCCCGAGAAATCCCAGTAGAAATCGGCCCTGCCTTCTTTGTACAAATGGTCGAGAAGGGCCTTTTCGCAGGCATTCAATGCATTGAGTCCCACGAACACGATCTCGTCGAACTGGGGCAGTACGGTACCGGTCGCCGGAAGCGAGTCGGCCACGCTGCGATAGATAATCCCGGCATAAGCCAGTCCCGCTTCGGCAAGCCGGGCCCGGAAAGCCTCATACAGCGGATACAGGATGTCCCAGATCTCCGCGAACTTGCGCCGGCTCTGGCCGACCTCCCGGCCGGCCGGCCCTGGCCTCTCTCCTGCGAAAAAGCTGTTGCAGAACGTCGCGATCGCCGCCTTCTGATCATCGGTAAGGAAGTCGTAATCGACGCTGAGCGCCTTCAGGTCGCGCAGGTTGACCAGCAGTCGCCGCACGTCCACGCGGTATTTGTCGAGGTCGTCGAAATCGCCGAGCAGGATGTCGCCCCAATAGATGAACTCATCGAAGGTTTCCTGCCGACCGTCCTCCCGGGGTGGCTGCAGTTTCACGTATTCCCGGTACAGGATGTCCAGCAGCCGGACTTTCTCTTCCGTCTCGGAGAGTCCTGCGATGCGGGAGAACAGATCATCGATGGTCACCACATTCGGCACGAAGACCGGTTTTCCGGCCGCGATGCCGAGGTAGCGTTTGAAAAACGTTCCTGACCTCCGGTTGGGAAACACGAAGCAGATACGCTCGAGCGACGTGCGCCCGGCGTATCTTTCTGCTACGGCTTCCAAAAACTTCATGTAATAGATCGGCTTCGTCTTGAAAGGGAACGCTCTCCGGAAAACATGCCACCCTCGGCGCTGTAAGAGGGAGGGGCCCATTTATGGGAGGGGTCGAGCGGAGCGAGACGTTTCCGGAGAACGTTCCCTTTCAGAACAAATCAATACCCGGGTTTTTCCAGGAGTTTGAACATATTCTTCTTGTACGCTTCGACACCGGGCTGGTTGAAGGGATTGACGCCCAGGGTGTAGGCGCTGATGCCGCACACCTTCTCGAAGAAGTAGAACAACTGTCCCAGATGATACTCGTCGAGCCGCTCGATGCGGACTTCCATATTGGGCACGCCGCCGTCGATGTGCGCCATCTTCGTACCGAGCTGCGCCATCCGGTTGCAGTGTTCTACGTGCTTGCCGGCCAGGTAGTTCAGTCCGTCGAGATTCTGCGGGTCCGAAGGAATCGTGACCTCGCGCAACGCGTTTTCCACGGTGATGACGGTCTCCATCAGCATCCGTTCGCCCTCCTGGATGTACTGGCCCATCGAGTGCAGGTCGGTCGTGAAAATGACCGATGCAGGGAAAATGCCCTTGCCTTCCTTGCCCTCGCTCTCGCCGAACAACTGCTTGAGCCATTCGCCCAGATACTGGAGTTTCGGATTGAAGCTGGCATAGAGTTCCACCTTCTTGCCCTGGTCGTAGAGCAGGTTGCGCATCGCGGCATACTGCACGGCCGGGTTTTCGGCGCTGCGCTCCGCAAGGGCCTTCTCGGCATCCTGAGCGCCGCGTACCAGCGCTTCAATGTCAAAGCCCGCCAGGGCGATGGGCACCAGGCCCACCGGCGTCAGTACGGAGAACCGGCCGCCGATGTTGTCTTCGATGACGAAGGTCTTGTAGCCTTCCTGGTTGGAGAGCGACTTGAGCGCGCCGCGGGCCTTGTCGGTGATGGCCACGATGCGTGAGCAGGCTTCGGCTTTGCCGTAGGTCTTTTCGAGATAGTCCTTCATCAGGCGGAAGGCTACGGCCGGCTCGGTGGTGGTGCCGCTCTTCGAGATGACCACACAGGCGGGATTGCTGATCCGCACGAGGTCCATCAGCTCTGCGGTATAGTCTTCCGAGAGATTCTCCCCGGCGAAGACGACCTTCAGGCCGTGGCTGCCCATCTGGCAGGAGAAGGTGTGGCTGAGAGCCTCGATGGCCGCCTTGGCACCCAGATACGATCCGCCGATACCGATGACCACCACCAGGTCGATCTCTTTTTCAAGCCAGCGGTCCACCACGCCGAGACAATCTTCAAACTCGGGTTTCCCGATGGAAGAGGGAAGGTGCTGCCAGCCGAGGAAGTCGTTGCCGGCACCGGTCTCTTCTTCCAGGACTACCTGCGCCGAGAGCGCCTTGTTCACGTATTCATCGAATTGTTCTTTCTTTACAAAGGATTCACATCCCGTCAGGTCTATTTTTACCATATGTCGTTGTTTTTATGATTTCTATATCCAACAAATATACTAATTTTTCCGGTATTAAATACTGATAATCGCTCTGCCCGCTGCCGGAACGAAAAGGGGGGCGGAGGTTAGAAGGTGACGTTGAGGCCGTCGTGTGCGGGGGTGAGGGAGAAGGGGAGAAGGGCAAGTTCGGCGGACAGGTCGGCGTGGCGGGGAAGCATATGGGAGAGATGCGTGAGGTAGCTCTGTTCGGCGCCGACGCGGCGGCAGATTTCGACGGCCTCTTCCAGCGCGTAGTGCGAGATGTGCTTGCCGCGCTTGACGGTGTTGAGGACGAAGACCTTCAGTCCGCGGAGCTTTTCGAATTCACTTTCCGGAATGTAGTTGGCATCGGTCACATAAGCGCAGTCGCCGAAGCGGAACCCCAGGACCGGCAATTTGTAATGCAAGGCCCGGATAGGGATGACGGAGACACCGTCGATGTCGAAGGGCAAGCTGGTAATCAGATGGATGTCCATTTCCGGCGCTCCGGGATAGGGCTTTTCGTCAAACACGTAATAGTATTCTTTCTTGAGCGATTCGAGCACGTGTGCTTCGCAGAAAATCGGGAACGACCGCTTCTCCAGATAATTGAACGAGCGCACGTCGTCGAGGCCGCCGGTGTGGTCCTTATGGTTGTGTGTCAGGAGGATGGCGTCGAGGTGGCTGATGCCTTCGCGGAGCATCTGCTGCCGGAAATCCGGCCCCGCGTCGATCAGGAAGGTTTTGCCTTCGTAACGGATGAGGGCCGAGCAGCGGAGCCGGTTGTCGCGGGGATCCGAAGATGTGCAGACACTGCAGGAGCACCCGATCATCGGGATGCCCTGTGATGTCCCTGTTCCCAAGAAAGTTATACTGTTCATCATTGTTTATATGACGACATCTGCTATTTTTCCAATCAATTCCTTATTGTACGGCCTTTCTACGCGGAGATAGTTCTCGGTATAGCCGAACATCTTTCCTCCCTTCATCGTACTCTCGAACAGGACTTGGGCCGTACGTCCGGCATTGGCGGCGGTGAATTCGGCGTGCAGCCGGTCGGAGAGGACCTGCAGGCGGGCGGCCCGTTCCGTCTTGATGCTTTCCTGCACCTGGTCGGGCCTTTCCGCGGCAGGTGTGCCGGCGCGACGTGAGTATGGGAAAACGTGCAGATAGGCCGGCCGGACACGTTCCAGCAACCGGTAGGTCTCTTCAAAATCTTCATCGGTCTCTCCCGGGAAGCCGACGATGACGTCGATGCCGAAGAAAACCCGGGTGTACCGTTCTTCCGGCTTTTCGAGGATGTCGCGGATGAGGGCGATCTTGTCTTCGAACTGCCGGGCCGTGTAGCGGCGGTGCATCGCTTTCAGCGTACGGTCGCTGCCGGCCTGTAGGGGGATGTGGAAATGGGGAAGGAACTTCGTGCCCGATGCGATCCAGCGCAGGATCTCTTCGGTGAGCAGGTTCGGCTCGATGGAGGAGATGCGGTAGCGTTCGATGCCCGGCACGGCGTCGAGGGCCTGCAGCAGCGCAAGGAACGATTCGCCCGTGGTTTTGCCGAAATCGCCGGTGTTGACGCCGGTGAGCACGACTTCCACGATGCCCTGCGCCGCGATGTCACGGGCCTGGGCCACGAGGTCGGCGACGGGGATGTTGCGGCTGTCCCCGCGGGCCAGCGGTACGGTGCAGTAGGCGCAATGGTAGTCGCAACCGTCCTGTACTTTGAGGAACGAACGGGTGCGTTCGCCCGACGACCAGGCGGGGAAGAAACTCGTAACTTCGTTGATTTCACAGGAATAGCGCTGTTTGCCGCTTTCCGGGGCGAGGACCAGCCGCACCAGGTCGCCTTTGCTTCCGGCGCCGATGACCCAGTCGACACCGTCGAGTGCCAGGATTTCCTGCGGCTTGAGCTGGGCATAGCAGCCGGTGACGGCGATGCGGGCTTCCGGCGCGGTCTTGTGGAGGCGGCGGATGAGGTTGCGGCACTTTTTGTCGGCGTGTTCCGTGACGGAGCAGGTATTGACGACGAAAAGATCGACGCCGGGCCCGGGACGGACTTCTTCCCAGCCTTCCGCGGCGAGCAGCCGGGCCCAGGTAGAGGTTTCGGAGAAGTTGAGCTTGCAGCCCAGGGTGCAGAAAGCGACGCGTTTACTCATAGACGACGGTGACGGAGGTGCTTTCGACGGGGCCGTCGAGCGGCGGATTGAATTTGGTGACGGTGAGTTCGGCGTAGGATATCTTCGGAAAACGGTCGGTAAGGGCGTCCAGGATCCGTCCGGCGAGGTGTTCGAGCAGGTTGGCGGGCTCGGCCATCTCCTGTTTGATGAGTTCGTAGATATCGTTGTAGTCGATGGCGTAGGTGAGGTCGTCGGTTCGGATGGCTTTGCGCATGTCGTAGTCGTAGGCGAAGTCGACGCGGAACCAGTTGCCGTCGCGTTTCTCGCTTTCCAGGCATCCGTGATGCCCATAGAATGTCATATTATTGAGTCTGACCATAATCTGTTTTGCTACATTACTTCGGGTATATCCCTCCCGAAACGTCTCGCTTCGCTCGACCCCTCCCAAAGCCGAGGCTTTGGGCCCCTCCCTCTTACAGCGCCGAGGGTGGCATGGTTTCTTGAGGGATATACCCTCATCCATTCGCAAAAAAAACTTGATCATTCAACTGAGAATTATGAAAACGCAGGGTCGTTTGCCGATGGTAAAGCCTTTCTTGACTTCAGTGCGCCAGTCGGCGACGGTCCGGGTTCGGATGAATTCGTCGGGGCAGGTGAGGTCGGCGGCGATGCACAGGCGCGTGGACGGCCGGCAAATGTCGAGCAGGTCAGTCAGCAGGGCATCATTTCGATAGGGCGTCTCGATGATGATCTGAGACTGTTGCAGCCGGGCTGAGGTGCGTTCCAACTGGACGACCGCTTCGCGCCGCGCCGGCGTCTTGGCAGGCAGGTAGCCCGTGAAGGCGAAGCACTGGCCGTTGAGGCCGGAGGCCATCAGCGCCATCATCAGCGACGAAGGCCCGACGTGCGGCACGACGGTGATGCCCCGCTCGTGCGCCAGCGCTACCAGCAGTGCCCCCGGGTCGGCTACGGCCGGAAGTCCCGCTTCCGAAATCAGCGCCGCATCCTCCTCGCCCAGTCTGGCTGCATAGGCCTCGATCTGTTCGCGCGGCGTATGCTCATTGAGTTCCAGCAGCTCCAGTCCGTCGATCCGCCCCTTCAGCCCTGCCGCAGAGAGGAATCGCCGCGCCGTGCGAAGCTCCTCCACGAAGAAGAGCCGAATGGATGCCAGCAGCGGGAAAACCGGCCCCGGCAGGCTGTCAATCGGATCCGGTGCGCCGAGGGGCGTTGGGATAAGATGGAGTTTCCCTTTCATCTTTGTTCTGGATATGCAATAATTTTCTCCAAAGCTCCCGGAAGGAGTTGAAATCTTCCTGATAAACGATACCGGCGCCATTGCGCTGGCTCAGGTCCAGATAGTTGCTGTACAGGTCGGCCGAGTGTGAGAATAGCGTGAGGCGCAGCTGGCCGGACTTGTTGAGCTTGATCTCCACGTCGACGTCGCCCACGATGTCGCTCGCGCTCGAGGAATAATACTGCCGGTTCCCGATGTTGCCGTTGATGCTCACGCGGTTGTTGAACAATTGTGTGGAGACGGCTACGTCAAAGATGTTCCGGCCGTCTTCCGTCGGCTGGTAATTGAACCCGAGGTCTATCGGGATTTCCAACTGCCGGAAGATATTGTTGAGCTGGCTGGCCATCAACTCCGATGCGTTGGAGTAGAGCATCGTGGAACTGTTGACGATACCCGACTGCTCGTCCGGCACGAAACCGCCCGAGACAATGAGGGCCAGTGCCTGCCGCATCCGTTTGTCTTCGGTGTTGAGCGCATTGTCGACCATGCTCTTGATGGTGGGGTCGAGGTCGGGAATGTCGATCTGGAAGGCGATCTCAGGATTGGCCAGTTTACCGGAAATATGGATGCCGCAGTCCACGGTACGTCGTGAACCGACGGCCGTCGAGTCGGCAAGCAGCGGACTGATGGACGCTTTCGTCCGGTAAGTCGCCGTCATATCTAGATCGGAATCCATTACGTCGCCGTTGAACCCGATCGTGCCGCCCGGATTGATGGAGAAATCCCGCGAGGTGAAGCCCAGCATACCGAAGTGATAGCTTCCGCTTTCCACCCGGTAGTCGCCCTGAATGGTGAATTCGCGCTGGTTTCCGGCCGTGATGCCGATCTGCCCGTTGCCGCGTGCCTTGAGGATGTCGCCGGAATTTTTGTCGATTTCGAGCTGGATTTCCCCGTCGGGCGTCGCGTTGAGACGCAGGTTGACGCTCAGGTCGGTTTCGGTCTTGTTCTTTTTGTTCCGGTTGACCTGCTTGGCCAGGACCATCGAGTCGATGAGGCCGATCCGGTCGTTTTCGTTGTTGATGAAGGTCAGGAACTGGGCTTTCTGCTTGGCGGAATTGCCCAGCGGGATATGGACCGAGGTGTTGGGCTGCGTGGTCAGGTTGAGACTGAGGCGGACCTTGTCGAGCGGTCCGCTGAGCCTGACCTGGCCGTTGGCGAAAGCCTGTCCGTAGAACGAGTCGTTGTCGTGGCTCGACGTGTTGAGAACGTGGATGCCTTGCAGGTCGATGCGGGCGTTGAGCGTGAGATTCTTGAAATGGTCGTAGGGGACGCCTCCGGTCAGCTTGGCGTGATGTCCGGAACGGTCGGTGATATCGATGTTGTCGAACGTGACACCGGTGTTGCCGACCGTGAAAGGACCGTCAGCCGTGTAGGTAACCTGGGTATAGTCCAGTTTGAATGTTAGTTGGTTGAACCGGGCGCCCTCACTCTCGACGGATATTTTCTGGAGGGGGCCGGATGCCGTGATGCGTCCCGAGGCGGACCCGCTTACGTCGGATGCCAGGCCGCTGAGCAGCGGTTCCAGGATGCCGAGGGTCAGTTTGTCGAGCCGTGCGTCGAGCTGGATGTGCTTGTCGGACGGACGGAAGGACGCGGTGGCGTGGAGGGGTTTCGCTCCTTCCAGGGTGTTATCGAGCAGGAAACGGAACTGTTTGGCAGGGTCGTCCCAGAGGCTGCTCAACTGCAATTCACCCAGCTTGCAACCGGCGGCGGCCATCTCCCGTCCCTTGAGGTCGAGCAGGATGCCCTTTCCTTCACCGAGCAGCGCGAATCCTTCGGCCCGTCCCGTCAGGTTGCCCTGCAGGTCCAGATCCCGGTTGAGGAAGGCATTGGCCAGGCTGATGTCGAAATCGTTGAGCCGGACGCGCAGCGTATCTCTCTTCTGAGTCGCCTGCGATGCCGTTGGCCACCAGGCTCTGGCTGCCGTTCCGGATGGAGAAGTCGTTGATCCGTATGTGTTTGTCGCGATACAGGATGGTGGAGGGCGTCAACTCCCAGGAGTGTCCGGCCACCACGATTTCCGAGGGCAGGATATCGGCCCGGACCTTGTATCCTTCGGGTCCTGAATCGGGAAAGCTGACCTGCGCGTGCAATGCGGCCCTGTTCTCCGAACGTTCCTGGTTGTCGAAGCCGACCTTCACATCGACGACGCTTGAATCGGCCCAGGCATCGACGGTCACGTTCTCAGCCGTCAGCGTGCCGATCTGCAGCCGGTCGGCGTCGAAGTCGCCCCTCATCTTTTCGCCCTGTGTGTAGAATCTCCCCTGCAGGTTGCGCAGGAAATGGTTGTCGAGGGCCAGCAATTCGGAAGAGACGCCGCCCTGGACCTCGTCATCGATCAGGTCGATGGAAATCGAGCTCTGTTGGGAAACGAAGAGGCCCGGCTTGAAGAAGTCCAGGAGAGGCTGCAGGTCGAGCGTCCGGAGACGGAACGAGCCGAAATGCTCGGGATACTCCTCGTCGTCTGCCCGGGAATGGGTTCCGCCGAAAAGGTGCTCCAGGTTGTCTTCCATTACCAGATGGTACGCATTCCGGAAGAAATCGGTCACGAAGATGTTGCCATCGTATTCCGCTTTGGCGAAGGAGGCGTTGAGCAGCAGGCCGTAACGGTCGTCATCCTGCCAGGAGTTGGCCGTCAGGTCACCGATCTGGAACAGCCGGTTCCCGATGGCCGCTTTCATATTGCTGACGGTCGCATTTCCGAGGAAGGCGCCTTCCGGTGTCTGGACGACATCGGCATCGAGGGCCAGACTCACCGATGTACTGTCGCGCTTGTCAAAATGCAGGGTTCCGAGGTTGGCATTGTCGAGATCCAGGTCGATGACATAATGGTTGTTCCCGTTTTTGCCGCCGAGCTCCGCATCGGCCTGCAAGGCCAGTTTCAGATTCGGGTCGCCGCTGTCCAGCCGGGCCGTGAGACGCCCCTCGTGCAATGAGCCGGTGGCGTGCAGGTCGCGGTATTCATATCCGTTGAATGTGAAACGGTCGATGTGGAGCGGATCGATTTCCGCGGACAGGCCGTTGCCGGAAGAAGCCAGGGATACGCTGGTCCTGCCGGTGAAATTTCCGAGAGAAGAAATGCCGAGCAGGCGGTCGAGCGCCAGCGTCTCGCCTTCGACCGTACCTTCGGCGTCCCACTTCTTGCCACGCTTTTGCAG
>LXOW01010325.1_pt1 | contig 15203 bp, 14 predicted proteins | sample 1368591 | NCBI WGS metagenome assembly LXOW01 (sample SAMN04884650, study PRJNA319009) | bovine gut metagenome | isolation source: Cow rumen | host: Bos taurus | place: Italy: Legnaro (PD) | collected 2014-07-09 | reverse complement strand
GTCTTTCCCACGCTCGAAAAAGTAGTGAATCGTCTCTGCTCGGCAATTTGCTCTTTGACCGCAGAGGTCACCCGAAGTGTTACGTTACGCGATTGGATTTTTAAATGTTTTAATTGTAGTTCAGTATCACATCAGCGGACGCAACGAAAAATGGCCTCCGATTTCCAAACAAAAACCCCAAACCCGAGACACAGCAAGGGTTTGGGGTGGTGCCGGTAGCCGGAGTCGAACCGGCACGCCATCGCTGGCGGCGGATTTTGAGTGATACGAAAAATCCCGATTTTGACGGAACTTGAAGCCCGTTGGAGGTCACTGGGGAAGATGCCTTCACCCGTGTTTTCCAGCAAAAATGGCCTCAAAATGGCGAAAAACCTAGACTGCGCCTACTAATTCGAGCCCCCAGACCGCCCGGAAACGAAAATCGGAAATCGGAGGTCGCCAGGAGGCCAAACCGAAAATCAGCAACCACCCAATAGCTTCAGAGGTCACTGCTAACTGCCCAGGCATGGCCAAACCAAGAACAATAAACACAATTCATCTTGTCGGATCTTCTGCCGTCGGAAATACATCCGCTCTGCAGCGGCGCGCATCGTGCGCCACATGCACAGCCAAAAAGGAGAACGATTATGACAAGACAAGATTACGAAAAGCGTTTCCGCCTCTACCCGGATGTGGTAACCATCACAGAATTCTGCGCCATGCTCCGCATCGGCGATACCTATGCAAGGAAGATCCTGCGCCAAAACCTGGTGGAGCACTACGTCATCAGGCACACCTACTACATTCCCAAAGCCAAAATCATCGACTTCATGCTAAGCCCCAACTACCTGCAAGTACTAAACCGCTTCCGCCGTGACATGAAATAATCACCGCCCGCCGGCAGCACAGATTTCTGTGCTGCCGACAGTATCCTCACGTTTTCTAAATGATGAATAGTGCTTCAAGATTGAAGACTGCACTTCACGTAACAAATTACTTGATTGTTCGATTTCTGCATTGTTGTTGCAATAAAAGCAGTTCATACATTCTTCCGGTTGTCATTTTCTTGTATTATGAGCACTAATCAATTATGCTTATTATTACGCTACAACAAATACCTTTGTAGCACAAATGCAGTCTGTGTTGTGTGAGAGCCATATAACTGTAGCGCGATACACTCCCTTTTTCGGAAGCTTGAACGCAGTATCTTGTGTAAACTCTTCTCCTGGGTCAAGGGATAAACGCCCCTCTTGGCACAATTCATCCAGTCTTACTAATCTACGAAAATAGTTCTTGCAATTACAGTCGCTTTCCTCGAATAGGTTATCAGGAAGTTTGCAAATGGCTTTTTCTTTTTTACATGCTTTACAGAGACCACAATAGTCTTCCTTTTCCCCATGTTTGAGAATGAAAGGAAAGCGGGCTCGCGGATTATCTTTATCGGGTTGAAGGCCATAATCAACAAGCAAGTAAATATGCTGTTGATTGATTCTTCTTGTTCCTTGATTTGCGATTGTAGTTGTAATAATCGTATGCTCTTCTTCAGAATTAATCACAAGAGAGATGCTCTTTTTAGGCAAAGAGCTTTTTGATAGGATAAGTTTGCAAACACCCCAGGCACCTTTTGAAAGAGTAAAGATTAACGTTGCTGTTGCAAGAACTTCACCTGTAGTATAATTATTTACCCATTTCTGTGCAAATGGAACAAGCCATATAAAGGCAAAAACTGCAATAGTAACGGTAGCTATCACGCCCAACAAGGGCACAACAAATTTTACCACATGTGCCCATCTACTAGTTTGGTTGTTGTATTGTATTTTGTTTTCTGAAGCCATGTAAATCCCCCTTTTTCAACACAAGCAATCAGAGTTGCCATTTGAAAAAAGCTACAGATTGTTTATGCTTGTAGTTGCGTAACTCCACCTGCTTTCTGAATCGCTGCGAGTATCTATACACTAATCCGCCGAATCTTTCTGTGAAAGACGAATACATGCAATCTGGGCCATCTATTCCTATGGGAGCAACCCAGATAAGCTGCGACGCAGATCCAACAGATCAACAAACCTGGCTGTAACCAGAACGCCATCGTCTGACCGGAACGGAATTTGCTCTTTAGGCGTCAGTGCATCGGTTGCGGGGTAAAGCAGCGCTACGCTTTTTGCCTGGTATTTTTTCTGATATGCGTACATCTGGTACATATCCGCTTGCGAGATGCCGTAGTTTGCTTTCGCAGGGTCGAGCAGCTTCCATTTCGTGTCCAGGATAAACATCGCCCCGTCTTGCTTTCGTTTTACAACGATATCCGGCTTCATCAAAAACTGCCGTGGATTGTCAAAAAGATGGTAGCTCCGATCCTGGGCAGAGATGGTAAACTCGTTGGGAGCCAAATATTTTCGGAGCTTCTGGGCGACATAGCTCTCGAACAGGGTTTCCATCGGGAACAGCAGGGCAAAGGCAATCTCGGAGCCGGAGAAAGCGGAGAAGCTCTTTCCCAGCAAAAACACCCTGCACCATAGGAGGGCAGTTGCGTAGTCCTTCATATTCCGGTCGGGAACGCACTTTTCGAAATCGCTGGCGATATCGGCGGACACGCTCATCTCAGCGAAAGAGTTGAGCAGATTTTTGATATCCACCCGGTTTTTCGCGCTTTGGGAGACCCGGTAAAGATGCAGCAGGCACGTCTTAATCAGGCGGTTCTCCGGTCTGTCAATATGGAAGGTATCATATTCCACAAAGCTGCGCTCTTTATGGACATAGTTGTATTTGATGTGTTCTGAGACCTTCAGCTTCCCCTTGAAAACGGCCTCGTTGCTCTGAACGGTCTGATAGCCGGATTTCAAGCCCCGTTTTTCGATCAACAAGACCTCATCGACAAACATACGGATGAACACTTCAAAAATGTTCAGTTTCTCGATATTCACATGAGAGGTCTGCAGGGTCTTGTATGGAGAATCCTTCAAAGAGCGCAGCATGTCTATCAGCAGCTTTTTCACGGAGGTTTCCGTATAGGCTGTGCTTGAAAACACCTTGGGCAGAATCTCAATGGTGGTTCCGTCCGTCATGGTGATGACGCCGACGTAGTTCCTGGCGGTAATGATCTTCCCGATGCCCTTTCTCGCGGACAGGGCCAGCAGCTCTAAGGCATCGGCGTCCTTGCCCCGATTTGCCAATACGAAGGCCTCCAGGGCGTCAAAGGTGCGCTGCGGCAGCGTGGTATAGCCCGGGATCTGCTTCTCCGCCACAAAGGAGCCATATTCTGTTATCAGATATGTGTTCCGCACCCCTGGCCCCTCGCTCTCAGATCGACTTATAAGAATCTATATTCCCAAATGCGCTGCGATTGATTTCATAGGTGGTACTGTCGTCAAAATCGACTCCGCTGTCGCCAAACAGATTTGCAAAATCGTTTTGGCGCTTAACGACAAACTGTAAATTCTCTTGATCCTTCCGGTTATCCCCCAGCACAAGGCGAATCTTCTCATAGTCCTCATAGAAGTATTCCTGCAGCAGCGGGATGATATTGTCCTCAAAAATGCCGGCCAAGGTCTCCAGGCTGGGATTCTTCTTCAACGGCATAAAATAGGCGTGGCCAATGGTGTGCTCACGGTCATAGAGCAGAGCGATTTTCCGATTCATGCGCTCCAGCATTGCGCTGATATCCAGCCCATCCACAATGACGCCCTGCAAGGTGCTGGGGTCCGGCTGCATTTCCTTAAACTGGAAGCGGCGCCGCAGCGCGGTATCCAGCGTGGCGATGGAGCGGTCCGCCGTGTTCATGGTGCCCAGAAGGTACACGTTGTCGGGAACACCAAAGGGCTTTTGGGAGTACGGCAGCTTTGCCGTCATGCCCTCGCCCTGCCCCTGACGCTTCGAGGGCTCAATCAGCGTAATTAGCTCGCCAAAGATTTTGGAGATGTTGCCTCGATTGATTTCGTCAATGATAAATACATAGTTTGGCTTGGGGCCCTCCGCCATTAACGATTTCGGAGCGACCCGTTTCAGCATTGTAATCGCGTCGCTCAGGGAAATCCTGTTCAGGGCATAAGTGGAGGAGAGGGTCAGGGTTTTCCCGCCGTTGATCTCCGTGATATCCTCGTTAATGCCCTTTGCCAGCCAGTTCACCTTCCGGAGCCGCTTGTACTGCGTGTATTCGTCGTGCCACTCGTATTCCCCGGTGACGACGCCGATGGCGTCAATTGTGCTGGCGCTGTAGCAGGAAAATACGATGTCGCCCACCTTCATGCGGTAGATGAAGGCATTCAAAACCGTTTTCCCTTCGGTAACGCCGGTCTCCGCCGTAATATCCGGTCCGTAGGAATCCCACCCAATTCGGATGTGATTGTTCTTCATGCACTCCGCTCTGGTCCGATTGTCCCCGGTTCCCTCCAAAGAGACCTTCCAGATGGTGGGATTAGCGTTCAGCCCAATATTGACATTCTGTTTCAGAACAGGCCGAGAGGCTCTGTCACAAAAGGATTTGAACAGGCCGGGCGTGATTTGATATTCGATATCCCCATCCTCCTCGGCGTCCTCGTCCATCACGGGACGAATGCCCTCAATGAACTCCTCGTAACCGTAGGACTGGTGAAAGGTCGTGAATTCAATGCGGCCTTGGTCTTTATAGGTGTTATACCGGTTCATCACATCAGAATACGGCTCGGCCCGGACCGCATCCACAGTTTTACCCTCGATAATCGCCACCGCATAAATCGCAGTATGATACGTCTTTCCGGTCCCAGGAGGGCCGTAAAGGATGGTATTCTTTGGAATCATAGAAATATTCTCTTTCCCTTCTGTTGCTTCCAGCATCGACTTCATCCTGAGCTGCAACTACCTGTAAGTCCTAAACCGCATCCATCGAGGCTCCAAATAATCCCCGCCCCGCAGGTAGCGCAAAATTCTCACTATCCGCGGGAGTACGATTCAAACGAAATCCGTTCCTGCCCGTTTTCTTACAGGAATTCTAAACGAGATGACGAGGACCACTTGCTGTATATGCGCGAATTTTTTCTTGCTCTGTTACACGAATTCGATTTGCGATTTCCGTAATCTTATTGGTTATCCACAGATACGCTGTGGTGCCATTCCGATAATCTGCTTCGGCATACATATTAATTCTACCTGCCGCTCTCATTTGCTCAACTTGTCTCATCGCTTCGGCATCACCCTTTGGGTAGATTGCAAAGGTAGACCCACCATATTGATTTACTACGGAAAAAGCGGGAATGTCACTTGGACCGTCAGCGATATATATCATGTTTTCAAAATGTACTCTTCGCATTTGCGTCGGAATCTTAGTGTTAACATCAATATCTTTGACTTTCCCGATTCCTTTGTTGATCTCAAAAATTGCGCGGGTTTTTGTTGTATTGTCAATTGTATAGACAATTTCGTTGATTATAGGATTGTTATCAGGGTCTGATTCCGTTTCCTCCAGAAGTTCACACCCCCACACCCCATCAACATAGGGCATTAGTTCAGAGCCTCTAATGATTTCCGCGAATCCTGTACTAACGATGTAATGTTCTACTTGAATACCGTATTCCGAAAAAGCTTTGTCATCCTTGAAAAGAGCTTTTGTCTCTTCAAATATTTTTGGAATTCCTGGATAGAATTTTTGCTCCTTCCCGTATGCCCTCAAATCAGCATTATTAAGACCATATAGCTTCCCATTTTTCTCATGTGCACAACGAATAAAATGGTTAAGGTAGTAGGTGTCTTTGTTGACTCGGATATTGTTTTTTTCAAGTTCAATCGGGATGCTATTTACTTGGTCCCAAAATTCCTTCGGGTTAATTCCTTTGGCTTGAAAAATCGGATCTTGCATATATCCATCGATCAAAGTTTTGTCGCAGTCCCAAATGACAGCAATAATGTTAGCCATATTGTTCCCTACTTTCGTATTGAAGTCTCGTTAATTGTCTCAAATTACGATAAACCGCTCTGCTATCTGCTTGAAGGTCGAATTGGGGAGAACCTGCTTGGCGGGGATGAACAGGTGCCGCCATTCCTTGTAGCCGTTGGCCTTGGCCCAGCGGGAGGCAGTGGCGCAGTATTGGATTGCCCGCTCCTTCTTCGCCAGAACGTCAGGGTCTTTCAGCTTGTCCTCGCCCTTGACCTCCACAAGATAAATCATGGATTCCGTTTCCACCACAAAGTCCGGCTCGTAATTGTGACCGTTGTTGTATGTGATATTGAATTCCTGAGGGCTGGGCCGGAGCCAGTTGAGCACATCCGGGTCCCGCTCCAGAACTCTGGCCAGGGTCAGCTCACCATCCTTGCTGTCAAACTTCGCCTCCGCAAAAACGCCCTTCTTGATGCCGGTAAACAGAACGCTGCGGATATTTCCCTGGAAGCTGCCAAACAAATCCGTCTTTTCGTCCCACTGATATGCCTGGGACAGATTCCGCTGGCTGGTTCCGATGACCTCCTCCTGGAGCATCCCGTTGGAGCAGTAAAAATGCTTCATCATCTGTTGATAAATCTTGTTTGCAATACCCTTGCGATTCATCATGACGATATTCCGCATTCCGTTCTGCCCGTACTTTGCTTCATAGTGGCCCAGCGCCTGCATGATTAGCTTGTAGAGCAAGGCGGAGCATCTTTCGTAGTCGATTTCCGGCTTTTTGCGCAGCTCCCCCAGAATGACGTGGGGCGGATTGTAGGCTTCAAAATCAATCGCGTCGCCTTTGATTCGCTGCTGATCGGCGGGGTCCACAAGATTTTGAATCAGAACCTCGTTGCTGATTGGCGCATGGTCGAAGGCGCTGAGGTCCAGGTCGAAGTCCACAAAGACATACTCCTCCACGCCCGCGTCTGTGATTCTGATGCGGGGGATGGGAATATACTTCTTCTGCGCAGCGATTTGCGCCCGCTCCGTGGCTTGAACAATCCAACTTGCAAAGGGGTCTTCGTTGCTGCGGAAGGTTTCGCCCAGGTCCCGGTCCTCCGCAAGCTCGGCCTTTACCGCTTCGGCAATCTCTTGTGCCGTCGGGATCGACGTCCCATGCGCTGCATTGGAATTCGCCGTGGTTTGTACCGCTTCCCGTACCTTGGTATTGATTGCGGTGAAAACAGCGTCATTTTCCTTCGTCTGGGAAAGATTAGTCGCTGCGTATGCCGCCTCGTGGTTTTCCGGCTCCTGGAGGTCCATTGCCACCGTGGTATAGCTTACCTGGGCAGGCTTGATCTCCTCCACCTTGATGATGTTCCCGGCCTTGAAAATGGAATCACCTTTTTGGGCTTCCTCCAGAATTTCCTGGAACTTATCGTGGGCTGTGAGCATAACAGCGTCCACCGTATCGTCCCCGGTACGTTTCCCGTAGGGCAGCCGCAGGCCGCGGCCCACCATCTGCTCCCGGAGAATCTTGGAGGCGGCGGTCCGCAGGGGAACGATGGTATAGAGGTTGTTGACGTCCCAGCCCTCTTTCAGCATGTCCACATGGATTACGATCTCCACAGGATTGTCCGGACGCTCCACCTCCAGAAGCAGCCGGGTGTTGGCTTCGCTCTCCGCGCCGGTTTTCTTGGAATGCACCACAATGGTTTTGTTTTTGTAAGCCCCGTTGCGGAATTCATCAGAGCGCACATAGGCTTCTGCCCAGTTGGCGTGGTCTGTGTCCTTGCAGACCACCAGCATAAAGGGCTTTACCCGTTCCACCCCGTGATTGGCGGCGTAAACCTCCAGCTTTTGCTTCACGTTCTCGTGGCATTGGATGCCGTCCAGCAGCATCAGCTTGTCCAACTGCTGGTCCCCGAAGTTGAAGAAGCTGATATCGGAGCGGGTCACGGCAAAGGGCGTCCGGGTATAGCCGTCAGCAATGGCCTTGGAGAGGGGATATTCATAGACCACATTTTTGAAATTGACCTGTTTGTTGCCGCTCTTGACGTAGGGGGTGGCCGTCAGCTCCAGACCCAGAAGGGGCCGCAGCTCGTTCAGGGCCTCCGCCCCCTTCTCTGCCCGGTAGTGGTGGGATTCGTCCATAATCAGCACCAGGTCCGGCAAATTGGAAAGATACTGATAGAAGGAGTCGCCGATAATCTCATTGACCTTCTTCATCTTGGCGCTTTCTTTGTTGAACTTATCGATGTTATAGACAAAAATGCGGATTTCCGAAGCAAACAAATGAATGCCCTTGGTCCTGTAATCGTCGTCAGTGATAATCTGCGGAGCGGCGGAGAAGCAGCCCAGGCCCTTGAACACATACTTCGGATTGTTGGGATCGGACAGATCCTTTTTCAGCTTTTCATAGATGGTGGTGTTCGGCGCCACCACAAAGTAATTCCGAATATTGAACTGGGTATAGAGATAGGCGATAAAGGCACCCATGAGCCGGGTTTTGCCCACGCCGGTGGCCAGAGCGAAGGTCAGCGACATAAATTCCCGCTCGAAGTCGGAGCAGATGGGGTACAGGGCGTGGACCGCGCCAAGAGCCCCGCGCAGGTTCATGCCCTTGCGCAGGGTGACGCTTGACAGAATCTCATCCAATATTTCCAGGGACTTTTTCTGAGGCTTCCGCAGAGACATGACGCCGCTGATATAGTCCGTGGTGTATTGGGGGAACCGCTCACTCATCCTGGTCTCCCTCCTCATCCTCATATACGGGCGGATGGACGATGTTCAGATTATAGTCCGTCTTGCCGAACTCGCAGCGGTCCAGCAGCATTTGGGGAATCTTCTTGATGGTGATGTTTTTATATGCCTTCTCCAGCTTGGCGTCAAAGGAGCGGCAGGCGATAACCAGGTACTCTCCCTCCTCCATGGTGCCGGAAATGGACTCCAGGAAGGGGGCGTTCAGGTGCCGGGTGGTCACAAAGAGATAGCTGTTTTCGTTGCCCGCGGACTGCTTCCAGAACAGCTCCCCGTCCGGCTGGTAACGGAAGCCCTCGTGGAGCGCCACCGCTGCCGCCAGCTGATCCGCGTCGTAGTCGGGGTTGATGACAAACTCTCCGAAGGGGTCCCGGTTAATCAGGGAAGGGGCCAGCTCGTAGAAGCGGTAGCCGCCTCCGCCCTGCCAGTTGGCGGACTTGGTGATGCCGCCCTTGTCCCCGGCAATCACCTTGTCCAGCCGGAGCTTGCAGTGGGTATAGGCGTGGTCGCCCATTTCAATGCCTATGTACCGCCGCCCCATCTTGTGGGCTACGGCAGCCGTAGTCCCGGAGCCCAGGAAAGAGTCCAAAACAAGGTCACCGGGATTGGAGGCAATGTGTATTATCCGTTCAAGCAGGCGCTCAGGTTTAGGCGTATCAAAAGAATTATTTCCAAACAAAGCGTTGACTTCTTTCTTTGCCTCCTGATTATGCCCAACTTCTTTGTTTGTCCACCAGGTCCAAGGTACAACGCCTGTACTCTCGGACAGATATGTTTTCTTCCGTGGAACTCCCTTTCCGTCCTTCCCAAGCCATATCCTTCCTGCTGCAATCTCTTCTTCCAATCGTTCTTTGGTAAAGCGCCAACAAAGGTTTGGTGGCAGCGTAATGACTCGCCCAGCAGGGGTGGTGAAAGTATAAAACTGTTCTTTTGTTCCATGCCCAGCCTGTGCGGTGCAATCTGTGGAAGTCCAAGGGCCCCTCGGGTCATTATCAGGGTTTTTATAGCTCTTTGCTTGTTCTTCACTTAAAGGGAGCTTGTTTCGTGTTGCCTTAAAAATATCGTAGTTTTTCGCATACACTAAAATATAGTCGTGCCCATCGCTGATAGCCGCTCTCATATCTGGAGAGGTGCGTTTTTGCCATATCATCGTAGAAACAAAAGCTCTGCGTCCAAAAACTTCGTCGCACAATACTTTCATATAGGCCTGCTCGTCATCATCGATGCTGATCCAGATGCTCCCAGCTTCGGATAAAAGCTTCCACAACAATTCCAAACGCGGGCGAATTAAGTTTAACCATTCGCTGTGCTCCAGGTTATCATCATATTGCTCAAACGCACTGCCTGTATTATACGGCGGGTCAATATAGATGCACTTTACCTGACCTGCAAACTTGTTTTCCAGGGCTTTCAAAGCCAGAAGATTGTCCCCGTGGATCAGCATATTCTCCGTCTCCGGGTCCCGGCTGCAGTTCGACAGCTCCGGCTTCTCAATCAGCAGCCGCGGCTCGATCCGAATTGGCTGCTCCTTCCCGATCCAGGTTAGTTCCAGTTTATTCGCCATAATTTGTCTCCTGCACTATGTCGTTATATAACAGGCCGGCAGCCTCCGAAAACGAAAAATCCTCTGAAAAATCTCTGTAGTCATGCAGCAAGGTTTCCAGGAACCGCATAAGTCCGGGCCTTCCACGTCGTCGGTAAACCTCTGTCAGATTATATCTGCGAAGTCCTCGAAAATCAAATTCCCCTCGCTCATATCCACTCCCGGGAATATAGCGGAACAACAGCAACTCAGTATTTCCATAATAGCGATAGCTTGGGCACCTGTTTTACAGAGTATTTATAAAGCTAACAAAGTCCTGATTTGACGCCTCGACTTCGCCCAATCGCTGAATTGAAAAAGCAGGCCGCCGTCTTTGACCGGAAACAATTCGATTAAACAAATGGGACAATTTCGTTCCAGGCGTATAACTATATCCCGGAAGGAAGAAAGTAATATCCCCCGTACGCGCATCAAAATAATCAAAGAAATCGTCCATGCCATTTCGTTCGTTCATACGCATAACTGTTCCGGGTCGAATCAACACTACCGGTATGATGCAGGAAGCATCCTTCCCTGAAAAGCGCATATAATCCAGAAAGTCTTCGTAGGAACGTATTAAATACATCTGTGTTGCCCCCTTCAAACTACAGTTCTTATACCTCGCCGATTTTCATTTGCGAGATTCCTTTTGGAATCTGCATCCTCAAGCCGTTTAGACTTGCCAAAGATTTGAATTTAAGGCCCTTTTTAGCACGAAGCAGATCAAATTGTTTTTTGCCAAAAATGGTAATGAGATTGCGAATATAATCCGCAACTGCCGTGTTACTGTGGTAGAATATTGTTATTTTCGTCGATCTCGTAAATAAGTCTCGGATAACTTCCTGATCTGTAATATCTAATGAATGCCCGATTACATATAATTCGACAGGCTTGGGATGGAGAAGACCATTGTTCTGGTCAATTATGTCTATAAGATTGAGATAGGAAGTATCTGTCTGAAAGAACACGCGCTGATAGTATTTCTTAAATTGCACAAATGACACATCCAAATGGTCCAGTTCATCAGATTCGTCAGAATCAATTCCTAATACAATATTTGATTCATCAGAGCTTCCCAAAAAGCCGTGAACAAAACTAATGCTGTCTGCGCTATCATACAAACAAGCTAAAGTAGATGTATAATTGAATGAAACAACCTCAGTGTCAGCCCAGGGCCACTTTACTAAGCTATCGTCACGCTGGATCTCACCTGCATTCATCAGATTTTCTACAGGTTTGTCAACAAACAATTTTAGGTACCAAGCCAGCATATCTGTGAGTTCCCGAAGCTCTTGAAAAAGCTTTGAGACGATTGCATCCCTGTTAACGATATAGCGCTTAGACGCAAAAGGCTCTTCAACAATGTATTCCTGTAGTATTGGATAAGCAAAGCAGTCCTTGCCGTGGTGTGTGCTCCTTCTGCAGTGCGCGAGGCTAAAGAAAAACGAAAAATGAGAGCAAATGAACGCAGCGTAGCGATCATCATCTAGTAGGCGCAAATAAATATATTTTGTATTATTTCCAACTTCAACGGTATTTAGCGCAGATGCCAGCGTACGAATTGCCCTTCCAATTTCCCGCTCAAAATCAATCCACCCTTTTCCTGCATCAAACGAACGCAACAAGTAAGTAAACCACAAATTCTGTTCCGCACGGCCAAATAGTTTGCTAATTTGATCCGGGTCCAGCTCTGCATCATAGTCTGCGCCATAGGCAGTATGGCAGCGTCTCATTGCATCGTCACTGTTGTAAAGTGTAGGATCACTGAAAACCNNCGCTCGTCGGCAGCGTCAGATGTGTATAAGAGACAGGTTGTAAAGTGTAGGATCACTGAAAACCTGCGCAACAGAGGTAATCGTCTCGCCCTTTTTCAGGCACTTGCTGATGTGGTCCACTGTGCGCAGAAAGCAGGTGTACGTAGTAGGCAGGCAATAGTGAAGATCAAACCCATTCCCAATCATAAAAACGTCCATAAAGCACCTCGTCCAGATAAAAATGCTTACAACTCTACATGATAATTATATCGGTTTTTGACGAAAAAGCAAGGCTTTTTGTGAACGATACCCTGCTTCCAAAACAGATATCGCGTGATACAGAATGAACATGCGCCGCCCAAGCCGGAATCAACCGGTAGGGGCGACGTCTGTTTATGGTCTATACTAAATTGGGACTCGAAAGGCTACTTCAGAGCCTTGATGCTCATTGACCCAATAGAAGCGGCTGCCGTAGTCAATCAGATACCTTCATTCAGTCGAAAGGGAAAAGATTACAGAGATATGGATTCCTGATTCCATGCACAGTTTTCGTAAAAATCGTGCTGGACTTTCGCTGGGAGTTGTGGTATTGGTTTGTGCTGCAAGGAGGGAGCGTATATGCAGCACAAGCTACAACACAAACAGAACAACAGAAGAAAAAGCCAAGCGCGGCTTTGGTTCGGATGTCCGGACCGGGGCCGCGCTTTGGATTATGAGGGGGTGTGAGCATGGATCTGATTGACGCACTGTGGTATGGGGCGGTGACGCCTGGGGAGGTATTGGAGAAGCAGGACGAGAAGCAGAAGGCCCTGGCGCGGCTGATCGAACAGAACCGGGCGGAGCTGGCGGCGCTGCACCCGGAGGCCGGGGCCATCTTGGAGAAGCTGGCGGGCAACCAGGCGGAGCTTCGGGACTACGAGGCCCGGCTGGTCTTCCGCAGCGGCTTCCGCCTGGGCATGCAGCTTGCCGCCGAAGCCCTGACCAATCAGCCGGAGCTCTATGAAGAATAAGACGTTCCGAATGAAAGCAGCGGCAAATCCGGGGTTTGATCCTGGATTTGCCGCTGATCAATCTTCGCTTATCGTATTGTGGCCGTTCTATTCCGCGCCGAGGACGCCGGTGAAGGCTTCCGCGGAGAAAACGACGGCGCCGCTGGCATCATGCACCTCGATCACCGCGTCGAATTTGGAGCCCTCGCTTTTGAAAACGACGGTATAGCCGTCCTCCAGCTTCAGGTCTTGGGCGGAATAGTACGCCTTGTTACGGTCGATGATTCGGACCAGCCAGGCCTCCGCGTATTCGGGGTTTGTCAGCGTGAGCTCTGCCGACTCGCCTTTTCCCAGGGCTCCGGCGCTTGGCGTGCCCCAGAGGGTGGTCTTCAGATTCTCCTCGGTCTGGGGCAGGAGCCAGACGTCCGCTTCCCCCACATCGTTCTGGAAAGTGACGCTGACCGTGGGGATATACTCCATGCTGTTGTGGGACGAAACGTGCAGGGTGACATCGTGGTCCGGCATGGTGAAGGTAAAAATGTAGCCGTGCCTGTCGTCGTAGTCCTGCTTCAGCTCGACGTTCTCGTCGTCCAGCCAGAAGCGGTAATCCGTATCCGTGGCGATCAGGTCAAAGTAGACCGTGACCTGATCTCCCGCCGCGTATTCCGCTTTGCTGCTCTGGAAGCCGTAGTCCTCGAAATGCAGTTTGTATTTCGGCTTGCCGCAGCCAAACAGCGTAAACATCACGCTCACCCCCAGTATCATCAGAAACAGGCTCTTTACAAGTCTCAACTCCAAGTTTTTCATAGTGTTTTTCCTCTTCCTCATGCTTGTGTCAAGCGCGCTGTCTCTTCGGAGGCGCTTCGGACGTCGATGGGCCTCATCTCCAGCCAGGGCGGGCAGGGGAGAATGCCGGGCTTCGGGGACTTTTCCCATTCCGCGGCAGGGATGATCCGCGCCTCCTGCCTTGCCAGGACGATGCCGATCTCCGCCACCACCAGGCGCTTCATCCAGAGCCCGGCCTGTTCTGTGATTAAGCCCTGCTTCACGAAGCCAATGGTCACGGTCAGATCGGAGCGGACGGCGGTCTCTGCCTCGCCGCTGTCGCCGTTCATGCCGCTGTTGATATCCACGCTGACAATCCGGGCGCCGCTGTGGTTGATCTCATCCACCGCCGACCGCCAGGGCTCCCGAAGGCTTCCCTGGAAGCCGGTGCCCAGGAGGCAGTCCACCACCGTATCACAGCCGGAGAAGGCGCCGGACGTATAGGCCGCCATGGGTACCTCCAGGGCTTCGGCTTGCTTTGCGTAATACCCGCTGTCCTCCGTCAGCTTTTCCGAGAGCTTCACAATCCTGCAAGGGCGGCCCACCCGGGCCAGAATGCAAGCCAGAGCATACCCGTCCCCGCCGTTGTTGCCGCCGCCCACGGCGATGACGGTCTCCCCGTCCCAACCCGCGGCGCCGAACTCCCGCTGCACAGCCCGATACACACCAAGCGCCGCCCGATACATAAGGGTCCGCCCGGAGGTATAATTCGCAATCGTAAAAGCATCGCTATCCCGCATATTGGCGACGGAGATGCTGGCTAATGTTTTTCCTTCTGTAAGCAAAATAATGTCACTCCTCAAAATTGGAACCGTCTCTGCCCTTACGATGCAAAGGCAAATCTCTGCTGCTGGCCGATGAACTGCCCGCGGAACGTTTCTGTATGTAGGCTACCATAAAGATCTTCTTTTTTCAAGGGAATATGGGTAACTTTTCAAAACACTTCGGCACATCTGCCTCGGCTCTAAACAGAATCGCATCGTATTTTACATTACATGATGTAAATTTTCCGTGAATAAAAGGTTGTATTTTGCCGGGTTTTAAGCTTATTAGTGAGGGCGCATTTACAAGGCATGCGGTTTCACAATATTTTTTTGACAAAATGGCCCCCATTTCTACAGGGGAATAGTAGGAGGATGTTCTTCGACGGCAACGTAAATGATGGGGTGTTCAGCAACTGAATCTGACAGATGACTCAAAATTTTCTATCTTTTTTCTTAATGCACCCGCATAATTTCGCATCAAAATCTGGATTATTAGAGGGTAAACTCGCTTGGAAAACAGAAAACACCACAAATTTGAATTTTTCTCGAGATGACCTGTAATTCTGCCATTTGTTGTGGAAACAAGTGAAGAGGTTTTTGAAGGCTGCGGAGAGAGCTCGAAAAAGTAAAAAATTTTGTAAATCCATCCGAGACTTAAAAAAACGGCTGGTTTCTGTCCTACCAAGTAGCAGGGTTCATAGAAAGTTTCATTCCATAGCA
>LXOW01221959.1_pt1 | contig 15209 bp, 7 predicted proteins | sample 1368591 | NCBI WGS metagenome assembly LXOW01 (sample SAMN04884650, study PRJNA319009) | bovine gut metagenome | isolation source: Cow rumen | host: Bos taurus | place: Italy: Legnaro (PD) | collected 2014-07-09 | reverse complement strand
TCCAATCGGAGCGAAAAACCACGACGATTTTGGAAGAGAATGGTCTGGTTTTGTTCTTCGAGGGTCTCCTTCATCGCATCCAACAAGGTGCTTCCGAAGTCAGCCTTCATAGTCTTGCGTCGCCGCTCCACGCGCATATCGCTGAGGATGATTTCAGGCATCTGCACACCTCCGTATCGCTCCGTGATTTCCACCAAATGGTAGCGCCCGTTCAAAGCGTTGTAATAGCTTTCGTATGAGGGCGTTGCAGAACCCAATACTATGTTTGCCTTATGCATAGCGGCCAATACGATAGCTGCATCGCGGGCATTGTAACGCGGTGCAGGGTCAATCTGCTTGAAACTGCTGTCGTGTTCCTCGTCGACGATGATGAGACCGATGTCGGAATACGGCAGGAAGATGGCTGAGCGCGAACCGATGATAATTTGATGCTTGGGCGATTGCGTCTGTCCGAAGTCGCGCACCTGCTCCCATACCTCTACCCTCTCGTTGGCACCATAGCGGGAATGATATACTCCCAATCGGTCACCAAAGTATTCTTTCAATCGGTTGATGGTCTGAGCAGTGAGGGCAATCTCAGGCAGGAGATACAGCACCTGTTTCCCCTGGTCGACGGCCTCTTTGATAAGCTTGATATAGATTTCAGTCTTTCCAGAGGAAGTCACACCGTGAAGCAGAACGGGCTTCTTCTCCTCAAAGCCCGCTTTGATGCCCTCCAAGGCTCTCTGCTGGGCTTCAGTAAGTTGTATGCTGTCAACATCGGTCTGCACCTTGAATTCCTTCAGGCGACTCACCTTGCGCTCGTAGACCTCAAAAATTCCCTTCTCGACCATCGTCTTCAGGATTGAGGAACTGGCGCTGGCTTTCTGCAGCAGGGGCTTCACCATAATGTCATTGTCGACGTCGCCCCCGAGGGTGATAAAGGCCAGTAAGACTTCCAACTGCTTGTAGGCGCGTTGGGTCAGGCTGTCCATCAGTTCGTGCAACTTCGTCTCGTCGCGGTAGGCTGCCGAGAGTCGGGCAAAACGCTCGTATTTGGCTTTGTATTTCTCGTTAAGTTCCTCTTCCATCACGAGGATACCTTTTTCCATCATGCTGTGTACCAGAGGCATCACCTTCTTGTATCCGATAATCTTACTCACCTCGCTGATGGCAATCTTCGGCTTGATTTGGAGGGCCTCCACAATGAGGTATTCGAAATCGTTCAAGGCAACGGAATCCATCACAAAGTCGGGCGAGATAGCCACTGTCGTCTCACTGCTCAGTTTCAGGGCAGAGGGCAGAGCAGCCTGCATCACCTCGCCTAAATGGCACATATAGTATTCTTTCACCCAGTCCCAGAACTTCAGCTGCTTCTCTTTGACCAAAGGCTGGTCGTCGAGCAGATCCACCAGGAACTTCACCTCAACGGCAGGTACTTGCTCCGTAAGACTCACGATGAGTCCCGACATGATTTTGGTCTTGCCGAACTGCACCACCGCCCTCTGCCCCACGCGCACTTGGTTGTTCAGCGCGAAAGGCACTCGATAGGTGAAGGTGCCTGGCACAGGAATAGGCAGCAAGACCTCTGCAAAAAGAGTGATTCTATCAGTGAGAGTTGACTGTGGCATACCCTATCAGCTCATCATAGCCCTTGATGGTATTATAATAGTAGAAATACAGCTTGTAGACATTGTTGGTCTCCCAATGGTTACCTGCCGTCAGGTCAGTCATCACCTCCCCTGTCTTGCGGTCAACGGTGACAAACATGAAATTGTAGTAACCCTGCTTGAGCAACATCGAGCAGGTATAGCCACGAAGGCGGGGGACATATTCCATACGGTTGGCGTCATTGAAGTTCCAGTCGTTGATAGCCCCCAGGATATACAGGTCCTCACGGGCAAGCGGGGCATCGCTCTTATAGAAGAAGTTCACGCGGCAATAGTCGGCCTCGGTGGCATTGTCGAGGTCCTCGTTCTCCACATAGACAAACTTCTCGCCATGTATGTCCTCGTAACTCACATAGGCCTGCCTCGCCCTTGACTCGCACGTCAAGATGTCAAACTCATAATAGTCCTCTGTCTGGCGGATATGGGCCAGGTTCTCCGACTGGAAATACACGTTGCTTGTATTGAACCTACGATACTGGTTGTTGCCTTCAAAGACGGTATGCGGGTTATGCTCAAACGACAGATAATCCGGATACACGTAGGTGGGTTTCAACCCGATGGCGGCATTGTCCCAACGCCCGTTCTGCCGGATATTCAGGAAACAGAATTGCTGAGGGCTGACAGAGATATAGTTATTCATGTTCACCTTCACGTCTAGCTGCTGATGGGTGTCGGTCAGCGACAAATCGTCAGGGTAACGGGGCACGGAGGCACCCACATGGGCTTTCTCGTCCACCACCATAAAACGGCGGGTAAAGTATAAGTCGTTCAGATCCTCACCAAAAACGACCAGCAAATAGTTACCCGAAATCAGCGGCTGCATATCCTCCTTAGGAAACAGCAACTGATAGTTGGCGTATTCCACCAAGGTATTACGCGAGAAGGCATAGTCGTCCAAGCGGTCAGACTCGAAACCCGAGGCATACTGAATGCGCTGGATGACGGTAGGCTGCCAGTCGTGACTGCAATGGATGAAAGTATAGTTAAGCACCTCTCCGTCGCCTCCAAGGATGTCGAAACTGAGCGTAAGGCGTTCTGTCATATCACCCAACGGAATCACAGGGTCGCGCAGCTGGTCGCCGTCAGCGTATAGGAGAATCGTCTGTACCTCGGGGCGGTAGGTGATATTGCCGCAAGGACGGTTGAAGTCTTGCGCCCACAGCCCCATGGTCAACCAGAAAGTCAGTATAAACAGGATGCTTTTTCTCATAATGGAATATTTTCGGCAAAGGTAATAAAAAAAGCCTCACGATGGGAGGCTTATTTTTGCACGTTGAATCCGCAGAATTTCCAGAACCTACCGGACGATGTTTATAGGGTCGCTTTGCGCTTTATAAAATTCCGCGATTTCTGCGTGAGAAAAATCACAGATTCTCAACAATCTTCTTCTGAACGTCCAAGAATTCTTCAGGCGTCATGTGGACATGTTCCTTCTTGAAGTCCATATCACCTTCCTGGGTGATGGGGATAAGGTGGATATGGGCATGAGGCACTTCCAGCCCGATGACTGCCACACCGATGCGTTTGCAAGGCACAGCCTTCTCAATGGCCTTGGCGACCTTCTTGGCGAAGACCATCATGGCCCCGATTTCATCGTCCTCAAGATGGAAGATGTAGTCATCCTCATGCTTTGGGACGACCAAGGTGTGTCCCTTCATCACGGGATTGATGTCCATGAAGGCGAAGAAGCGCTCGTCTTCTGCAATTTTGTAGCAAGGGATTTCACCCTGTATGATTCTTGAAAAGATGGTAGCCATTTTCGATAAAGATTAAATTAACGGGTGATTTCCATAATTTCAAACTCAATGGTTCCGGCAGGCACCTGGATTTCGGCCATTTCGCCCACTTGTTTTCCCAACAGACCTTTGCCTATGGGTGAGTTGATCGAGATTTTCCCTTCCTTGAAGTTAGCCTCTTTCTCAGGAACGATGGCGTAAGTCATCACCATCTTGTTCTTCGTGTTCCTGATCTTGACCGTCGAATAAAGCAACACCTTAGAGGTATCCATTTTCGACTCATCGAGTACGCGGGCGTTGAAGATAAGTTCCTGCAACTCGGCTATTTTTGCCTCCAACAGTCCTTGGGCTTCCTTGGCCGCGTCATATTCAGCATTCTCAGAAAGGTCGCCTTTGTCGCGGGCTTCCTGGATGGCCAAAACAATACGAGGACGTTCACGTAAAATGAGATCGTCAAGCTCGTCTTTCAGTTTCTGCAACCCTTCCTGGGTAAAGTATTTGATTTCTGACATAGGTATTATAATTGTTCAAAAAAAGCGTCAAAAAAGGAGACCCTTACCGAAATAAGGGTCTTCCTTTATAATCGCTGCAAAGATACGAATTATTTCAATTCGCGCTTGCGCTTTTATCAGAAATTTAATCTGACGCCAACGCTGTGAGTGCCTTTGAAGGTGTAGGTGTCCCTGAAGGAATAGTCGAAACAAAGCTTCATAGGATTCTCCTCACTCTTAGTGAGCGGCACTTGCACGCTTAAGCCAGCGCTGAGGCCACGATTGACGTTCATGCAGGCATCGTTGTCAATCACTCCGCCCTTGGCCCAGATACCGTTTTCATAGGTATAACCAGCACGCACAAGGAGGATCTCTCTCCAGCCATATTCCAAGCCCAGGGTGATCTGGTCGTTGGTGAATGAGTTGGAGGCGAAGTTACCGGCAATGGTGAGGCGGTTTTGCTCGCCAATCAGCCAGTCGTAAGCGGCAGCAATGCTCAACTGGGTGGGCAGCTCAAATTCATCGGCGCGTTGAACGACGGTGAACTGTTGCGTAGTACCTTGGGTCAAGAAGGCTTTGTAGGCCAAACCGTCACCAGAATACTTCATCGTGGGTCCAATGTTCTTCAACGTGATACCGAAGTGCACGTTGTCGTAAGGACCAGTGACATACTGGATACCGGCATCAAGAGCCACGCCTATACCACTCATATCCTTAATGGACTCGCTGATGATTTTCAAGTTGAAACCACCGCTGATGGCATTGGAGAACGCATGGCTGAAGGCCACGTTGATGTTCATCAGGTTGGGTTTGAAGGTACCCAGCACATACGGGTCAGGATTTTCATAAGTGGTGATCGGGATTTCGCCGATGCTGAAGCTCATGAACGAAAGACCCAGCACGCTTGATTCGCCCATACGAGCCAACACACCAAACGAGATAACGCTGATGTCGCAGCCGTGCAACCAATCGGTGTAGGTAAAATCGATGTCAAGCTTATTGCAAGAGGTGATGCCAGCCACATTGCCGAACATGGCGTCCAAACCATGCACCTTCGACATTCCGGCATTGCCCCAACCCGAGGAAGCAGCCCACGGGTTGATGAGCAACTGAGATGCACCGGCTTGACCTGAACGGTCCTTGTTACCTGCCATTGCCTGGGGAGCGGTCAGTCCAAGAAGAATGACCATGCTCATTACGATATATCCAAATGATTTCTTCATGATATTTACATTTATACGGTTAGCAATTCCATTGATTTTAGAAAGTGTTCAGGTCAACTTTACGCATAGCACCGTAGAACTTGATGACGCGCTCGCTGCCACTGGTGAGATCCTTGATGTGGATCAGGTAGAAGCCACTGGCGATAGGCGTATTGGCAAAGTTGGTGAGATCCCAATCAATGTTAGGTTCGTCGTTGTCCTTGGTAAACTGGCGCACCTTGGTGCCACTCAGCGTGAAGATGGTGACAACGCACTTTTGAGGCAGGTTGGCAATCTTCACACGGTTCATCAGGGCGTTGCTTTCATACTCGGAGTAGGCGTAGTAGGGGTTCGGCACCACCGTGATGAGATTGAGGTCTTCCTCGGTCTTCTCAGGCTCGTTGAAGGTCGGGCTGAGACCTTCGATGGAGAACTGATACTTCGGCATCAGGTCGTTAATCATCAGGTCCTCAGACTCAACTTCAAGCGGACGCGGTCCGTAGCCATAGTCATAAGGCTTGGCCAGACGGATACGGATGCGGCAATCGTTGCCCTCAGGCAGCCATTCCTCACCTTGGATACCCATCGGCATACCTACCCATTGCACGAGTTTGTAGAACTCGATGTTGTAGATGTCAGCCTGTTGGCTACTAGTGACCTTCGAGATAAAGTTGAGGGTCTTGAAGACGCGGGCACCAGCATCGTAGGCCGGGCAGACGAATTCTTTCCAGGGCGAGCTGGAAGCCACAGCGATAGAGTCTTGACGGAAGATGTAAACATAGTGCTTACCACCCATCACAGGCTCACCGTCAGCACCGCGAACCACAACCGGATCGGCGAGCTGCATGAGACCATCGTCGTATTCCACCGTAGTCTTCTGCAACTTGGCAGGATTGAAGATCATGTCACGACCCTTGATCAGGGTGTCGTCGAAATAGGAGTCCTCACCAAACATCACGTTCAGACGCATACCCGACTCAACGTCGATGACGTAGCCCGGGAACCAACCCATACCGCGAGCGGCAATGTAGTTAGCATCGGAAGGATTGAGACTGCAAGAATCAGGATTATTCACCCAGTCAATGTTGGTGACAGGACGACCTTGACGGTCAACCGAAGCATGCTTACGCAAGATAAATCTTCTGACGTTACCTTCAGACAACTTATCATCCATGCACATCTCGACAACGGGGCAACGGGTCCAAAGGTTGGTATCGGAAGTGAAGACAACATCAATACTATTCATCTGGCGGAATCTCTCAGCATTTCTTGAGTTACCGTGGGCAACAGGACCAGGATTGTTCTTGAAGCCTTGTCCAGTAACCGTACCCAGCAGGTAAGGAGCCCAAGAACCACCAATCAGCTTTTCGAAGTTCTCGTTCGGGTCCCAAGGCTTGCTGGCACCAGCGTTATAAGCGCTCGACGACATAGCGTAGTCGTTATCATTGGCATTGTTGATGTTGGAATACGTTCCAGAACGGATCCAGTTCAACACTGAAGAGGCACCGGCGTTATCCGTGTCACGGATACCGCTCATCCAAACATGTTCAGGATCGTCGAATTCCATCGAAGAAGTGATGACACCGTTGTTCTCGGCCACCACAGCCTCGTAGTTGTGCCAATCGTTATCATAGTACATCTTACCGACCCAAATGCAACCAAACTCGTAAGGCTGCTTGAGGGTGATAGAGATACCCTTGTCGATAATCATCTTTTCATCACCATAAACCGTAGTCGTATCGCAATGGATGGTATCGCCGTTGATAAGGTCGACGAGCATCCAATTAGAGGCCATACGCAAAGCGGAGTCGCCTTGGATTTCCTGGTTACCGGTGATATTATGGGTATAGGACTCCGTGAAATCAGTGAACGTGAGTTCGTAGTTTGTGTTAACCACATTCAGCGGGTCGATAATCTTGATATCCAAAGGACCGTAACCAGCCTTGTAGCTCGGGTGGTAGGACACAGGATACTTGGGATCACCGAAGCGGACATCGCTGCTGGCGACTTTCACGTTGCCGTCTTCATCAAAGAGAATCTCCTGAACCGTCTCTTCGGTCAGTTCAAGTTCATTACCACCATTACCAAGACCCACGATACGGGTGATAGCGGGCTTGTCACCATAGGTGGAATTCAGCACGGTACCATTCACAGTCTTGTGAGGAACAGCGGTGTAGCACTTGATGTTCTTACGGCCTTCGAGGTAAGGCTTCTGCTGACCTTGGAGACCCAGAGCGTCGTCCTGCGAATAGGTGAGGAAGTTATTATAGGAGTAGGCCACAGCCATGAAGTAGTACGGCTTGTGGTTGACCAGCGTCGGGTTGTCACCCGTCGAGAACTTGTCTTGCGTAATCACGAAGCTGTGGGTGATGCCGGCATCGCCACCGTCGACCTTCAAAGAAGGAACACGGGCTTGGATGGATTCGTCATACTCAAAGTTGATGATGCGCGAAACATTGTTTCTGATGTCGCATTGGAACACAAGACGAGCCTTGTCGGTATTGCTGAGTTCGTCAGCACCCACTTCAGCGTTGACCAACTGATAGACCTTGTAACCCTCGAAACGATAGTAACGGTCGTAGAAGGTCTCCACAGGCGTATGGATTTCGATAGGATCCATCAAGGTATCAGGCACGCAACCCACCTGGCAGGTGATGACATCATACGAAGTACCATCGAAGCCCTGAGGGATATAAAGGGTAGTATCGACGCCGTTGAGGACACACTGGATGGTGTCGAACGGACCATTAGGATCATAGTTATGAGGAATGTAAATCGTGGTATCGGTGCAGCCCGTCCAAGCATACACAGTCTCGTGAGAAATCTCAGTGTCGACACGCGAAACCGGAATCTCAGGATCGAGTTCGATATAACCTTCCTTATAGTTGTTGGAGAGGGCGGTATTCGACAGATAGATAATCAGCTCTTGGTCAAGCTCACGGATGGTCAGGTCAGGAGCGTTGGGGCCGTCGATAACCTTGAAGCAGTTGTCGAACAAAGCTTGGCACTTGTCGTCAACCACGCGGAGCAGCTCAACAGAAGCCCAGGCGCCGCCGGAAGTGGCACGAGCCCACGGCACACCGAAGGTGATGTAGTTGACAGCACCGGGTTCCAGGGTGAAGGGGCCAGCCGACTGCATGAAACGACGGTCGTCAGGAGCGTTGTGGCACTCTTCCTCAGTCCAGTAGAGACCATTGGTGTTGAAGCCACCATTGGGTTCGAGACCACCGGTACCCCAGTTCCACGGGTCAGAGTCGCCAGGGAACATGAAGTCGCACTCGGGGCCGACCACGTCGCTGCCCGAGAAGGCGTTGCCACCGTAGCGCATCTTGGCACCGTTCTTCCAAATACCACGGAGGTAGTTGTAGTACTGAGGAGCAGTGTTCGGGTCACCGTTATCAGCGGAGCTGTTGTTGTGATACACGAAACGGCGCATACCGAAACGTTCGTCGTCGACGATGCCGTTGCCGAAGTTCACACCGTTGATGCTCTCGTCAACAATCTGGTGACGGGCGATGGTGTCGTAGGTATAGTCATAAGTACCGCTGGGGTTCAGCACAGAGTCAATCACTTGAAGTTCGAAAGTGTACTTGGGGTTATCGAGACCATCAGGATCCATATAGGGGCCCTGGAAGAAGTCGATACCAACCGCAGGAGGCTGGGCACCGTAGGCTTCAGGCTGACCGCTACCATCAGTGGCGGAACCGTTATAGCCGTAACCCAGACCACGCTCAACGTCGCAGCCCACGTAGTCGTCCTTAGCATAACCAAGGTCAACGTCGGTCCAAGGCGAGAAGTAAGTACCTGTCAAGGTATAGGTTGAACGGTTGATAATCTCGTAGCTGTAGAAGGTCATGTTGTTGATTTCGTCGTTGGTGGCGAAAGCAAAGGCTTGGGCACGGATTTCCATACCGATGGCCTGACCGCCGGACTCAGTGTGCGAAGCACCTTTATCGTTGAAGATCCACCACAGGGTCTGGTCGCCTTTCAGCACCTGGTCGGCCAGCAATGAACCGTGGATAGAGCCTTCGATTTCCTCGTCCATGGTCGGGATCTTGGTGTGGCAGAGTTCGTTGTCGATGTCATAATAAGGATAGTCACCGTTTTCGGGGTGATACTCACCGTCGCCGTCCTTATCATAGAAAGGAGCCAGGTAGTGGCTGATACCTTCGGCATCGTCATCGGAGGGGTGGGCAGGCCACTTCTCGATGATGGAGGGCATCTTATAATCGGAGCTCAACTTACCTTGGTCGTCGAAAGCAGCGAGGAACTCGTCAACTTCGGCGCGGGTAATCTTGAAAATCTTATCCCACTTGGCGCAAGTCTCAGGCGTGACAGAAGCTTTACCGTCGACGGTCAGAGGGCCAGTGTAGTAGTCGTTACCGACCTGACGGAAACGCAGGGCGGCGCATTTCAGCTGCTGGTTGACGTCGACACCGGCAATCCAAAGGGAGCCAGCATACAGCGACGTGGCAGCGCCGTTGGCAGGGATGAAGTACTTGGAACCGACACCACCGGGCAGGTCCCACCACATATCACCACCCGCGTTGATACGGGTCTTCACGTTGTTGATGTCCAACCACTCAAATGACGAGGAAGGAGTACAACCGGCTGCGGTTTGGGCACGTTGGCCCTTGCCTTTATCATCAAAGTGATACTTTTCAGCCTTTCCGGGAATCACGGCACCCATGATAAGGAGCGCCGCAAGAGTTACATGAACTATATTCTTCATAATTAGTATAATTTTTCGTTTATGGAACCATTCTCGTCATTAGAAGTTAAAGCTTAAGCCCAAACGGATCTGGCGAGGTGTTGAGTAGTTACCGCCGCTGTTGACATAAATCTGATACATCTGGATGTATGCCTCAGGATCAAGCTGGCTGTAGATTTCACGCTGCCACTCAGGAGCCGACAGATAACCGTCGTCATTGGCGTTACCCGTAGCTGAGTAAACGTTCATGATGTTCTTTGAGTTGAGCAGGTTGAGAATTTGCAGATAGACATTGACGAAAGCGTCGTGGGCTTTCTTGCCTTCCTCGTTGCTACCAATCTTGAACTTGATGTCCTTGTCGACACGGAGGTCGAAACGGAAGGAAGCGGGCATTCTGGAACCGTTGTAGGTACCTTGCAGCAGGCTGGTACCGCCTTGGATGGGCGACAACACCTTACGTGCAGCTGTGTAAGGAGCACCAGAACCACCATTCACCGTCAGAGAGAAACCAGTGTTGGCCAGGATTTGGATGGGCTTCTTGCCGCTCTTTTCACGCTTGATTTCAGGACCGTTGTAGTCCTTACCATCCTTGAAACGATAGTCGAGGGTCAGGTTGAAGCCGTGACGACGGTCGCTGTTGGAAGGATAGGTGGATCTCAGGTTAGGCACACCAGCGGCGATAAGGGCCGAAGCGGTGGTGGCAGAAGCACCCGTCTTATTATCGAACTGGAGGGTGTAGCTGGCACGCACACGGGCGTTCTTCGTACGACGCAAGTCGTAGCTGGCCGTCAAACCCTTAACAGTACCGAAGTCGAGGTTGCTGTAGCCGTTGTAGGCCTTCGGGTAAGCACCATTGAAACGGTACATCTGAATCATGTTACGAAGCTCGCGGTAGTAAGCCGTGATGGTCAACGAAGAAGTGTTGTTCAACTTCTGCTTGAAACCGAGTTCGTAGTCGATGGTCTGTGAAGGTTGCAGGTTCGGGTTTTCAACCGTGCTGCCATACTCGTTGAAGTGCAGATACACCAGCGGGCTGCAATAGTAGTTTTCAGTAGGACGCTGGGTCAAGATGTCGTAGTGGGCATAGAACAAAGCCTCATCCGAAATCGGGAAGGAGAAGGAGATACGAGGCATCACGCTCCAGGCGGGATTGTAATCCTTGAAGGAATTGATATCCACGGACGACTGGTTGGGGTTCTTCACCCAAGGCGTCACGCCGGTACCCATGTTCAGCTCTTCAGCATCGGCAATTTCCTTACCTTCGGCATTGTACCAGGTATTACCGCTACGGTAACCGACAATCTCAGTCATTTCGTCCATCTTGTTCACATAAGGAACGAAGTCGTCGCCGATGTTACCGGGGATGTTGATGTCTTCGACATTGCCTTCAAAGTGGTAGTTGTCAGCCAAAGTACCGTTCTTGAGAGCATTTCTGATGTCGCCAACAGTATTGAAGTCATAGAGCACATACGGGTCTTTCAACACCTTCTGGTTGGCATCGAAGCGGTCGACACGCACACCAATGTTGAAGATCAGGTCTTTGAAGGCGAACTTATCCTGGATATAACCAGCCATGTAGATCGGCTGCTGGGCAGCAATCTCACGGGTGAAGTTGCCGTTCTCGTCTTTGTTGTTGAAGAAGTCTTCCATCGTAGGACGTTCGGTGAAGCTATACTTGCGCTTGCCGTCATAGGTGTAGCCATAGTAGTCGACATAGAAACTACCGTCACGGGTCAGCTCGTCGGCGCTGAACATGCTCAGGTCGAAGCCACCAGGCAAGTAAGCCTTGTGTTTGGCACCTTCTTCATCATAATAAATAATACTGTTGTCGTCGAAGTCGTAAGTGTCAATCAAGATCCAGTCGGTACCGGTGGGATTCAGACCGAGAGCCTTACGCAGATTGACATCGAAGGTATATTGCATATCGGCATCATACATTCTGTGGTAGTTGATGGTGTCGACGATGCCATCGTTGCTGTGGGCGTAAGCGCTGTTCATATCCAATTCTTGGATGTGGTAGTTGGTGAGGTCGCGCATCAGGGTCCAGTAGGTAGCACCCGAGAAGCCCATCGCAGCGCGGTTACGCATTTCATACTGCAAGCCCAACTTGATTTCATGGCTGTTGTCGCCACGTCCGATGGTCATAGATCCGTTCACATTGACAGCGAACTGGTCGGTGGACGACTTGCCATAGTTGGCCTGGATGGAACCCGGCACTCTATACATACCGTAAGCAGCCGAAGGCGACATACCGTTGATCAGACCATTGTTGAGGATGATGTTCGACATATTGTTGTAGTAGCCGAACGAACCGTATTCTTCATAAAGGTCGAAGTAGTTCTCAACATAATTGGCGAGCAGGGGGTTGAAGTCATAGCCTTCACGCTCGAAAGTCACCAAGGTGTCATAAAAGTTATTCAGCACCCACACATTGTTGAAGCTCTTGTATTCGCCGTCAACCAAAACCGAGTCAATGGTCGCTTCGGAGAAGGCGTAGTTGGGAGCGCGGTAGGTCATAAATTTACCGATGTTACCATAGGCAAAGATATTGTCCCACAGGTCGGGGTCGCCATACTCTGAGAAATAGTGGGTGTAGTCAGCCTGAATGCTGTAGTACACGTTAGAAATCAGAGAGGTGCTTTCAGGATCGCTGGGGAAACGTTGTGAGAATCTCACATAGCCACGATAGGTGCTCGACTTGCTGAGATAGTTCTTCGCCGTGTTGAAGAAGTAGTTGCTTCTGCCGTTGGCATAATGGCCTTGGCTTCTGACGATAGAACCACCGAGGGTGAGGTTGGTGTTGGGACCTGTGCGGACGTCAAACTTGCCGTTGACATTGACGCTCCAGTTGGCCGTATTGTTGAGATATTTCGTCTCGAAAAGGTTGTCGCGCTGGGTGTAGGATGCCAACACATTGGAACCTGTACCGGCACCGGCAAGGGTCAGCGGGTTCTCTTCGATGGTCTTCATCCACTCGTCGGTAGCACGCCAGTAGTTGGTGGCCGAGAGACTACCCACGCGGTTGTGGGAGAGGTCAGCAGCGAGGAAGAAGCCCAGCAGGGACTCTTCTTCTTTTTCACCTTCTGCATTGCGCTTCTTCAACAGGGGACCGTTCAAGCTAAGTCCGAGACGCTTGTGTCCATAGCCTTCGACAGAGTGCTCATACTCGATACCACCACCCCAAGTACGGCTGGGGCCTTTGGTGGTCATGTTGATGATACCGCCGCTGGCGTCACCATACTGGGCGGGAGTACCGCCGAGGATGACGTCGACCTGGTCGATAGCACCTTGCGGAACACTTCCGCTACCGATAACTCTCACACCGTCGATGTAGTAGACAGCGCCTTCACGGGAACCACGGATGGAACCGACCTCACCGTCAGCGGAGAACACACCACCAACACTGGCGGCGACGCCTTCTGCCGAACGGTTAGGCAGCTTCGCGATTTCCTCAGCGGTGACTGACTCACCAGAGGTCGTGTTGTCCTTCGAGATCAACGGGATCTCATAGTCGACGACGATGACTGCATCCAGACTGATGGAGCCACCGACCATCTTAATGTCGTAGTAGGTAATCTTGTTGGCAGGAATAACAATGTTGTTCACTTGGAACGCATTGTAGCCAACGCAACTTGCCTTCAGGGTGTAGGTTCCCGGAGGAATCGGGTTGATGTCGTAGTTACCGTCAAAGTCAGAGGATGCACCACCCATCTGCGAACCGCCTTTCTCGATGATGACGTTTGCAAACGGGACAGGTTCTCCCGTGTCGTCGGTAATCTTTCCTTTGAGTCGTCCTTGCTGTGCCATAGCCATCGTGCAGGTGGCCAAAACGATTGCAAGGGTCATTAGTAAATTTTTAAACATACCTTGTAATTTTATGTAATACTATACTTCATTTAGTGCTATAGTTAGTGCATTAAAAGTCGTCAAAATTACAACCTTCTTGGAAAGTACGCAAGAAAAAAATTCATTTTCGACGTTTTTTTCTTATCCATTTTTTTCTAATATCACACAACATTTTGATATATAATAATTTATGTACACACAAAAATAAACCTTATTTTTAGGAGAAAAATGGGTTGCTCCGCTGTCGCCGTCGCATCCTTTCAGCATGCCTTTTGTCCTGTCTAATCATCCTCTTGGTCTTTTTCGCCTGATGCTTATAGTGGGCGGACTTGGCCTGATCATACTGCTTTTTCGACTGTTTCTCCATTCTTTCCATTTGTCGTTCCGCCTTTCGCATAGCCCTCGACTGTTGGGAAGCACATGAACTGAGCAATATAAACAGGCTCATCAAAACGACAATGATGGTGGTTTTTCTTCTCATATCGATAATTTTGGATGCAAAAATAACATTTTTTATCCCTACAGCATACTTTCAGACCTATTTTTTGCGTTACTTTGTCATGATGAAAAAACAATTCTTACACCTATTAATATTAATGGGGCTGGCGGCAGGACTGAGCAGCTGCCAAAAATACCCAGAGAACCCCAACCGACCCGTCACACCGTTTTCGTTCTCCATCTACCCTAACTCGCTTCAATATCAGGAGATTAACGTCGTCAGCGGATGGATTTACCTCACCTCGGAGGTGGAAAGCACCAGTCGGGGAATCATCGTCTATCGTCAAAGTCAGAACGAATTCCTCGCCTACGACCGTCTGCCCCCCAACGAGCCCAACGCCTGCACCGATGCTGAAGGCAACACAACCCGACTCGTGGTGGACTTCCCCTTCGTGGTGGACCATTGCAACAACGCCTACTACAACATACTGAACGGACAAATCATCGTGGCCGAGCCGGATATGATTCCCAACTTCCCCACCGACAGCGGTCCCGTGTATCCGCTCATCCAATACCACACGCAGTATGATGGGCAAAAATTGACCGTTTACAATTGATTTTCAGCCGAATAACTTCCGATTGTTGAAAAATGTTGAAAAAGTGGAGACGGAATTCCTTGTGAGGTTTCGCAGGTAGGACTACTTTTGCAGCGTAATCGTAATACTACCTCATTTTGTGCATACCCTTTGACGAAGCCTGCCCTTCGGGTGCGGGCTTTGTCAGTTTTCCATTACGCGAGTCTGCCGCTCGATGGAAGCTTGGTGTATGGCCTCAAACACCTTATTTATTAAAGTAGGTGACAAATCCATACGTTCACCCACAGCGATATGGTCGGCGAGAATCTTTTTCCAACGATCCATCTGCACCACAGTCACATTATGGTTTTTCTTGTATGCGCCAATCTGGTCGCTGACTTCCATACGGCGGGCCAACAGTTGCAGCAACTCGTTGTCGATATCGTCAATCTCGCTCCTGAAGCCCGCGAGGTCGCGCTCCACACTGCCTGTCTGCTTCGAGCGGAAGGTCAGGTTCGAAAGCAGTTGCTTCAGTTCATTGGGGGTAATCTGCTGCTTGGC
>LXOW01209664.1_pt1 | contig 15210 bp, 13 predicted proteins | sample 1368591 | NCBI WGS metagenome assembly LXOW01 (sample SAMN04884650, study PRJNA319009) | bovine gut metagenome | isolation source: Cow rumen | host: Bos taurus | place: Italy: Legnaro (PD) | collected 2014-07-09 | reverse complement strand
CCTGTTTTATTTCAGAAAACCGGAAATAGAGCTGGCAGTGCTGAAAGGTAAATTCTATTATTCCACAAAAAGCAAGCAGGCGGAAGAATGTGAATCCTTTGAGGAAGTGATCGCCTTCCTTTCCGACAGGGGAGTACCAAGGAGTATGTCATATAAAACAGAAAATCATACAGGAGAAAATATTGCCATAAGATTAGATTCCTCGTCAAAAACAAAAGAGCCGGAAATAAAAAAATTTCCACGTCCTTGGAAATGGATGCTTTCCGTAGAGAACGATCAGAAACTGTGGAACAAATGTCTGAACAGGGATATTGTGGCTATGCATCCCGGCAAATGTGCAAATCATTTCATTCATAATGTTGAACCTGGCGACATAATCTATGTAAAGCACAAGAAGGGAATGGTCATAGCCAGAGGCGTTGTCAGACCCGGATACGAGTTCATAAACGAGGAAGAGCTTCATACACGCAAAATAGAATGGACCAATGTGTGCGAGCTGAAATTCAACGACATACTCCTGTATGAGCCTTTCAGCGACATAACCCGTCATACAAGGACATTGGAAAAACTGGACAACCTGTTCAGACAGGCCAGGGTGGAAAGTCCTATGGAAAAATTAACCAGATATGGNNAGATGGCGGACAATCGTCAGGCCATGCTACTAAAAGGCAAAAACGGCGTTGATTTGAAAAAACTTGCGGAAGACATTGCCTTTTACATATTGAGGCAGAAGGACGAAGGCAAGCTGAAAAGAATCAGTCCGTCGCAAAGTGCGGCCTTGGATAACTATATGTTCGGGAACAAGGAATTAAGCGGTTTTCCACCGGAAGATCCATTCATCGCATTGATAGACAAGGCAAAGGCCAACCCATTCATTCAATATGCCGTAATAGCGGAGAATATAGACAGGTCAAATGCGGTGGAACTTGTTGAAAAGTCCCTGATGTTTTGCGACAGCGACACCTTCAACAGTACATTGCTAAAAATTGCGGAAAATCTGCCTTCAAAAAGGCCTGCCCTGCCGGCCAATGTACACATCATAGCCACAATGGATTCTGACGGCAACAAGTCCAAAATAGCCGAGAAATTGCTGTCAAAAATATTTTGTATATATGAACATTCAAATTAGCAGTTAGCAATTAGCAATGAGCAATTGTGGAAGTTCCTTTTTTTTCGTCATTGCGAACGGTAGTGAAGCAATCTGATTCAGGAAATACTGCTTTTTAAAAATATTTGTATAGATTGCTTCGTCATTTCATTCCTCGCAATGACGAGATAAGGAATATTTTATGAACTACTCACTACTAACTTGAAACTCAGAAAAATTTTTTTTCTGAGTTTTCTTAATAGAGGGTGCCAAAAGTCCCTTGCGGTTTTATAATTTACAATATAAAATAATATAAGAAGCATTAGTACGGAGGAATTTTATGAGATTTTTGCCGTTGTTATTGTCCTTGTTTCTGATACCGTCTGGAGCAAATGCCCTTGATACGGCCTACGAGACACTTTTAAAACAGATTACCCCGGAGCAGATGGAGGAAATATCCGCATCTGTACCAGCACCCGGAGAGGCAGTAGACGTAAAGGCATTGGACGACAATGCCCGATATTGGGTCACCGTATCAGCGTCAAACAGCAAGGAAAGGACGGCCCTTCTGGAGCAGGGGCTTGATATAATTGAGGTTGGCAAGGACACTGTTTCCGGCTTTGCCCTGGCAGATACAGTGCAGTCTGTATATGCAAAGGGACTTGTCAAGTCATTCCGTGCTATAGGCAAGGACGAGGGACGCGATTTCCCAGCAAAGGATGCCGCATATCACAATTATGCGGAAACCGCCGCCATACTTAAAGATCTTGCTGCGAAAAATCCCGACATCGCATCCGTTTTCTCAGTCGGAAAGACCACGGAAGGACGCGATATATGGTGTCTGCGTCTTAATTCCTCCGTCAAGGGAAATGGAAAAAGCACAAAGCCGGGGGCATTCTTCCTCGGAAACCATCATGCCAGGGAGCATATTTCCAACGAGGTTCCACTTCTGTTTGCCGCATGGCTTATGGATAACCGCAAGGATTCTGAAATAAAGAAATATCTTGATACCCTTGACATATTCATTATCCCCATGCTTAATCCCGACGGAGTGGAATATGACATCAAGGATGGCCGTTATCAGATGTACCGCAAGAACATGAGCAAGAACTCCGACGGCTCATTCGGTACCGATCTTAACCGCAATTACGATTTCCTCTGGTGCAAATATGGTTCATCACATACTCCGAGATATGACACATATTGCGGAAAGGCAGCATTCTCCGAGCCGGAATCCCAGGCAATGAGAAAATTCTTTGCAGACCACACCAATATAAAGACGCATATAAGCTATCATTCCTACGGCGAGATGATTCTTTATCCTTACGGTGGAACTGACGACGAGATAGACAGCGAACAGGACAAGAAGGCATTTGTACGCATTGGCAATGAGATGGCCAAGTTTACCGGCTACAGAAATATGAAGAGCAGTGAATTGTATGTTTCCAGCGGCGACAGCTGCGACTGGGCATACAAGGAACACAAGACACTTGCCTTCACGTTTGAGCTTGACGGATACAATTTCTATCCGTCCGCATCGCAGATAGATTCAATAGTGGGCAAAAACATAAAGGCCGCAAAATACCTGCTCAGCCAGACCGCAAATCCGTACAAATAAAAATCAGCAATTGAGGAGCTTTAAAAAAAGCCCTTGCTTTTCGGCAGGGGCTTTTTCAATTGTCAATTAGCAATTGAGGAGTTTCCTTTTTTTCGTCATGCTGAACTTGTTTCAGTATCTAAACTTACATTCCCCTCACCCTTTTTGGCGTTTCCCTCTCCCGCAAGGGGCGAGGGAAATAGTATTTAAAACCCAAAACCAAGTTCATGACAATTAACGTGAGAAAAAATGTAAAATATAAACAGTGTTAAAAACCTTCATTTAGGAAAATACATTATGGCAGACAACGAAGAAGAAAAAAGAGAATGGAATGAAGAAATCCTTGTTCCATTGGACGGACTGGATTTGGAAGGCGATAAAAAAGAAGAAAGCGACTACGACAATGATGAAATTCTTGTTCCATTGGACGGTTGGGATGATCCAAAAATAGACCCAGAGGAGTACAAAAGGATAAAGGAAGAACGCGACCGTCTGTTGCGCGAAAAGGAAAAACTGGAAACAAAAACAAAGGCCATACAAGACCAGAATGCCCGTCTTGCGGCAGAAAAGGCAGCGGAAGAGGAACGCCGCAGACAACTTGAAGAGGCAGAAAACAGGCGGCAATACGAGGAGTGGAAGAAACAGAGGGAAAAAGAAAAATCCTCCTCAAAAAGTGGGGAAGTTTCCAAGCCCAAAGCAGAACGCGAATCCAGTACAGGCGGCTTTGGCAAGTCCTTGGTAATAGCATTGCTGGTGGCATTAGGCATAGTGTCATACAAATTATACGATAAAAGTCCGAAGCCGGAGGGAACAAGTGTCGTAGCAACAACAACCGCACAGGCGGATAACAGTGCAATTCTTAAAGCCAAGTTTGAAGCGGAAAAATCAGCTAGGGAGCAAGCGGAAGAAGAACGAAAACGTAAGGCAGAGGCAAAGGAGGCAGCAGACGCCGCCGAAAAAGAGCGACAGGAACTCTCAAAAGAGGCAGATTCCCTGTATGATGCAAAGAGATATAAAGAGGCATTAAGCAAGTACCTGGAGGCATACGATAAAGGGTACAGGGGAGACGAAGTCCGTATAGGATATATGTACAACTATGGCCAAGGTGTAAAGAGAAACTATGCCGAAGCGGTAAAATGGTACAGGAAGGCTGCGGAGCAGGGTAATGCTTATGGTCAGTTCAACCTTGGCGTAATGTACGAAAACGGCCAAGGCGTAAAGAAAAACTATGCCGAAGCGGTAAAATGGTACAGGACGTCCGCGGAGCAGGGTTATGACTATGCTCAGTACATCTTGGGAGATATGATCAATATGGCATAGGAGTTAAAAAGAGCAAAAGCGAGGCTATAAAATGGTTTGAGAAGGCGGCTGCCCAGGGGAATGAGAAAGCCAAGAACAATTTAAAGATTCTACGGCAAACCCAGCAAGCAGCAGCAACCCGACAGAGAGCCTCAACGCAATACAAGGTAGGGGACAAAATAACATTTGGTAGCTACCCATTTTATGCAGATGGCAGTAAAAAGGCAATAGACTGGAAGATATTGGATATAGATGAAAACGGAGACGCATTGGTAATAAGCGACTATGCGTTGGACAATATGAAGTATAATGAACAGTATGTAGAAATAACATGGGAAAAGAGTATTATAAGGAAGTGGCTGAACGAGACATTCATAAATGAGGCGTTCACGTCAGAGCAGCGAAGCAGGATAATAGAAAGCCGAATAGCGAACAATGACAATGCAAAATATAACACAAGAGGGGGGAATGACACAAACGACAAGTTGTTTCTATTGAGCATAGAAGAAGCAAACAAATATTTTAATAACGACGAATCAAGGATAGCATATCCAACTCCGTATGCGAAGAGCAAGAAAAGTGTGAATGGCAACTTAGATGTATCAGATCGAAATGTCAGCACGGATCGTGGCGGTTCGTGCCGGTGGTGGCTGCGTTCCCCCGGTGGCAATCAGGATTACGCTGCGGAAGTCTACTTCGGCGGCAGCGTAGATTCTTTCGGCTACTATGTCAGCTATAGTGGCTTTGCTGTTCGCATGGCCTTAAAAATTAATCTAAATAATCTATAATCTTCAGTAACCAAAAAGCGAAAGTTGCCTGCCACAGACAAGAATCTTTCCCCTGCAAAGGAAATTGCCGAAAGCGGCAGGCCGAAAAAAATATTGACAATTTGCCAAAAAGATACTATACTATTGTCATAAAGTCCCAAGCAGTACGCTGTTTCAATTATCCCGAAACAGCCGAGCCTTGGGACATTTTTTATCTGACTTTGTTCCTGCGGCAAAGCTGGCTCGTAGAGAAGGTATAGATTTTATTCTAGATCCAATGTTTGCGGATGTTTCGCCCGATTTGTTTGAACATATAGATGGATTACGTTCCACCTGTTATCATAAAAAAGAGAAGTAGAGGAAGTAAAGAAATAAGTTGTCATGCTGAACTTGTTTCAGGACCTCATCTTAAAAAAAGATAGATGCTGAAACAAGTTCAGCATCTTTTTTTTGTTTTCTGTACATTTTGACAATATGCCGTCATAAATATAGTGTACAATATTATCAATTAGCAGTTGGCAGTGAGCAATGAGCAATTGAGGAAATTCTTTATAAATATTGTCTTGCGACAATATGCTGTCGTGTTTATATGCTATAATTCTGTAAGAGGCAGTAAACAAGGAGATTTTATGAAAATAATGCATCTGTCGGATCTGCATATAGGGAAAAAGGTTCACGGTTTTTCCATGTTGCCGGATCAGGAGCATATTCTTAATCAGATTTGCGATATAATCAAGGCACAGAAACCCGATGCCGTCATTATTGCCGGGGACATTTATGATCAGTCCGTTCCCTCTGCGGAAGCCGTAAGCCTGTTTGACCGTTTTCTTGCCAAAATTTCCGGCATTGCCAGTCATGTATTCATTATCAGTGGAAATCACGACTCCGCGGAAAGAATTGCTTATGGGCATGAAATAATGAAAAGAGGCGGCGTTCATCTGTCTCCTGTATTTGACGGCAATGTGCGGCCAGTTGAGATTGAAGACGAATACGGAAAAATATGCTTTTACATGCTGCCTTTCGTAAGACTGCCGGAGGCCAGGCTGGCACTGTCGCAGGCTTTCCACGAGGACAATCCAGAGATTCAAATGCCGGAAATACATTCTTACGACGATGCCGTAAAGGCGGCTATTTCACGCATGAATATAAACAGGGACTGCCGCAACGTGCTTATAACACATCAGTTCGTGACAGGAGCCGCCCAATGCGAATCCGAGGACATAATTTCCGTCGGTGGAGCGGACAATGTGAACTCTGACGCATTTTCTGCCTTTGATTATGTGGCATTGGGACATCTGCACGGCCCACAGCATATAGGACGTGAAGCGGTACGCTATTGCGGCACCCCCCTGAAATACTCCTTTTCGGAAAAGGATCATAAGAAAACGATCACCGTATTGGATATAGGCAATAAGAAAAATGGGGCTTATGCGGATATTGTTATAACGGAAATCCCACTGAATCCCATTCGTGATATGCGGGAGATACGCGGCAGGTACAATGACATAATGAATCGTGAAAATTATGTCAATACGAATACGGAGGATTATCTGCATATTGTCCTTACCGACGAGGAAGATGTACCGGAAGGCATATCCAGGCTGCGTTCCGTATATCCAAACATAATGCTGCTGGACTATGACAATGAGCGTACAAGGCACAGCCCGGAACTTAGGGAAATTGCAAAAATACATCGCAAAAGCCGAATGGAACTATTGGAGGATTTGTACAAGATGATGAACGGCAAGGACATGAGCAATGAGCAGCGGGAATTTGCCCAGTCCATATTTGACGAGATATGCAATGTAAATCAGGAGGAAAAATGAGACCTTTGAAATTGACAATGGCGGCTTTTGGCCCATATTCCGGTATTCAGGAAATAGATTTTACAAGATTTGGGAACAAGGGACTTTATATTATCACAGGGGAGACTGGTGCTGGCAAGACAACCATATTTGACGCTATATGCTATGCCCTGTACGGCGAATATAGTGGCGAGGCGCGTAAGGAAAAAATGCTGCGTTCCAAATATGTCGGCATTGAAACGGAAACCTATGTGGAGCTGGAATTTAAGCATAAGGGACAAATATACCATATACGAAGAAGTCCCGGCGGACATAGAAAGAAGAAAAAAAATGGTGAATATAAAAAGGAGCAGGACGGATCTGTTCAATTTTCCTTTATGGACGGTGATACGGAGAAAACACTGTCAAATAAGACTGAGACAAATGCGAAAATCAAGGAAATTCTCGGAATGGACGAAAATCAGTTCCGCCAGATAGTCATGCTTGCACAGGGAAACTTTCAAAAGCTGCTTATGTCCGATACAAGTAAAAGGCAGGACATACTGCGCGAGATTTTCGGTACTGGAATTTATGCTCTGTTTCAGGAAGAAATATATAAAAAAACCAAGGATATTGCCCAAAAGGCGGAAAATTCCAGAAATATAATAGAAAAATATATTTCAGACATACAATGCGATGAGAAATATGCCGACTTGTCAGAAGCGGTTAAAAATGCAGTTGAAAACGGAATTGCAAAAGACGATGTGGAAAATCTTGTAAACAGCATAATTGAAAAGGATAATGCCGAAAAAACAGTGCTGGAGGGGAAAAACCATTCCCTGCAACAGCAGATAAGCATTGCGGACAGCGAGATAGGCCGTCTGAAAAATCTGCTTGAATTTAAGGAAAAATATGAAAAGGCAAAGAAGGATCTGATAATAAGGACAAAGGAACTAGAGGATGCCGAACAGGCATTGATTTCCGCAAAAAAATCAGAGCCGGAAATGGCAAATCTTGAAAAGGAAGCGAATCTCATTGAGCATGACATGGGAAAATATGCCGAATTGCAGAATTTGTCAAACCTGCTTTGCGAAAAGAAATCAAGTATAGAAAAAAACAAATCAGATTTGGAAAAAAAGAAAAGTGAAAATGTAGAAATCAAGTCTGAAATAGAAAAATTGAAACAAGAGGATGATTCCCTTTCTGACACTGNNAAACAAAATGTCAGGAAGATAAAAAACGCCTTGAAGAACTGCGTCAGCGTCTGAAAAAGATTGATTCCAATAAAAAAGAGCTGGTAGAAGCAGGCAAGGAGCTTGATGATGCCGAAACGAATTTTAATAGAACAAGCAATGAGGCAAAAAGGATTCGGAAAGCATATATTGCTGGCTATGCTGGAATTTTGGCAGAAGAGCTGGAAGATGGGAAACCATGTCCCGTTTGTGGTTCAATATCCCATCCCCAAAAGGCTGTAAAGTCGGATAGCGTACCCAATGAGAAAGATGTTGAATCTGCTGAAAAAGAGGCTGAAAACGCTTCAAACATAGTGGATCAAAAAAGAGCTGCTTTCAATGAAATCTTGGGCAGGCAGAATACGGACAAGACAGAGGCCGAAAAGGCAATCAGGGATCTTCTTGGCAGTTTTACATTGGAAAATGCCGCAGATGAGACAGAACGCCGTATCGCAGATTTGAATAGTAGGACGCAGAATCTTCTGAACGAAATAAGAGAGGAAGAACAAAAATCAGAACGGAAACAGCAGCTAAGGGACTTGATACCCGCCAGGGAAAAGACCAACAAGGATATTGAGAACAAAATAGCCGAGCTGGAAAAAGAGATTGTTAGGGAATCTTCGGAATATGAAAATATAGTTCAGAATATAGCCAATGCCAAAAAGAATCTGAAATATCCTGACAAAAAATCTGCGGAAAAGGCAGTAAGTGATATTCGCTGCAAAAAGGACAAGATAAAAAGGGATATTGATTCAGCTCAGAAAAGGCATGGCGAAGCCGAAAAGGAAATAAGCCGCATCAATGGGGAAATTCAGGCGAACAATCAGAATTTTTCCGGCAAAGAGGAATCAGAATATGTAGAGCAGACAAACCGGAAAAATGCCCTTGACGTTGAAAGAAACAATGTAATCAGTGCGATTTCCCTGGTTCAAAACCGTATTTCCGGCAATGAGAACGTTCTTAAGAAATTGGCAGAGGAATATGCCAACTCGGAAGAACTGCTTGAAAAACTGCAATGGATGGAAGCCTTGTCAAGGACGGCAAACGGGGCGGTGAACAGCAAGTTCAAAATAACTTTGGAAACCTATGCCCTTATGAGCTATCTGGATATGGCCCTGTATAAGGCAAACGCACATTTGCTGAAAATGTCCGGAGGAATGTTTGAGCTTAAGCGTAGCGACGAGGGAGAGAATAAGCAATCCGCTACAGGCCTTGATTTAAGCGTGATTGACCATTACAACGGTAGTGAACGCAGCGTAAAGACATTATCCGGTGGTGAAACGTTTATGGCATCGCTTTCCCTGGCATTGGGACTTTCCGAGATAATACAGGAATACGCCGGAGGCATACAGACGGACACGCTGTTCGTAGACGAGGGATTCGGTTCATTGGACGATTCCGCCTTGGAAAATGCCAAACAAATGCTTATGCGGCTTACGGAAGGGAACAGGCTCGTCGGTATAATATCCCATGTGTCGGCACTTAAAGACAGCATAGACCGTAGGATTGTTGTCACAAAGCAGCCATCCGGCGGCAGCATTGCAAGGGTAGAGGCGTAGGAAAAATGCGGCAAAAGGTACTTTTGCCGCATTTTCATTTCTTGTCCGCATTCCGCTTCATTCTGGCTATTTCCTGTTTCCATATTTCCACCAGACACGGCGGTTTCCTGGGTATGGCGTATTCTCCCTGTGCCAGTACCCATGCAAGTATTTTCATTGTCTGTACAGACGTGAACCGGATTGTGGTGCAATCCCTGTCATCATCTTCCACAAGTGATTGGTCATCTGCCCATACATGTTCCCGCACATATTGCCTGTCCTCGCCGTATATGTCAATCTCGTATTGCCTTGCCTTGTCGCCGATGTAAAGACCGAATTTTCCTCCATGGCAGCGGCTTGCGAAGTCGTAATTCTCCGGCAGTACGAAATTTTTGCCGGTTTTCCTTATGTTCCTTATCCTGTTCAGTGCGAAAAGCCTTTCTCCGCCTTTTCCACCATCGGCAAGCTCGTCATAGCAGAACACCATCGGTATTCCGTCATTAGGCAGAATCTGATAAGGCCTTATACGCCGTAGGGCAGGCTTGCTCTCCTTACGGTTTATGTAGTCAAATTCAATAATTTCATTGAGCTGCATTGCCTCCATAATCATGTCCCATGCCTGTTGGGGGACATTTATGGCATAAGGCTTTGGAATAGCCCCTATCCTACTGGCAAAGGACGCATTTCCCGCATACGCTCCGGAAATATAGTCAATCACCTCGGAAATCTTCTCCGCAATGGGCGTGCCTTTAAGCCCTGACAGCAGGCTTTTGCATATTGACAGGTAAAATGCCTGTTCGGCATTGATCTTGTTGCCAAAATTCAGCTCAAAATCCGGGGCAGAGTAATAATATCCATTGTGCAGACGGCTGTATTCAAGAGGTGCTCCGAAGGCGTATTTCAGGGCATCCTTGTCCCTGTTGAAAGTGGAAATGCTTATTGAATCCTCGTTGAGAGCGTCCACGCAGGCCTTTATTATGGCTTCCCTGGAGGGGAAATTGCCTTTTTTGACAATTCCGTGGAATATGGATAGCCGCTGCATCATTCTGTAATCAATTTTCTTCGGAATTTCTTCCTGGATATTTTTCGCCATATAAATCATTTTACAAAAAGCAGAATACCATATAGCGGCATTTTGAGGCAGAATATCGCTATACGGCATTGTGCCTTTGGTAGAATTTATGATTATAGTCTTAAAATACAAGGAGATTTTATGAAAAAGTATATACTTGTTGCTTTGTCTGTTTTTATTATGCTTGCTGCCTGCAATTCAGGAAAACCATCATCAGTGGTGAGCAACTATCTTAAATTTGTGATTGCCTCTGACTTTGAAAAAAGCTATGCACTTCTTTCCAAAAGCGATAGAGAGGATAAAAACTTTGAACAATACAAAGAATCACCATACGAAGTCTGTGGTTATAGCAAAGAGTTGTGCAAGATGATAACGGAAAGCATGAAGTTTAAGATTCTAAATGAAAATATTGAAAACGATAAGGCGAAAGTCAAGGTTGAGATAACACGTAATGATTTTGACCTTACTAAGATTATGGGTTTGATTTTTGAAGCAGCTTTTAGTGGCGAAGCTGAAGATGAAAAAAAATTAGATAAAGAGCTTGTAAATAAGGCAAAAACAACTATTAGGACAATTACTGAAGAAAAAGAATATTCCCTTATAAAGGAAGAAGGCTCGTGGAAAATATATCTTGGTTTCAAACTGGAAAGATTAGTAAAAGAAGGGGATGAACTTGCAGAAAAAGGCAGTTTTGAAGAAGCGGCTGAAAAATACAAGGAAGCATTATCAATTTCACCTGAATCCAAGGAAATCTTGCAAAAATTGGATGGATTAAAAGAGAAAAAGAAGAAAAAGCTCATTAATGAGGGAGATTTGCTTGCTACAGGAGGTCCTTTTGGCGGCATTTTACATGATCCTAGTGAACACTATGAAGAGGCACTAAAAAAATATGAAGAAGCACTCGCAGTAGTTCCAGAAGATGAGGAAATAATCTCAAAAATAAATGAATTGAAAAATAAAATAAATGAAAAAAAGAAAGGCACTCTGATAAAAGAAGGGGATGATCTTGACTTCAAAGACAGGCTTAAAGATGCGTTGAAAAAATACGAAGAAGCTCTTGAAGCTATGCCTGAATCCAAAGATGCTTTGCAAAAGATCAATANNGTACATTAAAAAAGTGTCAGTCTATGATTTTTCCGCAAAATATTATACGGATATGTTTGATGGAAAAACAACTGGCGTAAAATTTAAACTTAAAAACAAAGGAAATAAAGAATTAAAAGGGGTCAAAGTTACTGTATATTTTAAGGATGCTTCAGGAAAAATAATATACGAAAAAACCTTTATGCCGATATCTGTCTATTCATTATTTGGTAATAAAGAAACATTAAAGCCCAATCATATTTGGCAGATGGGAAATGGCCGCTTTTATGAAGTCGAGAGTGTCCCGTCAGAATGGAAAGTGGGCTCTGCCGAAATAAAAGTGACAAATTTGCTGTTTTAAATTACCACAATTGCTAATTGCTAATTGAACAGCTGAAAAAATTTTTTCAGCTGTTCCTATTCGCTTTTGCGAATGATTTTGACATATTTCCCGCTAAACGCTATTCCGTATTTTGTTATACGTTTTACGCCGGAGGTTTTCAGGTCGGTTATGTATTCCTTCGTTTCTATCTGTTTCAATGCCTCTTCGGCCTCGCTTTGTAGCATAGCCTCTATTTTTTCGGGGGAATTCTTTTCCGTTTCCTCGGCTTTTATGTGCTTCAATTCCATTATTATGCCGGGGAGCTTGTCATGCTCCTCGTAATCCAGCCTCGGAGTGAATATTATGTCAGCCCTGCCATGTCCGGCCTCACGTTCCGAATGTATGGCATAACCGTTTCTCATTGTTCCACAGAGGCCGATTATAAGATTCTGATAATCCTTTTCCTCAGTCAGATTCAGATAACTGCACATTTCAAGCAGGAAATCCGAAAGATACTGTTCCAAATCTTCTGCCCGGCCATAAATTATAGCCCTCGATATTCCCTTTGCCGGCTTATATGCGGATTTCCTTATTATCCTGTCTATTATCTCCTCGGAAAATACGGAATAGATTTCCCTGTTCGGTATTTCCAGCTCGCAGGCATAGTCGCTGCCGTCCTTTCTTGCGTCATTTGCTCTTAAATATCCCGTCTGCACCAGAAGACCGTAGGCATGTTCAGTCTTGTCGCCTAGTTCCGTATAAACAAAATCCGTGGAGACGGAGGCCAGTATTGTCTTGCCGGATATAAGCGAGACTAGGCTTTTGCTGTCATTCTCGTCCAGTCTTTTTATTGCGTCCTTTGCCAAATCATTTGATGAAACGTTTATCCAGTAAGGAGTAGCCTTGCAGTTGTTGTCAAGATAGTTAAGAACCGACCACGGATTGTATATATGATTCTCGCCGAAAATATAACCGTCGTACCAATTTTCGGCCTCTTTCAATTTGTCCTCTATGCCATAGAATCGGAACATCTCATTCACATCTTCCTGTGTAAATCCGAAACTAGTGCTGAATTTCTCGTCAAAAACCGTATTCACATAAAGATTGTTAAGGCCGCTAAAAATGGATTCCTTGGAAACCCTGGTCACACCTGTCAGAATGCCCTTGTAAATGCTGAAATTTGTCTTCAAGGCACTGGAAAGAAGATTCCTTACAAACCGGATCATCTTGTCATAATATCTTTCCTTGGCATACCAGGATTCCTGCAAGGGAACGTCGTACTCGTCTATAAGCAGTACAGGCTTGATTTTGTGATGTTTTTCAATCAGAAAGCTAAGGTATGCTATGGAGGTGGTCCAGTCCTTGTCTGGTGCTGTCTGATTTGCTATTCCTCTGTAAATGCTTTTTTCCGTATCATCAAGCATATTGCTGTCGTACAGCTCATTATGCCTTTTGTATTCCAATGCTATTACTTTTCTTATCTCATTAAGAGCATCGTCGTAATTTCCGCATTTTATATCCTTGAATGAAAAGGCGATCACAGGCCTTTTGCCCTGCTCCGACGTGTATTTCTCTCCGCATTGCCATATTTTCAGGTTCTTGAAATAATGAGATGTGTCATGTCCGTCAGAAGGCTTCTCAAAGAATGTCTGAATCATGCTCATATTGAGCGTCTTTCCGAATCTCCGAGGACGGGTGAAAAGAATGGAATCATAGGAGGAATCCATTATTGCCTTTATGAATAGGGTCTTGTCTACATAATATCGTCCCAAGTCCATAAGACGGTGGAAATCCTCCGTGCTGCCTGGTAGTGGATGCTTTGTTAAACGTTCTTGCAGTGTCATAATCTAAAATCCTCTCCGAGGTATTCCTTCCTGGCCAGGGGATTGTTTATAACTTCCTCAGGCGTTCCCTGTGCGAATATCTGTCCGGCCTTCATAAGATATGCCCTGTCCGTCATGGAAAGGGTTTCCCTGGCATTGTGATCCGTGATAAGCACTCCGAGGCCCTTGTTTTTCAGCATTAGTATTATGTTTTTAAGCTCGCTTACGGTGATTGGGTCAATTCCGACGAAAGGCTCGTCCAGCAGTATTATGTGCGGATTGTTTATCATGACCCTGGCAACTTCCAGCCTACGCTTTTCTCCGCCGGAAAGCGACCATGCCTGCTGCTTTCTCAAATGTGAAAGACCGAATTCCTCCAGCAATTCCGTTATGCGTTTTTCCATCGCATCCTTGCTTTTTTCGGTGCGTTCCAGAATGGCCTGAAGATTCTGCTCCACCGTGAGGCCTTTGAAAATCGTTGGTTCCTGTGCAAGATAGCCTATTCCGTTCCTTGCCCTTATGTACATTGGCATTTTGGAAACGTCCTTTTCGTCTATAAGTACCTTGCCGGTAGATGGGGGGAGAAATCCAACCATCATGTGGAATGTCGTACTTTTGCCAGCTCCGTTATGGCCAAGCAAACCGACTACCTCGCCAGTGTTAACGTCCAGTGAAACGCCGTTTACTACCTTGCGGTCTCCGAAGAATTTTTCAAGCTGCACTGCTTCTAGTTTCATTTTTTGCTTCCTTTGGCGGCAATATCCTCAACGTAGGGAATGTCCTTCACCCAGCCCGTCACACGGTTTTTTAATTTTACGTCCCTGGTTTCCTTGTAAAATTCAATGTTTTCTGCCCTTATTGCGAAATTGTATCCTTCCCTTATGCCGGTTGTCATTGGCATTCCTTCCGTCGCAGGAACGGTGTCCTTTAGGAAAAATGCGTCAGATTCCCGCATATATGTACCCTGCGAGGAGAACAGCTGTATGTTTTCCGTGGCAAGATTGAATTTGCCGGAAAATTTCATTTCCCCTGCCTTGTTGTCGGCGGTGATCTTGTCCGATTTTCCGTTTATTATGCCGTCCTTGCCGGTATAGCGCATTTTTACCGGGCTTTTCTTTTTCCAAAGAACGGCTTTTTCCTTTTTGTCGTAGAACTGCCCAATGTCGCACCAAAGTTCAAGAGAGGCATTGTTTTCCAGCTTCCTTTTTGAATAGACGGAATCCTGCATAATCCAGCGACGGTCATTGTGATAATAAGTGCCTTTGCCTGCCCGTATTTCGTACAGATCGTTTTTGAATGAAAGATGTCCCTTGAATGTTTCCGTGTTGTCCTTTCGGTTGACCTTCCAATTGTCGCTTTTGACAACCGCGCCCATAAGCAGATCCTTGGTGTCCGCCGCAATGGATAGTGCCGGAAAAAGCAATGCCAATGTCGCCGAAATTATAATGCCAGGCAGATGTATGTTCATAAGAAAATTATACAAAATAATATGTTTGACTTTTATTATAAGGAATCTCATCAATTGCTCATTTCTCATTGCTAATTGCTAAGGAAACACTGAAAAAGTCCGTAAAAATATGGTATAATATATACGACGGGGACACGT
>LXOW01162430.1_pt1 | contig 15210 bp, 5 predicted proteins | sample 1368591 | NCBI WGS metagenome assembly LXOW01 (sample SAMN04884650, study PRJNA319009) | bovine gut metagenome | isolation source: Cow rumen | host: Bos taurus | place: Italy: Legnaro (PD) | collected 2014-07-09 | reverse complement strand
CCCCGCTGTGACGAGCCTCGTCCGAAGTGGCCCACCTCATCAGTCATGGCCTCGCGGGAGATCGGCCATGACAGCGACGCTTCGCGCCTCTTGCGCCTGCAAAACCTGCCCCCGGCAGCTTTTGCTAAGGCGCAAGTCCTCGAGGGGAAGCCATAGCAGACCGGCGTTCGCGCGGGGGGGACTTTGCCTTCTCCTCGTGGGACTTGCGCCGCCGGTTGTAACTATCCATTCGGCCTGTAAGGGGGCTGGATAGTTATCCCATTATTTCTATTCTACACCGTTTTCGAGTGATTTGCAAGTGTGCCATTTTCTGATATTTTATAATACTTTTTGAACAAGCGTTCAGGAGCGTTATGCTCCAAAATATCTTGACAGACGCGCGGCGATCGTGTATCATGAGGCTCGGAGGGCGCCGGATGCGCCTTATCACAGAGGAAACGAGGCGAGGTCATGCGATCCAGAATGGCAGAGCGCAAGGCGGTCATCACGGAGTTTGTTACCGCCTATTTTATGGAGTACGACCGCTTTCCCAGCGAGAAGGACATCATGGAGGCCACCCGCATCCCCGCCGGCTCCGTCCACCGCTGTCTGATCGAGCTGCGCGAGAGCGGTGAGTTCGTCTTCGACGGGGGCCGCCGCAGCGCGCGCACGGAGGAGCTCAGCCACGTCAACCCCAAGAACATCATGCGCGTGCTCGGCACGGTCGCCTGCGGCCCCGGCCAGGAGGAAGAGGAGCGCTTCATCGAGTATATCCACATGCCGGAGTGCATGGTAGGGCGCGGTGAACGCTTCGCGCTCATCGCCAAGGGCGAGAGCATGATCGGCGCGGGCGTCTTCCCCGGCGACTATGTGATCGTCAAGCGGCAGGAGACCGCGCGCCCCGGCGAGCTCGTCATCGCGCTCTCGGACGGGAAGAACAACCTGAAAAAGCTCGCCTTCGACGAGGAGAGCCGCCGCTATATCCTCCAGTCCTGCAACCCGGACAAGCAGAGCTACCCGGATATCGTCGTGGACGAGCTGCAGATCCAGGGCGTCGCCGTCGGGGTCTATCACAGCTTCGGGGAAGCCGGGTAATAATGAATAAATCCCCATGCGCCGAAAGCCTTACCACGACGCATGAAAGCTATACCGCATGGGGATTTTTGCGCATCCGTTCCGGTTGCCCCGTCAGGGGCGAGGAACGGGCGCTTGAATCAATCATACTTACTGTGAAGCGGAGCTTTCACAGATATACCCCTCATGCGCCGTGTGAAAAAAGCGCGGAACTCCGCCGGAAAAACTTCAAAAAACCTCTTGACAATTCCGCTCGACAGGAGTATGATACGTCATGCTGAAACTGAAACGGACGATTGGCGCAGCTGGTAGCGCATCCGCTTGACGTGCGGGAGGTCACAAGTTCGAGTCTTGTATCGTCCACCAAAGATTCGTCACTGAAAAGTGACGAATCTTTTTTATTTCCTGTGTTTTTGCTCCAAAAAGTTCACGATTCCAAAACAGTACCCTTGCAGTCCCTTGCAAGAGTCAAAAACAGGGGTCATTCTGAGAGGGTTTTGATGGTGTTTTCCATCCTCACAGCGGAGTTTTTCTTCATGGTTTGATTGGCATGTGCGTAGACTCTCATGGTGAATTCAGGCGTCGCATGCCATACATATGCTGTACAATCCGAATCTCGCCTCGTCGCCAATCAATGTCTGTCAACTGCATTCGGATTATATCGCAGGCACGCATTCCTGTAGATGCGGCAAGCAGAATGATCGCCTTATCTCTTTTCCCTTTATCTGAATCCATGTCGATCACATTCAGAACGGCCTCCAACTCGTTGTCTGTCACATAGCTTTGAATCGGCATCTCGCGATACACCTTATAGGAGAAAAGATCAACATAGTAAAGAGCGGGCAATGATTTGCATTGCAGTTTTGCTATCTTGGTCCTATATTTTGGAACCAATGCAGAGTCTAGCTGTCGTGTGCCCCAAATTGCCTTTTTTAGCTTTTTTGAGACAACGCCTTCATTCAACAAGAGAACGATCCCGCAGAAAGGCACGATACCTTTCCGCGGGATCCGTCTTTTTGCTCCGTTTTTCTTAGGGAAACGCTGATTAATCCTGCTTCGGCGCCTGTCGGCAAATTTTCGCCGGCTCTGCGTTGCAAAAGTTTGAAATACACAAAGTATTCCTGCACTTTTGCGCCTTGATCCGACAAAAATTTGCTCGACATTCGCTCTCGCCGGATTTAATCAGCGCTTCCTTAGCGTACCGAAGGCTTCCTCAGTCCTCCGCGCCGTCAACCAGCACGATCGCCGCCTTCTGGAGGAAGGAGGCCGGGACGGCGGAGCCATACTCGGCTATGACCGCGTCGATGTTGTTCGCGTAGGTCTCCCCTGTCGCTTCGTCGCTCACGTCGCCGTTGGCGATATACAGGAGCTTCTCGCCGAGCGCGGTGAGCGTCTGACCCTTGGCGACGGTGACGGGCTCGCCGTTCAGCGTGACCTCGGCCGTGTTGTTCCGACAGCCGGAATACGCGACGCTGCCCGGATCGGCGAAGATGAGCTGCACGATGCAGTAGGGTACGTTGGTGCTGCCGATCACCTGGCCGATGTAGACCCGGCTGTTCGCCTCGTCCAGCGTGAGATCGGTGGTGATAGTCGCCTTGATGCTGTTGTTTTCGGCCACCTGGTAGCGCTGGGAGCCGGTGAGACCGCCGATGGAGACCATGGCCGCGCCGACGGGCTTCACGACCTTGACGTCGATCACGGTGTCAAAGCTGCCGTTGGTCTGGGTGGTATTGGTGCCGCCCATGCCGCCGACGTTGACGATGAGATCACTGTCCTGTTCCGCCTCACTCCTGTCCTGAATGTCCACGGAGATCGCGGCCGTGGCCGTGTTGCCGTCCATGAAGGCGTAACCTTCGCCGAGCATGCCGCCGACATAGTATTCCGCGCCGTGGGCTTTCGTCAACGTTCCGTTCAGGCTGACGGCGGAATCGACGACCGCGCAGTTTTCGATCACCGTGCTCCAGCCGCCCGCAGTAAGGGCAGAAGCGGCTGCCCAGGTGCCCTGCCGCGCTTCCATATTCGCATCGTCGGCGGTCACGGACACAGACGCACCCTTGACCGTGACGTTCCGCATCGTGCTGCCAATGTCGAAGCCGTTGACGACGGCCGCGTAGGGCGTTGCGTCGTTGTCGGACTTCACGGTGACAGCGGCGTTTTCAAAGCTGACGTTTTGAATGCTCGCCATGGCCGTCGCGCCAAAGAAGGCCGCCTCGCTGCCGAGGGCCTCGCCGTCGTTGCGCCAGACGGCGACGCTCGTGTCGTAGTCCGCGAAGGGAGAGCTGCAGCCCTCAACCTCGATCGTCAGGCCGCTGATCGTGTGGCCCGCGCCATCGAATGTGCCGCGGAAGGCGTAGGTCCACCAGGGGGCGTTCACGGTCTCATAGTTGGAGAAGTAGATGCCGACGGGCTGCCAGTTCTCACCGGCAAGGTCGATGTCCTCAGCCAGCACGTACCAGCCGCAGAGATCCTCGGACATGGCCTTGAGCTCGTCCGCGCTGCTTATCTCGGTCGGCTCGACCCAGCGGGCGTAGAGCAGCAGCATCGTGCCGTTCAGGCTCTCGAGCTCGGTGAAGCTCGTGCCCGCGCCGCCGTAGAGACTCGACGCGCCGGTGGGCACCTCATAGGGGGAGACGCCGTAGACCAGATCGGCCTTTGTGACCTCCGGCCGCGTCTGCCAGCCGGCAAAGCAATAGCCCTCCTTCGTGGGGATCTCGCTCTCCGGGACAAAGCTTGTATCGGTGGTCTCGACCACGTTGTAGACCGTACCCTCCGCGTCGGTATAGACCAGCATATAGGTCACAGTCTCCGGCTGCGCGGGCTCGGCCGTTTCCGCCGCTCCTGCGATCGTCGGATGGCAAACAGTCTGGGTGTTGGGCTCGGTGACTTCGCAGCTCCACGCGCCGTCGGCGAGGATCACGGGGATCTCCGCGCCGCTGTCGGATTTGAGCGTGAGCTCTGTGTCGGACACGCGCTCCCACTTGCCGCTGTCGGACACGATGCCCGCGTTCTCCTCGTTGTAGTCATAGGCGACGGTGTAAGTGCCGTCGGAATTGATGTTCACATGGCAGCCCAGCCAGAAGTCAGCCAGTTCGTACAGCTCCATGCCGTTCTCGGGCGAGACGGAGGCGGCTTCCGCAGCAGGGGCAGCAGCGACTTCGACAGAGGGATGGCAAACAGTCTGTGTGTTCGGCTCGGTGACTTCGCAGCTCCACGCGCCGTCGGCGAGGATCACGGGGATCTCCGCGCCGCTGTCGGAGACGAGCTTCAGCTCCGTGTCGGAGACGCGCTCCCACTTGCCGGTATCCTCCTCGATGCCGTTGTTCTCACCGCCGAAGTCATAGGCCACGGTGTACGTGCCGTCGGCGTTGATGTTCACATGGCAGCCCAGCCAGAAGTCGGCCAGGTCGTAGAGCTCCATGCCGGCCTCGGGACTGACGCCGGCCGAAGCAGACGCGGCGGGGGCGGCAGCTTCCTCGACGGGCGCTTCGGTCGCGGCGGGTTCCGCAGTCGCAACAGAATCCTCGGCGGCGGTGCTCTCTTTTTTGACTGTCGCGGGCTGGATCGCGCAGAACCAGCAGAGCAGGGCGGCGAGGACAAAGACGGCAATCACAGTCAGGACACCGACCACACCGAGCTTCTTGTTTTGATAGGCGGTGTTCTTCAGGATTGCCAGCAGCATCACGCTGAGGACGATCGCGTTGAAGAGCGCCACGAGGCCATACCAGTACGGGGTGTTGTCACTTTCGACGCGCACGGCGGCGGAGTTGGCCTGCGTATAGAGGATGTTGTGGCAGGCTGCGCGCATGGCCTGGCGCGCCGTGTTGTTCGAGGAATCGATGCTCGCGCCCATCAGGCAGAGCATCATGTCGTTGCCCGCGCGCACCGCGAGGTTCGGGTCCATCCAGGAGGTGTTCGCCATCGCGGAGTCGGTGACCACCATGCCGGTGAAGCCCCATTCTCCGCGGAGAACGTCGGTGATCAGCGCCTTCGAGCCGCCCGCCCAGGTGGTGCCGAGATAGGAATAGCTCGACATGATCGCAGTGGTCTGGCCCTCCTTGACCGTGATCTCAAAGGGTTTGAGATACAGCTCGCGCATCGCCTGCTCATTGCACCAGACAGAGAGAGCCAGGCGGTTGGACTCCTGATCGTTCAAGACGAAGTGCTTGGCGTACATGTACACGCCCTGCGAGGCCGCGCCCTGCACCTGCGCCGCGCCCAGCTTGCCGGAGAGCAGGCCGTCCTCGGAATAATACTCAAAGTTGCGGCCGGAGAACGGGGTGCGGTGGATGTTCATGCCCGGCGCGTAGAGGCCGACGACGCCGTTTGCCAGCGCCTCCTGTGCGAAGACCCTGCCGAATTCCTCGACCAGCGCCGTGTTCCAGGTCGAGCCAATGACCGCCTCGCTTGGGAAGGAGACGCCGCGCAGCGAGCTCACGAGGGAGTTGATGCCGGCGGGGCCGTCTAGATCGGAGGTCGCGGGCTTGCCGACCGAGGCGACGGCGGGCGTGGACCAGCCGCCGTTGAGGATCATGGTCGCCATGTCCTCGTCGCTGAGCTGCTGGAGCAGCAGCTCCCACTTGGGATCGTCCCAGCTCAGCCCGGCCAAATCCTCCAGGACGAGGCCGTTGTCCGCGTAGACGATCGCGGCATCGCCGTCGTATACTGCATAGGGTGCTTTCTCGGAGAAAGCCTTCACCACCGCGTCGGAGGCCGTCTTGCCGTCCATGCGGGCCGTGGGGGTCGTACCCGCCCAGTCGGAGCGGGAGACGTAAACGGTGATTTGGCCGTCCTGCACGTCGGCAAAATGCGCGACTGCGGCGGTCTTGTCGCTCGAGCGCGCGTTCCCATCGCCGTAGGCGACGGTCTCCCCTACCGTATGGGTACGGCTGTCGATGACTTCATGGGCGTTGCGCATCAGCTTGATCTCGTAATCCCCGGCCTCGAGCACATAGCAGCCGGCGCCGAAAGCGTCGAAGGAGGCCATGTCCTCCGCCTTGAAGGCGACCGTCACGGTCTCGGACTCGCCGGGATCCAGCGGCTTCGTCTTGGCAAAGCCCGCAAGCACGACATGGGCCTTCTCGATGCCGCCCTGCGTGTAGGGGGCGGTGTAGTAGACCTGTACGGCGTCCTTGCCGGCGACAGTCCCGGTGTTCGTGACCTTGACCTGCATGGCGATGACGCCGTTGCCGTCGGTGTAGCTCTCGATGCTCTGTTCAAAGCTGGTGTAGCTCAGGCCGTAGCCGAAGGGGTACTGCACAGTGCTCTCGTAGTCGAGGAAGCCGTCCGCCGCGGCGGTCTCATAATAGCGGTAACCGACGTAGATGCCCTCGGCATACTCGACATAGTGGCGGCTGCTGAGGTTGCCGTAGGTAAAGCTGCCCGCATTCCAGAAGGCGGGCGCGGCAGAGAGATCGTAGGCGTAGGTATCGACCAGGCGGCCGGAGGGATTCACCTCGCCGGTCAGCGCACGGCCGACGGCATTGAAGCCGACCGCGCCGGGGCTGCCGATCCAGAGGCAGGCGTCGACACCGTCCTCGAGGAAGCCGAGCTCCATCGCGTTGGAGGCGTTGATGAGGACGATGAGCTTCTTAAAGCCCTGCGCCTTGACGAGCGCGAACAGGTCTTCCTCGTCTTGCGTCAGCTCAAGATAGTGCCGCCCGTCGTCGGTCTTGCTGTAGCCCGCGGCGTACATATCCTGCGGCAGGTCGCCGCCCTCGCCGCCGATGCGGGAGAGCACGAGGATCGCGGTGTCGGAGAAATCCTTCGCCTGCTGCAGCACCGCGTCAGTGTATTTTTCTGCGGGCACCTCGGCCGGGGTGAAGTTCGAGCCGGTATAGCCGCCCTGCTTTGCCCGGGAGACCCCGGAATTCTTATAGAACTTCACCAGCTCCTCATTGACCACGAGTCCGGCGTTCTGCAGGCCCTTGACGACGTCCACATTCGCGGAGGTGTCGCCCGAGCCGCTGCCCGTACCGCCGTAGATCGGATCGACCGAGCCGTAGCCGAAGAGATTTACCTTCGTCCCGCTCGCGAGAGGCAGCGCACCGTTTTCGTTGCGCAGCAGCACGACGCCTTCGGCCTCGAGGCTCTCGGCCATCGCGAGGCTCTGCGCCGTCGCCTCCGCGACAGTGAGGAGCTCCGCGCTCTCCGTGGCTGCCTTGCCGGTGAAGAGCGGGTTGAGATTCGCCGCCATAAAGGCGGTGATCATGGGGTTGAACGCAGCGCAGGCGATATTGACCGCGAGCGNNTTGACCTCTTTTCCTTTTTGTCGTTTATCTGATGGGGCTTACTCTTCAAACGAATGGGTTCCTGCACAGACAGTCTCGCGTCTGCCGCCGGGCAGGACGATCTCCGCCTCGCAGTTGGCCGGGATGGCGACGGTGTAGACGGTATTCCCGTTCCGCTTCTCCCAGCGGCTGTATACTTCGCCATAGACGCTCAGATACCGCGCTTCGGCCCAGGTGAAGCTGCCGCCCGGGCGCGGGGCGATTGTGAAGCGGTTCTCGCCCGCGACGCGGATGCCGCACATGGTCGAAAACAGCCATTCCACCACCGCGCCCTTGGAATAGTGGTTGAGCGAGGCGACGCCCGCCTGGGAGTTCGGCCCCTCCCAGCTCTCCCAGATCGTCGTCGCGCCTTGCTTAGGCATGGAGAGCCAGCCGGGGATCTCCTCGTTTTCGAGCAGCTTATAGGCCGCGTCCAGATCGTAGTCCGCGAGCACATAGAGGATCAGCGGCGTGGACAGAAAGCCCGTGCCGAGCCGCCAGCCGTAGTGCTCGAGCGCTTCGATCAGGCGCTTTTTCGCGTAAGCCGTCTGCCGCTCGTCCAGCAGGTCCATGTACAGCGGCCGCACGAGCTGCGCCTGCCGGTCGGTGTCGAGCGTATAGGCCCCGCCCGAGACCAGCTCCCGATAGGCTCTCTTGCAGCCCTCGGCATAGCGGGAAAATTCCTTTGCGTCCTCCCTATGCCCCAGCCTCTCGGCGATTTCGCTCATGAGGCGCAGGACCCAGGCGGTATAGGCCGTCGAGACCTCCGGGTGCGGCGCGACAAAGTCCTGCCAGCGAAAGCCCCCGCCGATCTCGACCGGCTCCGCCCATTCGCCGTAGCCCTGCCCCATGTTGACGAGGTACTTCTGCGCCTCTCTGGAGAGCCTGATCTTCTCGGAGAAGATCGGCGTCGTCTTCCCGACGCGGCGCTCCATGAAGCGGGCGTATTTGACCATGCTGTCGTAGTAGTCCCGCAGGATCGTCTCGTCCCCGAAAATGTCGGCATAGCGCCAGGGGATCAGCACGCCCACGTCCGACCAGCCGACCGAGCCGTTCATCGTCCACATGTAAAAATCCGAGCCGCCCTCCGGCGCGATATGCGGGAGCCTGCCGTTCTTTTTCTGCCAGTCGTACACGTCGTGCAGGTATTTCCGGGCGAAGGGCGCGAAGGAGAAGAGGTAGGACGCGCTCGTGAAGAAGAGCTGCGCGTCGCCCGTCCAGCCGTGGCGCTCGCGCGTCGGGCAGTCGGTGGGGATGTCCAGGTGGTTGCCCTTCGCCGACCAGACGGTGGCCTCGAAGAAGCGGTTCAGCAGCTCGCCGGAGCTCCGGAACCAGCCCGTCCGCTCGAGATCGGAGTAGACGGCGTGGGCCGTGAAGTCCTCGGGGGTAAACGGGACGTCCGTCTCCACCAGCGCATACTGAAAGCCGAAGACCGCGAAGCGCGTTTTGTATTCGTTCAGCCCCTCCCGGCAGAAGTATTCCACCTGCTGCAGCGGCGTCGTCTTGCCGCGGTTGGCAAGCTGGATGTTCGCCTGCGTAAACTCCCCGTCCCTGTCGAGCATCTCCCCGAAGCGCAGGAACACGCGCTGCCCGGCTCTCGCGTTCAGCCTGAAGGAGGCGTAGCCCTGGATGTTCTGCCCGAAGTCGAGCACGGTTTTCCCGGAGGGCGTCGTGATGAGCGTCGGCTTGAACTGTTCATGCTCGCGCACCGGGACGTTATTGGAAGCCGTGGGGATCACGCTGTGCTTCGTGCGCTTTGCCTTGCCGAGATAGAGCGGCGTGCGAAAGGCCTCGACGCTCTCGCCGTCCTTGTTGTCGGCAAAGCGGACGGAGCCGTCGTTCGACCAGTCCCAGCTCTCGTCCGTGACAAGAGTCTGTACGCTGCCGTCCTCCGCCGTGACCTCAAGCTGCGCGAGGAGCTTGGTCTCCGTGCCGTACTGGTTCACGATGCCGTTGGCGCCGCAGGAGCCGCGGTACCAGCCGTCGGCGAGCTGCACGGTGAGCTCGTTCTCGCCCGTGTGCAGCATGTCCGTCACGTCGTAGCTCTGGTACTGTACGCGCTTGCGGTAGTCGGTGTATCCGGGAGCCAGGATGAAGTCGCCGACCTTCTCCCCGTCGAGGCAGGCTTCGTACAGCCCGCAGGCGGTGATATACAGCCGCGCGGACTTGACGGGCTTTTCCACCGTGAAGCGCCTGCGGAAGCAGTCGACCGGATAGCGCGACTTTTTGTTCACCGTGTAGTCGCCGGTGATCCATTTGGCCTGCCAGTCGGAGGCGTCGAGCAGGCCCATCTCAAAGAAGGCCTCGCTCCATTCACCGGGCTCATCGTTCTCGTCCCAGAGCCGGACGCGCCAGCTGACGCGCTCACGGCTACGGAGAGGCTTCGGGTACTCGGCACGCATCGAGGCGCTCTCAACCCTGCCGCTGTCCCAGTTTTCCGTGACGATCTGATAGGCCGTCTGCCTCACGCCGCCTGCGCAGTTCCACATCAGGCGGGGGCTCTGCATGTCGATCCCGATGGGGTCGAACAGGTATTCGGTGCGAAGTCTGATCGCTTTCATGCTCTTCCTCCTCTTAGTCTTTCGCCTCGCGCCGCGCCTTGATCTCCGCCTGCTCCTTCGGGAGATTCTTCTCCACGTTCAGGAAGAAGAGGATGCCCGCGAGGATAAGGCCGGTGAAGAACTCCAGGCCGACGAAGGCGAAGGAGATGACCCAGCTCACGCCCTGGGGCTGCGCGACGGCGACGGTCAGCGAGCCGTCGGATGCGCTCCTGAGGCTCTCGAGCGCGACCTGCGCCGTCCAGCCGTTTTCAGCGAGCGTCTGCGCGGCCTCGGCGGCGCTGGGCGCGGTGAAGGGGGCGAGGTAGCCGGCCTTCGCCAGCATCCAGTTGAAGACGCCGGTCATGATGCCGACCATCGCCACGGCGATGATGTTGTAGATCGACATGGCCGCGCCGTCCATGCGGATGTCGGTCTTCCATTCGAGGTGATCCAGACAGTCGGCGAACAGCGCCATGAACACGTAGGCGCAGGGCAGACCGCCGATGTTCTTGATAAACTGTCCGATCAGCACCATCACCAGATTCGTCGAGAAGAGCCAGCAGATCAGGGAGCCGATGGCATAGAGGATGAAGCCGACCATCGTCACGTTCCGCTTGCCGAAGCGCTTGGCCAGCGGCCACACGGCGAAGATGCCGATGCCCATCGGGATGCCGCCGATCACGGAGACCAGCATCTGCGTCACGCCGTCGTTGTAGGTGCCGAGGACGTAGTTGCAGTAGTAGACGAGGCCGAGGTTTTTGAGCGTCATGCCGATGGTATAGATGAGGAAGTAAAGGTACATTAGGACCATATACCTGTCCGTAAACAGGTGCCTGAGCTGCGCGCCGAAATTCAGGCCGTGATCGGCTTCTTCCCCCTTTTCCTCGGTCACGCGCTCCTTGGTGAAGAAGTACTCCAGCAGGGTCAGCGGCAGGGCGATGATGGAGAGGACGCACATCAGCGTGATCCACTTGGACTTGTCCACGCCGATGGCCGGCATGATGACCATTGGGAACACCAGCGCGACCAGGATGCCGGACATCATGATGGTGGTGATCTGGTTGAAGACCGAGAGGCCGCCGCGCGCCGTGCCGTCGCGGGTGGAGAGCGGCACCATCAGGTTGTGGCTCATGTTGAAGATCGTATAGGCGAAGGAGTAGAACAGGTTGTAGGAGATCATGACCCACAGGGCCTTGACCGTGTCGCTGGATTCCGGCACCGTGAAGAGCAGGATGCCCGTGATCGGCACCAGAAAGGCCGAGAGGAAGAGCCAGGGCCGCGCCTTGCCCTCGCTGGTTCTCGTGCGGTCGATGACCTGCCCCATGACGATATTGGTGATCGCGTCGATGATCTTGGAGACGATCGGGAAGACCGTCAGAAAGGCGCCGCCCCAGAGCGGGGTCAGGTTCAGCACGTCCGTGTAGTAGACGTTGAGATAGGTCGCGAGCACCGCGTTTAAAAGCAGCGCCCCGGCCGGGCCGATCAGATAGCCCAGCCATTTTTCTTTCTTTGTGACCTCCGGGGATCGGATCAAACTCGCGGGAAGTTTCATATCAGTTTTCCTCCTTCGGCAGTTTGGGGACCTTGATCGGGCTCAGAAATGCCTTTGCGCCCTTAAGCAAATGACCGTTTGTCAGCTCCACGAAGCCCTGTGCGAAGTTGTAGGGGAAATTCTTCCCCGCCGTCATGGACATGCTGCGGAGAGAATTGCTCTCCAGGATCCGCCGCAGAAACAGCGCGCCCTTGCGCTTGTTGTCCTTGTCGGGGCCGTCCGGCAGCTTTTCGGCTTCCCTTTCCTGCTTCGCCGCGACGGACAGGACGGCGTCATGCAGGATGCGTCCCAGAAAGCTCTGCGTCAGGTCGGAGAAGCGGGACTCCAGCGTGATCGGGAAGCGCGGCTTCTCGGGCGGAACCGTCAGCGCGTCGGAATACGCTTTGCCGTCCTTCGGCTCGGGCATGATCGTTACGACCGCGCTCTCGCCCGGCTGCAGCCGAACCTTCTGAAAGCCCCGCAGCTCGCTGTCGAGAAACAGCATCGCGACCTCCGCGCCGAAGCGCTCGCCGGTGTTGGTGATCGTCTGCCTCCAGGCGTCGCCGTCTTTTTTCCACTCGGATTTTTCGAACGTGGTATAGCTCAGCCCATGGCCGAAGGGGTATCGGACGGGGATCTTGTGTTTGTTGTAATAGCGGTAGCCTACCTCTGTTCCCTCGGCATAGACCTCGTTGACGCCCTTGCCGAATGTCGCGGCGCTCGGTACGTCCTCATATTGGAGCGGCCAGGTCTCGGCCAGCTTGCCGGATGGGTTGGCCTCGCCGAACAGGAGCCGGGCGACGGCCGTGCCGCCGTTCTGACCGGGTAGGTACATATGGAGGATCGCGCTGACCCTGTCGGCAAAGGGAAGCTCCACCGGCGAACCGCCGAAGAGCACGAGCACGACGGGCTTTCCGCTTTTGCACAGCGCGTCGATCTCCCCAAGCTGCTGCGCCGGCAGATCCATATTCTCCCGGTCGCAGCCCTCGCTCTCGTATTCGTCGGTCAGTCCGGCAAAGTAGAGGATGGTATCGCACTCATCCACCGGGACGGAGGCGACGCCGCGCGCCTCGAAGGCGTCTTTGGTCGNNGCGTCGGCCTTCAGCGGCAGCGCACCGTCGTTTTTCATCAGCACCGCACAGTCCTCGGCGATCTCGGCGGCGAGGGTGTGGTGCGCGTCGAAGTCGATGGGCGTCTCGTCCGCGCTCTGTACATAGGCGTCCACGAGGCGCAGGACGTTCCGGCAGGCCTTGTCCAGAGCCTCCATCGGGAGAGATCCGTCTTTGATCCCATCGAGGATCCATTTCCGGCAGATCGCCGCGTCGCCGGGCATCTCCAGATCAAGGCCTGCTTTCAACGAAGCGACTCGATCCTTCATCGCGCCCCAGTCGGTCATCACGAGGCCGTCGAAGCCCCACTCTCTGCGGAGCACGTCGGTCAGCAGCCACTTGTTCTCGCTGCAGAAGACGCCGTTGATCTGGTTGTAAGCGCACATGACGGTGGCGGGTTTTGCCGTTTTTACGATGTACTCGAAGGGCTTGAGATACAGCTCCCGCATGGTTTTTTCGGAAGCGACGGAGTTGCCCATGAAGCGGTAGTTCTCGCTGTTATTGAGCGCGAAGTGCTTGAGCGAGGCGCCCACGCCCTTCGACTGGACGCCCTCGACCTCGGCGGCGCCCATCACGCCGGCGAGCAGCGGGTCCTCGCTGAAATACTCGAAGTTCCGCCCGCAGAGGGGATTGCGCTTGATGTTTACGCCGGGGCCCAGCAGCACGTGGACGCCGTAGTGCCGGCATTCCTCGGCAATGGCCGCGCCCATCTTTCGGGCGTTGTCCGGATCCCAGCTTGAAGCGAGGGCTGCCGCCGTGGGAAATGCCGTGGCAGGCTCCGAGCGGGATACGCCGTTGTCGCCGCCCTCAAGCTGCTTGCGCAGGCCGTGGGGGCCGTCCGACATGCACAGCGAGGGGACGCCCAGCCGCGGGATCGGATTGGTGTACATGAAATCCGTGCCGGAGACCAGCGCGGCTTTTTCTTCGACTGTCATCTGGCTGAGGATCTGCTCAATATTCACCCCAAAGTCCTCCGTTTCTCTATGGGTTCCATTCGAGATCGACCTTTGTACGATTGCTGTAGTTCCGGATTCTGCGCGCACATTCCGGCAGTGTCTCTCTCGCCGTGTCGATCTCTCCCCCGGAACCGTAATGCGCTGTGATCCCTGTAAGTCTATCATAGCAAAAGCAAGATGGCGTGTCTTACAGATTTGTATGGAATGCTCGATATTTGTATGTAGTTGGTTATTCCACATCCAGCTCCGACACAACCTTCGGATACTCCCGCAGCTCGTCCGGCTCATGCAGCGGGTTCCAGACCTGGGCGAAGAAGGGATCGACCTTCGCGCGATTGCCGTAGTTCCAGCTCTTGCGCTCGCAGTCCGGGCACCAGTGGCCGCCCTCGAGGACAAGACGGGGGCTGGCCTCAAACGCGTGCCCGAAGGCACACCGAAACCGCAGCTTTGTCCTCCAGTCACCGGTCGCCATGCGTTCGCTCAAAAGCTCGCCGCCGCGAAACTTGGCCGCGCTGCGCATGTCGTCGAGGTTCAGCTCGCTCTCGGGCTTGGATTCATCGTAGCCGTGGTCGATGGGCACGACCGTATCCCAGTCCGTGAAGTGCTCGACCGCGCTGGCCTTCTCCGGGATGGCCTCCCAGGCCTTGCGGCTGCCCCAATAGGCTTCGATATGGTCTTCGACATTCTCGTTGAGCCACCGCATCGTCCCGTGCTCGCTCAGCATGGGCTTCCGGAAGGTCTTTTTGATAATGTCGCCCATCAGCTTCTGCCCGCCGGGGAGCTTGCACATCACCTTCGCCAGCCCCTTGACGCTGCCGACCTCCTTGAGATAGGCGTCGTAGAAATACTGCATGCTGTCGCTGCGGAAGTGGAGATAGCTTTCCAGCTTGTCCGAGTCCAGATAATACTGGCCGTGGAAGTTGCGCGTGGCGTTGTACTTCGGTTCGATCACCGGGTTGAGGGAGGTAAAGCCCATTGCGCCGTACATGATCTTATACATGCTCCAGGTGTCGATCCGGCAGCTCTCCCCGCCGCCAATGTTGTAGATGTGTCCCCAGAAGTCCTCGTTCAGCGAGCCGTCGAAAGTGAAGGCGCAGAGATTGCGCATGGCCTGCCCGCTGTCCCGGTCGGAGACGTATTCGAGCACGTTGTCGAGGCAGTTGTGGAACTGGATCGCGTCGCGGATCTTCGCCATCGCGGGGCCCATGATGCCGGTCTGCCGGAGAGAGACCCAATATTTCAGCCCGCTCTCGATGACAAGGCGCTCCGCCGCGACCTTCGACACGGCGTAGTAGTCGAACATGCTGGGCTTGATCGGGTCGCCCACGCGCCCCCAGTGGATCGGCGGCATGCGGTCCCCGGTCTCGGCCACAGTGCCGATGTAGACAAAACGGTAGCTCCCGTCGCGCCCCTGCTCGTGGATCGCTCGGAGGATGTCGCGCGCGGAGCCGTAGTTGGTCTGCATGGCCTTCTTGGGGTAGTAGTCCGCGGCCGGGGAGACGAAGGCCGCGACGTGCAGCACCATGTCACTCTTCTCCACGCAGCGGTACACGGTCTCGTAATCGCCGAGGTCGCCCCAGACGATCTCAAGGCCGGGGCGATTCACCATCGGCGCTAGGAGCTTCCGGTTTTTCTCGCTGTCGCGCACGAGGATCAGGGTGTTGTAGAGATGCGTGTCGTTCACCATACGGCTCAGGCTCTGAAAGCCCATGCCGCCCGCCGCGCCGGTCAAGAATACAGTCGGTTTCTTCATGG
>LXOW01078451.1_pt1 | contig 15222 bp, 12 predicted proteins | sample 1368591 | NCBI WGS metagenome assembly LXOW01 (sample SAMN04884650, study PRJNA319009) | bovine gut metagenome | isolation source: Cow rumen | host: Bos taurus | place: Italy: Legnaro (PD) | collected 2014-07-09 | reverse complement strand
AAACCATCCTACAAAGCCGACAGCCCTGGTAACGGTTATTTCGGCAAGCAGGGTGACTTGTTCCCCGCCGGTGCAACCGAATATACGATGTTCAGCAACAAGATGTATTTCTCCGGCGTAAAGGAGCAGGGTGGTGTAATCACCTTTGACTTCCTCGGCGGCGTGGAGAAATGCACGGTCAACTTCTCCGTCAGCAATGGCACATGTGCCACCAAATCCCTCACAGAGAGCAAGAAAGGTGCAGGTGTCGTGCTGCCAAGCGTAACGGCTAACAGCGGTTACACGTTCCTCGGATGGGCTACACGCAAGAATAGCACCGTACCAGACGCAGGCCAACCCGGCAAGACGTTCTATCCGATGAGCGACTGCTCCGTCTTTGCCGTCATGCAGGACAATACATGCTACTGGATGTACTATGACATCAAAGGTGTGACAATCGCTGACTACATTGACTTCAATGGCGCATACGTCAAGACCAATGACATCCATGACATCGGTATAGTCTTTGCCCGTAAGGAAGGTTACGCTGCCCCTACTGCTGACAACTGCCTCGTGAAGGTGGAGTGTGGAGGCAGACTGCTGCAGAACGTTGTCCGTTTCGACGAAGACAATATTATCGTAAGTCTTCCGGCTGCGGACATTACCGGGGATATATATGTCACCGTTGTCAATGTACGTGAGCAGAGCGAAGAGGGCTGCCAGGCATACAGCTATACGTTCACAAGTGCGGTTCGTGCCGGTACGGCACAGGACTTCGGGGCTTACAGCTGGGATGTAACCATTGCTGACGACAATACCTGCGATTACGACAAGACGAAAGGTGCCGTATTCGGTTCGGGAACCTATCCGGCAGGCAGGGTCAGCCTCTATACGGAGGAGACGATGGGCTGTGCGCCAGCAGTCATCCGTGTCAAGGCGGCTGCCAACGGCGATGGCCTGCTCAGCGTCTTTGTGGCGGGTAATCAGGTCGGCAGTACGGAAGGTCTGGATGCAACACTCGGCGAATATACCTTTGTCGCCGGGAACCCGACTTCTGGAGCACTGGAAATCCGTTTGGAGAATACCCAGAAAGCCATGTATCTCAAGTCCGTTGACATCAGTTTCGTGAAATGGGAACCGGAACCGGACGAGGACCAGGATACAACCGTCGGACAACTGAAGGACGACGTAATCAGCAAGCAGAGTGCTATCAAGTTCATTCGTAACGGACAATTGTATATCATGTGCAATGGACGGATTGTAACCGTTCTTGGTACCGCAATACAATAAGCATATAAAAACACAATAATATTATGGCAAAAGCATTTCAAAAAATATACACGCAGATTACTGCGATTACCAAAGCCACGTGCTCGCTGAAGGCACAAGGCGTTGGTAATGACGAGCTTGCCACCGTCAACGGCAAGTTGGCGCAGGTGGTAAAGATTATGGGCGACGACGTAACGCTGCAGGTGTTCGAGGGTACGGAAGGTATTCCTACCAACGCCGAAGTGGTGTTCCTCGGCAAGGCTCCGTCGCTCAAGGTGAGTGACCAGCTCGCAGGACGTTTCTTCAACGCCTATGGTGACCCTATTGACGGCGGACCGGAGATTGAAGGAAAGGAAATCGAGATCGGCGGNNGTACGTCGTAAACAGCCGTCGGAGCTTATCGCTACCGGTATAGCTGGTATTGACTTGAACAACACGCTCGTTTCCGGTCAGAAGATTCCTTTCTTCGCTGACCCCGACCAGCCGTACAACCAGGTGATGGCCAACGTGGCTCTGCGTGCACAGGCTGACAAGATCATCCTCGGCGGTATGGGTCTGACCAACGACGACTACCTCTACTTCAAGAACGTGTTCAACAACGCCGGCGTGCTCGACCGTATCGTCAGCTTCGTCAACACGACGGAGAACCCGCCGGTAGAGCGACTCCTTATCCCTGATATGGCGCTGACCGCTGCCGAGTATTTCGCAGTGGAGAAACACCAGAAGGTGCTCGTCCTGCTGACCGATATGACGCTCTACGCCGACGCACTGGCCATCGTATCGAACCGTATGGACCAGATTCCTTCCAAGGACTCTATGCCGGGTTCGCTCTATTCCGACCTGGCCAAGATCTACGAGAAAGCCGTTCAGTTCCCCGAGCAGGCAGGTGGCGGTTCCATCACGATTATCGCCGTGACCACACTGTCCGGCGGTGACATCACCCACGCTATTCCTGATAACACGGGTTACATCACCGAGGGTCAGCTCTATCTGCGCCGTGACTCGGATATCGGTAAGGTTATCGTCGATCCGTTCCGTTCGCTGTCACGTCTGAAACAGCTCGTTGCCGGCAAGAAGACCCGCGAGGACCATCCGCAGGTAATGAACGCCGCCGTACGTCTGTACGCCGACGCCGCCAACGCCAAGACCAAGCAGGAGAACGGTTTCGACCTCACCGACTACGACGAGCGCTGTCTGGCATTCGCCAAGGAGTATAGCGACCACATCCTGGCTATCGACGTGAACATCAACACCGTTGAGATGCTCGACATCGCTTGGGAACTGTTTGCTAAGCACTTCAAACCCGAAGAGGTGAACATCAAGCAGGTATTCGTTGACAAGTATTGGGCAAAGGCTTAAGAGTGGAGAGTTGAAAGTTGAGAGTTGAGAGAAGCCGTCCGGTAGAAGGTAGTTTGGTTAAAAGTGAATGATTGCATAATCTATAAACTTAAAACTATAAACTTACGAACTTCTCTAAACTCTTAACCCTAAACTATAAACTTATAATTATGGCTATTACATATCAATTTAATAAAACATCGCTGCAGGCATTGGAGAAGAATCTCAAGATGCGTCAGCGGACACTTCCGACCCTTCAGAACAAGGAGAGCGCCCTGCGCCTCGAAGTGAAGAAGGCCAAGGACGAGATCAAGGAGCTCGACGAGGAAGTGAACCGCCGCATCAAGGATTACGATCAGATGCTCGCGCTTTGGGGAGAGTTCGATACATCGCTCATCCATGTGGACGATGTGCGGATGTCCATCAAGAAGATCGCAGGCGTGCGTGTGCCCGTGCTGGACGAGGTCGTCTATTCGACCAAGGAGTTCAGCCTGTTCTCGTCGCCCAAGTGGTTCATTGACGGATTCGAGCAACTCAAAGCCATAGCGGAAGTAGGTATCCGTCAGGAGTTTGTACGCCGGAAGGTTGACCTGCTGGAGTACGCCCGTAAGAAGACGACCCAGAAGGTGAACCTGTTCGAGAAAGTGCAGATTCCGGGCTACCAGGACGCTATCCGCAAGATCAAGCGATTCATGGAAGACGAGGAGAACCTCTCCAAGTCAAGTCAGAAAATAGTTAAGAGCAAGCGCGAACGTGAAGCCGCCGCTGAAGCTGCCGCGCAAGCTTCTGCAGGAAAGGAGGGTGCAGCATGATTGAGTCAATGAAGAAATATACGTTCCTCGTTCTTGCATCGCAGTACGACGCTTTCCTTGAGAAAGTGCGCGAGGCAGGCTTGGTGCATGTCACCCTCAAAGCCGAAGGTCTGGCCGACGACGAGCAGCTGCGTAAGACCATCGCTGACGCCGAGGCGCTGACGCGTCTTATCGAAGCTGGTGCGCCGGAGCAGCTCATCAATGAGCGCAATGCTGTTCTCGCCAGGATTGAGGCAACGAAGAAAGAGGCGCAGCGTATGGCCATCTGGGGTACGTTCAGCAGTGAGCGTATCGCCGAACTGAAGGCTGCCGGATATGACCTGCACTTCTTCACCTGCTCCAGGAAAGCGTTCGACGAGAAGTGGGGTAGCGTGGTGGCGCAGGACGGCGACACGCTGTACTGCGTGGCTGTTACCAAGTGTCAGGACAATGCTGTTGTCACTCTTGCCGGTGAGCCGTTCAGCATGCCTGAGGCATGCACCGAGCAGACACTGAACGAGCATAGCTCCAACGAACTGCTGGCCGATGTTGAGGCACTCAACGGACTGCTTGCAGCTTCCGAAGCCCGCATCGAGGCTTGGGGTAAGGCAAACCTTGACGCCAAACGTCAGGAATTGCAGGAACTCAGGCGAAGCATAGATTGGCAGAAGGTGCAGCTGTCTTCGGATAGCGCAGCCGACGGCGCATTGCGCCTGATGGAAGGCTTCTGCCCGACGGAAAAGACCGAAGAACTCAACAAGGTGCTTGCTGAACTGGACACCTATTACGAGGTGGAAGATCCTGTGGAAGGTGATGCTACGCCGGTCAAACTCAACAACAACAAGTTCGCCAAACTCTTCGAGGTCTTCACCGGCATGTACGGTTGGCCTACCTATGGTGAGTTTGACCCGACGCCTATCCTGGCGCCGTTCTACCTGCTGTTCTTCTCGATGTGTATGGGTGACGCAGGTTATGGTATCCTGTTGCTGCTGTTCGGCTGGCTGACCTACAAGGGCAAACTGAAGATTGAGATGTTCGATGGCCTGGGCCCGATTATCATGACCCTGGGTGTCGGCACACTGGTGGTAGGCTTCTTCCTCGGCACGGCGTTCGGTATGGACTTGAGTGCCCTGTTCCCGAGCATCGATTACCTGTTCCTCAACGGCAAGGTGGTCACCGAGGGTGGAGTACGTTACTTGAGCAAAGCCGCGTATGCTGCTGCCGGTATTGAAGGCGGCTACGACGTGGCGATGGTGCTGGCGTTGCTGATTGGTGTGTTCCACATCTGTCTGGCTATGGTGGTCAAGGCTTTGTGCTACACCAAGCGTTTCGGTTTCCGTGCCCAACTTGGCACATGGGGCTGGACCCTGCTTATCGTGGGCGGCATTGCTGCACTGATTATTTGCATGGCGCTCAGCGTTCCTATGGAGACCACCAAGCTTGTACTGATTGTTATTGCATGTATCTCGGCTCTCGGCATTTATGTATTCAACACGCCGGGGCGCAACCCGCTGCTGAATATCGGTGCCGGTCTCTGGGATACGTATAACATGGCTACGGGTATCCTGGGCGACACGCTGTCGTATATCCGTCTCTACGCTCTTGGTCTGGCCGGTGGTATGTTGGGCGGCGCGTTCAACAACCTGGGCCTGATGGTCATGGGTGGCTCTACGGAAGGTGCTACATGGCAGTGGGTTCCGTTCATCGTTATCCTGATCATCGGTCACCTGCTGAACCTCGCCATGTCGGCTCTGGGTGCGTTTGTTCACCCGCTCCGTCTGACCTTCGTCGAGTACTTCAAGAACAGCGGCTACGAGGGTAAGGGTAACCTCTATAAGCCCTTTGGCGCACAATAGACTGTCCTGTCCTGTCAAGCTATCAGCCATGCATGGCTGGTAATAGATAAAACAAATAATAAATAACTCAATAAATAATCAACATTATGGAATTTTTAGGATTTCTTGGCTGGGGACTGATGTTAGGTCTCGCCGGTGTAGGCTCTGCCTACGGAACAACTATCGCAGGTAACGCTGCTGAAGGTGCATTGAAGAAGAACCCGGGTAAGTCGGCTTCGTACATGATTCTTTCTGCACTGCCCGCTACGCAAGGTCTGTACGGCTTTGTGGCATTCTTGATGTGGGATAAGGCTGCTATCGCTGCTAACCCTGCTCTGTACTTCGGTATCGGTCTGGCAGTAGGTTTGGTATGCTTGCTGTCTGCTATCCGTCAGGGTATGGTTTGCGCCAACGGTATCGCCGGTATCGCTGCTGGTCATGACGTTCAGACCAACACGATGATCTACGCCGCTCTTCCGGAGTTCTATGCCATCTTGGCCCTCGTTGCTGCACTGATGATCTAAGTGATTGTTGCACAAAATGCAAAAGAACGACCGCAAACCGCGGTCGTTCTTTTGGTGTCTTTATATGACAAAATTTTATTTCTGAAATTTTTCTTCAAGAAAATTTGCATATATCATAAAATTGTTGTATTTTTGCAATCGATTTCGTTCCAAACACACGAAAGTTTCCCGAAAAATTAACATACAAGCTTGATAATTAGGCATGTAGGTGTTTTGAGAGGGTGCGAAAGTTGTCCAAAATGGAAAACTTTGTGCCATGGGTTGATGCCGAAAGTTGTCAGTTTGTGAAAAGAAATATAAGATTAATGGAAACAAAAATTGTTAAACGTGATGGAAAAGAAGTGCTCTTCTCCATCGACAAAATCAAGGATGCCATCAGTAAGGCATTTATCGCATCGGGAACGTTTGCCACTGAGGAGACGTTGACCGCAGTTTTATCACACTTGCGTATCCGCAACGGAATGGGTGTCGAGGATATCCAGAACCAGGTTGAGGTGGCATTGATGTCTGAGGGGTACTTCCAGGTAGCCAAGAACTACATGGTGTACCGTTACCGTCACTCTGAGGACCGGGAGACACTTGACAAACTCAATTTCCTCATCGACTATTGCTCGGCTTCCAACGCTGCCACTGGTAGTAAGTACGATGCCAACGCCAATGTGGAGAAGAAGAACATCGCAACGCTGATTGGCGAGCTGCCCAAGAGCAACTACATCCGTCTGAACCGTCGTCTGCTCACCAACCGTATCGAGAAGATGTTCGGCAAAGAGGTCGCAGACCAGTACATCCGTTTGCTGAACACCCATGTGCTGTACAAGAACGACGAGACCTCGCTTGCCAACTACTGCGCATCGGTAACGATGTACCCGTGGCTGCTGGAGGGCACGAAAGCTATCGGCGGCAATGCCGTGGCTCCGACGAACCTGAAGGCGTTCTGCGGCGGATTTGTGAACATGGTGTTCATGGTCAGCTCGATGCTTTCAGGTGCATGCGCTACGCCTGAGTTCCTCATGTACATGAACTACTTCTGCGAGAAGGAGTATGGCGAGGATTACTACAAGCGTGCCGATGAGGTGGTTGAACTCAGCCTGAAGAACCGCACGATCGACAAGATCCTGACGGACTGCTTCCAGCAGGTCGTTTACTCGATCAACCAGCCTGCCGGTGCACGTAACTATCAGTCGGTGTTCTGGAACATCTCGTACTACGACCGCTATTATTTTGAGTCCATCTTCGGCGATTTCCGTTTCCCCGACGGCGAGAAACCTCACTGGGACAGCCTCAACTGGTTGCAGAAGCGCTTTATGAAGTGGTTCAACAAGGAGCGCACGCGCGCTGTCTTGACTTTCCCTGTGGAGACGATGGCGCTGCTTAGCGAGAACGGTGATGTGAAGGACAAGGAGTATGCAGACTTTACGGCTGAGATGTATGCGGAAGGACACTCGTTCTTTACCTACATGAGCGATAGTGCTGACTCACTGGCCAGCTGCTGCCGTCTGAGAAACGAGATTACCGACAACGGCTTCAGCTACACCTTGGGTGCAGGTGGTGTAAGTACGGGATCAAAGAGTGTGCTGACTATCAACCTCAACCGTGCCATCCAGTACGCTGTTCGTCAAGGTATTCCTTATCAGGTATATATCGAGCAGGTGGTGGACCTGATGCATAAGGTGCAACTGGCTTACGATGCCAACCTCCACGAGCTTCAGAAACAGGGTATGTTGCCCCTGTTCGACTCCGGTTTCGTTAACCTGAGCCGTCAGTACCTGACCATCGGCGTGAATGGTCTGGTGGAGGGTGCGGAGTTCCTCGGCATCAAGATTACCGACAACGACGAATATGCTCATTATGTTCAGGAGGTGCTGGGTATCATTGAGAAGAAGAACAAGGAGTACCGTACCAAGGACGTTATGTTCAACTGCGAGATGATTCCTGCGGAGAACGTAGGTGTCAAGCACGCCAAGTGGGATAGGGAAGACGGTTATGTCGTACCGCGTGACTGCTACAACAGTTACTTCTACGTAGTAGAGGACCAGAGCCTGAACGTGATGGAGAAGTTCAAACTGCATGGCCGTCGCTATGTGGAGCACCTGACAGGCGGTTCGGCTCTCCACTGCAACTTGGAGGAGCATCTGAGCAAGGAGCAGTACCGCAATCTGCTGCGTGTTGCAGCCGTTGAGGGAACAAACTACTTCACATTCAATATTCCTAACACCGTTTGCAACAAGTGCGGTCACATTGACAAGCGTTATCTGAAGGAGTGCCCTGAGTGCGGCAGTACCGATCTGGACTACCTGACACGTATCATCGGTTACCTGAAACGTATCAGTAACTTCAGCGAACCGCGTCAGCGTGAGGCGGCACGCCGTTACTACGCCAACCAGAGCAAGTTGGGGGCTGCATGTTAGTTGCCGACTACGACATCGTTTTTCAGGAGGTGCCTGACGAGACGTCGTTAGCACTCAATATCTCCGATTGTCCGCATCATTGTCCGGGCTGCCATAGTAGCTACTTGTGGCAGCCCGTTGGCGAATTGCTGACGCAGGAGTGGTTGATGGCGTTGATTGAACGCTATCCTTATCTGACCTGCGTAAGTATCCAGGGAGGGGATCGTGACTACCACGAAGTGGAACGTGTCGCGCAATGGGTGAAAGAGCGTGGCTTGAAAACCTGTTGGTACACCGGCTTCAGGAAACTGCCGGATGACCTGCAGCTCCAGTTCTTCGATTACGTTAAGGTCGGACCGTATATAGAAGCCCTCGGAGGCTTGAAGTCCAAGACCACCAACCAGCGTTTCTATAGGGTGGAGCACGATAGTGTCAACTATCCGTCGTCTTCACAAGTGGTCTGTTCGCTCCATGATGTGACAGATGTCTTTTGGCGATAATCCGATGATTGATTATTAGTTAAAGCGGCCTGAATGGGTCGCTTTTTTGTGTGGGATACGATGTGAATATGCAAAAAAAATCATAATAGTTGAAGATTTATTTGCAAATGTGGGATTTTTTTTGTATCTTTGTGGGCTTATTTGAATAATATAACACGATAATAACATGTTTGACAACCTGAGCGAACGACTGGAACGGTCGTTCAAGATACTGAAAGGCGAAGGACGCATCACCGAGATCAACATCGCCGAAACCGTTAAGGACATCCGCAAAGCCCTGCTTGAGGCGGACGTTAACTACAAGACTGCCAAGCAGTTCACCGACTCCGTCAAGGCAAAAGCCCTCGGTCAGAACGTCATGACCGCTGTTCGTCCCGGGCAGTTGATGGTCAAGATCACCCACGACGAACTCGCTGCCCTCATGGGCTCCGAAGCCGCCGAACTCAACCTCAAAGGCAATCCCGCTATCATCCTTCTCTCCGGTCTGCAAGGCTCGGGTAAGACGACCTTTGCCGCCAAGCTCGCCAACTACCTCCAGACGAANNGTCAAGGACATCCGCAAAGCCTTGCTGGAGGCGGATGTCAACTATAAGACTGCCAAGCAGTTCACCGATGCCGTCAAAGCCAAAGCCCTCGGTCAGAACGTCATGACCTCTGTCCGTCCCGGGCAGTTGATGGTCAAGATTACCCACGACGAACTGGCAGCCCTCATGGGCGCTGAAGCTGTTGAGCTGAACCTGAAAGGCTCGCCGGCAGTCATCCTGCTCTCCGGTCTGCAAGGTTCGGGTAAGACGACCTTTGCCGCCAAACTCGCCAATTACCTGCAAACAAAGAAAGGCAAGAAAGTGATGCTCGTTGCCGACGACGTCTATCGTCCCGCAGCTATCGAGCAACTCCGCGTTCTGGGCGAGCAGATCAACGCCAAGGTCTTCACCGGCGAAGATATAAGCAACCCCGTTGAGAAAGCCAAGAAAGCCATCGCCGAGGCAAAGGTCTACGGCTACGACGTAGTGATCGTCGATACAGCCGGTCGTCTGGCAGTCGATGAGCAGATGATGAACGAGATAGCCGCTATCAAGGAGGCTATCAAGCCGCAGGAGACCCTGTTCGTGGTGGATGCCATGACCGGTCAGGACGCCGTGAACACCGCCAAGGCCTTCAACGACCGTCTGGATTTCGACGGCGTAATCCTCACCAAGCTCGACGGTGACGCACGCGGCGGTGCTGCGCTGAGTATCCGTTCGGTGGTGGAGAAGCCGATCAAGTTCATCGGTACGGGCGAGAAGATGGAGGCACTGGACGTGTTCCACCCCGCACGTATGGCCGATCGTATCCTCGGCATGGGTGACGTGGTCAGCCTCGTGGAACGTGCGCAGGAGCAGTACGACGAAGAGGAGGCACGACGCATCAGCAAGAATATCGCCAAGAACCAGTTCGACTTCAACGACTTCCTCGGTCAGCTCAACCAGATCAAGAAGATGGGTTCGATGAAGGACCTCATGGGCATGATTCCGGGTATGGACAAAGCGCTGAAGGGTGTAGAGATCAGCGACGACGCGTTCAAGCCCGTTGAAGCTATCATCGGTTCGATGACTCCTGAGGAGCGTTCCAATCCTGCCTTGCTCAACGGCAGCCGCAAGAACCGCATCGCCAAAGGTTCGGGTACCAGCATCGTTGAGGTCAACCGCTTCCTCAAGCAGTTCGAGCAAACCTCAAAAATGATGCGCAAAGTGCAGCAGATGCGCCGTAGATAGGCAACAGCGTTAGTTACTAACATGAAAGTTTATATACCCGAAACAAAAAATAATAGCAACACAAAAGTGCAGCGCATTGCACGAATAATGAAAATTAAATCAATCCCTTAAAATCAACGGCGCAGTAGGCTGCGCACGGTGGTAGCAAAGTAATGCCACAAGACATATTGTAATTAAGCATTTGCTTTATTGAGGATATATTCAATCTTGGACACGTTGATAACTTCATTCCTAAATATTGCGAATGTTCACGCCACGAGTGTGAACTTTCTGCAAATATTGGATGAAGTGGGAGTCCAAGCCCGAATATACCAATATGATATCGCAGTGGTTCACACTTTTCCTATAGGCAGAACTATACCATCGCCAGGATGACATATAACCAAATATGCAAAGTAGTATTTATACTCCCGAGTTCCGTTAGTTGCTGCAAAGTTCTTAAGTTGACAATTATGATGAAGAACAGGCAATCAATATAATTCCACTAACTTAAATCATCGCAGTATGAAAACAAAACTAACTCCTCTGTGCCTAATGTTCAGCGCATTGCTGACCGCACAAATCAGCAACACTCCTATCATGTTGCAAACAAACAGCGATTCTGACGAGCAACCGTTTGGTGTTATACCCAAATCGTTCTCATTCGATGGAAGCAATCGTGTGTATGTGATAGAGGGCGAACAAGCCAATATCTATTCCAACGCTTTCCAACTAATGCGTACTATACCCGTTGAACCAACTTTATGTGCTGATGAAAGTTTTATTAGTGTAACTGAGAAGGCCGAAAAAACAGGATGTATAGTGCGTGAAGATGTCAATAGTTACTATGATGGCCCCGTGCCTTTGAACAACGAAGGCGAAACCATAGTGCCACAATCGTGGTCACTATCCAATATTATTGATTTTCTCGCTCAAAATCATCATTACACAGTTGTGGGCACTTCGACTTCCGAAGAAGGATACACTATATATCTTAGCGCAAATGAGGCTTATTACTTCAAATATGAGCAATACGGGCGAATGTATCCGGAAGAATGTTTTTTGTTGAGAGATAACCAGATATGGTGGCGCAGAAACTATTATTATGAGTGCAATACATATTCAGATATTTGGACTGAAGTAAGTCGCGAGGAAAATGTGCGAGCCTTTAACATTGGATTAGGAATGTATGATTACGATGAAGGAGAATTCCAAAATTCTCCGGGCAACGCAACAGGCATGCTCACACAGACCTTGTTCAACGAAGATAATCAATACGAATATATTCACTTTATTGGAGGAGAGTATAAAAGAGGATATGCTCCTAATGAACCGGAAATGGACTGCGATGATCGTGACTATAAAACACGTACAGTGTATTGTCATGCGACGTGTGCTGGATTTGAAGTTCTTTCTGAAACGGGAAGTAGTTTGTGTACAGTTACTTTTCCATCTACATTCAAAGTCAGTCTATGGCATGGAACGGTCAATCTGATTAAGTTGGATAATGTATATTATTTGAGTGTCACGGGAGATCTGTCAGATGAAGAACAGGGCATATTACTATATAAGATCGACCGCAATAATAGTGGCGCATCCGTTCAGCAGGTAAGTGCGCCTATACGGATTGGCGCATACCCCAATCCAGCAAAAACAGATCAAACTATTAACATCCAACTGACTGGCGAAAACGCAGGTAAGGCGCAAACCGAACTGCTGATAACAGACATACAAGGTAAAACCGTTGGCCGTCACATTATTCCCGCCGGGCAACTGCAGGCTACTGTTTCGACGAAACACTTTGCTCCCGGCATGAATATCATAGATATTCTGCAAAACGGTAAATCTGTTGGTACTGAGAAAGTAATCGTGAAGTAGAGTACATTATTTTTACAATTATACTCAGGACACCACCTATGCACGTTCGGCAGGAGACTTTCGAGAGTCTCCTGCTTCGTTATATATTGCATATCGGGGTGTTCTAATATCAGGTCAATAACATGAGCAACACGCGACCATCTCCCAATCAAAGCCCAATTAGAACTCAAGCAGGTTGGATAGTAGGAATTATTATCCTACAGTCACGTGCCGGATGGTCGCGAGATAGCGATTACATTGGCTGTACTTTGTATTTGATATGAATATATTATGGACTAAATATGGGCTAATTTAACCATTTCATGCATAAAAAATCAAAAAACGCTTGCAAATGTCATTTTTTTTTCGTAACTTTGCAGGTCATTTTGTACATTGGCTAAATAAGCAGCTTGAAAGGTTTATTTTGATGGTAGTAAGACCATATATACAAATTGTTNNAAATTATGGTAGTTACATTATTGCTGCTGTGTGCAGTTGTCTATTTTTTGTGGTTCCACAAGTTCGTCCTCAAGGATGGAACTGAAGTAAAAGGCTGGCTTGCCAAGAACAAAGCCGAGAACGAAAGCAACCGTCAAGCCGCTGCCGGTGCGCAAAACGCACCTCAGCCCGCAGAAGAGGATAATGAGGAAGATTTCGAGGAAGATGAGGATAGTGAGGAAGATGAGGAAGATCTTGACGATGAGTTCGACGAGGATGAAGATGAAGAAGAGCCTCATGAGCGGCAGTATGGTGTGCAGCTGGGTATTAATAGTGCGCCTTACGATTTTATTGACGTGCGCTCCGAAGCGCTGGAAGATTTGTTCGATACGGGTTGGGAGCGGATGAAGTCGTATTATGGATGGCTGCTCCTCGGTTCGATGCGTAATGACCTCATTAATTTCACTACCGTCTGGTTCATGATACATGATGGCTATATAGCCACCAAGTCTGCATTGGAAGATTTCTATCAGTCACAGGTGGATTCCGGCGAAAAGACTCCTGAGGAAGCTGAGACATTGCCAGCATGGATGGCTAACGCATACCTGCTCAACGGTTTCAGTTTGTTCATTGAAGAAGTACATAATTGTTTCGATCAAGACAAGCTGGATCAGATTGATGATCGCCTCAAGCAATGGGCTGATGATCTGTATGCAGCACGCGAAAAAGCCGGTCAGAAAAAAACGGTATATGACGAACCCAACGCAGCCGAGTTCCTCGTGCGCCTATATAATATACTCAAGGGCGATGAAGAGGCTGATATCCCCGACAATATCGAGATGTTCAAATCACAATTCTGCTTCGATTTCGAACTGCCGGAAGTGAAATGAAATATTCAACAAAATTAACAATATAATGGCACAACAAACACAAGAAGAAACATTCAAAAAGATTGTCGCGCATTGCAAGGAGTACGGATTCGTGTTCCCGAGCAGCGAGATTTACGACGGTCTGGGCGCTGTATATGACTACGGTCAGAACGGTGTCGAACTGAAGAACAACATCAAGCGTTACTGGTGGGACTCGATGACCCTTCTGCACCAGAACATCGTTGGTATCGATGCAGCCATCTTCATGCACCCGACGACCTGGAAAGCTTCCGGTCACGTGGATGCGTTCAATGACCCGCTCATCGACAACCGCGACTCGAAGAAGCGCTACCGTGCCGACGTGCTCATCGAAGAACAGATAGCCAAGTACGACGACAAGATCGAGAAAGAGTGCGCCAAGGCACGCAAGCGTTTTGGTGACGCGTTCGACGAAGAGATGTTCAAGCAGACCAACGAACGCGTGAAAGAGCATATCGAGAAACGCGAGGCACTCCACGCACGTTTCGCCAAGGCGATGAACGACAATGACCTCGACGAACTCAAGCAGATCATCCTGGACGAGGAAATCGTTTGCCCGATCAGCGGCACGCGTAACTGGACCGACGTCCGTCAGTTCAACCTCATGTTCCAGACCGAAATGGGTTCGACAGCCGACGGCGCGATGAAGATCTATCTCCGTCCGGAGACCGCACAGGGTATCTTTGTCAACTTCCTTAATGTCCAGAAGACCGGCCGCATGAAGATTCCTTTCGGTATCGCACAGATCGGTAAGGCGTTCCGCAACGAGATTGTAGCCCGTCAGTTCGTGTTCCGTATGCGCGAGTTCGAGCAGATGGAGATGCAGTTCTTCGTTCGTCCGGGTGAGGAACTCAAGTGGTTTGAGCACTGGAAACAGTTCCGCCTCAAATGGCACAAAGCGCTTGGCCTGGGTGACGAGAAATACCGCTACCATGACCACGAGAAACTGGCGCACTACGCCAATGCTGCTACCGATATCGAGTTCCAGATGCCGTTCGGCTTCAAGGAGGTGGAGGGTATCCACAGCCGCACGAACTTCGACCTCTCGNNGCGTGGACCGTATGTTCCTTAGCATCATGTGCGGCTCGTATAAGGAAGAGCAGTTAGAGGGTGGGGATGTACGCGTTGTGCTCGGCCTGCCGCCTGTACTCGCACCGGTCAAGGCTTGCGTCATGCCGCTCGTCAAGAAGGACGGACTGCCCGAACTCGCCCACAAGATCATGGACGAACTGAAGTTCGACTTCCGCGTTCAGTATGACGAGAAAGACTCTATCGGCAAACGCTATCGCCGCCAGGATGCTATCGGTACGCCGTTCTGCATCACCGTGGATCATGACAGCCTGAACGATGGTTGCGTCACGCTCCGTTACCGCGACTCGATGGAGCAGGATAGGGTGAAGATCGAGGACCTACATGACATTATCCGCCGTGCTACTGACCCGAAGGAACTCTACCGCAAGATTGTCGGCGACAAGCTGGAGGATACCGAAGAGTAATTATCAACATTAACCAATACTTATAATCATGATTGAACATTTAATTCCTGCGTGGATGTTAATCCCGTTTGTAGTGATGCTGCTATGCATCGCTGTGCTGCCGCTTATTCCGCATGTAGGCGAGTGGTGGGAGCACAACTTGCACAAGTTGTACGTATCCCTTATCC
>LXOW01096656.1_pt1 | contig 15229 bp, 13 predicted proteins | sample 1368591 | NCBI WGS metagenome assembly LXOW01 (sample SAMN04884650, study PRJNA319009) | bovine gut metagenome | isolation source: Cow rumen | host: Bos taurus | place: Italy: Legnaro (PD) | collected 2014-07-09 | reverse complement strand
GTAGATGGCATTCACGCCTTCTTCACGGGCAGCATGTCCGCTGACGCCGTCGGCATAGCCGTCAATCACCATCAGACCTTTCTCTGCGATGGCGGGCTGCATGCTGGTGGGTTCACCGACAATGGCGACATCCACATTGGGCAGATGGGGCAGCACACGGCTGAAACCATTCTGACCCGATACCTCTTCCTCTGCCGAGGCCACCCAAAGCAGATTGTAATGACGTGGTTTGTGGAGCAGGATACGATAAGCCTGAAGCAGCGCTACCAATCCACCACCACAGTCATTGGAGCCCAAACCATAAAGCGTGTCACCCTCGATGGTCGGCATATAGGGATCGCGTGTCCATGATGCGACGGGCTTGACAGTATCGATATGTGCGTTGAGCATGACGGTAGGACGGTTGTTATCCCAATCCTGACAGCCTACCCACAGATTGTTGCCTTCCCTACCATGAGGCAGTCCCCAATGGTTCAGATACCGGCTCAACAAGTCGGCAGCACGGGTCTCATTCCTGCTCTCCGAAGGTGTGGCAATCAGCGCCTTCAGCAGTTCAACAGCATCGTTTGTGTAATCTCTCAACTCCATATCTCACTATTCACTAATCACTCTTCTTTTATTTTCCCAGCCATGACATCGGGTTCAACGGGGTGTTGCCGCGACGGAGCTGGAACTGCATGATACCGTCGCCTCCGATTCTGCCGAGTGTCTGACGGGCTGTCACCTTCTGTCCGTTGATGACACTGACAGCAGCCAGATTCGTGTAGACAGTAAGATAGGTGCCGTGTGAAATGATCACCACCATGGCACCATCATAACCGAAGACTGCTGTTACCTTACCATCATATACGCTGCGGGCATAAGCCCCGGGTTGTCCTTTGATCTTAATACCCTTGTTGTCGAGGGAGATGTTTCCCTTGACACCGTCGACGGTATACTGACCGAAGCGGTTGACAATCTTATAACCACCCGTTAGCGGCATGGGCAGACGACCGCGGTTGCTTTCAAAGCTGCCTGCGAGTTTGCGATCCTCTGTGGAGACGGTCCAGTCGCTTTCTTCCTTGACTTTCCGTTTCTCCTCGGCCAAGTCTTTCTCACGGGCTTTCGCCTCTGCTGCGGCTTTCCGCTCTTCTTCCCTACGGGCACGCTCAGCCTTACGGGCCTCCTCTTCAGCCTTCCGTTTCTCCTCGGCACTCTTGCGGGCAGCAGCACGGGCTTCAGCCTTTGCCTTTTCCTCGCGGGCCTTGGCTTCTGCTATACGACGGGCGTTCTCACGGGCAGCCGCCTCTGCAGCCGCTTTCTTGCGGGCCAGTTCTTCGGCACGTTTCTTGGCTGCTTCTTCTGCAGCCTTCCGTTTCCGTTCAGCCTCAGCACGGGCTTTCGCACGGGCAATCTCCTCGGCAATCATCTTATCGATGCGCGCATTCAGTTCAGCATCTTTCTTCTGTTGCTGACTGATGATGTCCTGTATCTGTTTCTGCTGTTTCTGCAGGGAGGTCACCACATTTTGTTGCTCCTGCTGTTTCCCCTCCAGGGCTTTTTTCTCCTGCTCGCCACGGTAAAGGAGGTCGTTTTTCTGACGCTTGGTAGCCGACAGTTCCTCAGCGGCCTTGCCAACCTCTTTTTTCATCGTTTCCACAGCCTCGCCCTGTGCTCGTTGGTAAACGGCATATTCGCGCACGAATCGCAGACGACGATACATCTGCGAGAAGTTATGGGCGCTGAAGATGAACATCAGTCGGTTCTCGATATTCCGGTTCCGATGCATGTAGCGCAGCGATTTCATAAAGCGCTGTTTACGTGTATCGAGTTCCTGCTCTAACACCCGGATGTGCTTATTCAGCTCGTCGATGTTGGTGTCGAGCTTACCGATGTCGTGCCGGATGGTGTCAATCGTCTTACGTTTGTCGTTAATTTCGTTATTGATAACCATTAGCGTCTGCAGACGTTGCTTGACATTCCGCTCGTTTTCCACGAGCTTCCGCTTCTGTTCCTGAATCGTCTTTTGAATCTTCTGGCGCTCGTTCTTCAGACTCTGCACCGTGACGGCGGGCTGCTTGGTTGTTTTCTTCTGAGTACTTTGAGTTTTCCGAGTACTCTGAGTTTTCTGAGCCTTTTTCTTGGCAGCAACGGTCTTAGTGGTGGTTGTCTTTCGCTTAACAGAAGAGCTTTTCTTCTGCTGAGCAGGAACAACCATCACCATGCACAGACAGAGTAGCAGGGTGAACAGACGGTTCATCTGAGACTACAGCGACATGAAGCGGTTCAGGATCTCGTCGATCGTCACCTCACGGTATTTGTTCGACACTTCAGTACGTGTCTCCCAGTCAGTATCGTGCTTGATATAGTTGAGCGTCATGCCGAGCTTCACTTCCTTGTTCGGGGCTGTCACAGTGATCAGTGACTTCTTGGGGAACTTCTTGCTGTTGACAACATCAAATTCCTCATAGTCCCAATTCAGTTGAGAAGTGGTGTTGTTAATCTTGTCCTTGTAGACCATGTTGGCCATACGGATCTGGCCGTCAGACCTGCCGGCTAACCAGCTATACAGAATCTTGCCTGCCTCCAGATTGATGACCATGTCGTCGCCGCTCTCAATCATCGTGTACTGAGCCGTGTCAGCAGGCATCGCATCCTTGTTAATGCTATACTTGGCCGGTCTTGACAACTCGTTCCAGAAGAGGGCCTGCATGGTGTTGAAGTTCAAGCCGTTGTTACGCATGAAATCCACCTGAACATAGGGTGCCTTCAGATACTGCTTGTTGATACGGTCCATGATCAGGATATAGTCGGGCGTCAGTTCGATACGTCCAGCCTCCACGAAGCCAAAGGCCATCAGCTGCAGACGGATACAGTCGTCACGCTTCATCTTCAGGTTGCCAGTAAGGGTCAGTTTCTGGGCACCGGTCTCCACAGAGAACTTCACCTTCGAAGTGATGAACTTCTGGGAAAGGGCATTCTCCTGCACTTTGCTGATGAAACCCTTTGTAGCCAACTGCTCAGTGGTCAACGGCTTGTTTTCTACTACGGCCTTTTTCTTAGAGGCACACGAACTCAAAATTAGCGGCATTACCAGCGCTGCAATTTTTAAAATACCAGTTGCTTTCATTACTTTATGTATTTTTTAAGTTTGATTTTTCGTATTAAGACCTGATTCTCAGGCGCTGTCTTCAGAGCATCCTGCCAGTATGCCAATGCTTGGTCTGGCTGCTGACAGAAAGAATAGATGTCACCTGCATGTTCCAGGATAACTGAGTTGTCAACGGAGTCGTCCTTATTCTGCAAGGCTTGGTCGATATAGATGCGAGCCTCGCTATAGCGCTGCTGCATGAATAATATCCAGGCATAGGTGTCGAGGTAAGTGGCGTTTTTCGGTTCGGCCTTGATGGTCTTGTAACTCATCTGTTCTGCCTTGTCAAGCTGGACGCCCTCTTCGCTCAGATAATAGGCGTAGTTGTTCAGACAACCAATATTGTCGTCTTTCCACTGCAGACAGGAGTCGTAGGCGGCATAGGCTTCCGCTGCCTGTCCTTTCTGATGGAGGATATCGCCCATGACGGCATAGAAGTCGGATACGATACGCGGATTGCTGTTTTCATTGATCACGCCGATGCCATTCTGAAAAGCCGACAGGGCCTCGTCGAGTTTTTCCTGTTTGTAGTAAGCGATGCCTTGGTAATAATAGAAGGCCATCTCGTCGGGATTATACTGACGGGCAGCCTGACAGAGGTCCACGATACGGTCCATGTCTTCTGTTTCCCAGGCATTAGCTACCAGCTGGAGCCGGGCGGCGGCGTTATCAGGCGCAATGTCGAGAACATGTTCCAAGACGGGATTGATACTGTCCTTCGGCATTTTCTTTAAGTCCATATAAGAGGCTTGGAGGATCGACATGTCCGCATCGGGCTGCATGGCGTTCATCTTCCTGAAAAGCGACAGCACCTTCGTACTATCACCTCCGTTGGCCTCGCTGGCCATAATCTCCTGACGGATCAGATAGATTTTGTTTTCCTGCTGGGTATTGCGACTCAACAGCAGGCGCTCCAACAGAGAGTCGGCCGAATGACTGTCTTCTTTGGCTTGATAATAGTTGCGCAAAGCCATCAGGACGCGGCTGTTATCGGGCTCTTCGGTCAGCACCTTCTCAAACACTTCCAGAGCCTGTTGCTCTTCACCGTTCATCATCAGCATGTCGCCGTAGAGACCTTGATAGTTCAGATCGTGGGGATATTGCTTGGCCAGTTCTGCTATCTCAGTAACTGCAGCCTTCTTATTGCCCATTTGTATATAACACTCGCTTTTGGCCATCGACAGTCGTTCACTCTTCCCGTCGATATTCTCGATACGTTCCAAGACGGAGATAGCATTGGGATAGTCCTTGACCTGCTGATAGAGCGAAAAGAGCATTTCCAGAAGATCTTGCCTGTCTTTGTTGCGGTCATAAAGGCGCTCCACAACACCGATGGCCGTTTTATAGTCTTTCTGGCGAATGTAGACCTGGGCCAGTGTTTCCATATAAGTCTCGTTGTCTGGATTTAACTCGGCGGCGCGCTTGAAATGTGTCAGCGAGAGGGAGTCTGCATCGAGGAAACTGTAATATTGCGCCAGGAAATAATGGGCTTCAGATGCATTCGGATTGATGTCAAGACAATGACGCAGCAGGTCGAAGGCGGCATCTGAATTGCCTTTCTCACGTTCCAGGATAGCATCTAAAAAGAATTGGTCATATTTCCGTTGCTGTTCTGCAGACAACGGCTGAACGATGGGGGCTTGAGCGGATTGGACAACTGGCTTTTGAGCCGTGCCACAAGCACAGAAGGACGTTGCAATGGCAACGGCCAGTCCTATCCATCCGAATATGCGCCTCATGCTATCCATTGTTGTCTATTTCACACCTGTATGTCCATATCCTCCTTCGCCACGGACCGTCTCGTCAAGTACCTCAACCGTCTCAAAGTCTGCCTGCTCATGCCGTGCAATCACCATCTGGGCAATGCGCTCACCATCTTCTACGACAAAATCTTCCTGTGAGAGGTTGATCAGAACCACGCCGATCTCACCACGATAGTCTGCATCGATCGTACCTGGCGAATTCAGGACCGTGATACCCTTTTTTAGGGCCAGTCCACTCCGTGGACGAACCTGTGCCTCATAGCCTACGGGCAGGGAGATGTGAAGGCCTGTAGGAATCAGGCGACGCTCCAGCGGTTTCAGCGTAACGGCTTCGTCAAGATTAGCCCTCAAGTCCATGCCTGCACTCTGACTGGTGGCATATTGCGGCAGTGGTTGATGTCCTTTGTTTACAACTTTTATCGTCAACATGTTTTCGAAAACTCAATTAATAATGTGCAAAGGTAAGCATTTTATGCCATAGATTGTACAGATTAACACCTATTAACACTGATTTTGAGGAAAAAATTGTATCTTTGCGGCCAAGTTATGATGAATTGGCAGCAATTAATATCCAACAAGCGTCTCGGACAGGAGCATAAACACCCCGAGCGCCATGATGACAGGACAGAGTTCAAGCGCGACTATGACCGCCTGATTTTCTCTGCGCCTTTCCGTCGTCTTCAGAACAAAACCCAGGTCTTTCCGTTGCCGGGAAGCGTGTTTGTACACAACCGTCTTACCCATTCCCTTGAAGTGGCCAGCGTCGGAATGTCGTTGGGCAATGATGTTGCGAATAAACTGATCTCCCGACATCCGGAATTGGAAAATACGCTCTTCTCGGAGATCGGACAGATTGTGGCTACGGCTTGCCTGGCGCATGATATGGGTAATCCGCCCTTTGGTCATAGTGGCGAAAAGGCAATTCAGACCTATTTCTCGGAAGGACCGGGAAGCGACTTGCAGCGAGAGGTCAGCCATCAGTTCTGGGACGATATCACCCACTTTGAAGGAAATGCGAATGCCTTCCGTCTGCTGACCCATCAGTTCAAAGGAAGGAGAGTGGGTGGATTTGTCATGACTTATTCCATGTTGGCAAGCATTGTGAAATACCCCTATTCCTCCTCTGCTCCCAGCAAGAAAGGAAAGTTCGGATTCTTTAATACAGAACGTGAACATTTCAAGAGAATTGCCGATGAATTGGGAATTCTTTGCCTATCTGAGCCTGGTGAGCCGCTGAAATACGTCCGCCATCCTTTGGTCTATCTCGTGGAGGCTGCCGATGATATCTGCTACGAGATCATGGACTTGGAAGATGCTCACAAACTTAAAATTCTTTCATACGAAGAAACGGCAGAACTGCTGCTCGGTTTCTTTGATGAAACAGTCCGTGGAAAAATCCAGCAGCGTATCCTCGACGAGGGACTGACTGACGACAATGAAAAGATTGTCTATATGCGTGCCTGCGTTATTGGCTTGTTGGAGAACGAATGTGTGAAGGTGTTTGTGGAGCACGAGGACGATCTTCTCAACGGCACCTTTGAAGGCTCGCTCATCGACCATATCGCCCCACTGCCCTGTGAGGCATACAAACACTGTGCGAAGCTCTCTGTCAAGCGTATCTATAAGAGTCGTCCAGTCCTCGATGTGGAACTGTCGGGTTATAAGATTATGGAAACGCTGATGACGCATTTTGTCGAGGCCGCCCACCATCCCGACCGTTTCTATTCCAAACAACTTATCAGCCGCGTCAGTAGCCAATACGACATTGATGCCCCTGATTTGGAAACGCGCCTCATGGCCGTCATCGACTATATCAGTGGTATGACCGATGTCTATGCGCTCGATGTGTATCAGAAAATCTGCGGCATCTCTTTGCCGATTGTTTAATACAACTAACAATAAATCAAATGAAATCGACAAAACTACTTATTGCGTTCCTGTTAACAACTGTCCTGCCGCTATCTGCACAGGAACCTCGGTATGTTGGTGGTGATATCTCACTGCTGCCTACATACGAGGAACATGGTGCCAACTATATGGATAAGGATGGCCAAAAGATTACCGATATGCTGTTGTTCCTGAAAGAGCAAGGTATGAACGCCATGCGCGTTCGTTTATTCGTTGACCCGAGCAAAGCCTCAGCGGAACACAAGGGACAGGGTGTGCGACAAGATCTCGACTATGTGAAGAAACTCGGTAAACGTATAAAGGATGCAGGACTCTCCTTCTTACTAGATTTCCACTATAGTGACACTTGGGCTGACCCTGGCAACCAGACCATTCCCGATGCTTGGAACATCTATAGTTGGTATCCGCCACAGACGGTTGGCAAATACACGGAGGAATGCCTGCAAGAACTGGTGGCAGCTGGCGCGGCGCCTGATTTTATCCAGACAGGCAACGAAATAAGTTTTGGTATGTTGTGGGGTTTTGTTCTGGATGGCAAGTTTGAAGATTGGGAAGAATTGGGCGGACATCTGGAAGCGACTTCCGATTGGAAAGGTTATACCGACAAGCATTGGGATAACTTCTCTCAGATGCTGAAAGCGGCTGGCGAAGCCTGTCGGAAAGTCTGTCCGGAAGCCAAGATCATTATTCATACGGAACAGGTTGCCAATACGCCATTAGTGACGGATTTCTATCAAAGGTTGGCACAATATGGTGTGGACTATGACATAATCGGCACCAGCTACTATCCTTATTATCATGGCAGTCTGACCCAGCTGAACAAGACGTTGACGGCCTTCGAGAGCCAATTCCCCAGCAAAAAGATTATGGTGGTGGAGACAGGTTGTGGCTATCATTGGAAAATGGGCGATAAAGATACAGGCTACCCTCTCACCTACGAAGGTCAGCGGAAGTTCACTGCCGACTTGATTGCTACGCTGAAACAGCACGAGAACGTCAATGGACTATTTTGGTGGTTTCTCGAGGCTAATGAATACGGACTTAATTGGAGTACGCAACGTGTGACCGACGGGTGGTATAACGCAAGTCTCTTCGACAATGAGACAGGCAAAGCCTTACCCGCTCTCTATGAGTTGAAAAACTTCTCAGGAGGCGGATCCGGTCTCGGCAGTATCCTTTTAGACAGTCCGAGTGCCGATGATTGGTATACCATCGAAGGCTTTCGCAGCCTCTCAAACCCTTCCAAATCAGGCATCTATATCCACAATGGCCTGAAGGTCGCCATCAGGTAGGTGTCACTAGCATCTGCCTAACTCATGATAGGAGTAATACTGGCCATCGGTCACAATGACGTGATCCATGAAATGGATGCGCATGATTTCGCAAGCCTTCTGAATGGTTTTCGTCAAATCATCGTCAGCCCGACTGGGGTTCAGGCTGCCTGAGGGATGATTATGACAGACGGCCAGGATAGTGGCATTGACGAGGACGGCCTCGCGGATGATGATACGAATATCTACAGCCGTTTCCGTGATGCCACCGTGTGAGATGCGTACTTTCTTGATCAGACGGTAGTGCTGATTCAAGAGTAAAACCCAGAACTCTTCGACGTCAAGGTCTTGCATCAGGTGATGCATATGCCTGTAAATCTTGGTGGCTGAGCCGAGGTCTGGACGTTCTTCCGGCGTTTCTGCCTGACGACGCTTGCCAAGTTCGCAGGCGGCCAGAATGGTGATGGCCTTCGCTTCGCCGATACCTTTATACGCCATCAGGTCGTGTATGGTCTTTTTACCTAAAGTGTTCAGGTTGTTATTGCAGCCGGCGAGCACACGTTTCATCAGCGCTACAGCACTCTCGTCGGTCGAGCCGGAGCCGATAAGGATAGCCAACAACTCGGCATTGCTCAGTGCCTCAGTACCGAGGTCTGCCATTTTCTCACGCGGGCGGTCTTCTTTTGCCCATTGATTGATGTTGAGTTTTTCCATATTGATTTAAGTTTTAATAATTAATAATGTTGAAGTTATTTGTAAAACGTTCGTTCAAACGCCTGGAATTCGTCTTTTTTCAGCACACATCGTTTCCACCACGATTCGATGAATCCGAACCCGTACCCCATCAGTTGGACGAAGGCCGCCGGAATGGAGAGAAGCCCCACCGACAGACTGCGGTTGCGGATGCTGGAATCAACGAAGATGATGAGTGAATATAGCAGCAGCGGCAACAGGGCAAGTACGCAGAACACAAAGCCGACGCCTTGATGCATATTGTCGGTAGGTCGCAGGCCATAGGCATCCAGCCATTCGCCTTCGATATAAAGGGCTGCTCCCAGACCGAAAAGCAGCAGACAGCCAATAACGCCTAAGGTAAAGACGGTGGGCAGTAGATGCACGAGCTTCAGGGTGCCAGGATGTCGTTTCATCAGGTTGATACGGGCGATGCCGCTGTTGTATACCTGACGGAAGAACTTACGGAAGTCCGTGCGACGCTTGTGCCAGACCCACGCTTCGGGGAAAAGCCGGGGCCGATAACCTGCCTCGACAATGCGGTAGGAAAAGTCGATATCCTCACCAAAGCGCATCTTCGTGAAACCACCCAGTGCCAAATACACATCACGACGGATACCCATGTTATAGGAACGGGGATAAAATTTGTCGAGTTTGGCCTTGCCGCCTCGGATTCCGCCTGTGGTGAAGAAAGACGTCATCGAGTAGCTGATAGCTTTCTGGACTGGCGTAAACGATGGATGGGCCGCATCGGGACCGCCAAAGCACACGGCCGTGTGCTTATCGACGGCAGCGAGATAGCCCTCTGGCAATACCACGTCAGAATCGAGCACGATCAGCCATTCGCCGTTAGCCCGTTCTGCACCGTAGTTGCGGCTCTGTCCGGGACCGCTGTTCTCCTTGGCATAATAATGCAAAGCAAGGATGTCTGCGTATTTGTCGCAAACATCCTTGCAAGGTTTTACCGAACCATCCTCCACAATGATAACCTCGAAGTCCTTCAGTGTTTGATTAGATAGGCTTTCGAGTAGTTCGTCCACTTCGTCGGGACGATTGTATACGGGGACGATGATCGAGTATTTCATTTACTCTTTCACGCGGTTCAGATAAGAGCCGTCGCGGGTGTCAACCTGAATCAGGTCACCCTCGTTGATGAAGAGGGGTACGCGCACCTCAACGCCTGTCTCCAATGTAGCGGGCTTCAGCGTGTTGGTTGCAGTATCACCCTTGATGCCGGGCTCAGAGTGAACAACACGGAGGTTGGTCTTTACTGGCATCTCGGCATAGAGGATCGTGCCGTCGGTGGTGTCGCTGACAACTTCCACGATATCACTCTCCTTCATATACTCATGACCGATCACGAGCTCGTTGTCGATGGGAATCTGCTCGAAGGTCTCCTGGTTCATGAAGATACGACCGCTCTGGTCCTCATAGAGATACTGATAGGGGCGACGCTCGATGACAACATCCTCGAGCTTCTCACCGATGTTGAAACGGCGCTCCAGCACGCGACCGTCAGAAACGTTCTTGACCTTGATGATCATAATCGTGTTACCCTTACCTGGTTTGCGATGCTGGAAATCGATGCAAACCCAAATGCCACCGTCCATGCGAATGGCGGTGCCTTTTTTAATGTCTTGTGAATTAATCATATACCTANNGATTTCGGGTGCAAAGGTACGAAAAAAAGTGAAAAGTGAAAAGTGAAAAGTGAAAAATTTCACGATAAATCTTGCGTAATTCAAAAGAAATGAGTACTTTTGCACCCCAAATCGTTGAAAAAGTAACAAATAAATAGTAAAAAAAGCAATGAAGAGAACATTTCAGCCGCACAATCGCCGTCGCGTAAACAAGCACGGCTTCCGCGAGAGAATGGCCACCAAGAATGGTCGCCGCGTTTTGGCTGCACGTCGCGCCAAAGGTCGTAAGAAGTTAACGGTTTCTGACGAGAATCACGGAAAGTAATTTCCCCTTTTCGCAGAAAATGAAGCAAAAATAGAAAGAAGTAGAGGTTAATCCTTGCTTCTTTTTATTTTTTTTGTGCTTTTGCTTTGGTTTTTCATTCGTTATTTGTATCTTTGCAGCCATGAAGACAAAGGATTTCATTGGTAAGTTTGTGAACGTCTATCTCTTGGGCAATCTCCTGGCGATGGCGCTTGTCATAGTGGCCCTATGCTTGGGCGTCAAGTACGGCCTCGAGTGGTATACCCATCATGGCGAAGGCATCAAGGTGCCCAAGATCGAGGGCATGTCGTTTACAAATGCCAGAACCCTGATACTCGAGGACGGCCTGAATATCATGGTGGCCGACTCGGGCTATAACAAGAAACTGCCCGCAAATTGTGTGTTGGCACAGAATCCGGGACCTGGTACGCTGGTGAAGTCCGGACATACCATTTACGTGACGGTCAACTCACCGTCGTCGCCCTCTTTCGCCATCCCCGACCTGGTGGACAACAGCAGTTTCCGTGAGGCGGAAGCCAAGTTGGCTGCGATGGGCTTCAAACTGCTGCCGCCGAAACTGGTGGCAGGCGAGAAAGACTGGGTGTATGGCATCCTGTGCCGTGGCCGCCGTGTAACCGCAGGCGAGATGGTCTCAATCGATTTGCCCTTGACTCTGATGATTGGCAGTGGCGAATATGATTCCGACGAAATAGAGCTGGATTATATTGAGCCTGAATATCGTCTGGGTGGAGAAGACGAAGCCGAACTGGGTGGCGGCACCTATCAGGAAAAAGACGATTTTGAGGAAGTAAAAGAGGCTACAGGACAGTGATTGAAGTAATGGACGACATCGAACTTGATGACGCCGAACTGCTCGAAGCCGAAGATGCGGCAGGCGACGGCGAGACGTTGTATGAGCACTTCCGTATCGAGGTAGATAAGGGTCAGGTGTCCGTACGCATCGACAAGTTCTTGGCTGAACACCAGCCGCATTCCAGCCGTAACAGAATCCAGAAGGCCGCAGATGCCGGATTCATTCATGTCAATGGAAATCCTGTAAAGAGTAATTATAAGGTACGCGCGGGCGATGTCATCACCCTGATGCTCGACCGTCCGCACTATGATACCACCATCGAGCCCGAGGATATCCCTTTGGAGGTGGTCTATGAAGACGACCAGCTGATGGTCATCAATAAGCCGGCGGGCATGGTGGTGCATCCGGGATGCGGCAACTTCCATGGCACACTCGTCAATGCCATCGCCTGGCATCTGAAAGACCTGGAAACCTACGACCCGAACGATCCCGAGGTGGGCCTTGTGCATCGCATCGACAAGGATACCAGCGGTCTGCTGGTCATTGCCAAGACCCCCGATGCCAAAACCTCGCTGGGCAAACAGTTCTTCAACAAGACCACACACCGCAGTTACAATGCCCTTGTGTGGGGTAACTTCGTTGAGAACGAGGGACGGATAGAGGGTAACATCGGCCGCGACCCGAAGGATCGGCTGCGGATGGAGGTCTTTCCCCCTGATTCGGAAATCGGCAAGCCGGCTGTGACGCACTACCGGGTGTTGGAACGCTATGGCTATGTGACACTCGTGGAGTGTATCCTCGAGACGGGTCGTACCCATCAGATCCGTGCCCACATGAAGCATATCGGCCACCCCCTGTTCAGCGATGAACGCTATGGCGGGTGCGAGATCCGCCGCGGCGAGCGCACGGCCAGCTACAAGGCCTATATTCAGAACTGCTTCAAGCTCTGTCCGCGACAGGTGCTGCACGCCAAGACCCTGGGGTTCGTACATCCGATGACAGGGCAGCAGATGGACTTCACCTCTGAGTGGCCTGAGGATATGGCCGCCCTCATCGACAAATGGAGAAAATATACAAATAGCAAAATAGAACAATGAACAAGAGAACTATTGCCATCGTATGTGGTGGCGACTCATCGGAACACGATGTCTCCCTGCGCTCGGCACAGGGACTCTACTCCTTCTTCGACAAGGAGCGTTACAATGTCTATATCGTCGACATCAAAGGACTGGACTGGCATGTGGAACTGTCGGATGCCACGACGGCAAGGATCGACCTCAACGACTTCTCGTTTGTGGAGAACGGTCAGAAACGCTATTTCGACTATGCCTATATCACCATTCACGGCACACCGGGTGAGAACGGCAAGTTGCAGGGCTATTTCGACCTGATTGGCATGCCTTATTCCACCAGCAGCCTGCTGGTTGAGGCCATGACTTTCGACAAGTTCGTACTGAACCAGTATCTGCGTGGCTATGGGGTGAGTGTGGCCGATTCGCTGCTCATCCGCAAGGGCTACGAAGAAGTGGTCAGCGACGACGAGGTGGAGGAACGTATCGGCATGCCTTGTTTCGTGAAACCCGCAGCCGACGGCAGCAGCTTCGGCGTGACGAAGGTCAAGAACAAGGATCAGCTGGCCCCTGCCATCCGTAAGGCTATGTTGGAAAGCCCGGAGGTGATGGTGGAATCCATGCTCGAAGGAACGGAAATCACACAGGGCATCTATAAGACCCGTGAGAAGACTGTCATCTTCCCTATCACCGAGGTGGTGACATCTAACGAGTTCTTCGACTACGATGCCAAGTACAACGGTCAGGTGCAGGAGATTACACCTGCCAGAATCGCCCCTGAGGTGGCCGAGCGTGTATCGAAGATCACCTCACATATCTACGACATCCTCCACTGCAACGGTATCATCCGCATCGACTATATCATCTCGAAGGAGGGTAAGGTCTCGATGCTCGAAGTGAATACCACGCCTGGCATGACGGCCACCAGTTTCATTCCCCAGCAGGTGGCTGCAGCCGGCCTCTCTATGGCAGACGTTCTTTCCGACATCGTTGAAAACCAGTTTGGCTAATGAAAATTCCTGAGGAGTTTAGCGAGATCCGGCCCTATGAGGCGGAAGAGATGCAGCAGGCGTTCGAAGACCTTTTGAACGACCGCCAGTTTAACGTCGTGATGAAAGGCTTTGCCCCTTGGTTGCCGAAGTCGGTGCGCAACGGACTGCTGCGCCTGGCTTTCAAGGGTGTCAAGACACCGCTCGACTTCCAGAAGCGTTTCATGAAGCCCATTGTCAACCACATCATCCGCAAACATACCGACGGCTGCTCGTTCGACGATTCTCACCTCGTGTATCGTGGGGACGGTTCTTTTGATACATCGCGCGATGTATCAAAAGAACCGTCCCCACGATACACGTTCATCAGCAATCACCGCGACATCGTACTTGATTCGGCTTTCCTCGATGTGAAACTCGTTGAGGCAGGCTATCCCACAACAGTGGAGATCGGCATCGGCGACAACCTGCTCATCTACCCCTGGATCAAGCGCCTCGTCCGGATGAACAAAGCCTTCACCGTGCGTCGGGGCCTCTCACTCCGTGAGACCCTCGCCGCCTCGCAGCTCATGAGCCGTTATATCCATTTCGCCGTCACTCAGAAGAAGGAGAATATCTGGATTGCCCAACGCGAGGGACGGGCGAAAGATTCCAACGACCGTACCCAGGATGCCGTGTTGAAGATGCTGGCGATGGGCGGCGATTTGAAGGAACTGAACATCGTGCCGCTGACCATCAGCTATGAGTACGACCCCTGCGACTATCTCAAGGCACAGGAGTTCCAACAGAAACGCGACAATCCTGCCTTCAAGAAATCCCGTCAGGACGACCTCGACAACATGAAGACTGGCATCTTCGGCTACAAGGGCCGCGTGGTCTATCGTACCGCAGCACCCGTCAACACCTGGCTCGATGAACTGAAAGACCTCCCTAAGACCGACTATTACAAGGCCGTGGCCGAGCGGATGGACCGTGAGATACACCATGGTTATGAGCTCTTCCCCTGCAACTATATCGCCCTTGACGAACTACATGGCGACAAGGCCAACAACAGCCATTATACCGCTGCCGACAAACAGCGCTTCGATGCCTACCTCTCCGGCCAGCTCGCCAAGATCACCCTCGACAACAAGGATGAGGCCTTCCTCCGCGAGCGCATCCTCACCATGTATGCCAACCCGCTGGTCAACTATCAGTCACGCTGATGGCTTAGAAACCTATTAGATTGTCGGCCTGTGCCTTGTCCCCCAAGCTTCAGCGGGAACGGCGATACCCACTTGTTCTGGCAGTACGTCGGCCATGAGGCATTGCAGTCCGACGAGACGTACTAGGATGAGACTGTATGGCTATTTGTAGGTGCTTTTCTGCAAGGAAGAAGCCACCATGGCTCTTGTCAACAACAACCACACTGATGGTACCAGTCCTGTTTTTCTTCTTGCGTGGGAACATGGCGCAAAGGTAAGCAAAAATCCTGAGTCACCCAAGTCACCAAGCAAAAATCCCTGTTTATCGGGGTTTCAAGTGGGTCATACCCTTGGAAATGTTAAAACCGCCGAAGTCAGGAGCAGATTGTCAGGATGGCGGCGAGCACCCAATTTTGAATCTTTC
>LXOW01181826.1_pt1 | contig 15233 bp, 16 predicted proteins | sample 1368591 | NCBI WGS metagenome assembly LXOW01 (sample SAMN04884650, study PRJNA319009) | bovine gut metagenome | isolation source: Cow rumen | host: Bos taurus | place: Italy: Legnaro (PD) | collected 2014-07-09 | reverse complement strand
CCCTTCGAGGTGCAGATCCGCACCTGGGACATGCACCACACCGCCGAATACGGCATCGCCGCGCACTGGAAATACAAGATGGGCGACGGCGGCAGCTCCCTGCGCGGCGGGGACGAGGAGAAGTTCGCCTGGGTGCGGATGCTGCTGGAGAACCAGCAGGAGTCCGACGCGCAGGACTTCTTCCACGATCTCAAGATCGACATGTTCGCCGACGAGGTCTTCGTCTTCTCCCCGAAGGGCGACGTCATCAACCTGCCCGCCGGGGCGACGCCCATCGACTTTGCCTACATCATCCACTCCGACGTCGGCAACCACATGGTCGGCGCGAAGGTCAACGGGCGCATCGTGCCCTTCGACACCGCGCTGCAAAACGGCGATATCGTCGAGATCCGCACCTCCAAGTCCGCCCCCGGCCCGAGCCGGGACTGGCTGAACATCGTCAAGAGCGGCTCGGCGCGCACGAAGATCAAGCAGTGGTACAAGAAGGAGCGGCGCGAGGAGAACGTCTTCCGCGGCCGCGAGATGCTCGAGGACGAGCTCAAGCATCTGGGCTCCACGCTCGAGGAGATGCTCGACGAGGAGATCACCGCGCCCGTGCTCAAGCGGCTCTGCTACGCGACGATGGACGATCTCTACGCCGCCATCGGCTACAACGGCATCGCCGTGGCGCGGGCGGCGAACCGCCTGCGCGACGAGCAGCGCGCCTGTCAGGAGCGGGCGGAGAAAAAGAAGACGACCGTGCTCGACAAGGTCACGGCCGCGGCCGACCGGCGCGAGCAGGCCGCGAAGAAGGAGCCCAAGCCCGTGCAGGGCGTGCTGGTCGAGGGGCTGGACAACTGCCTCATCAAGTTCTCCCGCTGCTGCACCCCGGTGCCGGGGGACGAGATCGTCGGCTTCATCACGCGCGGGCAGGGCGTGTCCATCCACCGCAAGGACTGCCCGAACTACCTCCAGCGCCGGCGCGACGAGGAGACCGAGGGGCGCTGGATCCGCGTGAGTTGGGCGCGGGAGATCAGCGACGCCTATGTCTCCGCCATCACCATCGCCTCAAAGGATCGCAACGCCCTCGTCATGGATATTGCGACCGTACTGAACACCCTCAACGCGAAGGTCCGCACCCTGACCTCCCGCAGCCTCGGCGGCGGCCGGGCGCTGACCAATATCTCCCTCGAGGTCAAGAGCGCCGGCGAGCTCAGGTACATCATGAGCCGCCTCCTCGCCGTCCCCGGCGTGAGCGAGGTCGTGCGAAGCGGGGACAAATCATAATGAATAAGTAATAATGAAAAATGAATAATTATGGTGTCGCTTCGCGACGGATTAAAAAGATGCGGGGCGGAACCTTGCTGATAGCTTGCTAAAAGCAAGCGTGTGTGCTATACTGTCCTCGAATACAGTGAATCGAGGTGTTTTCTATGGCAAGAGCTGCCACCAGAACGGCTAATGTGTTTACCCGCGTAGACCCCGACACGAAGGAGCAGGCGGAGCAGATCCTCACGCAGCTCGGCATTCCCATGTCCTATGCCATCGGCATGTTTTTGAAGCAGGTGGTCATGCAGCGCGGGATGCCCTTTGAGATGAAGCTTCCGGCTGTGCGGCCCGTCGCTGTCGGAGAACTGACAAAAGAGCAGTTCGACGCCGAGCTGCAGCGCGGCATGGACGATATCCACGCCGGCCGCGTCCTCTCCGCCGACGAGGTGGAGGCGGAGATGAGGAAGCTGTACGGGGCATGAACATCGAATACACGTTCAGAGCCCGGCAGGACTTGCGCGAGCTGTATGAGTATATCGCGTACACGCTGCAATCTCCGATCGCAGCCCGAGGCACAGCGGACAGGATCATGGAGACTGTCCGCTCTCTTGCCTCCCTGCCGGAGCGAAATCCTCTCTATAAGGACGAACCGTGGCGCAGCCGCGGTCTCCGCTTCGTCCCGGTCAAAAACTATCTCGTGTTCTATTCGGTAAACCCTGTCGAGGACCTGGTTTCGATTGTCCGCATCCTGTACGGAGGAAGGGACATATCCCGACAGTTGGAAGAAAACGGCGAACTGTGAAAGGAGATTGCAATGCGAGCTGTTGTTACCCGTGTGAAGTCCGCCTCGGTTTTGATCGAGGGGCGGGAGCCGGAGACGATCGGCGTGGGCTTTCTCGTGCTGCTCGGGGTGCATGAGACAGACGGCGAGGCGCAGGCGCGCAAGATCGCCGACAAGCTGATGGGTCTGCGCGTCTTCGAGGATGCCAACGGCAAGATGAACGTCAATCCCCGCGACGCGGGGGCGGAGCTCTTGATCGTGAGCCAGTTCACGCTCTACGCCGACTGCAAGTCCCGCCGCCCCGGCTTCTCCCACGCCGCGCGGCCGGAGCTCGCGATCCCGCTCTACGAGCTGGTCATCCGGCTCTGCCGGGAGCAGGGCTTCACGGTCAAGACCGGCGTCTTCGGCGCAGAGATGCAGGTGCTGAGCCAGAACGACGGCCCGGTCACGATCCTGCTGGATACAAACGAACTGTAAGGGGGCGATTTCATGCTCATCAAAACCCTGCCCGTCGGGCAGCTTGAGACCAACTGCTACATCGTCACGAACGAGGATACGCTCGACTGCGCCGTGATCGACCCCGGCGACGAATCCAACGCCATCCTGGACTATCTCGAGGACAACCGCCTCCATTGCCGCGCGATCCTCCTGACGCACGGGCACTATGACCACGTCGGCGCGGTCGAGGCCGTGGCGGAGGAGACCGGCGCGACGGTGTACCTGCACCGCGAGGACGATCAGAAGACGCGGCGCGACTACCACTTCCCCTTCACCCTGCCCGAGGGCGGGCGCTATTACGCCGACGGGGACGTGGTGGAGCTGCCCGGATTGCGCTTTGAGGTGCTCGGCACGCCCGGCCACACCCCCGGCGGCGTGACGCTCAAATGCGGCGAGGCGCTCTTCACCGGGGACACGCTCTTCAAGGGGAGCTGCGGCCGCGTCGATCTCCCCGGCGGGGATATGGACGAGGAGCTCAGGAGCCTGCGCCTGCTCTGCTCCCTGCCCGGCGACTACGAGGTCTACCCCGGCCACATGGATCCCACCACCCTCGAGCGCGAGCGGCTGTTCAATTACTACTGCCGATTGGCAATGAATAAGTAATAATGAATAATGAATAATTATGGTGTCGCCTGACGGCGACGGATTGAAAAAAGCGGCTGCGCCGCGTGTCATTCTGAGCGAAGCGAAGAATCTTTGTGTGCCGAAAACCGTTCAGGATAAGATTCTTCGTCGCCTTTGGCTCCTCAGAATGACATAGAGTTTTCCAATCCGTCCGCGCAGCGGACACCGCAATTATTCATTATTACTTATTCATTCTTAAAGATACTACACTAAGGAGGCACTATGAACACTCCCACACTCGTCATCCTCGCTGCCGGGATGGGCAGCCGCTTCGGCGGGCTCAAGCAGATCACCCCGGTCGATCCCTTCGGCCACGCGATCATCGACTTTTCGCTCTTTGACGCCTACCGCGCGGGCTTTCGCAAGGTCGCCTTCATCATCAAGCATGAGATCGAGGCCGATTTCAAGGCCGCCGTCGGCAAGCGGATGGAGAAATACTTCGACGTAAGCTACGTCTTCCAGCAGCTCGACCGGCTGCCCGCGGGCTATACCGTCCCCGAGGGGCGCGTCAAGCCCTGGGGCACCGGCCACGCCGTGCTCTGCGCGAAGGACGCCGTGCGCGGCCCCTTCGCCGTCATCAACGCCGACGACTTCTACGGCCCGAGCGCCTACAAGGCGCTCTACGACTTCCTCGCCGCCGAGGGGCCGGAGAACGAGCACGCCATGGTCGGCTACCTGCTGCGCAACACCGTCACCGAGCACGGCACGGTCGCGCGCGGCGTCTGCACCGTGGAGGACGGGCTGCTGACCGGCGTGGTCGAGCGCACGAAGATCAAGAAGGACGGCGGGGACGCCGCCTTCACCGAGGACGATGGCGCGAGCTGGACGCCGCTTGCGGGCGAGAGCGTGGTGTCGATGAACTTCTGGGGCTTCAGGCCGAGCATGATGGAGGAGCTGGAAAAGCGCTTCCCCGCCTGGCTCGACGAGAATCTCCCGAAAAACCCGCTCAAGTGCGAATACTTTCTCCCCCTCGTCGCAAACGCCCTCATTCAGGAGGGCGAGGGCGCGGTGCGCGTGCTCAACTGTCACGAGACCTGGCACGGCATCACCTACCGCGAGGACATGGACAGCGTCGTCTCGTACATCGCCGCGCTGCGCGAGCAGGGCGTTTACCCGGAAAAACTTCTCGACTGAGAGACGTTTGTCCCTGTGTCATCCTGAGCGGAGCGAAGCGGAGTCGAAGGATCTTTTTTTGCGGGAAAGATTCTCCCGGCCATGGGCTCTGCGGCTCCTCAGAATGACACTGGGGACTGATTGAAAAAAGGAGGAATAACATGAACGTATTGGTCACCGGCGGCGCCGGATACATCGGCAGCCACACCTGCGTGGAGCTCTTGAATCAGGGGCTCGGCGTCGTCGTCATCGACAATCTGGTCAACTCCAGCGCCAAGGCCATCGAGCGCGTGGAGCAGATCACCGGCAAGAAGGTGGCTTTCTATGAGAACGACGTGCGCGACCGCGCCGCGCTCGACCGCATCTTTGAAAAGCACGACATCGACTGCGCCATCCACTTCGCGGGTCTCAAGGCCGTGGGCGAGTCGGTGGCCATGCCGCTGGAGTACTACGACAACAACCTCTTCTCCACCGTGCGCCTCTGCGAGGCCATGCGCGACCACGGCGTGAAGAACATCGTCTTCTCCTCCTCCGCCACGGTCTACTCCGGCGACAACGAGGTGCCGCTCAGGGAGACGAGCAAGACCGGCAACTGCACCAACCCCTACGGCTGGACCAAGTACATGTCCGAGCAGATCCTGCGCGACACCGCCAAGGCTGTGGACGACTTCTCCGTCGCCCTGCTGCGCTACTTTAACCCCATCGGCGCGCACAGCACCGGCCTCATCGGCGAGGACCCGCGCGGCATCCCGAACAACCTCATGCCCTTCATCGCCCAGGTCGCCGTCGGCCGCCGCGACCACCTGAACGTCTTCGGCGACGACTACGACACCCCCGACGGCACCGGCGTGCGCGACTACATCCACGTCGTCGATCTCGCGCGCGGCCACGTCGCGGCCATCAAGTACATGCTCGACCACCGGGGCGAGAGCGTCTTCAATCTCGGCACCGGGCAGGGCTACAGCGTGCTCGACATGGTTCACGCCTTCGAGCGCGTCACCGGCGTGAAGATCCCCTATGAGATCGTCGCCCGCCGCCCCGGCGACCTCGCCACGGTCTATTCCAGCCCCGACAAGAGCGCGCAGCTCCTCGGCTGGAAGGCGCAGTACAACCTCGAGGACATGTGCCGCGACACCTGGGCCTGGCAGAGCAAGAACCCGATGGGCTACGCGGAATAATACGGCGGCCCCGCAGGAGCCGCCCTTATCGGCCCGGCAAAGAAGCGGATACCCCACAGAAATCCCCGGCGAAAACACAGAGAACTGTGTTTTCGCCGGGGATTTATCGCTTTAGTATCTATTCAGTCCCCCGTGTCATTCTGAGGAGCCGTAGGCGACGAAGAATCTTATCCCGGAATAAATAAGATCCTTCGACTCGCTTCGCTCGCTCAGGATGACAAGGACTGAACAGTTACTCGCTTTATTCATACGGCAGCGAGATCACATGCGCTATCCCGTAGTACATGCCGATCGGGTCGCGGGGCCATTCGGAGCCGGGGGGATCGAGGTCGGGCAGGCCGTAGAGCGCGGCGTATTTCGTCTTGCAGCCGAAGGAGCGCAGGGCGACGGTGTCCGTCTCGGTCGCGAGCTCCTCGCGGATATGCGCCTCGCGCTCGACACGCTGTTGGTGCAAGTCCACGATATCCGCGAGGCCGAGCGCGAGGCTTATAAGCAGCAGCACGGACAGGCACAGCGCGAGGGCGCGCCGGGCGGCCTTTTTCCGCGGCGCTTCGAGCAGGGTGAGCGCGGCGAGGACAGAAAACTGCACCGCCGAGGCCGAGGCGCGCGCCGGGAAGTAGGCGGCCAGGGGATAGAGCGCAAAGCAGGAGAGCCCGCTGACAAAGAGCAGCGCGGCGGCGAGCAGACGTTTTCGCTCCGTTCCGTTTTGCAGCGCCGTGAGCAGCGCGAAGGCCGCGAGCGCGAGCGCCGAGAGCAGCCCGAGCAGGGAGGAGGACAGCAGCGCTTCCAGCGCGGCGAGGAGCGTGGCCGAATCCCGCAGGGCTTGCAGCGCCGTATATCCCGCCGCCGCGAGCCAGCAGAGCACGGCGAGAAGCCGCAGCGCGCGGCAGAGCCCGCCGAGCCTCCCGCGCTTTCCGAGCCGCCGCAGCAGCCAGAGCGCCGCGAGCCCCAGCGCCAGCGCGCCGAGCAGCAGCGGCAGATATCGCGTGAGCTTCGCGCCGAGCGCGCCGTCGGCGAAGAGCTTTCGCAGCGTGCGCAGCATCTTCGGGCTCAGCAGCAGCGTCAGATAGCCTAGCGCGCCGCAGAGAAGCGCCAGCAGGGGATAGAGCCGCAGGCGCTTTTCCTCGAGCGCGCGCGCAAGCAGGAGCAGAAAGGCCGCGGCGAGCAGGGACAGGGAGATGTGCTCCGACCAGGCGCCGGCGGCAAAGCAGAGCGGCAGATAGACAAGGCGCTTCCAGAGCGGCCAGTCCCAGGCGCCGAGACAGTACGCCTTATAGAAGGGGAGCAGCACCCAGAGCGCGAGCGCGAGACCCCAGGCGTAGTTGCACGAGCCGTCGAGCCAGAGGCAGACCTGCCCGAAGACGGGCATGCACAGCCAGAGCAGCGCCGCCGCGAGCGGCAGCCGCCGCTCGCGCCCCCAGACGCGCAGAAAGCCCGCCTGCGCGGCGAGCCCCGCGGTCAGCACGAGGGCGTTGCAGAGGTTGAAGACCCCTTTGGGCAGGCTCATGAAGCTCATCACGAAAAAATGCGAAAGCACGCGGCCATTGACATAGTCGGTATGGAAGCGCAGGGAGTACAGCACGCCGTCCAGGGAGTGGAGGCGGCTGCCGTCGGCATAGCTGAAGGCGTAGATGAAATCATCCGCGAGCAGGGGCGTGAGCGCGGTCAGCCCCCACGCGGCCAGAAACGCGCAAAATAGAAACAGCGGGAACGCCCGCTTCCGCAGCGGCAGCATCCGCAACCCTCCCCTCCGAGCATCTGCTGTCATCTTATCGCAGCAACCGGGAAAAGTCAAGCCGCCGGGGAGAAGCGGTATCCCTCTCCCGGCGGCTGTTGCGTCTATGGATGTATTGTCAGGATAATCCCAGGATGTGCTAGACATAATAGGGATTGGGCTTGAACAACAGAATAATGCAGTCAATAATCCAGCCGATCCCACCGAGCCCAAACGTAAACAGATACAGAAGCCCCATGCCGACTCTGCCCTCGTAGAATTTATGGACGCCAAGGTAGCCTAAGAAAATACACAGGAGCAAGGCAACCCACTTGTTCTTAGCGCGTCCCATGATTACGACCGGGCCGCCGTTCTGATTTGTGTTTACATTGCTGTTATTGTTGCTGTTGTTTATCACGATCTGCGGTTGGGCGGTCTGCGTCTGCTCTGAACGCAGTTGCTCAACCTGACGGCCGCATTTTGGACAGACAACACAGTCTGAGGCGATGACTTCCCCACAGTGCTTACAGAATTTCACATCCTGTTGTTTTGCACCGCAGCCCGGACAGATAACACTGTCAGCCGGAATCCTTGCGCCGCATTGCGGGCAAAGCTTTGTTTTCCCCTGCTTCTCGCCGCAGTAAGGACACTCTGCTGCGTCGTCTGGTATCACTTGCTTACAGTTTCTATAGTACATTTTATTCTCCCCCGCCAATATGTTTCTCTGGGTTCACTGGGAGTATAACACAATAGTCCACTAATATCAATACTAAAGTTATCCATAAGTGGACAAAATTACGGTACTATTAAGTGGACAGGAGGTGGACTCATAGTGAACTTTGGAGATAGACTGAAAGAACTGCGCAAGGGGCAAAAGCTCACGCAACGGCAGTTAGGGGAAAGACTTGGTGTTGCAAAGTCTGTGGTTTCTTACTATGAATCCGGCGATCGCTTTCCGTCCTATGATGTTCTGATAAAGATTGCGCACACCTTTCACACGACTACGGATTATCTTCTCGGCGTGGAACGTGGGCGTACACTTGAGACTACGGGCTTAACAGAGGAGGAGATCTCAGCGGTCTCCTGTTTGATTGAGCTGCTTCGGAAAAACCGAGTATAATTGTTAATAACAGCAGAGACCGCACTTTCTTTCTGATGCGCGGCTCTGCTGTTTAGGTCTGAACCGAATTATAAACGGCGCCCGTGGTAAGAAAACAGAACGGCTACTGTGGAACGGCACGGAAGGATTTGCCCTTTTTGTTTCTGTTGACAAAGACGGCGGGGCTATGTAGAATACAGATAGAAAGCGCGGAGGTGGGGGGAGCATGATCTATACCGTGGATGAGCTGCGGCAGCGCGTGAAGCCGGTCGCGGAGAAGTACAATTTGCAGGCCGTGTATTTGTTCGGCTCCTATGCGCGCAACGAGGCGACCGAGCAGAGCGACGTGGATATCCTGATCGACCGCTCCGGCTCCGGGATCAAGGGGATGTTTGAAATGGGCGGGCTGTATGAGGATCTCTGCGCTTCCATCCGCAAGGACGTCGATCTCATCACGACGCAGACGCTGGAACAGGCCAGTACCAGACAGCGCACGCCGCTGTTTGTGGAGACAGTGCAGGCGGAAAGGATTCGATTGGTATGAATAGGGGAGATTGGCAGCGTCTTCTGCACATGCGCGTGTATTGTGAAGACATTGCTGCCTTTATACAGCGCTTTGGCGCGGATTATGATACCTTCATCTCGGATCGAGCTTATTTTAACGCGGTTTCCATGTGCATCCTGCAAATCGGGGAGCTTGCCAACGGCCTGTCCGATGAATTCAGGGAGGAAACCAAAGAGCAAATGCCCTGGGGCATGATCCGCGGTATGCGGAACTGGCTGGCGCACTCCTATGCGGAGACCGACGAGAGGATCCTGTGGGAGACGGCGTGCAACGATATCCCGAAGGTGCTCGACTTTTGCAGGGATACATGCAANNGCCTGCCTGTCTTCATGCGCTTTTCCTTGACAGGCCGGGCTTTGCACCCTATAATGCTATATGGGAAGATGTTCGATCTGCCCACAACACAGAGAGGAGGAGGCGGTCTGTCCAGCCCGCCGTAAGTACGATGAAAAAACGTTCCATCGCTCTGATCCTTGCCCTGGTCTTTCTCATTACCCTGTGCCCGAGCGCGTTCGCGGCGACCTCGCCCGTGCCCGCGCCCTCGGCTCCCCCCACGACGAACACCTCGGGGACGCATGTACACGCCTGGGGTCGCTATCACTACATCAAGGAGCCGACCTGCATCGAGGAGGGCGAGCGCTACACCATCTGCGAGGGCTGCGGCGAGCGCTATGATTCCGTCGCCCCGATGAAGTCCCACCCCTTCACCGCCTGGAACATCCTCAAGCAGGCGGTCGGCAAGGAGGCGGGCATCCGCGAGCGCGTCTGCACCTACTGCGGGCTGGTCGAGCGGCAGTATTTCTACGCCAACGGCCGCACCGAGCCCATCGGCCCGGACGATCCCAACAGCCCGGCCTATGGCGGAGCGAATGAGGCCGCCGGCCGCGACGGCACGGCGGAACCGGCCGTGCAGAGCCCGGACGTGCCGGAACCGGACGAGCCGGGCACGGTCGAGCCGGAGCCCAACGGTACGCCGGACGAGCCGGGCACGGATGAGCCGGAGCCCAACGGCGCGCCGGACGAGCCGGGCACGGTCGATCCGAGCTCGGGCGACCTTGGCCCGCTGGACGCGCCGCATCAGGATGAGTTTGTGATGCTCACAAAGTCCGTGCTCACGCCCCCCGCGAACGGGGTCTACTACGCGCCGGGCGAGACCGTGGACTATTACATCCAGCTTGACAACCTCGGCGCCGCCGCGCTGCTGAATCTGGAGATTTACGACTCTCTTTCCACCGCGCCGCTGCTGAGTCTGCCCATGCTCGACTCCTACGGGACGACCTCGGCCCACTTCACGCTGACCGTGACGGAGGCGGACGTGCCCGTTGGCTGCATCGAGAACCACGCCGAAGCCTTCTGGACCAACAGCGAGACCAACGGCGCGGGCTGGGCACAGAGCAACACCGTCGTCATCCCCGTGGACATGGAGCGCACGCATGAGGTCAGTGTGAGCAAGTTCGTCTCGGCCGTGCCGGTCAACGGTATGTTCTACGCGCCGGGCGAGATCATCCACTTCACCGTCGTCGTGTGGAACACCGGCAACACCGTCATCACCGAGGGCCGCGTGAACGACCCGCTCTATCAGGGAGCGGGCGGCAGCACCGAGCTCGGTACGGTGGAGCTTTTGCAGCCGAACGACACGCGCGTGTTCTATATGGACTATGTCGTGAGCTACGACGACGCGATGAACGGCGGCTTCACCAACTACGCCTACTTTGACGGCGTCGCGGAGGACGGCGAGAGCGTCTATGGCGAGGATCATGTGTACATCCAGGCGGGTGTCAACTGGCCGGCCGCCCTGCTGATCAAGGCCGAGATGTCCGCGCCGGTGAACGGGCAGTTCTACACCGTCGGCGAGGATATCTACTACGCGGTCACGGTGATCAACGTGGGCAACACGGACATCATCGGCCTGTCTGTCTGGGACGACGACGGCTGGAACCCCTGCATCCTGTATGACGACAGCTGCAATATCCAGCCCGGTGAGTTTTACAATCTCTCCTACAGCCTGAAGGTGACGGAGGATCAGGCCGCGCAGGGCTCGATCCTGAACTTTGCCGATGCGATCGTCTACTTCGCCACCGGCGACTCGACTTACTGCTATGACTATGTCGAAAGCCCGGTCGGCGAGACGCTCGGAACGCCGAGCTATACCGGTGGCAGCGCCGGTGAGGGCGACTATTGCCGCCGCAGCCTCGTGAGCGCCTCGGGCGACAGCCTGAGCGCGACGCTGGACTACTGCGCCGAGCACGCCGCGCTCGCCGAGCAGATCGCCGTAAACGGCGAGACGGCCGAGACNNGGCCTGGCTCGAGACGGCCGGAGACGAGCTGCGGACGCGCTGTGACGACGAGACGCTGGTGAATCAGCTTCTCGCCGCGAAGGCGCAGGCCCAGTGCGCCTGGCTCTGCTACCTCAACGGCGCGCCCGTCGAGCAGAGGCCCGACAGCTATCTCGCTGCGGCCATCGTGCCGATGACCGGCAGAAGGAGCGACAACTGCGCGAGCGCGCAGACCCTTGAGGGCGCGCAGGCCGAGCAGGAGGAGACGCTGTGTACGGCGCACACCGTGCCGGAGCGCGAGCTGCTGCAGGCGCTGCTGAACGACGCGGATGCGCTCGCGAGCTTCCGCAAGGCCAAGATGAACTGGCTGACCGCGATGAGCGAGCAGCTGCGCGCGGATATGAGCGCGGGCGGCGACAGCGCCGTCACGCTCGAGCGCACGGCCTTCGGCAAGCTGCTGGCCGCCGAGGAGCGGCTGCTCCAGACGATCTGCACCGAACAGCCCGAGACCGTGGAGGAGCTGCTGATGCAGCGCGTGCGCGCGCATGTGCTCGACCGCTGCGCCGTGCTCGAGAGCAGCCCGGCCGAGGAGCCGGCGCCCACCGAGGAGCCTGTCCCGACGGAGGAGCCGGCGCCCGCCGAGGAGCCCGCGCCGGTCGATGAAGCCCAGCCCGCCGCGCTGAATGAGGAGCTTTTCGGCCTGTGGTATCTGAACAGCCTGGATATGGGCGGCTCGGTCTTCTCCGCCGCGGACTTCGGCATGAGCATCACGCTCGAGCTGCGCGAGGACGGCAGCGCGTCCATGGATACGATGGGCGAGCTCGCCGCGGGCGCCTGGACGAGCGCGGAGGACGGCCTGACGCTGAGCGTCGAGGGCGAGGAGACGGCGTTTCACTATGCCGACGGCGCGCTCAGCGCGGAGGAGGACGGCATCGTGATGTTCTTCACGCGCGAGCAGCCGCAGCTCAGCTTCGCGCCCGCCGAGGCGATCGAAGCCGCTGACGCCGCCGCCTTCGACGGCGACTGGGAGGCCTTCCAGGTCGCCGTGGGCGAGGTCAGCGTCTCGGTGGAGGCGCTGCTGGCCGAGGGCGACATGGAATCGCTGCTCGGCACGGACGATCTCTCGCTGTGCGTGCATGGCGGCGCGGTGAGTCTCTTCGGGCAGGAGGCGGTCGAGGCGGACTTCGCCGACGGCGCGCTGAGCCTCGCGTCTGAGCCTCCGATTTCCCTGCGCCTGCTCGCCGACGGCACGCTCTGCCTCGACGTCGGCGGCCTGTGCATCTATTACGCGCAGAAGTAAGAAATGAAGCTGTTCAGTCCCCGTTTCGGGACTGAACAGCTTCAAAACGGCGATAAGGGGCTGTCTCAAAACGTTTACCGTTTTGTCATCCTGAGGAACGAAGTGACGAAGGATCTTTCTATTTGGAGTTTTTGAGAACTTTTCAAGAAAGATTCTTCGCTTCGCGAAGCCATGACACGGTGTTTTGAGACAGCCCGCCCCTTCATTTCGCGTAGATGAGCCCGACGATCCAGTTGGAGAGGCGGCGGGGCAGGAGCTTGGCGAGGACGGCCGCGCCCTTGTAGCTGAGCCCGAGCGCGACGAGCGGCCTGCTGCGTTTTTTCAGCGCCATTTTCGCGACGAAGCGCCCTGCGGCCTCCGGGCTCATGCCGCCGCGCTCATCCTTCTCCATCACGGCGACCGAGCGGGCGATGCGCCCGGCGTACACGTCGTCCCCGGCCTCGGACTTTTTGCGCGCGTCGGTGAAGCCCGAGGCGATATCCCCCGGCAGGATCGCGCAGACCGTGATCCCGAAGGGGCGCACCTCGTTTTGCAGCGCGAGCACATAGGCGATGATGGCCGCCTTGCTCACCGAGTACCAGAGCTGGAAGGGGATGGGCAGGATACCGGCGATCGAGCTCATGCAGACGATGCGCCCTGAGCCCTGCTTGCGCATAGCGGGCAGGACGGCGCGCGTGGCGTTGTCGAGGCCGAAGAGGTTCAGCTCGAGCTGGGCGTGGGAATCGGCGCTCGCGGTGGTCTCCGCCGCACCGGAGATGCCGAAGCCCGCGTTGTTCACCAGAATGTCGATCCGCCCCTCGCGGCGCAGCACCTCGTCGACGGCGGCGCGCACCTGCGCCTCGTCGGTGATATCCGCCGTGAGGTGCGTGACGCCCTCGGCGGGTTTCTCGCGGCGGCTGAGCTCGTAGACTGTGCAGCCCGCGCGGTGGAGCGCGGCCGCGGTGCAGCGGCCGATCCCGCCGCTGCCGCCGGTGACAATGGCGATTGTATTCATGGAGAACCTCCCGTTTGTCATATGTGCGCATTGTACACCCGCAGACTGGCCTCGTCAAGCGAAACCAAAAGCCCCCGCCGAAAGGCGGGGGCTGTCTGCTTACGATTTACTTCTTCGCCAGATACGCCGGGATGTAGTACTCCACGCCGTAGCAGCTCACATGGAGCTTCGTACCGCCGGCCTTGGCCTGGAGGATCTGCACCTTGCACTCCTTGCCATCCTCGCTCGGCGTGAGCTGGAGGCAGTCGGGATCGTCCGTCCACCAGCTGAAGCTCGCGTTCGCGAACTGGTCGGCCGGGTAGGCTTTGGCCGAGAAGGTCAGGGGCTCGTCGCCCTCATACATCGTGAAGCCGCCCTTCTCCTGCGTCAGCTCCGTGTTGAAGAAGAAGATCTTGATCGACTCGACCGTCGGCGTCGGGGTCGGGCTCGGGGTCGGCGCGGCCTCGATGATCAGCTTGGTCGGATCGTCCGTCACCGCGGCGGGCGTCGGGGTGGACTGCTGCCGGCGGCCGGTCGCCGTCTGGGTATCCAGCCCGGTCAGCGTGGTGGACACCATCACGATCACCGCGAGGATCACCGCCACCACCAGGATAAGGCCGAAAATCAACTGCCAGCGGGTATTAGACTCCGCCCGGTCATAGGCCGGGGTGCCCTTCACGGTCGAGGGAGTCGGCGCGGGCGTGCGGCCGCTCTGCATGACGCGGCGCGCCCCGCAGCTCGGGCACTCCATGCGCAGCGGCGAGAAGGTCGCCCCGCAGTGCCGACAGGTCACTTCAAACAATTTGCTCATGCTTCTGCCTCCAATCTATCTGCATGTACGATTTGAAATCCTGCTTTCATAATACAACCGCCGCCCGCTTTCGTCAAGGGTCGGGCGCTTTCGCGCTGGGGAATTTAGGAAAGCTTAAGATTCTTCCCAGGTGCGCTCGCTGATGATATAGCGCGGGCGGTGCTTGGTCTCCATATAGATCTTGCCGATATACTCGCCGATGATGCCGAGGCAGATGAGCTGCACGCCGCTGACAAAGCAGACGATGCACGTCATGCTCGCCCAGCCGGGCACCGTCTGCCCCGAGAGCGCGGAGATCAGCGCCCAGAGGCAGCCGATGAAGCTCGCGAGCGCCACGACGAAGCCGAAGCCCGTGATGAGGCGCAGGGGCTTGACCGAGAGGCTCGTGATCCCGTCGACGGCGAGGGCGAGCATCTTTTTGAGCGGATAGTGGCTCTCCCCGGCAAGGCGCTCGCCGCGGGAATAGCTCACGCAGCAGCTCTTGAAGCCCACGAGCGGCACAAGGCCGCGCAGAAAGAGGTTGACCTCCTTGAACTTGGCGAACTCCTTCAGCACGCGCGCGCTGATGAGGCGGTAGTCGGCGTGGTTGTAGACCACCTCCGCCCCCATGGCGGCGAGGAACTTATAGAAGCTCTGGGCCGTGAAGCGCTTGAAGAAGGTGTCCGTCTCGCGGCTGGAGCGCACGCCGTAGACGACCTCGCAGCCGTCGAGATACGCGTCGACCATCTCGTCCATGGCGTTGATGTCGTCCTGCCCGTCGCAGTCGATGGAGATCGTGATATCGCAGCGCCCCATGGCCTCCATCAGCCCGGCGAGCACGGCGTTCTGATGGCCGCGGTTGCGGCTCTGGCTGATGCCGAGGAAGCGTTCGTCCCCGGCCGCGAGCTCGCGGATGAGCTCCCAGCTGCGATCCCGGCTGCCGTCGTTGACAAAGAGCACGCGGCTGCCCGGCGCGACGAGCCCCGCCGCCTCGAGCTGCACGAGCTTGTCGCGAAAGAGCGGCGCGGTGATGGGAAGCACCTCCTGCTCGTTATAGCAGGGGATGACGATATA
>LXOW01191319.1_pt1 | contig 15234 bp, 10 predicted proteins | sample 1368591 | NCBI WGS metagenome assembly LXOW01 (sample SAMN04884650, study PRJNA319009) | bovine gut metagenome | isolation source: Cow rumen | host: Bos taurus | place: Italy: Legnaro (PD) | collected 2014-07-09 | reverse complement strand
ACACCCAAACCTAAAAGATAAGAACTGACACAGATTCTTTGCTTTCCCTATGGATTAAATTGACACAAAACATCCCTGTCACACTTTCGCGGATCATGTCGCATCCAGCTCCGCAACGACGTCTCATTCCCTTCACCTCCTAATAATTGCCAAGCGATTATTTCCTGTCCCATCAGGATGTTTCCAGGAGATTTCGATGAGATAGACAGTCTGGTGAGAGGTTTGGTTTCGTATTCTTCTCCTATTACTTATCCGTTCTTTTCCCGACTTTCCTCTTACCCATATATAGCCGTACCGATTCGTATTCTGACGCGCTTCCAGAGGGGGTCCCAGAAGTTCGGATCACCTCCTATTAAATAATTGCCAAGCGATTATTTAACTGTCAGAACCGGCATGCATGAAGTCCAGAACCGTCCGTCGTCGACTCGGGAACAAAAATAATTGCCAAGCGATTATTCAAAGTTCCCACTGTTCCATTAACAGAAATGATTTCCGTAATTGAATCATTCGTGTCCACTAAAAGATTTTGAAATGTGTCTCAGAGGATAAAACCCTCATTTTATGCGTCTGAAATTATAGATAACACTGATAATCAACAAATTTTATGTTTCAAATCAGTTGAATACATATTTCCACACAAATGCCTGACATTCAATGCAATATCCCATATCTAAATCAATTTTTAGTGGACACTAATGTAATTGAATATGAAATCTCGTTGGGAATATGGATACCTTGCAAGAGAGATTTCATTTCAGAAGGAAGTTTCTGTAGATGGCGTTTAGGGCAGCTTTGGGAGCATTTGAGGATATTTCATTTGGGGATATAGGTTAGGAGCAAATAGATAGGAGAGAAAAGCGGGATTTAATTCCTTTGTTATAGAATGCGCAAAATAGCTCTATCTGCATAACTCCATATCGGCAAGTTCAATGAGCTTCAGCAAACCTTCGATAAGGTTAGAGATATCGTACTGTAGTCTACGAAACTGAAAGCCAGTCGATTAACGACTGGCTTTCTTGCTTCTCCGCCTTGAGGGGGCGCAGCCCCCTTACCCGCTCACTCCGACAGTTCCGTTCCGGTATCAAGCGAGCGGAGGGAGGGCGTTTTTGTCCGAGGGAGGGGCGACGCCGTGTTCGATGGCCTTGCGGGCGGATTTCACGATACTCTGCCGTCCGTCCACCAGGCGTTTGGTATTGGTCTTGAAGCCTTCCAGCACACCTTCCAGATCCTTTTCCAGTTCCGCATTATAACGGCAGAAGATACCGACGCGCTCCACCATTTCCTGCGCGGCGTTCACGATTTCGGTAAGATTCTGCATCTGCTCCCGCTGCACCCAGGCGCTGCGGATCAGCCGGAGAAAAGGAATCAGCGTTTCTTCCGTCGTAATCAGCACGTCCTGGCGGAAGGCCTTGGCGAAAATGTCCTTGTCCTCCTGCCGGGCCAGTTGGTAGGCGGCATAGTTCGGGATGAACATAATGACATAATCCAGCGTCTTGCGGCCGGCGACGTATTTCTGGTACTCCTTGCCCGTCAGTTCCTTGATGTGGTTGCGGACGGATTCGAGGTTGCGGGCGGCCGCATCGGCGCGCTGTTCGTCGGTCTCGGCGGCAAAATAGTCCGCGAGGGCGGTCAGGGACACTTTCGAGTCGATTAGCACGTCGGTGCCGTCCGGGAAGTGCAGCGCAAAGTCCGGACGCATCTTCCTGCCGGTTTCCTCGTTCACGACGATATTGCCCGCAGCGTCGCGGATCCAGTATTCCGCATCGAAATCGTGCCCTTCCCGCAATCCCTCCTCCCGGAGGATATTGGCCAGGATCGTCTCGCCGAAGATTCCCTGCATCTTGTTCTGCCCCTTCAGCGCCTTGGCCAGGTCCCCCGCCGCCGTGCCGATGGAGTCGGTCTGTTCGCGCAGGTTCTTCACGGTCTCCTCGAACTTGGTCTTGATGGAAGAAGACTCCGCCGTATGCGCCTTTTTCTGCGCCTCGAAGGCTTCTTTCATATCCTTGATGTCCTTGTCGAGCCCGCCCGTGATGTTCTTCATCGTCTCCGCGGCGGCCGCCTTCAGCCTTTCTTCGCGCGCCTTCATCATTTTCTCGTTCTCCAGCGCCAGCGCGGTCTTCGCCGCTTCGATGGCTTTCTCCTGCCCTTCCTTCAGGGTGGCCAGCGCCTCCGCGTGCTGCTCCTTTTCGTTGGTACGCAGTTGCTCCAGCGCACGGATTTCAGCCTCCTTGCGGACAATTTCGGTTTTGTACCTGCCGGCGGAAAGCGCCCAGCAGAGAATGACGGCGACAAGGCCGGCCAGCGCAAGCGCCGCGATGATCCATCCTATATTCATATGGCCAAAAATACGATATTTTTTCCTATTTTTGTACAAAACATTTTTTTTAACACTATGAAATCCATCCGAGCATTCTTTTTCCTCGGCACCTTCCTGTTGAGTCTGAGCGCCGCCGCCGAGGTAAAGTTTTCCTCTTCCACACAGCCTTCCATCGGCGGATTGACCACAACCCTTGACATTACCAAGGGAAGGGAGGGCAAGACAGACGTCTGGCAGATCGACCTTACGGCCATCAACAAGACATCGTCTCCCCAGACCTTCAAACTTGTCCTGGCCGCCGAACCCGGCATCAAGGCCACCCGCTACCTGATTCCCGGGGTCCTGTACAACGGCAACGAATTTGTGGGGGATTTCATCCTCAGCGACGGACGGGCTTTTTCCAATGCCATGCCCAACGGCTGGGAGAAGGACGGGCAGCCCTGGATTTTCGCCGGCGACCGCAGCAGCATTCCCGGCTGCACCATCAGTGAAAACGGGAACAGCGCCTTCGGACTCTTCGCTTCCGACGCCGACCTGAACTCGATCACCGGCTCCAGTTCCCTGGAGAAACTGGCGGACGGTTCCTTCCGGCACCTGATTTACTGGCCGATGACCGAGGCTCCCCTCTCCTATACCGACAAGCGGACCTTCACCGACCGCTACGACAAATACATCACGCTTGCGCCCGGCGAGTCCTACAGCGTTACCGCCTATGCGTGCCAGGGTCGCCCGAAATGGAAGAATTACGGCTATACCGTCGTCTTCCCCGTGGCCTGGCGGCACCTGGTCCACGAGACCAAGGCGCAGCACACGGTGGACGAGACCGTGCGCCTGGACCGGACATTCCTGCAGTGGAACCGCCGGCGCAACAAAGACGGCTCCTGGTTTGCAGGCGGCCACGACGACAAGATGTTCATTATGGGTTATATGAACATCCCCCGTTCCAAGGAAGGGTATACACTTGAAGACTATGAGAAGGACCTTACGCTGAACTGCTGGAAAAACGACGACATCGAGAAATCCAAACGCCTTGCCCCCGGAGAATACATCAATAGCAAGGGGACAATGAATATCGGTTTCGCTTCCCAGAGTTTCCAGAAGGCGCGCGTCACGCTGGAATATGCCCTGAAAGACGGCGATGCCGAGGGTGTCCGTTTCGGCTGTGAGGTATTCCGCAGTTGGATCGGGATAAGGCAGCAGAAGAGCGGTTTCTTCCGCCGTTCCGCCCTCCCTGCCCCCGGTAAGACCTTTACCGATGCTTCGGAAGTCGGCTGGTCCATCGGCGAACTTTCCCGCACGGTACAGTTCCTCAGGGCCCACAGCGCAGAAATCAAGGCCTTGGGCATCGAAGCGGACGACTATGCTGCCGAATTCGAGCAATCTGCCGCCCGGGTGGTGAAAGCCCTGCTGGCCGCGCTGCCGGGAGACGGCGGCCTGGGCTCGCAGTGGGATTTCGTCTCGGGCAAACTGACCAATTCCGCCGGAGACTGCGGAGGCTACGTACTGATGGGACTGGTGCGTTACTGGAACCTTACCCGCGATGCCGAGGTAAAGAAAGCCATCGACAGCGCATTCAAATACTATTATGGCAGGGACATCGACCGCTACGAATGCAACGGCGGGGCGATGGACTGCTCCAGCGTGGACCGGGAAGGCATTCAGCCTTTCTTCTCCGCCGCCATTGAAATGTGGAAGGCGACGAAGGGCAAAAATTATCTCGAATACGCCCGCAAGGCAGGGTGGTATTTCCTGTCCTGGGTGTATCTGCAGAATCCCACCTACGGCCCGGACCTCGACCTCTCCATTTACAACTGGCGTCCGGCCGGGGCCACGATCGTCGGAACGGAGCACTCCGCGCTAGACGACTACGGCAACCTGTTGATTTCCGAACTCTTCACCCTGGCCAAGGTGGACGGCGACGAGATGTGGAAGGAAGTGGCCGCGCTGATGTGGCGCAACGGCACCCAGGGATTCGCGGATGAGACCCGCGACCTCTGGCACGCGCTGGAACGCCCCGTGGGCTCCAAGAACGAGGCCTGGTTCCAGACGCGCTGGAGCAAGTACCGTACCGGCGAGAACAAGAGAGGCAGCCTCAACGACCACCTGATGGCCTGGGGCGGGACCTATCGCCTGGCCTCCCTGCTTGAATTGTCTGCGGACGACCTTTCCTGGCTGGAGAGCGTTTCGCAACCTACGACGCAGGTTGTCCTGTCCAATGCTTTCGGAACGGCTCGCGTGGACCTTCGCGGCGCCAACATGCGCAGTTGGAGGCCTGCCGGAGAAACGGAAGTGCTGGGGAACCTGGGCATCCCCGTTTACTGGCCCTGGGCCATTTACGAAGGGCGCCCCGGCTGCGAGATCCACGGCCTGACCCCGTACTTTGACTGGGAAGTGGTTTCCCGGTCCGAAGACCGTGTGGTGCTGGCCCTCGACGACAACGCATCCATCCGCAGGGTATGGCCGTACAAGTTCCACGCAGAGATGGAATATCGCCTCGGGAAGAACCTCTACGCCGAATTCAGGGTCACCAACACGGATACGCAGGCGTATTCCTGCACGGAACTGCTGCACCCCTTCTTCCGCGTTTCACATCCCAAGAACTGCACGATCGAAGGCCTGTCCGGCAGCAAATACTTCTGGAAGTATGAGGCCGAACAGGGCAAAGACCGCATCTGGAGCGGGGACTTCCCCGTCAAGATGATTTCCGGAGGAAAACCGGGAATCGTGTTTGAAAGCGGCGAAGGCGCCTACACCCTCGTAGACGGCAAACGCCGGGTGACCGCAGACTTCAAGGGAGGCATCAAGTTCATCGGCTATGTCGCGCCGGAAGGCTCCGTTTCCATGGAGACCGGCACCATTTACCGCGACCGCGCCTACCTCCTCAAGCCCGGCGAGACCCACCGCGTTTCCGTGACGCTCAGCGTCGAGTAGTTATTTCGTCAGGATCCTGTCGACCATCCCATAGTCCAGTGCCTGGGGGGCGGTCATCCAGAAGTTGCGGTCGCCGTCGGCCGCAACTTTTTCATAGGGCTGGCCGGAGTGTCCGGCGATGATTCCGAACAGTTCGCTGCGGAGGGTTTCGATTTCCTTCGCTTCGATCAGGATATCCGAAGCCTGGCCCCTGGCCCCGCCCAACGGCTGATGGATCATTACGCGGGAGTGCGGGAGGGCGGAGCGTTTCCCCTTCTGGCCTGCGCAAAGCAGGACAGAGCCCATCGACGCGGCCATTCCCGTGCAGATGGTCGCCACTTCCGGCTGAATCAGCTGCATCGTATCATAGATGCCCAAGCCGCTGTAAACTTCGCCGCCGGGGGTGTTGATATACAATGAAATATCCGCCTTGGGGTCCACCGAAGCGAGGAAAAGCAACTGGGCGTTGATGATGTTGGCGACATCGGCGTCTATCTCCACGCCCAGGAAAATGATGCGGTCCATCATCAGACGGCTGAACACGTCCATCTGGGCGACGTTCAGTTTCCGCTCTTCGATGATCGTGGGGTTGATATAGGCATCCAGAACCGAGCGATAGCGGGACAAAGTGGTCGAGTTGACGCCCTGCTGCTTGACGGCAAAGGCCTTAAATTCTTTTTGGGTATCCATAATCCGTTTTTCTATGCGAGCAAATGTAGTAAATAATTACTAAATTTGCATTAATTGCCGGATTCGGGCGAAATGAGAAATAGAAAGGGGCTAATCTGGAAAATACCTTGCAGCATCGTCGGTGTCCTCCTGGGGATCGTGCTGTTGCTGCTGACTGCGGTAACGGTCGTTTTGGTGACACCCGGAGCCCGTACGGCCGTCCTGAAACGAGGCATAGCCGAATTCAGCGGACGCTCCGGCCTGGATGTGGACCTGGAAAGGCTATACCTGTCCCCTTTCCATCAGTCCCCGAGGCTGCTTTATCGCGCCGTCAAAGGCAGGGAGGACCTGCCCGTGCATATTGAAATCGACAGTCTTTACATAGGCCACCGCGGGCTGGATACTTTGCTTTACGTGCATCGCCTCCGCGCGACGGGCAACTTGCAGACCGACCGCACGATTACGGTGGACCGGCTGCTCCTGGAAGAGACGACGGTTCATTCCGACACGCTGATCGGCGCGGTCGGGCTCAATATCATCGTGGGCGAACTGCAGGCAAAGAGTCCGGGAATCAATCTCGAGAAGGGGGCGTATCCGCTGCAAGGGCTGAGGCTGTCGGATGCGTATGTGGGAATTGACCTGCGCGATACGCCGGCCGACACGACGGCTTCCACCGACGCCGCCCCGATGGCTTTTGATGCGCCGGACGCCCTGCTGAGCAACGTGCGCTTCGTGCTCAATCCGACCGGGCTGGACATCCGTGCCGGCTCCCTCGAGACGAACGTGCTGGCCGACGTAGGAGGCAACTGCTACGATGCGCGTTCCCTCCGCATCGGGGACGCTTCGCTCACGCTCTCTTCGCTGTACCTGCCTTTCGATGCGGTCCAAGGAGATGCGCGGGTGGACCTGAACAGCCAGTTGATCGAATCGAAGCACTTATATGCCCGTTCCGAGGCCTTCGGCGCGGAAGCGGACCTGGAAAACACGATACTGAACCTGGAGACGATGCGCGTGGACGTGTCCGGCAAGGCGGATTTTCACGGCAACAAGGCAAAACTGAACGGATATTATGATATCGACGATGAGGGCTACGACCTGCAGATGGATATCGAGCAAGTGGACCTCAGCGCTTTCCTCGAAAGCAGTCTCCCCGCAAATCTGGCAGGCCGGATCCGTGCGCAGGGATCGGGGATAGACCCCCGCTCCCCCGCGATGAAAGCCAGGCTGGCGATGCAGCTCGACGACTGTGTCTATGGGCCCGTGAACGGCTCCGGCCTTACGCTCGACGCTTCCCTGGCGCACAAAACCGTGACCGGAGAAATGTACCTCCCCGTTGCACTGCGGGACACGTCGATGCAAATCAAGGCGAAAACACGTCACCAGTTCCGGGTGTCGGACTTCTTGACGCCGGAGCGGATGGCCGTGGACTATCATACCCAGATGAAGGACGTGTCCGCGCACGTGGCGGGCAGGGATTTCAACTTCGAGCATCTCCATCTGGATTTTGCCACGGATGAAGCCACCTCGCTGAAACTGACGACGCCGGAAATCGCCGTCAACGCGCAAAGCCCGATGCACGCGCTCCGGCTTGTGGACGAGGTGCAGCCGCTGCTGGACTTCGTTGCAGATTCGACGGCCGTGCAGGCCATCACCTCGCTGGAGGATTTGACCCTGCTGGATACGCTCCGACGGCTTATCCCGGAACTGGCGGCGGACATCCACCTGAAGAAAGACAGTTCCTGCGTAGCGCTGTCCCTGAAATCCGACGCCAGCCAGTCCGACCTGAGCGTCGATGCTTCCATCCCGGACATCGAATCTCCGGACGACAGCACGGCCCTGCGCTTACCGGCAGCGACGGCGGCTCTCCGGCTCAGGATGACGGAAGGAAAGACCACCGCCTCGCTCAGAGCCGATACCGACATTGCCGACGGCGCGATGAACCTCCACAACCTCAGCACCCAGGCCGCGCTGCGGTTCGATCTGGAAAGGGACGGACGGGAACTGAACGGGAAAGGACATCTTGCCCTGGACAGCCTCGTCTACAATGGCATGGTCCTCGGAAACCGCACGGCGGACATCCTGCTCTCGCCGTCAGAACTGCATAAGAATGCCGTCCGGGCCGACGTGCTGATGAACGACATCCCGATGGAACTGGTCAGCAGCATCGTTTCGATGGAAGACATCGACCTGAACGGATTGGTCCGGGCGAAGGGCCGTATCGACGGTCTGCCCGGCAAAATGGATATTTCCGCCGAGGTGCTGCCCGTGGAGGTCAGCGCCACCTACAAGCCCTACGACGTGAAACTTTCCCTGGGGGAAACGCCGATTACGATGAGCCATAATGACGTGAAACTCGACGACGTCCGCATCTATAGCGCCGACAGTTCCTATCTGGCCCTCAACGGAGGTCTGGACATCGAGACGATGCAGTTGGATGTCGATCTGGCCGCCGACCGCTTCTCCCCCGCGAAACTGGAACAGGGCGGCCCGATTCCCGTCTATGGCAAACTGGAAACCGATATCCGCGGACGGGTGAGCGGGCCGCTGGACAACATCCTGGCAGATGTGGACGTCACGGTGCTGCCCACCACGGACATCAGTTATCCGATTGACAAAAAGAATATGGCGCAGGTCAAACCGCACGGCACGGTCAATGTCAAGTACGGCTCTGCGGACGGGGCGCTGCTGCTGGACGGACTCATCCGGGTGGACGACGGGTTGGTCCGCTATTCTCCCAAGATGTATCCGATGATGCCTTTCCAGGTGGATTCGGCCAGCAACATCAGCTTCCAGGGCCCCCTGGGACAGACGATGCTGAACGTTTCCGCCTCGCAACAGGTGAAGGCGGACGTGCAGTCGGAAGGCGAAGAGAGCCGCCGCGTGCTCTTCAACACGGGTGTCCGCGTCAACGGGATGCTGGATTCGCTGGGGCTGAATGCCATCGGGTTCTTCCTTGAAGCACCGCAGGACGAGACCATCACGCGCGAACTCGCCGCGATGGACGAGGAAACGCGCGAGGGCATCGCGGCGACCTTGCTGGCCACCGGAATGTATATGGGTGAAAGCAACGTGGCCGCGCAAAGGGATGGATACGCCCTGTCCAGCATCATCAACAGCCGCGTCAATGCCGCCATGGCCAATTCCAAGATGGGCAAGATCGTCGACATCGACATCAGCAGCGGGCAGAAAGTACACGCGGGCGGCAAGACCAACGATATGAATATCGCCATCAGCAAATCGCTGTTCCACGATAAACTGCGCATCACGGCCGGCTCCACCATTTCCGACAACCCGGAGGTCAACAAAACCAACGGCCTGTTCAGCCACCTGTCCGCAGATTATAAACTGACAAAATCCGGCAATACCTACCTGCGTCTGTTCTCGCAACGGGATTATGACAATATCTTCGAGGGGGAACTCTACAAGTCGGGGCTCGGCGTAGGAACCGCCAAACAGTGGCATACTCCCCAGCGCACCTATAATTTTACGGCGGATGCGAACATCGCCTACCGGTCCAACAACAGTATCGGCCCCAACCTCACCCTCGCCCAGACGATACGGAATCTCCTGGGGCACGAAGAGACCCTTGCCGTCAAGGGGCACGGCGCATACTACTGGGCGCTGCGCAACCGCTACCCGGGGGACCCGAAAAAAACCGACACCTACAAGTTCGGCATCGACGCCTGCCTCATCTTCCCCTATCTGCACTGGGCGGGAGACAACAACCCCGACGGCGACACCCGTTACCGGATCGGCTACAAATACGAGAACATCGCCGGCGGCTCCAGCGTTCACAAGTTCTCCGGCGGATTCTCCTACTTCATCCGCTCTTCCCGCTTCGTCACCCACGTTCTCACGCCCTTCTCGCTTTCCATCGTCAGGACCAAGGTCGAATCAGCGGACGCGGGCAAAACGACGGACTTTGCGGAACTGGTCAGGCTGCTTGCCGGCAACGAATTCGTACCCTCGATCGGCTACGGCATCACCTACAATGATTACCGCGCCAAGCGGGTGGTCAACACGATGCTGGACCTTGACTTCAAGGAATCGGGCAACCTCCTCAACGCCGTCTATTGCGCCTTCGGCCGCAAATGGGAGGAACGGGACAAAGCCCTTTTCAAACTCCCCTTCAACCAGTACGTCAAGTTGACCGCCGAACTCTGCAACAAATTCAACCTGACGGAAAAGGTATGCATCGCAACCCGTCTTTTTGCCGGCGCCAACGTACCTCTGGGGAACTCCGAAAACACGCCGCTTTCCGAAGCCTTCTATGCCGGAGGTCCCAACAGCCTGCGGGCGGCCGAGCCCTACGCCTACGGTCCCGGCAATTTCCACAGTTTCAACTATAACCAGAGCATCTTCCATGCCGGGGACCTCAAACTCGAAGCCAACATCGAACTGCGCTTCCCCATCGTATGGAAAATCTTCGGCGCCGCTTTCGTCGATGCCGGGAACGTTTGGGGATGGCGTAATCTTTCCGAGATTTTGAGCCCGGAGGATTATGCGTTCTTTATAGAAAAAATGGGAATTACGGGGGAACTGAGGGACGGATTTCTCAACAATCCGGACATCGCCAGGCAAATTGCCCTGGGCACCGGCGCCGGTCTTCGCCTCGACCTCGACGGCCTGGTCATCCGCCTGGACTTGGGCGTAGGAATCCACTCCCCTTACCAGACTTACAAATATACCAAAGAGGGTACGGCAGACCTCACGCAGCCGATTACCACTTATTATAACATTCCCTCTGTCTTCGACGGCCTGCGCCTCAACTTCGGCATAGGTTATCCCTTCTGATGACACGAAAAGATGAAAACCCTTGTATTTATATGACCGCTATTTTGGCAGCAGAGAAAGCCACGTGGTTCCTGAAGCATATCTGCACCTCCGAGTGGAACGTGCAGATGGATGCCGGAAAGCCTTTCCGGGAAGGGGTGGCCGCTCTACGGGCTCACCAACTGGTCCGCGGAGACTTTTTGCCAGGTCAGGGACGAATCCTTTTTACAGACGCACAATCTTTACGGAGGACTTTACTATGAATTTCATCGGCAACCTTCTCTGGCTCATCTTAGGCGGTCTTCTCGTCGCCATTTTGTATTACCTTGCCGGCCTGCTGATGTGCCTTACGATCATCGGGATTCCCTTCGGCGTACAGTTGTTCAAACTGGGTACCTATGCCTTGAGTCCTTTCGGGCGCGAACTGGTCAGCGGCCCCAATGAGCCGGACTTCCTGTCCACGGTGATGAACCTTCTCTGGATCCTGCTCGGCTGGTGGGAAATCGCCCTTCTTCACCTGGGCTTCGGTTTCCTTTTCTGCGTTACCCTCGTCGGTATCCCGTGGGGGTTGCAGCACTTCAAAATCGCGATATCCTCCCTCTTCCCGTTCGGCAAGATCATAAGGGAAAAGACAGCGTAATCGTGCCTACCCCTTATAGATGGCCCGCAAGTCTTCAAGGGAAAGGCTTGAGACCAGCATATGCCGGCAGTCAAACTCGGACAATTTCTCCTTGGGGATTCGGTCAACAAAGGTCTGATAATCCATTTCACCGAGCTTGACGTCAGGAAACACATAGGGGATGGCCACTACGGCCCTGTCACACTGCACTTCCTCTCCGTCTTTCCGGAAAGACATCTGGGGCTTGTAGGGAAGGATAAACGCATGGTTCCGAATCCCCACGTAAAAAGAAACGGGCGCTCCGTCAGTAGAAAAAAGGCTGGGACAAGAGTAATATGCACCTATCTTCTGCTTCTCGTGCAGATATCGGCTGAACGCCTGATCATCTTCAGCATAGGATTGTAACTGTTTTACCGGGATACAGATGGGGAGCTTGGCACAATAGAGGGTGACATCATCTTCGCCGGAATTGAGCGCTTCACCCAGCAGACGCTTGTTCATCGCAATATCCTGCTCCACCCACCTGTCTGTTTCAGATACGGGGACCTCGGCATCATCAACAAATATGCTGGCAGCATTCCATAAAGAAGCAATCCGGGCAGACAGCGCGTAAAGCATCCGGATATCTTCCTGCGTACAGGGAAATTGGACGGCCAGATGAATCGTTTTCCGATTTTCCTCGACAAGTTGAACGCCCCTTCCTATACAGTCTTTATCGAACAACTTCGTAGAGCGAGAATCACTTTTCAGTACCGTCCGCCTCATATGCTCATCCAGGTAAGCGACCTCATAATTGCTTTCACCGATCATATCGGCAGTGCTCAGGCTCGTCTTGAACCACTTCGCGTTGTGAATGAATACTTCTCTGGTCATGTTGCGAATATTTACAAAGATAACAATTGTGGTTTATTAAGCACAAAAAAGCCTGGGGGTTGTACGGCATGGACCGCACCATGGTGCCCAGAAATCTATAATGACGGGGTTAGGGCTTTTAAGAAGTTCATTTAAGTTTGAACTTGTTACTATTGTTGCCATAATTTATTCTTGTTTTGATTGTTTTCTTTGAGGAGGCCGCGTCATCCAACTTGATGGCTGGTCTGATTACTTAGACACAGAGATTATTCATACGCTTGCTCTCCAAAATAGCGTTCCCGAATAGCACCAGAGGACAGACCTACAACCAATGATATGGTTAAGTTTTGCTTGTAATGTAGAACTTGGCAGTGGGATTCTCTGCTATCCGCTCAGCGGCTTTGCCATCAAAAAGCAGGTCGGGATGGTATGCTCCTGCTTTAGCGTCTTCGAGGTATTGAGCCTCGTTCTGCGTGAAGTCCAAAAATCTGGAAACACATTTGACTGCCTCAGAAGTCATCAGGTCACGGTCGACGAATCCATATCCTGTCTTAAGCATGGGGAACAATTGCTTCTTGAAGTCCTGAATTGGCCGGTTGCGGATGGCCTTGAGTGCCTGTTCAAGGTCAACACCACGTGAAAGTGAAAGGTAATAGGCAATACATTTGCGGACGAGTGTAATAGACTCTTCATCACGGTACAATCCTTTCTGCTCAAGCGTATAAGCATCGAAAATATCCCTGGGGGTATTCCGTTCAAGAAGGGCTTTCAATTTCGCTCCAAACAATTCATATTCAGTGAGCATCCGCACCTGAAAGACATCTCCCGGAAGAAACGGATTCCGGGCTTCTCTGACCACAGGCTCATACACATGACAGCGGGAAAGGCAGTTAATGTCCAACTTTATTTTATCACGGTTTCCGGTTGCACTCCTATAGTACAGTTCCGTCTGATGAATCGCATAGTTGGGACGAGGATCGCTCAGGAAATAGCCCATCGATGCCGCCAGATTTCGGATACGCGAAGACACTTCATCCTTCACCTGCAACATCTCTTCCTTAGGGGTGTTGCGAGCCAAATCAAAATCCAGATCCACACTCAACCTGGGGATTTCGCTATAGTGGATGATATTGATGGCGGTGCCGCCCTTCAGCGTCAAGTTCTCTCCAAGAAAGGTATCTGCGTTAATCGCCTTGAGCAGTTCCAAAAGGCGCATGGTCTTCTCTATGGATGCCATAGGATACCCGGTGGCTTCCATCAATGCGCGGAGTTCCTTCTTAGTATATGACTTCTGTTCCATATTCCGTTCCTTCCGTGATCATATTGCACATATCCTTGGGCACGAACAAATTCCACTTGGGGACAAACTCCAGGGCTTTGTCTCCATCTGTTATCTTATTCTTTACTCCGTTGCCCTTCATCCGGCAGGTATCGATAAAACGCTGGCCGATACCGTTGGTGCTCTGGAAGAGAGAGAGTAGATACCCTGTCCGGCTCCAAAGAGAGGCGTTGTCATAGGCCTCCAGACAAACCATTAGGTCCTTTTCCTTCAACTGCCCGTAAGGGATGGACGAAAGCGCGTAGAGTAGTTCTTCCAGCCCTCCTGCCAAGTCAATATGACGGATGCAGTCCACAACCGTCTGGGAAAGAGAGGTTACGGCAATGGGGTTTCCATCCGGGTCCTTGCTGATGACTACATTGTAGGTGAATTTGAGAGGATGGTATTCATAGGAAACACCGTCAATAACAAACGGGCGGAACCGTTTGTCTGAATGCAGATATATGGTGTTGAACTGCTGTGTCTGCAAGGCGTAGTATTGCAGCGCGCCATGGTAGGCGACGCAACCGCCGCTTACCCTGGCACACCCTGCGGCGTACTCGTTCTCGATATGATTCTTCACCTTCACGACGCAAAGGTACAAAGAATGAATCAATAAAGCAAATTAACCTATTAACACATTATAAATAAGTAAATAAAAAGGTTAAAAATATGAACAATTCGCATCGTCTGCTTTTTATAGTCTATTATTTCGAATACCCGCATTCCTTCGTGGACAAACTCTCCAGCGTCACGTTTTTTCTTCTCATCTCCTCGCGCGCGTTTTTTATTAATATTGATTCAATTTGTACGGCTGAATTGCGCCCTTGCGAGTGCCTGATTATTAGGCAATTGCAGCGGCTTGTTCGGTATTATCTCCTAAGAAATGAGTAACTTCTTCCTAAGTTTTGAGTAACTTTCTGCCCGGAGACAAGAAAGTCGTAGGAGGCCGGTGGTAAAAAAGCCGAAAGCGGCACTAATAAGCGAAAAAAAGCGCCCCAAAACAGGGCGCTCGATACATTAAATCGCTTATTTTCAATTACTTTGCTAATTTTGCAAAGTCTGACAAAATAGCGGGAAACGTCTCAATACTCCTCCTCGTTAAAGAAGAAATCATCTTTGGTCGGATAATCGGGCCAGATGTCTTCGATAGTTTCATAAATCTCGCCTTCCTCATCGAGTTCCTGAAGGTTCTCGACGACTTCCTCCGGAGCACCGGAGCGGATGGCATAATCTATGAGTTCTTCTTTGGAGGCAGGCCACGGAGCATCGTCCAGGCTGCTGGCAAGTTCTAGTGTCCAATACATACTAAATCGATTTTAGGGCGCAAAGATAGTAAAAAAACTATATCAGTCAACGGGTTAAACGACAAAGTTGCCAGTCCGCCCGGATTTTGTCGATAATGGCGCAACTGACCTTGAACAGTGCGGAGCCCTCGGAATACACCGCGGGGGCGGCAAACGCCACTCTCCCCTGCCGTTTCAGTTTGCGGGCAGCCGCTTTCTTGCTCTCGGAAGCCGGGTCATACACCGCAATCGAATGGCCGCCGAACATCCCGACGAGTTTCATACAGGGCACATCCGTCTCGCCGTCGCCGAAATAAATCATGTTCGGGAAAGGGATGCGCTTGTCCACATCGGCGATGGATTCGTTCACCAGTTTGCTGTCGCGCATCGAGAAAATTCCCTTCGATATTTTGAAAAGGAACTGCGTCTTTGCGGTATAATCCACGGCGATGCCGGGCCACTGCGCTTCTCCGTTCCCGTCATAGAGGAA
>LXOW01392011.1_pt1 | contig 15237 bp, 12 predicted proteins | sample 1368591 | NCBI WGS metagenome assembly LXOW01 (sample SAMN04884650, study PRJNA319009) | bovine gut metagenome | isolation source: Cow rumen | host: Bos taurus | place: Italy: Legnaro (PD) | collected 2014-07-09 | reverse complement strand
CACTTTGGCCACTCTTTGCGACAATTAATAACAAACTTACTTATTTTTATTATTATGAAAAAGCTTTTTATTACTGATGAGGCTCTTAATGCCTCGTTGAATGGAATGCTCGCATCAGAGCAGTTCCTTCAGAACCATTATCTCTTCCGCCGCAACGTGCTGAGCGGAAAGATGGAATTTGCAACGCTGCCCGCAGAGGATGAGCCAGAGTATCGTGAGCTGACGCCAGAGGCCGAGATGAGCATCATCATCCGAGCCCGTAGGGAGTTGGCTGACGAGAAGTGCAATCCTAAGGCGGACATCCAAGACCTGCTACGTTCAGAAGAGGTTCGCGCGTATGACCCTATCCGCGAGTTCCTCGACAGTCTGCCCCAGTGGGACGGACAGAACCACGTGGCTCGTCTATTCTCTCGCTTGCCCGGCCTCTCAACGGAACAACATCACTTCTTGGCTGTCTGGCTACGTTCTGCTGTGGCTCACTGGCTGCAGATGGACATGCTTCACGGAAACGAGTGTGTTCCGACGCTCATTGGATCTCAAGGTTGTGGCAAGACTACTTTTGTGCGTCGTCTGTTGCCTCTGCAGCTGCGCCAGTACTATCTGGATCATCTGAACCTCTCGAACAAGTTTGACAAGGATATGGCGCTGACGAACAATCTTATCGTCAACCTTGATGAACTCGATGCCATCCGTCCCTCTCAGCATCCTGCGCTGAAGCAGACACTTTCGAAGAGCAAGGTGAATGGACGTCCGATATTTGGACGAGCCCAGGCTGACCGTCCCCGCTATGCCTCGTTTGTTGCCACGACGAACAATCCCCATCCGCTGACGGATGTCACAGGAAGTCGTCGTTACATCTGCCTCACCATTCCTGACGGGCAGCTGATTGACAACACGGGCGATATTGACTATCAGCAGCTGTATGCCCAGGTGCTGTATGAGCTGCGTGAGTTGAAGGCCCCGTATTGGTTTAACAACGATGAGGTGAACCGTATTCAGGAGTTGAACCTCGACTACATGGCCAAGAAGGACATGATGGAGATGATTGAGGTCTGCTTCATGAAGCCTCAGGAGGGGGAGACGGGCAAGCTGATGAGCAATACGGAGGTTCTCGGCATTCTGACCAAGGCGTTTCCTTCGCTGAAGTCGATGGCAGGACTGAGCATCAAGCTGGGGTTGGCCATGAAGAAACTGGGATTCGAACAGAGTCATCCCCACAATGTGGCTCACTACAGGGTCATTCAGAAAGTCAAGGCATCGATGAACCGAGAGGCTGCTTGATAACAAGATGTGTTAGGAGTTGGTTAGGACAAGGTTAGGAGTCCGACCCAACTCCTAACCTTATAGAAAGCCTTTGCCTAAAGGTGATTCGGACAATCTGGTTAGGGGTACTTCTTTTCCAGCCACTCATGCCGAAGTTACTACGTCTCGGCAAAAAAAGAAACAAGTTTCTTTGTTTTGCGCTCAACTTTTCGTGAACATTGGCTTCGCCGAAGTTACTACGTCTCGGCAAAAAAAGAAACAAGTTTCTTTGTTTTGCGCTCAACTTTTCGTAACTTTGCAGCTATAAACCTAGGACATAAAAAACTTTGAACATGATATTGTTATGAGAAAGAGTATTTTATTCATCTCCGCCCTGCTGATGCTTTTGGCATGCGGAGGCAAGAAGACTCAGGCTGAGAATGCCAACGCTGTAGTTGCCGACTCTACGGATACGAAGGCCAAGGAGGAAATTGTCGGCATTATCAACAAACTGTATGCCGCAGCGGCAAAGAACGAGGCGGACATTGACGGGCGCTTTGCCTGTCATGCATGGCGCGACATGGTGGCTGCTGTTAACGAGAAGGATGCCCAAGTGGAGGAAATAGGATTTTTCAACGACGACTACTGGACGCAGATGCAGGACTCCAATCCTGATTATTTTGAGGTTCGCGACATCCAGTTCGAGCAGTTGGACGAAAAGAAGGGTATGGCAATGGTCAACTTCATCCTCTACAGCACCGTGCAGACCGTTCACCAGAAGTTCGCCTTCTGCCGTGAGGATGGTGACTGGCGCGTACACGACATCATCCGCTTCTACGATGATGCCGACGGCAAAGAGTCTTCCTTCAGCTTCATGGAGGCGATGCAGAACTATCTTGATGAGTAAGTGTAGGAACCGTCAGCACTGACTCCCAATATCATCAGCAATGAGCTGCTCGATGAGTGGACAATACCATGTCTTGAACTGCTCGGCCGTGGGTGTGTGACCGCCTGGGAAATGGAAGGAACGGGTATAGTGCTCCAGGAATAGCGGTTCGAAGTGCGCCAGCGTGTCCTGCTCGCCGAAGATGCCCCATACACGTTCCTTATTATATTTATCGGTGTCGTCGAACTGACGGGCCTCCATTTCCTCAAATTCCGCGATGAGCGGTTCGTCGATGGTGAAGTCCTGCTTGCCGTCGGCCCTCGCTGACTTATACTGGTGGTTGCCGATACGCTCACGGAGGAAGTCGGACATGCGGAAGTGCGGATTGCCGAGTAGGGCAGGGACACCGACGGTCGGCGCTATCATCTGTGCATAGAACGCCCCGCAGCTGTTGCCCACGAGGATGTCAGGCTTCTCGCTGTCGCAGATGGCGCGGATGAGCCTGACGGCGTCGGCAGGATGGAGCGGGAGGTCGGGAGTCAGCACGGTGGCCTTCCCGTCGAAGGCCTCCCGCAATGCCTGGGCCGGCACACAGCTGCCGCTGGCATAGAATCCGTGCAGGAACAATATCTTCTTCCTTTGGCTTTGCATGATGGTTGCGTGCAATGTCCCCCGCGCTATTTCTTCGGGATACGGTTGGCGAGGCCGATGGCACCGGTGGGACAGACAATGCGGCAGAGGTGACAGCCCACGCACTTCGTCCCCACGATGCGCGGCTGGCGCGTGGCGGTGTCGAAGACAATGGCCTGATGGCCGCCGTCGTTGCAGGACATCTCGCAACGTCCGCAGCCCACACACTTCTCGCGGTCAATCTTCGGATAGACGATGGTCTGACGGTCCAGGTCGGAGGGCTGCACGAACAACGGCACCGACTCGCCCACGAGGTCTGCCACGCGCGTCACTCCACGCTTGGCCATATAGCGCTGCAGACCCAGGATCAGGTCGTCGATGATGCGGTAGCCGTACTGCATCACGGCCGTACAAACCTGCACGTTGTTACAGCCCAGCTGGATGAACTCAAGGGCGTCGCGCCACGTCTCGATGCCACCGATGCCGCTGAGCTCGATGGGTCTGCCGTGACTACCGTGCATGATGGGGTTCTGGGCCATATCCAGGATGAAGCGCAGGGCGATGGGCTTGACGGCACGGCCGGATAAGCCCGACACCGCCTTACGTCCGGAAACGGCGGAACGCTCGTCCATGGTGACGCTCTTGATGGTGTTGATGGCCGAGATGGCATCGGCATCGGCAAAGTAGGCTGCCATGGCCGGATCGTTGATATGGGTGATGTTGGGCGTCATCTTCGGAATGACGGGAATGCTGACGTGGCGCTTCACGTAGGCAGTATAGAACAGCACCAGCTCCGAGTTCTGTCCCACATCGCTGCCCATGCCCGTCAGTCGCATCTGCGGACAGGAGAAGTTCAGCTCGACGGCATCGACGCCCGCATCCTCGGCCATCTTCGCCAGTTCTATCCANNCCGTGGACGCCATTGTTGTGGACGGCATCGAAGCGTGGCGACACTTCCTTGATTTCCTGAAGACAAATGGTCTTGTAATACACACCGGCCCATCCTGCCTCGAAGGCACGAGCCACCATCTCGTAGTTCGTGCAGACGGCCGAGGAGGCCAGGAAGAAAGGATTCTCGCAATGCAGGCCGCAGAAGTCCACCTCAAGGCTGGGGTATTCTCCCGTCACGTCGTCAGGACTGATGGAGCGTAGCATCTCCTTGATGCGGATGGGCCAGTTATAATGGATACAAGCCTGTTCGGCACGTTCCAGGTCGGCATCACTACAGTCGGCAATCCAGCGTGTCGCCAACTTATGGTTATCAAAACGGATGGCGCGGATGGCGCGGGCCGGGTCACCATTACCACAGGCTTTCGTACAAGGCGCGTCCTGACAAAACAGGCAACGGCTGGCCTCTTCATAGACATTTACTCGTTTCATAGGCTCTTAATTTAATTTTTGTTGCAAATATAGTAATAATTCCCAAATAATACGTAACTTCGCCCTCAGTTTTTGAAATTTTCTACAAAACAGGCTATAAACTAACATTAAAGAATACAATGAAGAGAGTACTTTTTGCTATCGCCCTTGTAGCTGCTACCGCTACAATGGCTTCGTGTGGAGGAAAGACCGCCAAGGGCGGCGACAACGATTCAACGGCAGTTGCCGACAGCGCAGCAGTCACGAGTTCTGCCGAGTTATGGACTGATGAAGCCGTCGAGGCTCAGATCAGGAAGATGTACGACCGCCTGAACGACATGGACAAGAACGGCATCATCAATATCGTCACGCTGGAAAACGAATTCTGCAGCAGCTACTACCTCAACCTGCGCAACGCCATCCATAATGCCATCAAGGATGCTACCAGCGACGACCGGATGTTCTTCGGCGACGAGGAGGGCTACCGCTTCCTGGCAGGCATAGCAACGCCGCTGGTCATCGATAACATCAAGGTGGACCTGCTGACAGGAGACATGGCCCAGGCACAGGTGCGCTTCAAGGGTGCTGACGAGGAGAACGGCTTTATGCGCCTGGAGCTGGATCTGGAGAACGGTGCATGGCGTGTGAAGAACTTCGACCAGCCGGAGGCATTCGGTCCTGGCGGCATCCTGAAGATGATGGAGGACTTTGCCCGTGAGCACGGCATCAGCTACGACGGGACGGAGCCTGCCGAGAGCGCTGCTGCAGCAGAGGATTGGGACGTCAGCGTGCGCACCACCGACCTGGAGGAGGAGAAGCCCCGCTACGAGGCCATCATCCGCGATGCCAACGGCAAGACCATCCAGGTGGCCGAGGGATATACGGTCGATTATCCGCAGGACATGCTGAAGCCCTTTGGCAATGTGTGGCAGGCCGACGTCAACTTCGACGGACATACCGACGTCATGATCTGTCTGGGTATGATGCCCACCAGCGACCAGACCATCACCTACTATGACGCATGGCTCTACGAGCCGCAGTCGGGCAGGTTCATCCACCACGAGGGTTTCCGTGACATCAGCAATCCTGAGGTGGATGCCGCCAACAAGTACGTCAAGGGCCACTATCTGCTCCGCGATGGCGTGACCAAGCAGTACTTCGCCTATACCTTGCAGAACGACGGCACCCAGAAGAAACTCAAGGAATGGCAGGGGAAATAATTGTCAATAACATCTTTTAACTTTTTAGGATGCAGGATTTTCGCAATTACCAGGTTTGTAGGGTAAAAATGAACAAATTTTGCAAACAGTTATGAAGAAAATGACAATGTGGGTAGCCGTCGCCCTAATGACGGTAACAGTAGTAGTAGGTTGCACATCGGATGATGTAACAATGCAAGAACCTCAGCCCGTAGAGAATCCTACGGGTAACGACACGATCCTGAGCAACGAGGACAACGAATACAAGTACATTGAGTTGACGCGCGGCGAGCAGCAACTGGTCAGTCACAACAACGAGTTTGCCTTCAACCTCTTCCGTAAGTTGGCAGAAGAAGAACAGAGTGTCATCGTTTCGCCCATCAGCATTACCTACGCCCTCGGCATGCTGAACAACGGCGCTGCCGGCGAGACACAGGCACAGATTAATAAGGTGCTGGGCTTCGGCGAGACGGGGGCAGACGGCATCAACAGCTTCTGCCACAAGATGCTGACGGAGGCACCCAACCTCGACAAACTGACGAAGGTGATGATTGCCAATACCATCTACATGAACAAGGACTACGAACTGATGCCGGAGTTTGTCAGCAAGGCCAAGCAGTTCTACGATGCCGAGCCTGAGACGCGTGACTTCCACGACGGCCAGACACGCAACGTCATCAACAAATGGGGTAGCGACCACACGATGGGCATGATTCCCGAGGTGCTGAAAGAAAGCGAGTTCAACCCCGATGCCGTCAGCTACCTGCTTAACGCCATCTACTTCAAGGGAGCCTGGGCAGAGAAGTTCGACAAGGCCGATACGAAGGACGAGGAGTTCCAGACGGGCACAGGAAAGAAACAGGTGCCGATGATGCACCAGGAGCATGAGTTCAACTATGCGGATAACGAGCTCTGTCAGGCACTCCGCCTGCCTTACGGCAACGGAGCATACAACATTACCCTGCTGCTGCCCAAGGAGGGAAAGACCGTTGACGACCTGCTGGGCACGCTGACAGCAGAGACCTGGGAGAAATACCGTTGGATGGGCGGCACAGCGACGGTTGATGTAAAGCTGCCTCGCTTCGAGTCGAATTCGAGTATTAACCTCAAAGACGTCATGGAAAAAATCGGCATGCCCAATGCCTTCGACGAAGATCTTGCTGAATTCCCCAACTTCTGCAACGTTCCCACCTATATCGGCCTGATGAAACAGGTGGCGAAAATCAAACTCAACGAGGAAGGCACGGAGGCAGCCGCCGTCACAGTGATAGGAATGGACAATGCTGCGATGGCGGAACCTCAAGAACCTCTGCGTGTCAACTTCCACGCCAACCGTCCGTTTCTCTATGTCATCAGCGAGCAGTCAACGGGTGCCATCTTCTTTATCGGCAAATATGTAGGTGACTAAGAAACGGTGTTTTCCATAGGGCATAGTAATGATGAACAACGCTTGGTCAAGCGGCTTCGCAACGGTGAAAACGGGGCGATGCAGGAGTTCTATTCACGTTATGCCAACCACCTGACGGCCATCTGCTCGCGCTACGTCACCGATAGCGACGACCTGAAAGACGTGTTCCAGGATGCACTCATTCATATCTTCACCCACATCGGCGACTTCGAATACAGGGGTACAGGCTCCCTCAAGGCCTGGGCATCGAGGATTGTGGTCAACGAGGCGCTGGACTACCTTAATGCACCGAGGCACCGGAAAACGACGCTGCGCGAGGCGGAAGTCACGGTAGAGCCCTTCGAGGAGGAGGTGCCGTCCTTCAGCGACATTCCACCCGACGTCATCCAGCAGATGATCAAGAGCCTGCCCACGGGCTACAGGACGGTGTTCAACCTCTATGTCTTCGAGAACAAGAGCCACAGCGAGATTGCCCGCCTGTTAGGCATCAAGGAGTGCAGCTCCTCTTCTCAATTCAGCAGGGCCAGGAGCCTGCTTGCCAGAATGGTCAGAGAGTATTACAACAAAGAACAGCTATCACGATGAACGAAGAACAATGGATTAACCAGATACGTCAGAAGCTGGCAGACTACGAGGAGCCAGCCCCTGAGATGCTGTGGGAAGACATCGAGAAGGCTATGGCCGCCCAGAAGCCGAAGGCCAAGACCGTTCCGATGTGGTTTCGCAAGGTAGCGGTTGCCGCCGTTCTGCTAGTGATAGCTGTCGTGGGGTACAAGTTGCAAGTTTCAAGTGATAAGAGTCAAGTTTCAAGTGATAAGAGACAAGTGACAAGTAATAAGATGCAAGTGACAAGGCTGCGATTAAGCGAGAGAAGAGCGGAATCTGTCAGACAGACTCATAACGCTGTTTCTGGCGTAGAAGTAGCAGCAGAGCCGGAAATGAAGGCAGAAGCAATAGAAGAGCCTGCTTACGAAACAGAAACCATTGCAGAGGTTACTACCTCACAGCCAGGTTCCGAACCGGCGCAGGACACCCGTACTGAGCAGCGGACAACGGCTGACAACCATTCTCTACCTCCTATATATCCGTATGGCCTCCAACAGTCACCCGCTGCGGAGAACAGATTGTCTGCCAAACTGTATTTCTCGAATACAATGGGAAACAGCGACCGACTAGCCATGGCGAGCTACAACAAAAGCAATTCATATAATCCAAACGTCCATCCACAAGACGACCTCAAACCAGATGTTCCCCCCACACAAGAATATCCAGATGGTAATATGGGGGAGACTGATTCGCCCGATGGAGATAATACTAATGTGGAGAATCCTAATGAACATGTTGGGTATAACGGAGACAACGACAGCGACAACCAAGAAATTGACCCCTACAACAACGCTTATTCTCAGAACGTCACTACAACCAGCAAGACGCACCACCACCAGCCCATCCGCTACGGTCTATTGCTGCGTTACCGGCTCAGTGAGCGCTGGGGCGTAGAGACAGGACTCACTTACTCCCTGCTCACCTCGGACATTACGACGACGGAAGAGGGGCGGACAACGGAGTCGGAACAGCGGCTGAACTATATCGGTATTCCCCTCAAGGTGGAATACATGATTTGGGGAAGCCGGCACTTCAACGTCTATGCCTCTGCCGGCACGATGGTGGAGAAGATGGTGAAGGGCAGCCTGAAAACCAGCGGAAAGAGTACGAAGGAAAGCCTCACCATCCGTCCGCTCCAGTTCTCCATCAACGGCGGCATCGGTGCAGAATACAAGTACAACGACCTGTTCAGCATCTATGTGGAGCCTGGCATAGGCTATTATTTCGACAACGGCAGCAGCGTTCCGACGTTCTATCAGGACAAGCCCCTGAACTTCAACATGAACGTGGGATTGAGGTTCCAGCTCAACGGCAAATGACGTTCACATTACATCATTCCACTAATATTTCACGTCCAGAAATTTGGTGGAAGTATGACAGGGACCNNCAGCTATATCCAACACATAGACTCGAGTTAAATAAATAACAATCTTTAAGTTTCGCATTTGCTCAACTTAAGTAAAATCATTTTATTTTTTTGAGTTATTCTTGTTATTTTGTCTGGTTTTCATTATCTTTGCAGCATTGATTAATAACTAAAGACAATAAAACTATGAAGAAAATTTTTATGATAGTTGTCCTCTGCCTGATGGGTATGACAGCTCATGCTCAGCAGAACCTGAGTTGGGGACAAGGTCCGCAAGTGGCATCTCCCGATGTCCATGCAGACAACAGCGTGACTTTCAACCTGATTGCTCCCGAGGCTCAGAAAGTACAGATTACGGGCGATTTCCTTCCTCCAAAGAAAGTGGAATTCGGCGGCAACACCTACGACACTCCAGGAGTGGCAGATCTGGTAAAAAACGATCAAGGCGTTTGGAGCTTTACCACAGAACCCCTGAAGCCTGAGCTCTATACTTATAATCTGCTTGTCGATGGGGTGAAGATTATAGACCCGCTGAATGTCTATAACATCCGTGACATTAACAACCTGTTCAGTGTGCTATTGATAGGCGGAGATGCCCGTACAGACCTCTACAAAGTCAACAAGGTGGCTCACGGCAACGTCAGCAAAGTGTGGTACGAGAGTCCTACGGCAGGGTTGACACGCCGCTGCACGGTCTATACCCCTGCAGGTTACGAAACCAGCAACAAAGAATACCCCGTTCTCTACCTGTTGCATGGTATCGGTGGCGACGAGAATGCCTGGAGCGAGTTGGGTCGTGCTGTCCAAATACTGGATAACCTGATTGCCCAAGGCAAGGCTGAGCCGATGTTAGTGGTGATGACCAACGGCAACATCTCGCAGGAGGCATGTCCCGGTGAGACCAGCGAAGGATTCCCCGTACCCACAATGATGCTGCCCAAGACGATGGAAGGTTCGTTCGAGGTGGCCTTCCCTGATGTGGTGAATTTCATCGAGAAGACCTATCGCGTGAAGAAAGACAAAGCTCATCGCGCTATTGCCGGACTGTCGATGGGTGGATTCCACAGCCTCTTTATCTCCATCAACAATCCTGACCTCTTCGGCTATATCGGACTATTCTCTGCCGCAGTAGATCAGCAGCAGGCTGATCCCAATGGTCATCCGGAAATATACGCTGACCGCAATGCAAAGATTGACGGACTATTTGCCAAGAAGCCCAACCTCTTCTGGATTGGCATCGGCAAGACCGACTTCCTCTTCAAGAACAATAATGATCTGCGGGCTTATCTTGATTCCAAACACCACAAATATACTTACCTTGAGACCGAGGGTGGCCACATCTGGCGTAACTGGCGTATTTATCTTTCTGAATTCACCCCCCTCTTATTCAAATAACCGTATCCACTCAATAAAAACACATAAGGCTCGCATCCCTGCGAGCCTTTTATGTAACTAACTTAATCAAAACCTAAATCAATATGAAAAAACTATTAACTGATGTATCTCGTATGAATCAAAATCTCTTTTTGTTGATGCAAAGGTAAGACGAAAAATAGTCGCCTCCAAGAAATTTTGCTCATTTCTCTACATCATGTTCGGACATATTGAGGTTTCTCGGACAAAACAAAAAAGTTGGACAAAATGCTGTCTGAAACAGGCAAATAAAAGGGTTATTTTTGACGGTATGTCATCCAATATTGTCGCTCGTCGTCTGTCATTTTCTCTATGGCATAGCGAAGGGTGGTGCGTGGCATGTCATGGGCATGCTGACGCAGAAAGTCGCGCAGCAGGTCCATAGAGACTCGCTTGCCCATTTCGCGGAGCATCCAGCCTACGGCCTTATGCATCAGGTCGTGGGGATGGTGCAGGTGTATCTCAGCATAACGCAGGCACCACGAAGGGTCACCCTGCTGTGAAGTCTTCCACGAACAAACTATGCTCATGCGCTGCTTCCAAAGGTTGTCGCTTTGAGCGAGTGTGTCAAGCAAGGATAACTTGTAATCCGAGTCACCCAGGTGGGTGGGCAATAGTAGCCAGTGGCCAAGTATCTTATGGACGGAAAGATCAACCAGGTCCCAGTTGTTGGCCTGTTCTGCGTATTGGAGATAAAGCTGCAAAATCTCGTCACGTCCGCGGATGGCTTTTTCGTCATGCTCCAGACGCTTGGTGGCTAATCTCTCGAACTTTGCCACGAGGATGAGCAGTCCACAGAGCCTCACCTCATGCCACCGGTTCAGCAGGAGTGCCGGAACCTCGCTCAGCGGCAGGTCCTTCCAGACGGCCCGGACCACCTCACGTGTCTGCGGCACCTTGAGCCCCAGAAACTCATCACCATATCCATACTCTCCTTCTGCGGTCTTGAAGAAGCGCATCAGGATTTGCCGCTGCTCCTCATTCTGCAGCGTTTCCATGTAATCTATAATTTCTTGTGCTGTTGTCATCATTCTTATATTTGTATTTATGCATGCAAAAATACTAAAAAGTAGGCAGAAAAGATGTATTAATCCATAAAAATTCGTATCTTTGCAGTCAGAATCCATTTATAAAAACTATAACTATGAAGAGATTTATTATTCTGGCATTAGCCGTACTGCCCATGATGGCTTTTGCCCAAGTAACCAAAAACGTAACACTGACACATGCCGGCCATTTGGCTGACCAAATTAGTGAGGCCGAGAAATTCGCCATCGTATCTCTGACTATCAGCGGTCCCATGAATGGCAAGGACGTGAAACTGATGCAGGAAATCGTTAACCGCACCAAGGCCAAGGAGAAGAAAGGTGAATACCTCACCAAACACCTGGACTTGTCGGGCGTAACGCTGCTGGAGGGTAAGGAGGTGCTGAAACTGAAGGCCCACGAACTGCCTTCCGGATGCTTCTCGGGTGCAAAGGAACTGCTCACCGTGAAACTTCCATCAGGACTGAGAAGCATCAGCAAGAACATGTTTAGCGGCTGTAGCAAACTGAAGGAGGTCAGCATTCCATCGGACGTCAGTAAGATTGAGGACGATGCCTTCAGCGACTGCTCGGACTTGGCTGCCATCGTGCTGCCGTCAGGACTGACCAGCATTGGCGATGAGGCTTTCTATGACTGTGATGCACTACAGCAGATTGAGATTCCGTCAAGTGTCAGGGAGATTGGCATGAACGCTTTTAAAGACTGTAAAAAACTGACCAGCGTCAACTTCCTGGGCGAACTGAAGAAAATCAACAAGGGTACTTTCAAGGGCTGCGGCAACTTGAAGGCTATCACACTGCCATCATCACTTCAACTTATTGACAATGAGGCGTTCGAAGGATGCAAGAGTCTAACTTCCATTGAGTTGCCGAGTAGCGTCGAGGAGATTGGCAATGGTGCTTTCGAAAACTGCTCAGCACTGGCCAACATCGACCTAAGCAACGTCAAGGAGCTTGAGAACAATGCCTTTGAGGAATGTAAGAGTCTGACGGCTGTTAGCTTCGGCAATCTCTCGAAGTTGGGCAGCGATGCTTTCAAGGACTGCATTTCACTGGCTACCGTGAATATGCAAGGCAACCTGAAGGAGATTAGCGGCGATGCTTTCATCGGCTGTTCTGCCCTGTCGCAGATCACCATCCCTTCCACCGTACAGGAGATTGGCAACAGTGCCTTCAAAGACTGTAAAAATCTGGCAAGCATCGACTTACCGGCATCGCTGGAGAAAATCGGCAGCCATGCCTTTGAAAACTGCACCAGCCTGACACAGATCATCATCCCCAGCAGCGTCAAGAAAATGGGTAGCAGCATCTTCGAGGACTGCGTAGCACTGGATAGCGTCACCATCAACGGTATGATTACGGAGATTGACACGGATATGTTCCTGGATTGTAAGAACCTGCGTGGTGTGTCTATTCCTTCATCAGTGAGGGAAATCGGCTCACAGGCCTTCCAGGGATGTGCTGCACTTCAAAGCATCACGTTGCCTGTGGCACTGACTAAAATTGGCGATGATGCTTTCGAAAAGTGTGCCATGCTGAAGCATGTCGATATCCCCGTCGGCGTAACGTCCATCGGCAGCGATGCCTTCTTCGACTGCACCATGCTGCAATCTGTGGAACTGCCCGTAGCACTGAAGAAAATCGGTGGTTCTGCCTTTGCCAAATGTCCCTCACTGCGTGACGTCAAGCTGAACTCGCCTACGCCTCCTTCTATCTCCAAGAGTACCTTCAAGGACGCTCCGTGTACCTTCTGGGTACCTAAAGGCAGTGTCTCGTTATATACAGAAGACAAGACTTGGTCAAAATACGCAAACATCAAGGAAAAACTATAATACCCACGCTTACAGAATATGAAAAAACGTGTTGCACTTTGCGCTGTCCTTCTGACAGCCACACTGGGAATCAACGCCCAGAAACCCATGAAAGCCCCAAAGGGCGGTAAAGTCATCAGTAATGAACTTATTGGTATCTTCTTCGAGGATATCAGCAGCTCTGCCGATGGCGGACTGTATGCCGAGCTCGTGCAGAACGGCTCATTTGAGTATAGTCCTGCAGAACGGGACGGATGGGGAGCAGGCACTGCCTGGAAACAGATACGTCCTGGTCACTCATTAGGAACCTTGCAGGTACGCATGGACAACGGCATTCATCCGAACAACCCCACTTACATGCGTCTCCATACGGAACGTGCTAAGGAATACTATGACTACACCGGATGGAAAGGCTTCGGTATTCAGAACGACGGTTTTGACGGCATCAGCGTCAAAGCAGGTGCCTATTACGACTTTTCTGCCTTCATGCGTAATGTCAGCGGCGAGGCTAAGAATGTACGTATCGCCCTGGTAGAACCCCAGCAGGGATGGCCTCCCAGAGACCCCAAACTGCTGGCTGACGTCACCATCTCTGTGGACAGCAAGGAATGGAAGAAACACGAGGTTGTGCTGATACCTGATGCTGACTGCAAAAATGCTGTCCTTCAGATTTTAGTGCTTAACACGGGTGACCTTGACATCGATATGGTATCGCTGATGCCTGAGGACACTTATAAGGGACACGGTCTGCGCAAGGATCTGGCTCAGGCACTGGCAGACTTGCATCCGAAGTTCATGCGCTTCCCCGGTGGCTGTGTCGTTCATGGTGGTGGTGACGGATTCTGGGATACCTACCGCTGGAAGACTACCGTTGGACCGAAGGAACAGCGTCGTGGTCTGAAGAACACCTGGGGTTACCACCAGAGCATGGGACTGGGCTACTATGAGTACTTCCAGTTCTGCGAGGATATCAACATGGAACCGCTACCTATCCTGCCTTGTGGCGTCAGCTGTCAGGGTACCAACGGTGGCTGGGGCATGAAAGAGCAGGCACAGGACGTGGTGCCCATGTCGGAAATGGACGAGTGGGTACAGGATGCCCTTGACCTCATTGAATGGGCCAATGGCGATGCTACCACCAAGTGGGGCCGTGTTCGTGCTGAAGCCGGTCACCCTGCACCCTTCAACCTGAAATACCTCGGACTGGGTAACGAGGAGCGTATCTCGCCTGAGTTCTGCGAACGCTTCAAGTACATGTACGAGAAGATTACGAAGGCGCATCCTGAAATTGTCATCGTGGGCACAGCCGGCCCTGGTTCACATCCTGGTAATCCTGACCTGGAGAACGGTTGGAAGTTGGCAGACGAACTCGGTATGCCCATCATTGATGAGCACTACTACGAGCCGAATGCCTATTTCCTCAGCAGCCGACAGTATGACTACTACCCACGCGACCGCAAGACAAAGGTTTATCTGGGTGAGTATGCCGCCAAGGACAAGAAACTCATTGATGCACTGGCAGAAGGTCTCTACCTGCTGCACGTTGAGCGTAACGGCGACGTGGTATGCATGACCTCGTATGCTCCGCTCTTCGCCCGTAAGAACGCCACGAACTGGAATCCTGACCTTATCTACTTTGACAATGAGCGTCCGTTCCTGACCTGCAGCTACTACGTACAGCAGCTGTTCGGACTCAGCAGCGGCGACCACTACTATGGCGACTGCGTGACCATTGAGAATCCTGACTGTGCCACACGCTGGAATGGGCTGCCTGAAGGACAGAACGGAGGAAACCTGCAGGATCAGTCAGTGGTGCTGAACACCAAGACGCGCAAGCTCTATGTGAAGCTCTGCAATGCAGGTGGCGAGGCAAAGACCGTCCGTGTCGACCTCAGTCGCTTCGGTCTGAAGAAGATGGCGACCAAAACCGTCTTGAGCGGACAGCCTGAGGACGAGAACAACTACGAGGTACAGCCTATTGCACCACAGAAGGAGACTTTCAAGGCCAAGAAGAAGTTTACCATGGAACTGGCCCCCTACTCCTTTGTCATGCTGGAGTACTCGCTGTAAGCCATTCTGTAACCAACGAGGATGTGCCACATGGCACATCCTCATTTCTTTCTCTATGAACTACGAACAATTACTTCATGACCACGGCATCAAGCCCACCGCTAATCGCCTGCTTGTAGCCAAGACACTGGCAGGTGCCTTCACACCCTTGTCACTGTCGGAACTGGAACATCGGTTACTGACCATCGATAAGTCTGGCAT
>LXOW01317658.1_pt1 | contig 15238 bp, 17 predicted proteins | sample 1368591 | NCBI WGS metagenome assembly LXOW01 (sample SAMN04884650, study PRJNA319009) | bovine gut metagenome | isolation source: Cow rumen | host: Bos taurus | place: Italy: Legnaro (PD) | collected 2014-07-09 | reverse complement strand
AAACAAATCACTGGCTTTATAATCCCAAAGATCATACTCCATTCCATAATCTGCTAATGGCTTTATAATTTCTTCATAGTTTTTTTGTGCGAATTCTCTTATTACAGCACTTGAAGAAGATCCAGGATTGTGCCCTTCTCGGCTTAATTCCTCGAGAAATGTTTCATAATCTTTACCGCCAGACCATACATGTAAATCTTTAAACGCTTTAAGCTTAGATATACTTGTTTCACCATACTTTTCTTTTAGATAGCGAGAATAATATAAGTTGGTATTTTTTTGAAGATTATATAAATATTCTGCAGACCTAGACGATGCAACAGCCTCAACAGAAGGAACAATCGTTATTGCTTCTCCTGACTTTTCATTAATAATAACAAAAGGCACATCAGCAAGTGTATTAAAAATACTCCTTGTGACATTAGAAGGACTTAAGTTTGCTCTAACATCTGGTGCAGTCTGTAATTGTTCTAGCCCAAAAGCGTCTTTAATTTTTGAGTTAATAAGTTCTGGGTTGTTAATTGCGTTTTTCCATTCCGTATCTGACAATATGAGCTTATTTGGATTTTCTGTAGCTATTGCATTTACAAGTTTTCCAGCACGTTTTCTTTGCAACGATAAAGTTCTTCCTTTGCCTGCACCAACAAACAAACCAATACCGCCTCCAAAAATAGACAAGCCAGCAATTTGTTTTAATGCGTCTGTATAGTCTATGTTTTCTATTAAAGCATCTATTCCAGCAACTCCAGCACCTGTTGCAGCTCCACTTAGTGCACCTGCGCCAACGCCACGCAACATCATGCCACCAGCACTATACGCAAAATCTTTTCCAAATTTATCTGCAACAACCCTACCTGCAAAACCTTTGGCTTTATTAAACCAAGAGAAGCTTTTGGTTATAGCACCAACTGTTTTTATNNAACTTACCTGTTGTTCCCCAAAACCCATTGGATTCAGACACTATTTGTTTTTTAAGCCGTATGTCATCAACAATGGTTTTGTATTTTGCAAGTTCTTGTTCATTCTTCGCATAAAGCAACGTTCCAATATAATCTTCATAGCCCCTTACATTGTCCTCTGTTATTTTAAAATTAGGATCTCTTTCACCTTCGGAAGCCAACAATACTCTACCAAGAGAAACAACAGGACTTGAAACAAAATCTGCCCATAGCGTACCCCAAAAACCCTCAGACACATCTTTCTTAATTGTTTTCTCAGAGCGTACTTCCATTGGAAAACCATAAACCTGACCTGTTTTGGTTTGATTCCATTTCCGATAATACTCTTCCTCCGAAAGATTGTTTTGGTCTTCTACAGCTCCTGGTATCACTACAACCATGTTTTACTCCCGTATTAGTTTCAATAAAGATGCTTTGTTGAAAGACATAGCCAAGCCTGGATTTTTCTTAACCAACCGACGATCTCTTTCTTCTTTTGTAAGCTTAATGTTTTCTTTGATTTTGTTTCGCTCGGATTCTTTTGCTTTGATTTCATTAAGTTTTGGTTGTGTTGTTTTCTTATAAGGAACAGACACTCCATAAGGTAAAGAAATCGATGGATTCTCGTCGTGAACTTGTTTCCACAAACTTGCTATTTCAATGTCTACTTTATTTAAATCGCCACCCAACTGTTCATATGATCTTTCCAAATCATCTCGCCAAAGATTCTTTCCAACCCTTACCTGCTGTCCTGCATCATTCAAAACAACCTCCAAATACCCCATCTCGTTTTTATGCCACAATCCATAAGAAGGTGTTGGAGCGTCTCCATATAACTCAGTATATGTTTGATCATCTGCTATAATAACTATGTCGTTAACGTCTTTCACATAAGGTTTAACAAACTCGTTGAGACGATCTCTCATATTTGTTGGGGTTAAAAATCCCTCCATTGCATAATATTTTTCTGGAGGTAATGCCGTAAAATACTCTTCTCCATTGATTATACTGGAACCCCAACGGCTACTTAATGCGTTTTCTGCAACACTTTTTGCCACCTCTATATCTGCACCAGAAAGATATAATTGTTCTGCTACAAACATAAGTTGCTTTTTATATTCATCACCAGCACTTGAGGTAACAAAATTTTTCTGAGTTAGTTCTCCAAAGTGTATTGTTTTTAATTTATCAAACTCTTTCTGCCTTTGTTGTTTTGTTTCGGCGCTCATTTTCCAAAAGTTTTGGAAAACGGTTGTATAAGCTTGATCAACAGGAACACCAGCTTTTGTAAGGTTGTACATTGTTAAACATTCAGCCAAGCTCTTGCTATTCATTTTGTTAGAAAGCTCAGGAAAGTTTGCAAAAACAAAACCAGTAACATCGCTTGCCATTTTAAACAGCGTTGGATTCCCTGAGTTTTTCCAAGATTCTATATCGTTTTTAAGTTCCGTCGGTAATGATCTTGTTTTACTTACAAATCCAACTATTGAATTTGTTGTTGCAGCTATTGTTTGTAAATCTGTAGCACCAATATTTTCTAAACCGTATTGTTGTTTAAAATCTTTATAAGTTGTGTTTGTTGCATTTAAATATTTTTCAACCTTGTATGCNNGTATGGTTTCTTGTTTTATCTTTTCTGATAATGTTTTTGCAATAGAATTTCTTCCTTCTTGATCTAATATAGAAGATGGAATTTCAATGTCTAAATTTGTAGTTGGATCTTTATAAGTAATCTTTGCTGAACCAAAAAGAACATCTTTTATAAAACCAATTTTTTCATCCGTAGTGTTTAGTGAATTAAANNTTGAGATAGTTTTTCTTTTTGAAACGGAGAAAATAGATCCATTCCATAAGAATCTTTTGCTCCCAAAAATTGCATAGCTTGCGCAATGGAAGAACCCAAACTAATTTGAGATTGTATGTTTAATGATGGATTTGCGTTAAACAGTCCTACAATCGACGAGGATGCGTCTTTGGCTAAATTCTTAATGCTTAATTGTGTTTGCTCAAACGATTGTTTGTCGAGGTATTCTCGCTTGTTGTTTAGTGCTTTGTAATAATAACCGTTCTGTTGTTGTAAAAAAGAGTTCTTGGCCGCATCTCTCAATAACAAAGGAAGTTCGTTTATTACTTTTGCAGATNNGGATCATACTTTAGCTCCTCATACAAACTTTGATTGATAGAACTAATTTTATTAACAGCATCTAACAAAAGCACTTTGTTTTGTTGTTCCGTAATAGACTGACGTAGATTGTCTTCGCTTTGTTGAATAGCTTTTGCAGCTTCAAACATCTGACCAACCAACCGCCTATCTCCTTCTATAGCAGACAAACCACTAGCCAAGCCATCACTGACACCAACTTGTGGAGTATAGATTATGTCTTCCTTACGTATAAAATGATTATTTGGTTTCCTCATCTAATTTCCCATTGATTGACGCTGTTACTTGTTTCCCAATATTGCTTAGGTTTTGGCTAATCATTGGCTGTATAAAACTTTCCTTCATGAATTTAACCATTGGATTTTCGTATGATAAATTCATAGCCTCCAAATTATTCATCATAGAATAATCGCCTTGAAGTTGCCTAATGTTTGCTTCAAGTATTCTCTGATGTGTTTCCAGTCCAGCCATCTCAATATCTTCCATTGCATTATTGAGATTCTGGTTTGAGAGTATCATTTCTGTAGAACCACCCTTAGCAAACCCACGTCCAGCTAAGTATGCACTAATCGTGCCTTGAGCAGTTCTGGCTTGTTTAATGACATCCCTCTGTTTCTTAGCAAGACCAATCTGAGAAACACGCTTATTCGTTTCTAAAAGACTCCTTCCAAGACCCGTGTCGCCATAACTTGGCATACGTCTTCCTGATTGTCCTATTGATCCAAACAATGCAGGTATTGCTGTACCTAAATTGCCAGCAAATCCTAAACCAATATTTTTAAACGCATCCTTAAAGCTTCCTCCTCCAAGTCCTGCATTTAACAAACTACTACCCAATAAAGAGAATAACATTATTCGTTCACCTCCGCTTTCACTTGAATATTTCTAATACTCAAAGCCAAAGGTTTGGTTTGAGATATTCTAATGGTCTGCTCCCTGCTCCAACCATATTGTGTCCTGTTTACAAAAGAGTCCGTCACAGCGTTTGTATTGTTCGTATCAACTATAGTGTAACCATTGATGGTCATATTTGCAACACTTTCTGGGTTTACAAACACTTCACTGATGATTTTTTCTTTTCCGATACTTGATCCAATACGTTGAACATCTTCTATAGGAAGAGTTTCAATGCTTGCAAGATAGCCATAGCCAATCTCAATGTCTTGGCCATCGTAATCATTTGTTCCAAGATTCAAATTGCCACCTGCATTTACAGCAAATTGTCCAAGATAACTACCGTCTGTCTTCAAAATAACATCAACGGTAGTACTTGCATGGCGTGCCAAACCGGTAACTGCACCCGCAGCTACTGTAGCACTAACAGAGCTATCCAAGTAGCATTCAGGATCTAAACATACAAAATCATAACCGCCAGCCAAACCTGAGTCCTTAATTAAATAGAACTTATTGTTGGTTGCATAGATTGCATACACCTTAGAATTGTTGCCATTGTGTTTGAAGATCAGTTTGGTAAACCCAATGACCTCTTGGCTTAAAAGTATTGTGATGAATACCACATTGTCATCGCCATCGATGTATGCAAAGAAGTTGTTTTTAAACTCATCATTGCCTTTCCATACAACCGTATTAAATGTAGAGCTTGAGTTTGAAACCAACTCAGATGACATCTGGCTAATAATTTGGCTCTGATAAGATTCTACATCAAAGAGATATGACAGATAGTATATACCATTTTCATCATGGTTAATATATACCGAACCACCATCACTGATCAATGGAGCTTCTGCTCTCTCTGCTATACCAACCGAAGAAGCTCTTGTAACCTTGACGTTTACTGGGCTAATGAATCCTGATGTTGCTATGACATAGACGGATTCATTGCAATAGATTTCAAGTGTGTTCCTTGATTGAAGCATGTATATATGAGCAGTATCTCTGGAGTCCAACAGTTCATAGAACCCGTCATTGTCACTAGCATCGCCCAAGTCGAAGTCATAATTATCCTCAATGGTAGAAGCCATTAAAAGATTTGGTATGCTTTTTGTTCCACCAAAATACATACGTCCAGCATAAAAAGCTATCGTTCTTGGATAACCTCTGGTAGCAGATATGATGGGCTCCCATCCAATCTCTACCGTCCAATTCGCCGCAGGAATTGCATCTGTTGAAGATATCCTACGTTCCACATAACCTAACACAACTGTGTTTGATTTTTTAGAAACAATTCTAACTACACCAACAGGAGATATGATTATTTTCTTTCCCTCCCAATCGGCGTCTGTAGCTGTCGGCGAAATGTTTGTGTTAGCAAATGGTGTACCAGTGCTTGCAGTTAACGTGACATATCCTGTCACGCCAGATGGTGTTAAAGTACCACCACCTAGCGTTGTTCCTGTTTTGTCATTAGCTACAAATTCATAGTCTGGTATATTAACCAAATCTAAATCGGCGACCGTATAATCTCCTGCGTTTAAGCCATAGTTTGCCCATGTAATTGCAAAAGGCTTTACGGTCTCATGAACGAAAATTATCTTGTTGCGATCTGTTTCGTAATCGCATTGCGTCATTAACGATGCGGATTTACCAGTAGCAAAACTACAAAGATAAGTATTAGTATCGACGTCGTATACGTCAGCAGTATTGTGTCCAAAGACGATGACATGCGTAAATGTTGTACCGTTAGCATTGAACCCATTGTAGTCAATGATTCTAAATTCTTTATCGGCATTTGTCGTAGGTGCAGCTCTCAAAAACTTAGTGCCATAACGTCGCTTCAATCCGCCCGTTAGTTTCACCATCACATTCTCGGCCTTCTTCAGTCCCTTATAATACTGCTGAAGATCACCACGCTGTGATATATTTGCATCCAGTTGACCTGCTGTAAAACTAAACTGAGGACAAAGAGTAACCGCCATTAGTACATCTCCCTAAGTGATTGTAAAAGGTTTGTATCCAAAACTTGAGGCGTGTATTGCTGTACATCATCATTGCACGCTACTGTATATACGCTATCTGCACCAGCTCCATACGTAAACCCTATGAGCTGTTTCTGTAATTCAAACTGACGACCAATCATTGGACAGAGCTGAATAGCAATGTAATATGATACGTAGTTGATGAACGATGAAGGCCATGTTGGCTCTGCTACACGCTTCCTGTATTGTACCCAGACACCATCAGGAACGTTGGTGCAAAGCAAGCTACCGGAATACAATGCATAATCTTTCCAGTTAAGCCTATCACCAGCCATTGCGTTGTCATAACGAATGATCGTAGGCGGATTGGTAGAAGTATCATATACAGGATTAACTCGGTTTAAATATACGCTATCAATAGCAATTAAATCACCTGGAAGAAGATACGCATACTTCCATTGTGGAATTGGGCACGTTGCTTGCTTCGTGCACTGTGCAGCCGTTACTGCAAACCGCCATTGAAATTTAGAAAAGCACTGATGAACCCAGAGCTCGTAATTTGCATTTAGCAGTTTCGCCTCTCTGCTATTATCTGAAAAAGATTCAATTTCATTAGCTCCAATTAAATTAAGAGCTAAATTGCATACCTGTATTTTTGTCTGAAAAGTCGTAGCTGCCATATTGCTTGTTTTGGGTGAGACCACTAGATGAATCCCACCCAAAAGGTTAATTGTTATCGTTCAATTAAGATGGAAATTGCTGCTTTTCCAGCCGCACCAAGAGCTGTATAAGTTACCTTAATTACATCTCCAGCAGCTACAGCATTCAAAGCAGTTGGTGTAGTCATACCACTTTTTGTGTTTTGAGCAATTGTAACAACACCATCCGTTACATTAACGTTGTTAATAGCCGTCGTATATGTAACGTCTCCACCTGTTGCATCAGCAGTAGTACCAACCAAAACACGCTTGATTAAACCAGCGGTTGGAGCAACAAGTTCTACATTTGCACCAGTGTTTGCATCGGCAACTTCTGCGTTCAATACAATCTGATCCAAATGACCTGCTTCATCACCTTCTGCAATCAAGTATACGATAAACGGAACAGTACTATTAGCAGGAGTATTTCCAGCAATATTGAACGTGGTTTCAACACAGCTTGCTGTTTTTGCAAACTCTTGTTCATTGAAGTACCCAGCCGTTCCAGAGTTAGCAGCCGTCATCGAAACCGTTCCAATTTGAGTTCCAGCACCATCATGTTGCTTCAATGTCAACGTTAACGTCTGTCCAGCACCAATTGTATTAACACGAGCAATACCAATCTTGCTTACGCAAACGGGGAATTGGAACGAAACATTCGTGTTTGTGAAGCTGGTTGCACTATCGAACTTGCGAACGAGAATGCGCTGTCCACTTTCCAATGGATATACATAGACAACTTTTTCAACACTTCCTGCAGCATTGCGATATTCGCCTTTGTACAGAACAATATAGTCAATTTCATCAATGACAGTAGACGTCAAAGACTCAACGTGTTCTGTAGCATCAGGTGTGCTCATGTGACGAACCGTAATGATATTGCCTTCGCTTAATACGCTATAGACTTCAGCAAAGTAATTGTTGAAGTGATTTGCGTCTGTCTTTTGAATTGTAGCAGCACTATCTTGTGTTTCATACAAATAATGCATCTCTGCATTTTTTCCAACAGATTGTCCCGCTACTGAAGTGAATTTAGAAATATTAAACATTTTAATTATTCCTTTCTAAAGTTAAGCCATCGCTGGAACTTTTGCCTTTATGCGGATGATACCCTTGTTTTCAACAACAGCAGCACCACAGCTCAACGGAGCATTTACCAACCACGAACCTTTTTCAGGTACACGGTCAATACGCAACATCGGAACACCAGAACCACCAACATTACCTTCTCCAACAGCGACTTCAAGAGCGCGCTTGTGGCAAGCAAAGCAATTGTATGTTAATGTTCCATCAGCATTAACGATGTAAGGCATACCACCTTCAGGATTGTTAGCCATGAATATCCACTTGAATCCACCGAAGTTGACAAGCTTACCTTCCAAAGCTGGACGTAAGTCACCAACCCATTGACGGGTTACGAATTCCTGCGTGGACAACATCAATTCCAATACGCTGTATGGGGCAATAAAGTAACGATCCTCGAACGGAACAGCATTGTGCGACAACAAAGCGTTTGCATGTTGTACCATGCGTTCACTGATACCTTCGGCGTTTCCTGCATAATTGTATGGAATGTCGTAGGTCGTGGGTACTTGGTCGAGTGCGTTGATGATGATTTGGTCCTTACGGCGTCCTGCAGCAGGTGCGCAAACTTCAGTCGCAGACTTTCCAATAGCATCCCAATTGACTTCGCTAGCTTGGAAGTAGTCAACATATTCAGCATGATTCCAGTTTTCCAACGAAATCGTGGTTGGCAACGTGGCTGAATTCATGTTCGGAATATCAGCACCAGGAACCGAGATAGAACCAATGCCATAACCCAAACGAGTTACTTGGTAGGTTGAAGCGCCCAATGCATTGTTTTCATGGAAAACACCACCGAGACGCGAGTTAGCTTGATAGACCCCTTTTACTTCGGGATCAAATTTTCTAATCTGAGCTTGAGTAATTGTGTAGCTCATAATTGTCTCCTATTGTTANNGGAGCCTTAAAATTTGCCACGCTTTGCAAGTGTTAAAAAAGGGACGTGTCCAAAACCCTTGAAAAGAGATGCCTTTGTTAGATTAAATATAATAGAAAATTTTCTATTTGTTAAGTTTTTTTTAATTTTTTTGTAAAAATTTCTATTATTTCTATTGGTTATATTATTGGCCATTATAAACTTGACAGAATTATATTAGCAATTCATTGTTAAGACATGAACTCAATAGCACTAACAATAACTCTACGTCCTGACATAAAGGAAAAACTTTCAAAGGAATCAAAAAGGTGTCAAGTATCCATGNNTGAATTGCTTGCAAAAAAATTCAAAGCGTACGATGACGAAGACTACACCTACACTCTTGAAGAATTAGACAGAGATTCCAAAGAAGCAAAAAAACTTTCAGACGAAGGGAAATTACCTTCTTTTGATAATGTTGAAGATGCGTTTAAATTCTTGGGTGTATGAAAATTGAATTTCACAAAAGATTTTTAAAGGATTTTGAGAAAGCAAAAAAAACAAACACAGTAAAAAGGATTAAACACATCATAGAGATTGTTAAAAATAATCCTTTTGAAGATTATCCGCCATTTAAAAAATTATATGGCGGNNGTATATGATGTCTATGAAGACAAAGTTGTGTTTCTAAGATGTTGGGGACATTACGATGATTAGAAAACTTAAAAACTACATAATAAGCAAATGTATAAACATGAAGGTAGAAACCCTTGTTTGTGTTTTTACGTTGTTGATGTGGTTAACAGATGCTGTAATTGTGTTCTGTTGTTGGAAACTTAAAGAAGTTGGATGGTTTGTTATTTTGCTATTCTTTTTCAAAAACTCATATCGATATGTGCGAAGCAAATTTTTGCTAGAAAGATAACCATGAACGAAACATATATACCAGAACCAGAGTTTGAAGAACAAGGAACACCGCAATGAATTAGTAGAAAAAAGTTGTGTTCTAGCTTATTTTAATTCAAAACAATTAAATCAAACAAAAACAAAAAATGACCTGGATATTTGATTACAAATATATTCCTGAAATATTTAAAGGCAAAGAATATGAGGAGTTGATTCTTTCTGCGTTTAACGAAAAAATGACTCCTGAGGAAGCTTATAAAAAAACGAACGCGTTTTTAAACGATCGCTATGAAGACTTTTTAAATGCTTGTTTAAATGAATTTGGTCCAGACGCTTTGGGAAATCTTGAAAAACTTGTTAAGATGTATGAAGTATTAGACGATAGAATTTTTAGACCGTTTGAAAAACATCTTGGAAGCAACTCAATTTCTCGTTGTGCAACGTGGTTACGTTGTTGGGGCGATAGAATGGAAAAAAGAAAAGAAGAAGAGAAACAAAAAACCCAGCAATAAAGCTGGGCTATTTGTGATTATCAAGGAAGCTATTAACAACCAAAGGTGTCGAATTCGATACCTTTGAAATTATAATTCGTTCGACACTCCTTGAAGATCAATCATACGATTGTATTCTCCTTGAAGCTTATTCAAACGCGTCTTCATTTCTTGTACAGCAGGTTCATCACCACGACCCATCTTAACCATCTTGTGATAGGTTGAGCTGAGGTTATACAATTCTTTTGTTAATGAATCGCCATCATTAGATTGAGAATTTCCACCAGAAAGATTTAGTCTTGGCTGATTAGCAACCAACTGAGATAGAATCCTCAACTGATTTGCATTCATTGGCATGCCATAGAAATCTTTTTGCATTTGCTCAGTCCATTCTCCAGACTTAACTTTGTTTTGACCAAACGCATTTAAACCATCAATTACATTCTGATACTCAGGACCGAAAGACTTTTTCTCTTCTTCAAGTTGCTTGTTGTATTCTTCAACTTGCTTCTGATAACGTTCTTGTAAAGCCGCCGAATAATCATCATATAACTGTTCTGCCTGCTTTTTGCTCAAGCCATTCTTATTGGCTAATTGTACATAAACAGACATATCCTCTTTCTGATAATCATTCAGTTCACGATCTTCAAAAAGCTTATCGTAATGTTCTGGCTTCTTGGGCTGGGAAATAATGCGCCTTAAATCATCAATGCGCTTCTTGTCCATAGCCAAATCATCGGTCATCTTCTTAATGTCAACCTGACCATTTGCCCAGTATTCTTCAGGTACATAGTCGGGACGAGCAACATCTTGAGTTGGCTCTTCCTGTGTTTCTACTGCTTCATTTTGTAAATCTTCTTCGCTCATATTGTTCCGTTGTTAACGTCATCTATAATGTTTTGAATGTCATTGATAGCATCTATCTTGCCTTGCTGATAGAGTGCTCTCTCGCTTGGATTGGTTGCATCAAATGAGGTTTGTGTGTTTCTCTTTCTCAGAAACTCCAACACTCTCTTGCCTTCTTCGGTTGAGAACAAAGCCCGAACAGACTTCATCTCGCCCAAATACTTCTCTCTAAGCAACCTATCTTGCTCAGTGTCCTCATTAAATATTGTTACCACGTCTTAAGCCCTTCAATCGGTACTTGACCATTGCAAGCACGAGCAAATATATCTGCTATATTGCTCTTCTTTAGCTCCTCTAAATCTACTCCAAAATGAAATACTTCAACATGAGTCTCATTAAAAGAGCGTTGTAGATTATCTACGGCTTCATTAAATTCATTGGGAACTACGGTGTGTCCATCCTTCTTTTCAATGAATGACGACGCCCACTTCTTTACCGGACGATAACCTTCTGACATTAAAGCCATCATCTGATCAACGGTCATACCAACACACTTGCGATAGTCTCTTTCGACACTCATCTTCAGCTCCGGTATCTGACGCTTCTTTTTGTTTTCGTCTTGGAATTTTAAACCAACATCCAAGTAGATGTGAACGTCAACCATTTCGCCATCTATCTTGTAGAGAAGCGTGTTGTTATCGATCACCAACTTTTTTATTGGATATTCATTTTTCTGCTCAGCCAATACCGGTTGTTCCGGTGCTGGCATTGCCTCATCTAGTGTCTTTTTTCTATATACCATAAAATTACTTTGCTTGAGCCATCATCATAGCGGCTTGCTGTTGTTGCATTTGTTGCTGAACCTGCTCGGTCTCTTCCTTTGAACGTAATAGCTTTGAAGGAGAACCGGTCTGTTCAAATATGTACGTCGGCAAATCCTCAGTGCGTACATACTGCTGAATCAATGATGGATCGATTTGTGCTATCGTTCCCAATGCTGTCGTTAAAGAGTTCAAGTCATTCATGAACTGTACACGACCAATAGGGGACAATATCTTTAATGTGGTTGTTCTTGGGTCAATCTTGGACAACTCAGGTGGCAACTCAATAGAGCCAACCTTAATGAGTATATCCAAACAATTTTGTATGATCTTCCACAAGAACTGAAATTGGATACGACCCACAACACCCGCAAAAATCTGTAACTGCCGTTGTGCTATATACTGAACCTGAGTAGCCGTCATTCGCGGGTCGTTAGGGATCGTAAAGTCTAATGAAGTCTCCTTAATTGCCTGTTGCAATTCCTGGATATGCATCTGTTCAATCTGGGGATTTCCTGCCGGTTGTAATGGCTGGATTGCTCCCTGCTCTTGTACGGGAATAACTGAATTTGGTCTAATCTTAACCATAGCAGGGTTAATTAGCTTGGATACCACAACCGTATATGGACCCATGCCGTATAGCTGTAGCCATTGTTGCTTTAACTTCGTTAATCCTTCAAGCTCTTCTGCATCTGGCAAAAGTTTTGTGAGCAACCCGCGTCCGACATTCTCACCCTGACGTAATGACCAAAAGAATACTACAAATGGATTTTCCTCAAGTCGAGTCTCAAAAGCAATTTTGTCATTGTATATGACCATATAATGCCAACGAACAAACCGAGTCATGCCATTCTCTGCTTTAATGAATTTCGGATCAATGACGCAAGCTTCCAATACTTCTATTTCGCAATCCATCTCTTCATTGTTGTCGCTATCCAATACTGAATAATCAAAGCCAGGAAAGGTATATTCTATCTGGCTATAGCGCAACTTCTGTTTACGGAATACCGCCGTTATCTTCTGTTGTGGGGACAATTCCACTGCTATGTCTAGGGGCGGTATTGCCGTAAAGTCTAATGGAGAAGCACTATCAAAATAGTCACCACTATGCTGGACCAATAGACAACCCATGCCAACAAATATATCATGGGCGAATTGGTCTATGATAGAATAGAAATTAGATTGATTTAATGCACTAAAGAATTTGTCTGTTATCTTCTGATATTCTGCCGTAAGCTTTTCATCAATTTCTTGAATTACTTGCTTCTGTTCAGCTTCAGACATCATATCCCAAGTATTGGTAGATTGTCTTGCTAAATACTCCACGAGCTCATCGGATGGGGCTAATTCCATCCAACGAGTCTGAGGAGGACAGATTGTAGAAACAAAAGTATTTACAAATGCATCGGCCGCCCTGGAAACAGTTGAATCANNGTATTATTGTAGTTCGGAGCACACAATTCATATGCTCTTTTGTACATTGAAAAAAAGGTTTCAGCTCCGCCTTTAGCCTTGTTATATCTCTTCTTGATGTTCTCTACGATCTTTTCCATTGATAGTGTCCTCTAAATCTTTAATTCTTTGCAATGTTTTTGAAGCACGCTTTAAAAAGTTCCTCTTTTTGCAGTATTCTTTAAGTGTATCTGAATCTTCTCCTATTATAAACGAGCCGTCTTTACATGATTTTTTTACGAAAGCTCTAAAATATATTATCGAATTACTTCCAACGGTAATATTATCCATTACCATAGAGCTTGTATAAAACCTTACGTTGTCTCCAACAGTAACGTTACTATGTAAGCATGCATGAGGAAACAACAAACAGTTATCTCCCATAACCACATCATGTCCAACGCCACTTAAACAAGAAAAGAAACAATTCTTTCCTATTTTAGCATCATGTAAAAAGCCTCGTTCTATAACAACAAATGGCTTAAAACAACAGCCGTCTCCTATAAAAAGCTTTTTATCAAACCTTTCGTCATCTGGAGAAGCATCCCAAACAGAAGGTGTTTCTCCTATGACACAGTTTTCGCCAACAATAACATTGTCTCCAATGATTACATTTTTTCGAATAACCGTATTATCTCCTATACAACAATTATCTCCTATAATTGCTGTTGGATCTATCTTACAGTTATTCCCTATGAAATTCATCCCAACAAAGTATTAAGGCTTCCGTAATACTCATCTTCGCCCCAACCACGACGACGCCCACGTTGCATTCTTTGTTGAAGTCTTGCCATACGTTCAGTTTCAATATTTAACTCTGAACGTCTTGTTGAAGCAATAGAAGCGGCTCTACGTCTCATTTCTGTATTCTGACGTGACACCTCAGCTTCCTGTCTAGACATAAACGCTTTCTGGTTGTTGTAATAATCTTCCTGCATTTTGCGCATCTTAGCGGCTTCATTCATCTTCATGCCTGTATAGCCACCCACTGCACCACCAAGCAATGCAGACTTAGAAACTGAACCAAAACCACCAAGACTGGCAGATCCACTTAGTGCTCCTTCAGCAGGTGCAAGCAGTCCGCCCAATGCCATACCTCCTAAAGCAGGTAATGCAACACGACGTACATCTTTATTTACTGCAGAAGCAACACCCAAACCCATAGCGGCTGTCCCTGCAACCGTAGCTGCAGTTCCACTGAACCCTAAAAAACCGCCAACAGCGCTAGCAATAGGTGCTAAGAAACCCATATTAACCCTCCACCAATTTCTCTCCTAAGTATTCTTTTAATTCTTTGATTGCGTCGTCTAAAGAATAAACGACGACGCACTTATAACCATGTAAAGAAAGTTTACTCATGGTTTCTTTCTGCTTTGGAGATACATGTCCTTTCTCAGACTTAACCTCCATAAACAGCCCATGAAAACCATTGGACGCTATAGGGAAAAACAGATCAGGAACTCCAGGTAACAACCCCTCACGCGTTAATCTGATGCGGTTTGATGAGTCAACATCAGCCCCATTCGGAATTGAAAACACATCAATTTTGCAAAGCTTAGCATACTTTACAATGTTTTGTTGTATTTTCGATTCGATATATAACATGTGTCCTTATAGTGTCCTTAAGGTGTAAAACAAACACCTCTTTATTTTATTATGACATAAAAACGAAACAATGCAATAAAAACTATCAAATAAACTATCAAATAATTATAGTCAAATAAACCTTGACCTTTTAATTATTTTACTGTTGTATGTTTTTTGTGAATGTTAATGGTGTTAAAGTTGGTTATATGCGCATCAGCACGTCTGATGGAAAGCAATGTTTAGATTTACAAGAAACAGCTCTTATTGAAGCAGGCGTTTCTCCAAATAAAATATATAGCGACATGGAGTCTGGGGCTAAAGAAGACAGACCCGGTTTCATGTATATGGTCAAAGCTCTTAATCCTGGAGATACTGTTGTTGTGTGGGCAATAGACAGGCTCGGAAGAAACACGAAACAACTTGTTGTGACTGTAGATGATTTTAAAAAAAGAGGAATAAAACTAGAAATATTAAGCGGAGTATGCAAAGGAATAGACATTTATACTCCCATTGGAATGTTTTT
>LXOW01264134.1_pt1 | contig 15238 bp, 9 predicted proteins | sample 1368591 | NCBI WGS metagenome assembly LXOW01 (sample SAMN04884650, study PRJNA319009) | bovine gut metagenome | isolation source: Cow rumen | host: Bos taurus | place: Italy: Legnaro (PD) | collected 2014-07-09 | reverse complement strand
TCCCGGACCTTCAGCGCGCTTTCCAGGAACAGGTTATCCCCGGTCAGCGCCACAGTCCGCACCGTGCTGCGCTCCACCGGCGCTTCCGCCCGGTTATCCGCCATGAGCGCGTCCGGCTCCCGGATATAGACTTCCACCTTTGCGGCATTTTCCGGAATGGTGAACAGCACCCCCGCCGTTTCACCCGCGGGAATCTCCGTTTCCTTTGCCTCACACAGTTTGCCGTCCGCCTCGCAGGCCACCGTGATCCTGCAGTCGCTGCCGAAATTGCAGATCCGCGCGTAGGCGGATCCCTCCTCCGCGGTCAGCGTATACACGCCGCGGTTCTCTTCACCCCGCCCGGCATGGATCCCGGCGATGCCCGCCTTCGGTGTATAGCTGTCCGAGAAAACAACAATCCGCGTTCCCCGGTCCGTTTCCTCCCGGCGGATCGCTTCCGCCAGGGAAACCGCTTTTTCCAGGTCGGCGCCTTCCCGTCCGCAGGACAGGCTCCGGATGGCCTGGCGCACATCCTCCCGGTCCGTGCTTCCGGTCAGGGTCTGGCGGACTTCCGTTCCGGCCGCAAGGATCGTGATTTCCTCTCCCGGCGGCAGGCCCTGCAGCAGTTCCTCCGCCCGGTCCTTCGCCTCGTCCAGCCGGCTCTTTCCCGCGCTGACCGTCTGCATACTCGCGGACAGGTCAAAAATCATCACGGTCCGGGAAGCCTCCCTGCCGGTCAGGTTCGGCTGCATCAGCGCCAGCGCCAGCACCAGCGCCGCCAGGAACTGCACCGGAAGCAGGATGTTTTTCCGCAGGCGCTGCAGCGGCTTGTTGGCGGCATGGTCCCGGATGGCTGTCCGCCACAGGAAGGTGCTCGGAACCTGCTTCGGCAGATATTTCCGCCGCAGCAGATACAGCACCACAATCCCGGCCGGGAGCAGCAGAAACCACGCAAACTGCGGGGCAGCAAATGTCAGCATGATAACCTCTCTAGATCATTCCGCTCTGTGAAATCAGCGGAATCCATTCCTCTTCAAAATTCTTTCCGGCATCCAGCAGCGCATAGGGCGTTTCACGCCGGAAGCAGGTTTCGCGGACCTCCCGCAGGAAATTCTCCAGCGTCTGCCGGTAGTTTTCCAAGGCTTCCCGGTCCGCCAGGAGATTGATGGCCTCCCCGGTCTCGCTGTCCGTCAGCTTCACCGCGCCGTCCAGGGCCGGATCCAGCTCAAAGGCGGAGAGCGGCTGGATGACCGCGCATTCCTGCCCGCGGTAACGCAGGCTGTCCAGCGCCGTGCCGATTCCGCCTTCCTCATAGCAGTCGCTGATCAGGAAGCAGAGTCCCCGCCGCAGGCCTTCGGTCCGCATCACGGTCTCCGTCAGCCTGCCGGCGCCGCCGGGGGTGCAGGTATCCAGGAACTGCTCCAGCCGGGCATAGGCCTGGCGCCCGGACAGCTGGGGCGACATGCGGTTTCCGCCTTCCTGCAGGCAGATCACCCGCAGCCGGTCCCCGCCGGTGAGCGCCAGGTAGCTGACGGCCTCCGCCGCCTGCCGCGCCGTTTCCCATTTTTCGCCCATGGATCCGCTGCCGTCCAGCAGGACCGTCACCGCCGATTCCTGCTCTTCCATGAACAGCTTCAGGAAGATTTTGTCGAACCGGGCCATGGCGTTCCAGTCAATCCGGCGGATATCGTCCCCGGGAATATACTCCCGGTAATCGGAAAACTCCGCCGAGGAACCGGTCTGCCGGGACCGCCGGGTTCCGCCGGCGCCGCCGGAAGCGCGGCCCTTCATCGCCAGCTGCAGCGTGTCCAGCCGGGACAGAAACGCGTCACTTAACATAGTTTTCCACCAGTTCCGCCACGATCGATTCCATATCCTTGCCCTCGGTCACGGCGGCAAAGTTCAGGGCCAGGCGGTGCCGCAGGCATGCCGGCGCCACATAGCGGATATCCTCATAGGCCACGTTGTAGCGGCCCTGCTCCAGCGCCCGCACCCGGGCCGTGGACAGGATCGCCTGCGCCGCCCGGGGGCTGGCGCCGAAGCGCAGGTACTTCTTCGTAATTTCCGGCGCGTCCTCCGTTTCCGGATGGGTAGCCAGCACCAGCCGGAGCGCGCTTTCCTGCACGCTGTCCGCCACCGGCACCTGCCGCGCGGTCTCCCGCATATCCAGCAGCTCCGCCGCGTCCGCCGCTTTCCCGGCTTCCTGCGCCGCGCTGCCGATGGTCAGGTTCATGATGCCGCCCAGCTCCTCCAGCGTCGGGAAGGGCACCAGCACCTTGAACAGGAAACGGTCCAGCTGCGCCTCCGGCAGGGGATAGGTACCTTCCTGCTCCACCGGGTTCTGCGTCGCCAGCACGAAGTAGGGTTCCGGCAGCTTCCTGGTTTCCCCGGCCACGGTAACGCTGTGCTCCTGCATGGCTTCCAGCAGGGCCGCCTGGGTCTTGGGCGTCGCGCGGTTGATTTCATCCGCCAGCACGATGGAAGCAAACAGCGGTCCCTGCTGGAAGCGGAAGCTGCTTCCCTCCTCCGTACGGATCAGGATGTTCGTACCCGTGATATCCGCGGGCATCAGGTCCGGCGTAAACTGGATCCGGGAGAAAGGCAGATCCAGCGTCTTGGAAAGGATCCGGACCAGATGGGTTTTTCCCAGGCCGGGAACGCCTTCCAGCAGCACGTTGCCGCCGGCGATGACCGCCAGCAGCAGGTGTTCCACCACGTCCTCCTGGCCGATCATTTCCTTTGCGATTTCCGTGCGGATCTTCGCATATTTTTCCGCGAACGCTTCGATAGACTGATTCGTGTTCATGTTTCGTTCCTTCCTCTCATTCATCGGTGAGCTGGCGGAAATACTCATCCACCCATTCCTTCTGTTCCCGGGTCAGATGCGCCGATTCCGCCGCCTGCGCTTCCGTTTCCGCGTATTCCCCGATCACCTGCCGGTAGGGCACATTCCCTTCCAGGCTTCCTTTGCCGGGACCGGTTTCGATCTGCACGGAGTCTTTTCCCAGCTGCTGCTGTTCCGTCATTACGTCCCGGGAAGCGGTATTCACCTTTTCCGGGTCATAAATCGTTTCGTATTCGCCTTCCTTGTATTCCGGCGGCCGGTTTCCCCTGGACGCAGAGGACTTGTTTCCGCTGCCTCCGCCCTGTTCCTCCTCATTGGTGGTGCCGCTGCCGGCGCCGGCCGCATTCTGTCCCTGATTGCCGCTGCCGCCCGAGCCGCTGCCGGAGGAGTTGCTGTTGCTGCTCTGCTGTTGCTGCGAGGAAGCGCCCTGTGCGGCGCCGAGCGCGGCTTTCATCTGCGCCAGGGCCTGCTGCATCACGCTGGCCTGGCTGCTTCCGGACTGCATGGCCTGCATCTGCGCATCGGACATTTCGCCCTGCTGCGCGGCCTGCGCCATCTGTTCCGCCATTTCCTGCGCTTCCCCGCTCAGGCCTTTCGCCGCCTCTTTGAGTTCATCGGTATTGATTTCCGACAGTGCCGCGGACATTTCCGCCGCGTCCCCGTTCTCCAGGGCCTGGGCCGCCGCGTCCATTCCGGCATCCCGCAGCGCGTCCGCCAGCTCGCTGACGGCATCCCCGGCCGTCTTCTGCCGGATTTCCTCCAGCCGGCTTTCCGCTTTGTCGACCGCCACCAGCGCGTCCACATCGTCCCGGCTGTCCTCCAGCTCCCGTTTCAGGTCCGCCGTCAGTTTCCGCAGCTCCGCCTTTTCCTTCTCGGTCTTTCCGGCTTCCTCCGCGGCTTCGGCTTCATCGATTTCCTCCGCCATGCGGGCGGTCTTTTCCTGCAGGATTTTGCGTTCCGACACGATCCGGTCCCCGCCGCCGGGAATCAGCAGCGTCCCGGCGCAAAGCACCAGCAGCGCCGCGGCGGCCAGCAGCCGTTTCTTCGGCGCCTGCAGCCGGATCTTCCGGGCGTCCAGCGCCTGCAGGTGCTCGCAGGCATCCTGCCGCTGGGCCGCGGCAAGCTCCGCAGCCTTCCCGTCCGCCGGTGGCCGGTCCGCCATTTCCAGCGCGGTCACGGTCCGCTCCCGCAGGCCGCAGCGATCCGCGGCGCGGGCAGCTTCCCGGCTGTCCACCGGACGCAGGGCGTTGATTACGGCCCCCAGCAGCGCGCCTCCGGCCACGGCGGCCCCGGCAATCCACCACCGGCCCTCCAGCGGCACAAAGGTTGTCACCGCCAGCAGCACCAGTGCCGCTGCCGCGCCGGCCGCAAGCCCGGTCGCAGCGCCGCGCCAAAGCCGCCCGAGCCGGATCCGGTTCTTCACCGGACGCAGGGCTTTCAGAAGCTCATTCATTCCGTCGTACCCTTTCATCAGCATTCATCTGTCATTACAATTTTTTACTTGGTTCTTTTTGCCGGTTTCAGGGAGTTCTTCCGGAGCAGGAATCCCGCCGCAAGCAGCAGCAGGACCGCCAGCACCAGGATGATTCCGCAGGAAATCAACGCCAGGGTTTCGCCGCCCGCCTTGTCCATCAGCCGGAACTCGCACAGCAGCCGGCCTATTTCACGGTATTCCATCGTGCTGGTGAGCATCCCCGTCTGTCCGTGCAGGAGGGCGATCAGCGCATATCCCGGATTGCACAGCAGCACCGGGGAAATCATCTTCAGCGCATCACCGGGGGCAAGCGCCGCCAGGCTGCTCGTGTCATAGACAACGGAGGTAACCTCCACGGGAAAATCCATTATCAGGGGGATCAGCGTCAGGCCGCCGATGGCCAGGAGAATCAGGTAGCTGATGACGCCGCTGGCCACCGTGGAGCGCGCCAGCGTGGAAGAAAACACCCCGACGCTCACCGACGCAAAAGCGATCAGCAGCAGGAAGAGTTCCCCGATCAGGATCTGCGGCAGCGTGACTGCGCCGGCCACCATCGTCAGGCACATCACCGGGAAGCCGCAGACAATCAGCAGCGCCAGCATGGCGAAGCTTTCCATGGCTTTGCCGATCACGATCCGGAAGGACCGGGTGTTTGTCACCAGCAGCAATTCCAGCGTCTGCCGTTCCCGCTCCCCGGCAATGGCGCCGGAGGTCATCGCCGGCGCGATCAGGAGGATCAGGATAAACTGGGTGACCATCTGCGCCTGGTAGCAGGTGACGCTGTTGCGGATGGAATAGAAGGTAGCCTCGTTCCCAAAGATCCGCCCCATAATCAGCAGCGTGACCGCCAGCATCACCACCACATAGGCAGCTGCGATCAGCAGCGTTTTGAAAGACCGCATCCGGCGGGTTGCGGAGAAGGACAGAATCGGATTAAGCATCTCCTGTCACCTCCATGAATACTTTTTCGAGGTTCATCGGCGCGCGGTGGAAATCGCACACCGGGATATTCCGGGAAATCATTTCCCGCAGCATCTGCATATGCTCTGCTTCGCCGCCTTCCGTGCGGACCTTCAGCACGCAGGTTCCCTCCTGCAGGATCTCCTTCACAAAGGGAAGCTCCTTCAGGCAGGCCACCGCCGTATCCACCGCCGCCTCGCCGCAGCCTTCCTGCAGGCGGATTTCCAGCGGGGCGTTCCCGTTCATCTTTTCCGACAGCGCTTCCACGCTGCCGGAGAACACCAGCTGCCCGTGGTCCAGGATCGTCAGGCTGTCGCACATCTCGCTCAGTTCCGGCAGGATGTGGGAGGAGATCAGCACGGTCTTCCCCATTTCCCGCAGGGTCCGCAGGATGGTTTTCATGTCCGCCCGGGCCCGGGGATCCATGCCGGAGGCCGGCTCGTCCAGGATCAGCAGCTTCGGATCATGGATCAGGCTCCGCGCCAGGCACAGCCGCTGCTTCATGCCCCGGGACAGGGAATCCACAAACGCGTCCTTCTTTTCGGACAGCTGCACCAGGTCCAGCAGGCGTTCCGTCATTTTCTTCCGGTCCGCCGAAGGAATCCGGTAGCACCGGGCATAGAAATCCAGATACTCCCAGCACTTCAGGCTGTCATAGACGCCGAAGAAGTCCGGCATATAGCCGATCAGCCGCCGTGCCTCTGTTCCGTTGCGGACCACATCCACCCCGTCGATCGTCGCCGTTCCGGAAGTGGGCTTGAGCAGCGTTGCCAGGATCCGCATGGTCGTGGTCTTTCCCGCGCCGTTGGGCCCCACAAAACCGTGGAGCTGCCCGTCCGCAATCTCCAGGGACAGTCCGTTCAGCGCGGTGAAATCACCGTATTTCTTCGTCAGTTTCTCAAGGCTCAGCATGCGTCTCCCCTCCTTCCTTTATTTTTCCCTCCAGGGTCAGTGACGGCTCCGGAATATCCATGTAGCTGTCCGACACCTTGGGGCGGAACTGGCAGTACAGGTTCCCCTGTTCATCCAGGTATTTCCCGGGCTGCTTGAGCGGGGTGTTCATCTGCACCTCCACCCAGGTTTTCAGTTCCACATTCAGCACAAAGCACGCCACGTCGTTGGCGTACCAGTCCTCCACGCCGACGGACAGCTTTTCAATCTCAATCCGGTCCAGGTTCTCCAGGGTAAAGCGGAAAGTGGGATGTTCTGACAGCGGGAAATAATTGTAATACAGTTTTCCGCCGTTCGGATCCTCAGCCATATCGCCCGCCGGCATGCCCGACGAATCGATCTCGCAGCGCACCGCATGATCCATTCCGGGAGCATGGAATACCACGCCTGTTTTCCCGATCTTCAGGTACTCTATTTTCGCCGTGTACATCGGCAGCACCGTGCCGCCTTCCACTTCCTTCCCGTCCACCATGAGCGGCGAAGCGAAATCTCCTTCCGGTTCCGCACAGTAAACGAAAATCACGTTTTCGCGGGTCCCCGCACTGTTGTCACGCGTCAGCTGGTCATAGGCGCTGTTCATCATCCCGCTCAGGATCGATTCCCGGCCGCCGTAATCATTCGTATCCGAATTCTCCCGCATGCCGGAGAGCACCATATAAACCCCGGAGGTCACATTCCGCAGCATCACGCCGTCCTCAAACACCGGATTGGAGGGATCAGGCGCATCCTTGGCGACCATGGCAAATTCCCTGCTTTCCCCGGGTGCCAGTGCCGGAACACGGACAAAGCCATAAACGCTCAGCACCACGCCTTCCTTCAGGGAATAGGGCAGGCCGTTCCGGACGGTACCGTGCAGGCCGTCGCTCTCCATCCAGATCTGGGCCTCCACCTGACCTTCCTGCTCCGACGTCCGTACGGAGGACAGGCGGACGACCTCCCAGGGCGTATTCGCATTCAGCGCCGAAGAGCCGTTCTCCCCGGTAATCTGAACCACCCGCAGCTGGGACGGTTCCTTCAGCTCCGCGGTGTCTTCCTCCTCCGCCCAGTAGTAATAGCCGTCGTCATAGACCTGCGCTTCCAGGTCCTCCCCGTTCATGCTGTAACGGTGCAGGCCCGGCCGCGGCGCCGCCGCGGTCACAAACACATAGCGGGTGGCTCTTCCTTCCGCATTCTGCACCAGGTTAACGGTTGTCGCGGTCACCGGCCGGTTCAGCATCGAGCTTCCGGCCATCACGGTCACCACCGCCGCTGCCGCCAGCGCCGCTACCGGAATCACCGCCCACATCCACTGGGTTTTACTGCGCTTCTTCAGGATGATCCACATCACGCCGCAGATCACCACAGCCCCGGCAATGACCGCCACCGCGGCCGGCAGGCTGTTCCGGACCTGTATCTTTGTATCATCGCCCGCGGAATACAGGGCGCTGGACTCTTCCCCGGGATACAGCAGCTTGCTGTACATATTGGGATCCATTTTGATCAGCAGCTGCTGGAAGAAAATATGCATGGCGCTTTCCGCGTTCAGCGCCGCATCGCCGGCCTCCCAGGCAAGGGTAATGATCCGCCCGCTGCCGGCGCCTTCCAGCCAGACCAGGCCGTTGCCCTCGCTGTCTGAAATCAGGGGATTCGCGCCTTCGAGCTTTGCCAGGGCGATCTCCGTTTTCCTTCCGGAATGTTTCTGGCCTGCAAGACTCTCCACCTCGGAAAGCACGCCGTCCGATACCGTGAAATCAGAAGCCTGCAGCTTCGTCAGGTCGCCCAGGAAAGCCAGGTTGCGCGGCGCGGTGCTCCCGCCGCCGGCAATCAGCACATGCCCGGAAACGATCCAGTCCTTCAGCGCCTGCTGCTGTTTTTCCGTCAGCAGGGCAGGATCCGTATCATCCAGCACAATCATTCCGAAGGAATCCAGCAGTTTCGGATTCTCCGGGAGGGTCTCCGGCGTCAGCGCCACGGTCTGCCAGAATTCATAGCGGTAGAGCACATCGTTCTCCTGGTTGATATCCAGATTCGCCAGGTTCCGCGGCCGGGTGGACAGTACGCCGATCATCATCGCGTTGGGATTGATCACGCCGGAAGGTGTGCTGTTCACAGCGGAGATGACTTTTCCGTCCTTAACGATCTCCACCGTAAAGGTATTCTGCCGGGTCTGGGCCACCACGGGCAGCACCACCGTACGCTCGCCGCCCGCCGGAACGGACAGCGCCGTTTCAAAGCGGTCGTATTTCGCGGTGTTCACATATCCGTTCACCGCCAGCATGGCTTCCAGGTCCCCGCCGTTATTGCGGACGGTCACCCGCACCGGGATGGCTTTCCCGTAGGTCACCTGTCCGTCATACCCGAGCCGGACTTCCATCTCCAGCTGCGGGTTTTCCACTTCCGTATGCAGCCCGTCTGCCGCGGCCGCTCCGGCCCACGCCAGCAGGCAAATCACCAGGCCGAAGGCAAACCACCTTACAGCTTTTTTGCGCATACCAATACCTCCTTGTGAGCATTGCTCACTCATTTATACGCTGAAACAACCGGATTTGTTCCATGAAGGCGGAAAATTCATCTTCCGTTCATTTTCCTCAGAAGAAGAAACTCCTCCGCAGTGCCGCCCGCAGCGAGGGGATAAACGACGCGACAAACAGGAACAGCCCGATCATGCAGAACGCGATCATACAGTACAGCGACCAGACGAACATGGGCGTCCGGAACGTGATATGCTGGAAGAACTCCACCAGCATGAAGCTCAGCCCGATGGCAATCACCAGCAGGCTCATCAGCCGCAGCCGTCCCTGCACGATATAGCGCATCATTGCCACGCCTGCCAGCGTCAGGATACCGGCAATCATGGTCACCGGGAAGGCGAAGGACAGGAACCAGTGCCCGCCCGTATTCACGCAGATATACAGCAGATACCCTGCCAGGCAGGCAAAATCAATCGGCAGGAAAATCATCGGTTTCCACCGGGAAAACAGCAGCGGCAGCACCAGCCAGACCCAGCCCAGCGCCATACCCAGCGCCGCGATTCCGCTCCAGCCGACTTCCCCCCTGCTCTTCAGGCAGAAGATCAGGCAGGACAGCGCGGCCGCCGCAAAAATAATGGTCACCAGGCCCAGCACCAGGTATTTCCCGCTCTGCTTCTCCGGCTGCGGATACTTCCTGGAATAGGGAGCTTCCTCCGCCGGCCGCTTCACCGGCGCCACCTGTACCTCCGTATGACACAGGGGGCACTCCGTCACGCCGTCCTGCAGCCGCACCCCGCAATATACACAATACATTCACTCACCGCCTGTTGCTTTCAATATCCACAGGTATGCCCATCTCCACCAGCGAGGAGAAAAACAGCCGTTCCAGCTCCGAATCCCGGATCCCGCGGATCATGCTGATATAGGTCTTTCCCTGCCAGGAAACCACGGAGCAGTTGTTCGGATAGGAATACTGCACCCCGATAATAAAATCAAACCGTTCCACATAGGGGGCCATTGCCTCCGGCAGCTTCACCACACCCATGTTGGAAATATTCAGGCTTCCCTTGCTTTCCCCGCTCAGGGTGTAAACCAGCCGCATGGCCAGGGTCTTCAGCGGCAGGGGCACCAGCCGCAGGGGCACCAGCCGCAGCGGCAGGCAGCGCTGGAGATCCACGTTGGTCGCGACCCGGCCGGCCATCCGCTGTGGAATTGTTTCCGCCGCCAGCTGATGGTGCATCAGGCGGCAGATTTCGCTGCGGGTATATTCCCCCAGCCGCGGGTCAAACCCGATGTTCACCGCCAGGGTAAAGTTCCGCAGGGTATTCAGGCCGAAGGTTTTCCGCAGGTTCACCGGCACGGTGATCTTGATATGGTTCCGTTTCCCGGCCAGGGGATCCGCCTTCATCCGGGCCAGCACCGCCTCCGCCATCACCGCGGCCAGCCATGCCGTCACTGTGACGCCTTCCGCGTGCGCCTTCGCCAGCAGCGCCTCCGTCGGAATGATTCCGGTTACGATATGCCGGAAGGGGCCTTCTTCCGGATTGCCCCGCGTATGGTAGGCATTCGCCTCCGCACGGGAAACCTTTCCTTTCGCCGCGCACTGCAGGAAGCAGTCCCGGGCTTCCTCCTCCTTCGGCGGCTCCGCCGGATCGACAATATTTCCCTCCGGCGGGATCACCGCGCCTTCCTTCAGCGTCAGGTATCTTGCAGCCAGGTTCTGCAGAAAGGCCATGCCTCCCGTTCCGTCTGTCACGGAATGGAAGAACTCCACGGCGATGCGGTTTTGATAATACAGAATGCGGATGCAGCATTTATTCAGCTTCCGCCTGGTCATCGGCGTCAGCGGCCAGGCGTAATCTTCCTCCGCCTTCGGGGCTTCGTCCACGGTCTCCAGGTAATACCAGAAAAAACCGGTTTTCAGCCGCACATAGATCGTGGGAAACCGGGGCAGCAGATCCTCCGCCGCGCGGCTCAGGATCTCCGGATCCACCCTGTCCTTCAGCGTAACTGAAACCCGGAAAACATTATTCCAGTTCTTTCGCATCACGGCGGGGAAAATCAGCGCCGCGTTATCCAGCCGGTACCATTGCTTCTTCATGGTTCTCTCTCGTTTCATTCGTCGGGATACCACCCGCTATTATACCATATTTATACATTCCGCTCAACCGGAAGCGCCCGGATTGTCCGTACAAAACAGCTTTTGTTCTTTCCTTTCCCGGCCTGTTATGATACGATGCACATACAAAAGCGGAAGGGAGGAAACAGCTATGGCAACGGGACCGGTGATCGGACTGTGCGCCCATGTGGACGCGGGCAAAACCACGCTCTCTGAATCCATGCTTTTCCTCTCCGGCGCCGTCCGCCGCCAGGGCCGCGTGGATCATGGCGACGCCTTTCTCGATACCGACCGGATGGAGAAGGACCGCGGCATTACGATCTTTTCCAAGGAAGCCCGCCTCTCCTGGAACCATACGGACCTGACGCTGATGGACACGCCGGGGCACACCGACTTTTCCGGCGAGACCGAACGCGCCCTGAATGTGCTGGACGCGGCCGTGCTCGTCATCAGCGCCGCCGACGGCGTCCAGCCGCACACCCGTACGCTCTGGCGGCTGCTGGAGCAGCGCGGGCTGCCCGTGATTCTCTTCCTGAACAAAACCGATCTGCCCCATGACGCGGAAGCGCTTTTCGCTTCCCTCAGCCGGGAGCTTTCCGGCCAGATCGTTGCATTTCCCTCCCCGGATCCGGAGAAGCTGGCCCTGTGCGACGAAACCTGCCTGGACGCCTATCTCCGGGAGGGTGAAATCCCGGAACGGATGATCCATGCCATGGTAGCCGGCCGCAGGATCTTCCCGCTCTTCTCCGGCTCCGCCCTGCGGAACGAGGGTGTGGAACCCCTGCTGGACTTCCTGGCCCGCTTCGATCCGCGGCCGGCTCCGCCCGCCGCGTTCGGCGCCCGGGTTTACAAAGTGGCCAGGGATCCGCAGGGCGCACGCCTTGCCTTCCTGCGCATCACCGGCGGAACGCTGAAGGCGCGGGACCTGCTGACGCTGAAAAGCCCGGAGGGTGAAACGCTCTGGGCGGAAAAGGCCGCCGAGATCCGTCTGTATTCCGGCGCGCGCTATACGGCCGTGCAGGAAGTTTCCGCCGGACAGGTCTGCAGTGTCGTCGGGCTCAGCAAAGCGCTGCCCGGGGACGGGCTGGGCACCGATCCCGGCCGGAAGGAGCAGGAGCTCCGCCCCTGCTATGCCTGCCGCGTGGTGCTGCCGCCCGGCGCCGATCTGCATTATGTGCTGAACTGCCTGGAAACCCTGCAGGAGGAAGAGCCGCTGATCCAGGTGGAATATGTGGAACCCCGAAGGGAAATCCGGGTCCATTCCATGGGCGATGTATACCTGGAAGTCCTGCGCGCCCAGCTGGCGGACCGTTTCGGGCTGGATGTCTCCTTTGCCGAAACCACAGTGCTGTACCGGGAGACGATTGAAGCCCCGGTGGAGGGCGCCGGCCACTACGAGCCGCTGCGCCACTACGCGGAGGTCCACCTGCTGATCGCGCCGCTGCCCCGCGGCAGCGGACTGGTCTGCGATTCCTCCGTGTCCACGGACGACCTGGCCCTCAACTGGCAGCGGCTCATCGTAACCCATCTCCGGGAAAAAGTGCACGTGGGCGTACTCACCGGTTCCCCCGTCACCGATCTGCATATCACGCTGATTGCCGGAAAGGCGCATCTCAAGCATACCGAAGGCGGAGATTTCCGCCAGGCCACCTACCGGGCCCTGCGGCAGGGGCTGATGAAAGCCCGCAGCATCCTGCTGGAGCCGTGGATGACGCTGGACATCACCGTACCGGAGGACTGTGTCGGCCGGGTGATGAGCGACCTGAGCCTCATGGGCGGCCGCTTCGACGCGCCGGAGGACGCCGGGGAAACCCTGCGCCGCCTGTCCGCGGCGGTTCCCGCCTCCGCCTGCGCGGACTACGGGCGGCAGCTGGCCGTCTTCACCAAAGGCCGGGGCAGCCTGACCGCCGCCTTCCTGGACTGGGAACCCTGCGCCGATCCGGAAAAAGTGATCCGCGAAAAAGGATATGATCCCCGCCGGGATGTCTGGAACACCCCGGATTCCGTCTTCTGCTCCCACGGCGCCGGCGTCACCGTCCCCTGGGACGAGGCGGACGCCCACATGCACCTGCCGCTGCTGAAGGATCTTTCCCGCCGGGAGGTTCCCGCCCCCGCCGCGGGCGGCGCCGCTTCCGCCTACCACGGCACCCGGGAGGAAGACCTGGCCCTGGAAAGAATCTTTGAGCGCACCTACGGGCCGGTGAAGGCCCGCCAGCTGGTGGCCGCTCCCTCGGCCGCGGCGGAAAAGCAGCGGGAGGCGGCACCCGCTCCGGCCTCCGACGGTGAAATCCTGCTGATTGACGGATACAACGTCCTGCATGCCTGGGACGAATGGAAGCCGTTCCTGCCCGACCGGCTGGAGGATGCCCGGGATGCCCTGCGCGACCTGCTGTGCGATTACGCCGGCGCCACCGGCAAACCGGTAATCCTGGTGTTCGACGCCTATGCCGTGCCGGACAATCCCGGGAAGGCCGAGAAATACAAGAACATCTATGTCATCTACACCCGGGAGGCCCAGACAGCGGACGCCTTCATTGAACAGACAACGTATTACGGCCGGAACACCGCCCGTATCCGGGTGGTCACCTCCGACCGGCCGGAGCAGCTCATCGCCTCCGGCAACGCGGCCCTGCGCACCTCCGCCCGTGAATTCCACGCGGAAGTCAACGGCGTCCGGGACGGGATCGCCGCGTTCATCGCCCGGAACCGGCTTTCCCGGCCGGTACGCACCCTGGAAGCCGCCTACAAGGAAGCCTGGAAAAAGAGCAGGGAGCCTCAGAAGTGAGGCTCCCTGTTCTTTATACATGCAGGATCTATTTTTTTGTCAGGAATTCTTTCAGCTGTTCCATCGGCACCGGCCGTGAATATTTATATCCCTGCAGGTAGGAAGCGCAGCATTCCCTGCACATCTCCTCATCCTGCTCCGTTTCCACGCCTTCAAACAGCACCGCGTAATCCAGCTTGGCAAACAGGTCTGCCAGGCTGCCCAGCACCTGCTCCGAACGCTTGTCCTGCGCGCCGGCCACCACCATGCTCCGGTCAAACTTGATGATATCGAAAGGCAGCTCCAGGATCCGCTCCATATTGCTGTAGCCGGTCCCGAAATCGTCCAGGTAGAAGGTGATTCCCTTCTGCTTGAGTTCGGCGATCTTTTCCTTCATGAGGAGGAAGTCCCGCTCATTCCGGGATTCCGTCATTTCAATGGCAATCTGTTTGCCGTCGATCCCGCTCCGGTCGATAATGCTGCTGATATCCATGCAGAAATGCTGGTTCCGCAGCTCCATCGCGGAAACATTGACGCTGACGCGGTCAATGCAGTAGCCCTCCTCGTTCAGCGCCTTTACCGCCTTGCAGACCTTATGCAGGATAATTTCGGTCAGCACGTGGATAAACCCGTTCTCTTCCGCCAGCGCGATAAAGCGGTCCGGATAAACGAGGCCTTCCTCCGGCAGCTGCAGCCGCATCAGCGCCTCCGCGGTATCGTACTTCCCGGTGCGGATATTCAGCACCGGCTGGCAGTAAACCAGCACCCGCGGATCATCCAGGTTCTTTTGCCCGGCAATATCCGCCAGCTGATGCAGGATCGCTTCATACTTCCGGAATTTGTCGATGTCGTCCGGCTGCACCCGGTAGATCGTGTTTTCCGGAATCCGGGTATGGATGCTCCGGATAAAGCTGACATATTCGTTGTTCCGGTTCAGTTCCGCTGTCGTCTGGCCGATCACAATTTTGTAATCCAGCTTGAAGTTCTGATATTCCTGGTCGAACGCCCGCAGGATCGCTTCGGTCCGCGCCTCATAGTCCGGGTTCCGCTCCTTCCGGACCATCATCAGCAGGTGGCCGTTTCCGACCCGGAACATAACGGAAGAGCGGAAATACTGCGCCGTAAAACGGCGGACGATCGCCTGCAGGTCGCCGGGCATCTGGCGTGCGGTCTCATCCAGTTCCCGCATGTAGAGGCTCAGGTACAGATATGTCTTGCCTTTATCGTCGCTGTAGCGGATCAGGCCTTCCAGTCCGCGCAGGTCATTGGATCCCAGCTGCGCGTCATAGGGATTGGAATGCAGCAGGTACATAATGGCAACCACCGGGAAGAGGAAGGTGGCGGTCGTAAACGAATCCTGTCCGTTCAGCTTGGCAATGGCGAGCATCGCCACGGCGAAGACCATGGTCATGTAGAAACCGTTCATCATCCGACGGTACAGATGGTGGCGCACCTGGATCATCAGCATGGACAGCATCACGATGAACAGCCCGTATCCGATCATGAACATCCGGTTCCCGCCGGCGGAAACCGCGCCGTCTCCCAGCTGTATCCCGCTGCCGGAGAAATTGACAAAGAGCTCCGCAGCCAGCACCACAAGGATCAGCATCCCGCCGATGGTATGGTATACCTTCCGTTCCTCCTTCGTCAGGCCGGTGACCTGGCAGATGCTGTCTCTTATACACATCTGACGCTG
>LXOW01259074.1_pt1 | contig 15238 bp, 10 predicted proteins | sample 1368591 | NCBI WGS metagenome assembly LXOW01 (sample SAMN04884650, study PRJNA319009) | bovine gut metagenome | isolation source: Cow rumen | host: Bos taurus | place: Italy: Legnaro (PD) | collected 2014-07-09 | reverse complement strand
CTGGTGGGCGCATATGCGTACTTTTTCTGCTCCTTGCCGATCGGGTTGGCCCATGACGAGAAATGGTGGAAGTTCAACCCGTAGGAGTACTTCGGATTCTGGCAGTTGTGCATCGAAAGTTCCGCTAGCGGGGTGATTGGATAGCCGAAACCAAGCTTGATATAATTCCGGTAATAACGCTCCTTCACCTCGGGGTTGAGCTTGCCCACTTGCATATCGCCCGGTTCAAAAACCAGATCCGGCTTATTGGGCGCGACGACATAGTTGAATTCCATCTGCTCGCTCACCACGGTGTCTTTCAATACCGCCTGCTGGTTGATTTTGTTGGAATTGGCCAGTTTCGGCACATACTTGATCAGCAGTTGCGCCGAATCCACCACCTGCGCTTGCAAACTAATGGCGCAAAACACCATAAAAACCAATATTGTTATCTTTTTCATCTCTCCAATTATCAATTTTCGATTATCAATTATCCATTATTCTCTGTCCAATGCATCAATTTCCGCAATCTTCTGTTTCGCCAGTTTCACCAGATCCTCACCGCCATAGTTGTCGACAATGCTCTGATAGGTGTGGCGAGCCTGGAAGTAGTTGCCCCTGGCCTTGTAGAGGTCGCCGTAGAGGATGAATGTGCGGGCGTACCAATATTCGGAAGAATAGTCGCTACCGAGGATGGCCTTGATCCGCGACTCACACTCGTCAAGGTTCTTATCGTAGGTGAGCGCGATGTCTGCCAGATGGTAGGCGGCTTCGGCACAAAGGTCGTTGCTACCCTTCGGCATCAGCTGGCTGTAATAGTTCTTGGCCGTAGCAATCTCGTTGAGTTCCAATGCAGAATTACCGGCAATCAGCAATGCTTCGGAGAGCAGATCCTGGTCGGGTTGATTGGCTCGGATGATGTTCTCCGCACTGGTCAGCGCTGAACGGTACTCCTTCAGGAAGTAGGCGCAGCGCATAGCGCCGTTGTTGGCGTAGATAACCTCCTCTTCCGCTGTGGTGTTCTCCATCAGTTTGTTAAAATAGGTCAACGCCTTCGCATATTTTTTGTCGTTATATAATATAGAAGCGGCTTTGTGCAATGCTGTCACATTGTATTCTGTTCTGAAATTCTTGATGATAGCTTCATAATCCGCCAATGCATCGTCATAGCGTCTCATGCCGTACTCACACTCGCCTTTGTAGAAATGGGCTTTTGCCACAAATGATCCGTTCGGGAACTGCCGCAGGTAGTCCTGACAAGCAGCAATGGAAGCCTCGCAGTCACCTCGATTGTACTTGGTCTCTGCAGCCTTGAAAGCGATGGAGTCTTTGCGGTCAGCGGAGATGTTCATGTTCTTGGAACGCACATAGTCGAAGAATTCGCTGGTGTTGCCGTTCTCTGTGTAAATGGTCTCCAAGTTTGCGAGCGCATCCTTGGCCTCCTGCGAACCTGGGTAGGTCTCCACCACGTACTTGTAGGTGGAAATGGCCATTTGCTGGTTGTCGCTGTTCAGGTAGGCCTGCGCCAAGCGCGTGTGCGCTTGACGGATATACTGACTCTTCGGATGATTCTTGATGAACGCCTTATAGGCCGAAATGGCACTTGCGTAATCGTTCTGCGTATGGTACGTCACTGCCAGATCAAATTCCGCATCATCTTTATAACTGGATGAAGGATAGGAATTTAACAGTCTTTCCAATGTCTGGATTTTCTTGTTGTTATTCTTCTGATAACCATAGCACTTGGCCAATTGATACACAGCGTAGTCGGCGTTCGACTGGCCTAAACGCTCACATTGGTCGTAATACTTGATAGCATTGGGCAGGTCAAGAAGCATAAAATAGCAATCAGCCAAACGAGCAGACGCATCCGCTTGGATATCAATATCTTCAGACTTTTTAGTCTTATTCAAATAGGTTTTGAAATGGTTAGCAGCATCTTTGTACCTTTTCATCTTTAAAGCCGCATAACCCAATGAGTAATAGGAGTTTATGTAATTATCATTGGAAGATGCCCGATCTGCATTCTGATAGGTTTGGAAAGAGTAGTAGGCATCTTTATACTGCTCGTTGCGGTACTGCGCCTCAGCTTTCCAGTAAAGGGCATCGAGGTGGGTGTTTTTGTCAGAAGGCGATGACAACGTTTTGTTCAACAGTGCAATAGCGTCTTTATAATTCTTATTGTTAATCAATTCCAACGCACGATTGTACGTACAACGTTGGTAGGCTTTCAAAATAGCCGGACTCTTGGTTTTGAGTTTCTCGATGGAGCTAATGGCGGCCTGATAGTTTTTGGTGGAGAGGTATATTCGTGACAGGTAGTCAGCGGCTTCCTCGCTATGCTGCGCATGCGGGTACTGGTTGAGATAGTCTTGCAGCGCCTCGATGCCATTGTTGAAGGGGCTTGTAGAAGTTTCGCACTGCAGCTTGGCGTAGTTGAAAAGCGCCTCCTCCTTGATGTTGCTGTCGAAATCATACTTGGAGGCCTCCTTGAAGCTCTGCGCCGCAAGGGTGCGCTGACCGGTTTTCATGTAGCAGTCGGCGATGAGGAAATAGCACTGCTGGGTCATCAGGTCGGGGTCCTTGTCGTTGGCCGCACGGGAGAAATCGGTGATGGCCTGGTTATAACGCTGCACGCGATAGTCGGTGAAACCCATAGCGAACCAGTCGTTCCGGTCAAGTGTTATCTGATTATCATTCTGTATCTTAGCAAAGTTATCAGCAGCCTCTTCATATTGATTCAGGTTATAGTGCGACAACGCGACGCAGCGTAGCACCTGTGCCTGGTTCTTATCCTTCGGTTTGTTAATGTCGGGAGCAACCTTAAGCACTTCTTCATATTGTTTTTCCTTAAAATAGATCTGCGTCAGGAAATAGGGGACTTCGTTCTTGAAGTCCGGATTGTCCTTCAGAATGAGAAAATCCTCCAAAGCAGCATCGTACTGGCCACTCTGATATGCCATGAAAGCCAAATAGTAGGCACTGCGTTCTTTGTACGGACCTTCCTCCTCGCGTGCTTTACGGAACAGCATCTTGGCATTGTCGTAATCTTTCGTCATGAAGTAGGCATACCCTTTTTTGAAATTGTACTCCTGCACGTTTTCGGGCTGAATCTCAGCCTCATAGATCTGGTCGAACTGGGCGATGGTCTTTTTGTAGTCCCTGCGGGCGAAATAGAACCGACCCAAATAGTAGCGAGCCTCGGGCACCGATGTGTGTACAGGATAGCGGTCGATGAAGGTCTGCAACAAAAAACCGGCATCTTGGTTGTCGAGTTTGGCCGCGCACACCCCCTGGTAGAAAAGCGAGTTGGTGCGCAGGTCGTGCTGCGCATCTTCCGTACTCTCGTAAACGTACTTGAAGTACTGCTGGGCAGAACCATATTTCTCCTTGTTAAACAAATCCACCGCCGTCTGGTATTCATAGAGCGGTGACTTGAAGTTCTCCGTACGCTGCGCAATAGCGGCAGGAACGGTGAAAAAAACTGTCATCATCAGTAACAGGCAAAACTTGAATCTCTTCATATAGTACACTAATTTTAACCTATTTTACAAACGAACAAAGATACAACTTTCAAAGAGGCTGTTTATTGTCTGACGAATTACTTATAAACAGTGAATTTTTAATTGCCGACATCCGAAAACCTTGCAAAACAGTTGTTTCAACACTGATTATTTTTGTACTTTTGCGGCCTGAAAATTTAAGAATCACGTATGAATAAAAAGACCATTTACATCATTCTGGCAACGGTTGCGCTGATTGGCTGTCTAATTCTAATTCTGTTCAAAACAGGGGTCATTCGCTCCCACAGACAACTTTCTTCCACCATTTTTGCAGTTAAGGACACGAACAATATCACCAAAATCTTCATCGCCGACATGAACGGGGAGTATTCCCTGCTGGTGCGTCACGACGACGGCTGGTATGTGCAGGATTCCATAAAAGCCATGCCTGCGAAGGTGAACGACCTGCTTGCCGCTATCCACAACATCACCCTACAGCAGACCGTGGCTAAAACCGCCCAATCGAACATCAACAAAATGATGTCCGTGAATGCCATCAAAGTGGAAATTTACCAGAATGCACCCAAATTCAAAATTTTCGGCATCCCTTTCTTTAAAAAGGAACGGAATGTGAAGACCTACTATATGGGACCCGCCACAATGGACAACATGTCGAACTTCGCCATATTGGAAGGATTTGACGAGCCCTGTATCGTGTATGAGCCTGGTTTCCGAGGCTTTTTGACACCTTTCTATGCCTTCCGACCTGTGGAATGGTACAACTGCGACCTCTTCAGCACGAAAATCACCCGTATCCAGTCACTATTGGTGGAAGATTTTGATAATCCTGAAGAATCTTTTTATGTGGAAAAATCCGGTCCCCGCTTTTTTAGCCTGTATAATGTTCACGGTGAGATTATTCCTGATTATGACACCGTGAAACTGCTGGATATGCTGGCCGAATACCGCGACAAGAACTACGAAGTGTTCATTTCCTCCATGTCTGAAGGTGCTAAAGACTCTATTATTCGATACAACCACTTCAAAACCATTACGTTAACGGATGTTGACGGTCAGAAAACAACCCTTGACATGTACCGCAAGTTGGAACATGATTCCTACTATTTAGATGCCATCGTCGGCGGGATGGCGCGTGCAGAGGATGAGCCCTACAACCGCGACAAGTTCTACGCCGTTCTCAACGGCAACACGAAGAATCTGGTACAGTGCCAGTATTACCATTTTGACCGTCAGATCCAGCCGCTTTCCTACTTCCTAAAACAACAGTTAAATTAGCATGAGCGACGAAACCTACATGCAACGCTGCCTGCAATTGGCTGCACTCGGTTTGGGAAAAACAAGTCCCAACCCGATGGTGGGTGCCGTCATTGTACACCAAGACACCGTCATCGGAGAGGGGTATCACCATCGATGCGGAGAGGCGCATGCGGAGGTTAACGCCATCAATTCCGTGAAAGACAAAGCATTGCTGAAAGAGAGTACGCTGTACGTCAACCTGGAGCCCTGTTCCCATTTCGGGAAAACGCCTCCTTGCGCCGACGCCATCATCCGCCACGGCATTCCCAAAGTGGTCATCGGCTCTATCGACTACCACGACAAGGTGAATGGTGCAGGCATACAAAAACTACGGGATGCAGGCGTGGAAGTGGTCGAAAACATTTGCGAAAAAGAGTGTGAAGAACTCAACCGACGCTTCTTCACTTTCCACCGTCAACATAGACCATATATTATTTTAAAGTGGGCAAAAACTCGCGATGGCTATATGGATATTGACCGCAGTAATAATGATGTAAATTCCTATTGGATAACAAATTACGCATTAAAAGTGCTGTCGCATAAATGGCGCAGTGAAGAAGACGCCATTCTGGTGGGTTTTCAGACTATGGCGAACGACTGTCCGCAGCTCACCACACGCGAATATCCAGGTAAAGATCCGCAACGCTTTGTGATGCAGCGCGGGACGGAAAACATCGCGTCTCTTCCCTACACGCCACTGCCTGACAATGTCCAAGAAGCCACTGACGAATTGTATCAATTTAACATACAGTCTGTTATCATTGAAGGCGGAAGAAAAACGCTGGAAAAATTCATAGCGGCTGACTTATGGGACGAAGCACGGATTCTGGTGGGGAATCAGACTTGGGGAAAAGGGATTCCGGCCCCTAATACACCGGGAATCATTGAAAAAACTGTAAATATTGACGACAATCTGCTAATGTATGTTCGAAGACACCTATAAAACCATCGCGAAACCTGCCGAGGGTAGCTACAGCGAGAAGCGCAGCAAGTTCCTGGCTTACGCCTTCCCCGTACAAAACGAACAGGAGGTGAAGCAGCGGCTCGCCGAAATCCAGAAAAAACACTGGGATGCGCGGCACCATTGCTATGCTTACATCCTCGGTCCGCACAAGGATGCCTACCGGCTGAACGACAACGGGGAACCCTCGGGCACCGCCGGACGCCCCATCTATGGTCAATTACTCTCTAAAGATCTCACCAACACGGTCGTGATTGTAGTCCGTTATTTTGGCGGTATCAAACTGGGTGTAAGCGGTTTACAGAATGCCTACAAGATAGCGGCAAAAGAGGCGCTTGATTCAGCCATCATCGAGGAACGCACCGTCCAGGAGACTTATCGCATTGTGTTCGAATATGTCAAGATGAACGACATCATGCAGATTTTGAAAGATCCTGAAATACAAGTTCTTGATCGGCAGAGTGATATGCGATGCACCTATACTATCTCCGTACGTCAACGCGATGCTGACCGCATTACCGACGCCTTGCGCAAAGTGGCCATGACGGAAGTGACCGCATTGTAGCATTTATTCATAATTCATTGTTTATATCTTTCTGCTTTCGACTAAAGAAAGGGTCGAAATATACCGTATTTTTGCAGATCTAGCAAAGAATTGTCCAAAAGATGAGAAACAGATTCATTATCTTAGCCGTTTTTACCACGGCTATTGCCCTTTTTTCGGGTTGTGTCACCAAACAAAAATACAACGAGTTGTTACTCAAGCAACAGCGTTGTCAGGATGAATTGACCTTCATGACCTCCGAAAACCAGAACTGTCAGGATGCGAAGAAGGCATTAAATACCCAGCTGAGCAACCTTACGGCAGAGCTCGAACAGCTCCGCGCCGACACGATGCGCTTGTACCGCAACGCTCGCAGCGCGGAACGGGAATACGAAAAAGCGAAAAAGGATTACGACGAGTTGCTGCAGAATTTCGCAGACGTATCCTCCACCAACCAAAGCACCATCAACGACCTGCTCGGCAACCTCGACAAGTACAAAGACGAAATGGCTGCGAAAGAAAGAATGCTCGCAATGCAGCAAGACTCCTTAACGAAAGCCCGCGCAGAACTGGAACTCAAAGAACAGCGTATCAATGAGATGCAAAACATTTTGGCACAGAAAGAGGCTGAGGTGAAGGCGTTGAAAGAGAAAGTCAGCAACGCACTGAAAGGTTTTGAAGGAAGCGGCCTGAATGTGCATGAAAAGGACGGCAAGGTATATGTCTCCATGGACGACAAATTGCTGTTCGCCTCAGGTAGCTGGAACATCAACGAACAGGGTCTCCAAGCCATTCAAAATCTAGCGAAAGTACTTGAGAATGAACCTGAAATCTCCGTATTGATCGAGGGCCACACCGACAATGTACCTTACCGCGGCTCTGGTCAAATCAAAGACAATTGGGATCTCAGCGTGATGCGCGCCACCTCCGTGGTGAAAGCGCTACTGCAAAGCGGCAACATTGCCCCCACACGTCTTTCCGCCTCCGGCAGAAGCGAGTATCTTCCGTTGGATGAGAATAATACACCCGAAGCGCGCGCCAAAAACCGCCGCACCGAGATCATCCTCACTCCTAACTTGGACCAGCTGTTCCAACTGATCCAAAACAACTAAGCCATGGCGTTCGCCGACACGCTCATCCACTGGTACGAGGAACACAAGCGCGACCTCCCCTGGCGCGGCGAAACCGATCCTTACAAAATCTGGGTATCCGAAATCATCCTGCAGCAGACCCGTGTGCAGCAGGGCTGGGACTATTATTTGCGATTCATCGACAACTTCCCGAATGTCAAGGCGTTAGCTAATGCGGAAGAGGAGCGCGTGCTTAAAGTGTGGCAAGGCCTCGGATACTACTCCCGCGCCCGAAACATGCATGCCGCCGCCCGCGAAATGATGACGAAACACGGCGGACAGTTCCCAAGAGATTACGACAAAATCCTCGCTCTCAAGGGCNNCCGCCGCTGCCATCGCCTCCATCGCCTTCCAACTGCCCTATCCCGCCGTCGATGGCAACGTCATCCGCATCGTCAGCCGCATTTTCGGTATCTGCGATGATGTAACACAACCTGCTGTATTAAAGCAGATTACAAAAATCTGCGAAACTCATATTGATCATAAGCAACCTGGCATTTTCAACCAAGCGGCTATGGATTTCGGCGCGACACAATGCACACCTCGCAATCCCCAATGTAAAGAATGTCCCTTTAACACAACTTGTTACGCACTGAACAACCAACTGACTGACACTTTACCCATTAAATTGAAAAAAACGGAATTGAAACACCGTTATTTTCACTTTACTGTTTATCTTTCCGATAACAAGACTATTATAGAAAAAAGAACCGGGACAGACATTTGGCGGAATTTGTACCAATTCCCACTAGTAGAGACAAACTCTGACACTCATGACAATACAGCGTCATACCAGATACGAGAAGTTCTCAGTCACCAGATCATTCATGCAAACTTCTACTTGAAAACAGTGAAAAAACTCCCGCAAATTACTGCAAACCAAATGATTATTAATTTTGAGGACATCTATCATCACCCCATGCCAAAAATTATGACCGAATTTTTAAAACTTCTGGAAAAATAATCAAATTCTTGGCCGCCATAATCTGAAAAGAGCCGCCACAATGTGACGGCTCTACGTTTCATCTAATTCTCTTATTCTCTCATCCTTTATTTCTCAAATATTCGTCTATCGCTTTCGCGGCACTCTTTCCCGCACCCATGGCGAGAATCACCGTGGCCGCACCGGAAACAATATCACCGCCGGCAAAAACGCCTTCTCGAGAGGTAGCACCCACCTCGTTGGCCACAATGCAGCCGTGCGTATTGACATCCAACCCTTGTGTAGTGGTGTAAATCAGCGGATTAGGCGAAGTACCGATGGACATAATCACCATATCGGTGTCGAGGATAAATTCGGAGCCGGGAATGACCACCGGACGACGGCGACCCGATTCGTCGGGCTCGGAAAGTTCCATTCGAACACACTCCATACCGCAAACCCAGCCTTTTTCGTCGCCGATGATGCGCACCGGATTGGTCAGCAGCTGGAAGTCAATACCTTCTTCTTTAGCATGATGTACTTCTTCGCGACGGGCGGGCAGTTCCTCTTCGGAACGACGATAGACGATATGGACTTCCGCACCGAGACGGATGGCCGTACGCGCCGCATCCATGGCGACATTACCACCACCAACTACTGTCACCTTCTTGCCGACAAAGTTCGGGGTTTCATAATGCTCCTTATAGGAGAATAACAAGTTGTTTCTCGTCAAAAATTCGTTGGCGGAGACCACACCACACAGATTTTCACCCTCAATGTTCATGAAATTGGGGAATCCTGCGCCGGAAGCGATGAAAACAGCATCGTAACACCATTTGTTCATCAAATCATCGACCGACATAGTACGACCGATCACCACATCACTCTCGAAACGAACACCAAGGTTCTTGATCGTCTCGATTTCAGGTTTCACGATGTCTTTCTTCGGCAAACGGAACTCCGGAATACCATACACAAGCACCCCTCCGAACTCGTGAAGTGCCTCATATACAGTCACATCATACCCCATGCAACGCAATTCTTTGGCACAGGTCAGTCCGGCGGGACCACTGCCCACGACGGCCACTTTCTTGCCTTTTCTCTCAAACGGTTTATGCACAGCAACGTGGTTCTTCATCGACCAATCACCGATAAAGCGCTCCAACTTGCCGATGGCCACGGGATCACCCTTGCGACCAAGCACGCACTTGCCCTCGCACTGGATCTCCTGCGGACAGACACGACCACAAACTGACGGCAACGCAGTGTCCTCACGAATCAATTCGGCAGCTTTGTCAAACTGACCGTCCTTGATATGCGAGATGAAGTCGGGGATGCGGATATGCACTGGACAACCGTTCACACACTGCGGATTCTTGCAAGTCAGACATCGGCGAGCCTCTTCCACCGCCTCTTCGGCATTATAGCCGAAACAAACCTCCCTAAAGTTTGAACGACGCACCTCGGGCGCTTGCTCGCGCACCGGCACGCGTGATTTCGGTGGAAGGGCCTCATGTGCGATACCGCCGATATGACATTGATGATTTTCACGTAATTCTTCTTCTTCCAACAACTTACGTCCCTCAACATGATCATACATAGCCTGACGGTGCATACACTCGTCGAAGTTGATAAGCGAACCATCGAACTCTGGACCATCCACGCAGGTGAACTTGGTCTGGCCACCGATTTGCACGCGGCAGGCACCGCACATGCCTGTGCCATCCACCATCAGCGAATTGAGACTCACCACACAAGGGATTCCCAATTCCTTAGCTTTCAGCGACACGAATTTCATCATAATCATCGGGCCAATGGCGGTGATCTCATCGTAGCGACGGCCCTTTTCCCTGACGAGCTTGGTCAACATATCCGTGACATTGCCTTTGAAGCCCATGGAACCGTCGTCGGTGGCGATGTAGAGGTTGTTGGTAATTTTGCGGAACTGCTCGATGTAAAAGAGCAGCGACTCGTTGCGGGCCCCGATGATGACATCGCACTCCAGTCCGTGTTGTGACATCCACTTAACCAATGGAAAGACCGGCGCGATGCCAACACCTCCCGCTATGAAACAGTAGCGCGACCGGCGCAACATGCCAATCGGACGGTGGATGAAGGCCGAAGGATTGCCTAACGGACCCACCACATCATGGAAAAAACCGCCAACGGGATAGGAGACAATTTTCCGTGTTGAAACACCTATCGCTTTGATAACCAAAGTAATAGTACCATCTGGCAGGAACGTATCGCTGACCGTTAACGGGATTCTTTCTGCGGTTTCGTTCGCTTTCACGATAACAAACTGCCCAGGCAGTACCGACTGAGCAATCTTCGGAGCTTCCACCTCCATCAGGAACGTGTCTTGTCCTAATTCTTCCTTTTTGACGATTTTATACATGACTTTGACTGTTGACTATTTAAGTGATGCGACAATTGCATCAGCCAGCGCTTCCAATTCTGCCTTCTGCGTTTCTTTCATGGCAGACTTGAAGGTAATGGCAGGTTCGAGGACGGTGGTGTTCTTCATCTCGCCGAGGATAGTCTTCATCGCGTTGCCAGAAACAGGTGCCCAGGAGCCGTTCTCGATAATAGTGAAAGTGCGATTTTGCAGCAGATGTGCCTTGATGTCAAGCAGATAGTTCTCCATCGGGGGATAGAGACCACCGTTGTAGGTCGGGGCGATGAGTACGATATGGCTGCAACGGAAAGATTCTGATACTAAGTAAGATACATGCGTCGCAGCAACATCATACATACGAACGTTACGACAGCCCTTGTCGGCCAACATGCCAGAAAGGACTGTGGCGACGGACTCGGTATGTCCGTACATAGAACCATAAATTACGAGCACTTCCTTGTCTTCGGGCTCATAGCGGCTCCATTTGTCGTACTTCTCCACAAATTTATTGAAATCTTTGCGCCAAATAGGACCATGAAGCGGGCAGACCATTGCGATATCTAGTGTGGCGGCCTTCTTCAAGAGATTCTGTACCTGCATTCCATACTTTCCTACAATATTAGTATAATAGCGACGGGCCTCGTACATCCATTCGCGGTCGAAGTTGACCTCATCGGCGTAGAGATTGCCGCCCAGGGCACCGAATGTGCCGAAAGCATCGGCGGAAAAGAGAACCTTGTCAGTGGAATCGTAGGAAACCAGCACTTCCGGCCAGTGAACCATCTGCGCACCCACAAAATTCAAAGTGTGCTTACCGATATTAAGAGAATCCCCTTCTTTAACAATTTGAAATTGAATATGTTCAGGGATTTCCATGAACTGTTTCATAAAACGGGACGCCTGCATACTGCAAACGATGACCGCATTCGGCCAACGCACCAACACCTCTTGAAGAGATGCCAGATGATCGGGCTCCACATGATGGACCACCACATAGTCAAGTGTGCGTCCAGACAACACAGCCGTCAGATTCTCAATGAATTGTGCACTTACTGCCTGATCAACAGAATCCAAAAGTACTGTTTTCTCATCCATGAAAACGTATGAGTTATAGGAGGTTCCGCTCGGAATGGGCATCATGTTCTCAAAAAGGGCCAAACGCCTGTCGGAAGCACCGATATACCATAAATCNNTTATTATATTTGTCTGATTCTTATCATTTTGAACACCAATTCAAAACAATCGGCAAAGATACAAAAATCTCCCGAAAACAGAAGAAATTTTAAAATCTGTCCAAAACAATATTTTTGATTTGTTTTTTTTGTATTTTTGCGGGCTTTAAGATTAATTGGAATAAGTATAAATAAAATTCTATAAGTATGAAAAAATTTACCCTGTTAGCATCATTACTGATGTTCATTACCCTGAGCTATGCGGGGAATGTTATCCCCGTAGAAGATGCCATGAAGGCGTCAAAGAACTTCCTTTCCGAGCGTATCGGCGTCACAGGTGCCAGCCAGTTAGAACTGGTTTTGGAGAGCACGGAATATTCTGAGACCGGTGTTCCCGTGACCTACCGTTTCCGCGTTGGTGAAAAGGGCTTCATGATTGTTTCTGCTACGGATCTGGCTAACCCTGTGCTGGCTTACTCTTTGGAGAGCAACTTTGAGAAAGGCACCGGAGCAGACATCTACACTGAACGTTATGCCAAGGAATTGTCTTATCTGATTGATAATCCCTCCACTGCTCTGAGCAAACGCAATTCTTGGGATCACTACTTGGCTTCCGATTTCACTCCTCGCTCTGCCAAAGGCACTCCTTGTGTTGAACCGCTGATAACCACCCGCTGGACACAAGAAAAATACTACAACACAATGTGTCCCAACAATCCGAAAAATTCCTATAATGACGACTATCATACCCCTGTAGGTTGCGTGGCATTAACCATGACCAATATCCTTTTCTACTACCGCTATCCTGAAACCGGTTTCGGCTCTGTCTATTATATTCCTCGCGAATATGACGATGAGGGCAATCTTACTTTCACATACCCTGTACAATACGTCAATTACGGCGATGCCCATTACGACTATGATGCCGTTGCCAACAGTTTGGATCAATATGATGGCGAGCTGGAAAAACTGCTCTACCACTGCGGTGTTTCCGTGCGTATGAACTATGGATGGGACGGTTCTGGCTCCCAATCAGAATATGCCATGTATGCTTTGCAAGACCACTTCTTCTTCTCCGACAAGTCACAATACCAAAGCATGGAGGATATTAACGACACTGTCGCTTGGGTTAACAAAGCAAAGAACGAACTGGATCAGTACAGACCCTTATTCTTCTCTGGCCGTAGTGAAGAAGCCGGTGGCCACGCTTGGATTGTGGACGGCTACACCACCATTGGCAACGCCACATATTTCCACGTCAACTGGGGATGGGCTGGCAATAGCAACGGTTACTACCTGCTCACCAAGCAATCTACAGCGGGTTCTGGCACTTTCAACAATAATAACGCCATGATGGTCAATCTGATGCCTGATAGCGCTGCTATCGCAAAACCTGCTGAGAGTTTCAAACGCGTCACCGCTAGCTTCGGTACCATCAGCGATGGTGCCGGCAATATGAAATATGCCCAAAATTCCAACCGCAGATGGGTTATTGCATGTCCTAATGCAACTTCCTACAAGTTCCAATTCTCCAAACTGAAAGTGAAAAGCGGTGACAAAGTTACCATCTACAACGGCGGCACTGAAAGTTCCGGTGTCAGACAAGAATACAGCGGCAACTATTTGATGGCTGCATGCAACGACTATTCCAACGTTTCCGGCTGCGAACATGGCGACTACACCGGTACCCCGCTTCCGGGCGCTATCACCGTTAATGCAGACAGCGTTCTCGTGGTCTTTACCTCTACCGCTAACTCCCAAACCGACTACGGTTTCGTGCTGGATTACGAAGTGACCAACTTCGACAATAGTGTCGATATCTGCTCCAATAAAACTTACAATGACCAAGCATACGGTGTGCTCACCGAAACACTTGCAAACGTCAGCAGCGATGATCCTTACCGCGCTTCCACCGTTTGTGAATACACGGTGAATGTCAACTACACCGACCAATTGGTGTATGCTTTCCACAAATTCGACCTGCGCCAAGGTGATTTCGTGGATCTCTACTACCAAACTTCTCCCGGTGCCTCCAGCCGTAAGCTGATTGCCCACTATGATATCAACAACATGCCTAATCAGGTTTACACGGTGAATGATATTCCCGCTCTCGGCACCAGCAGCAGCGTTGGCAGAAGAATTGTCCTCCGCTTCGCAACTGACAACAAAGATCAAGGTACCGGTTTTGAATTTGAATATTACGCTATCAACACCAGTATCAACCAATACGACGATGTAACCGTAAATGTCTATCCGAATCCCGCTACTTCTTATGTGAACGTGGAAGTGGCCACCGATGAGGCTCAACAGTTCAATGTAAAAGTGGTGGACATGATGGGTAAGACTGTCTATACCGACCTGTTCGGTCACAATGGCGGCACTGAGGTGTACCAAGTTCCGGTGAACACTTTGGCCAAGGGCGTTTACTTCCTACATTTAGACAACGCCAACGGTAGCTCCGTCCAAAAATTCATTGTGAAATAATTCATACTATATTTTAATTGTGAAGGCGGTCTCAAAAAGGCCGCCTTTTTTTTGTTGTATATTAGGAATTTATGTACATTTGCAGACGATTTGTAGTGAATATTAAAATATTAATAATCAATACGTTACAGAAATGAAACAGTTAATCGAATGCGTTCCCAACTTCAGTGAGGGAAGAAATCCTGAAATCATCAACCAGGTGGCCGACGTGATTCGTCAGGCGGAGGGCGTGACCCTTTTGGATGTGGATCCCGGTGCCACGACCAACCGTACGGTCGTCACGTTTGTGGGCGAGCCGCACTATGTGGTCGATGCCGCCGTGAAGCTCATCGCCAAGTGCCAGGAGCTCATCGACATGCGCAACCACCATGGCGACCACCCGCGTTTCGGTGCCACCGACGTGTGTCCGCTCGTGCCCATCGCCAACATCACGATGGAAGAGACCGTGGAATACGCCCGCCAGCTGGCCGAAAGAGTCGGCAAAGAGCTGAACATCCCCGTCTTTTGCTACGAAAACGCCGCGTTCAAGCCCGAGCGTCGCAACCTCGCCAACTGCCGTGCCGGTGAGTACGAGGCCCTGAAGGAGCGCATCACCTCCAAGGAGTGGAAGCCCGACTTCGGTCCCAACAAGTTCACGGAGAGCGTCGCCAAGAGCGGTGCCACGGCTGTGGGCGCCCGCGACTTCCTCATCGCTGTCAACTACAACCTCAACACCACCTCCACCCGCCGCGCCAACGCCATCGCTTTCGACGTGCGCGAAAAGGGCCGTCCGAAACGCGAGGGCAACAAGATCACCGGCAAGAAAGTGCTGGACGAGAACGGCAATGT
>LXOW01316345.1_pt1 | contig 15239 bp, 20 predicted proteins | sample 1368591 | NCBI WGS metagenome assembly LXOW01 (sample SAMN04884650, study PRJNA319009) | bovine gut metagenome | isolation source: Cow rumen | host: Bos taurus | place: Italy: Legnaro (PD) | collected 2014-07-09 | reverse complement strand
GTCTTACTGCGTGATGACAGCAGAACAGTTGAGGATACTTTGGAAATCGTTGAAACAATGTTTAAACTTAATAAACCATAAATGAAAAGTGGTTAATCAACGAAAACGACGTCGAGACCTGTTGTCTTCTTGAACAACAAAAAAGAGAGAAAGAAGAGTTAAGCAGGGAAGATTTCAACGCAATATGAAAACACATTGGGTGATCTGGTAAACGATGGGTTAATGCGATATTCTGCTTAATATAAATAGTTTAACGGAGAAAATATTTAATGAGGGCAAAATTATTGGTATAACGGAAGGAAATTGAGTGGGTTTAAGACAATGAAAAAGAAAATCAGGAAGTTAAATTTTTTGGACGAGACTTTTTATTGGGGGCGTTCGGGAAAACAGGCAACAGTTATAGAGGTGACTTGCAAACTTGCGCAAAAAGTGGATGTAAAAGTGTTGTCTGATTCATTGCTTAGTGCACTTAAAGTGCATACGAATTTCAGAATTCAGCCGGTTGTTGTAAAGCGCAGATTCCATGCTGTGATTGAAGATGTGACAACGCCACCGGTAATGCCTCATGACGGACGTCCAAGACATCTTGGAACCAAGGAAACACAAGGGCTTATGTTGTATGTCACCTACAAAGAAAATGAAATTACATTGCATGTGTTTCATGGAATATCAGATTTACGAGGAGTTTATGCATTTCTTAATACTCTGTTGAAATTTTATTATAATGAACTAGGAGTGGAAGGTATAGAGCTGCCAAAGCCAGATAGTATGGACAGCACGGTAAGTTATGAAGATATCCTTAAAGAAGGCACACATGGAAAAGCAAAAGGCAGATTTAATCCAAAAGAGCATAACATTTTTCATTTGCCGGAAAATAAATTTGGGAAGAATACAACACGTCAGCGCATATTTGAGATTGGTGTACCGCTGCAACCACTTCTTGATTTTGCAAAGGAAAATAAAAGCTCTGTTGTTCCAACATTGCATGCAATTATCGGACAAGCAATACGTAAAACATATGAGGCGGGAGAGAAGAATATTGTTGGCTACATACCGATAGATTTGCGGCCAGTATTCAATTTTGAGACCGGTGGTAACGGAGTGTCGACATTTTCACTTCCATATCCGGCAAAGCTTGATAGATACGGGCTTAGTGAGAGGAGCAGACATTTGCGTGATGAGATGGAACTGCAGATTCAGCCGGATAACCTTTATGCCGGCGTTGCTGCACTAAGACAGAGTATGGAACCGGTTTTCCGTCTGCGCCTGCCTAAAGGCATCCTGTCAGGACTTGCAGTCAGAATCGGACGAAAGAGGGATGCAAGCAGCTATACTTACGGCATTTCATACGCAGGAAAAATAACCTTTGGGGAGCAAATAGACCCATATGTTACAGCGGTAACCGCCTGCGCAGGCTCATATTCGTATCCGTTGTGGAATATAGCATGTGAGTACAAAGGAACTATCCGAATGATGTTCGTACAAGCCTATGAGAGCGACACTCTCATAAGAAACATATATCACGAATTGTCCGGATTGTTCGGCGGGACCGCTATAACGGACAAAGGCTACCATGAATTCGATGAATTCCACTTGTAAGTACTGAAAACAGTGCTGTAAAAAAATATATAAAAAAGAGACAATTAACTTGAAAATAAGGAGGTATGAACATGCTTGAAATTGGATCAAAAGCACCGGACTTTTCCTTGCCGGATCAAAATGGGGAAATGAAATGTTTAAAAGATTATCTGGGACAGAAGGTGGTTCTATATTTTTATTCAAAAGATATGACAAGCGGATGTTCGAAGCAGGCTTGTAGTTTTAGTGAATTGTATCCGCAGTTTAGGGAGAAAGGTGCGGTTGTTCTTGGCGTAAGCAAGGACAGTGTAGCATCCCATAAAAGATTTGAGGAAAAGTACGGCCTTGCGTTTACGTTGCTTTCAGACACGGAATTAGAAGTAATCAGCGCGTATGATGTCAGAAAGAAAGACAAGGATGGGGAGCTTACAAAGAGCCTGATAAGGACCACATATCTGATTGATGAAGAAGGCATTATTGTAAAGGCTTTTGGTGGTGTTAAGGCGGCTGAAAATGCTAAGCAGATGCTGGAAACATTAAGTTAAAAAGGCAGCAAAACAATATCATTTCCTGGTGAAAATAATCACACAGAAAATGAAAAAAGAGGAGAGAAACTTATGCGAAAAATAACTGATCTTCCTGCATGGGAGAGATTATTTAAACGAATAGTATGGGAACAGATTGGTGATATAGAGGGAAAGAAAATTCTCGATTTTGGAAGCGGGGAAGGAATAACGGCAAATCATTTTGCCAAAGGAAACGAGGTAATTGCGATAGAGCCGTCAGAGCAGATGCTTAAAGATGCATGGACGGATTATCCGTACAGACAGATTATTGGCGATGTCGGTGCGTTATCAGAATTTGATGATGGATATTTCGATGTGATTATCTGTCACAATGTTCTTGAGTACATAGATGATAAAAAGGCTGTTATAAGTGAACTTAGCAGGGTGTTGAAAAATGATGGGTTTATCTCAATCGCGAAACATAACAGAGCCGGCCGTGTAATGCAGATGGCGGTGCTGCTTGATGATTTTGATAAGGCGAATGCGCTTCTTGACGGACACAACAGTACAGCTTCCAAATTTGGTTCGATAAGATATTACGAAGATGAAGATATTTTAAAATGGGAGCCGTCATTAACTATTTCAGAAGTTCGTGGAATAAGAACATTCTGGGATTTGCAGCAAAAACAGGAATTGCATGAGGATGAGAAATGGCAGGAAAAAATGATGCAGCTCGAAAGAAGAGTTGAGAAGGTTCCTGAATACAGAAATATTGCATTTTTTCATCATTTGATACTAAAAAAACAGCAACAGGTCACAGTATCTGATGATGTAGATTTATCAATCAGGGTGGCAAATGCTGATGACAGTATTGCAATCACAAAAATATGCAAGGATGACTTGGGATACGATTGTGACGAGCAGTTGGTAAAAAGAAAGTTAGAAGCGATAAACCAGGAGCGGGAATGTGTGTTTGTGGCACAGTTAAATGGACGCGTCGTGGGATTTATTCATGTGGAGATTTATGATGTGCTGTATCATGAAAGCATGATTAACGTATTGGGACTTGCTGTATCAGGGGATGTCAGAAGAAAAGGTGTTGGCAAAGCGCTGATGACAATGACACAGGAGTATGCTTTACAAAACGGAGTTAATGAAATAAGATTAAATTCCGGCTTTTCACGAAATGATGCCCATGAGTTCTACAGGAAGATGGAATTTGATAATGAAAAGACGCAACTAAGATTTATGAGGAAAGTGATAAAAGAGTAAGATGGCACAACAAAATATATATGACAAAAGCATCAAATCAAACATATAACGAAGATGTTCAGGAAAAGGCAAAGGCTGCATTAAAGTGGTGTGAGTGTGCATCTAAAGTGGATGCTGATGGAAAAGTATGGGAATACAGATTGGTGCCAGGTGACAAAATTATTGTAGGTAATACATTTAAGTATGTAATTAGTATGGCAGTTCCTATTGTTATAGACAAATCCTATAAATGATATTATGGGGGCACAGAGAACAACTATAGAAACATTGGTAGAAGCTATGGGCGAAGATGCCGGACTGGATTTTGCGTATAAAAAATATTTTGAAGAAAGATATTCTTATGATGATTTTAAGGCAGCTTATGATAGATTGAGTCAAAATATCAAAGAGTTTACTGAATTAAAAGAAATGGAATATGCAGCTATTACACATCATGAGGATGTTGAGTATCAGCATGATGTAAAGTATTTTAAAGCAGAAGAAGTTGACTTAAGTACTAGTTTGAAAGAGTATATTTCGAGAGTTATCAAAATACATAGATTAAGAGAAGTAAGAGTTCTGACTGGATTTACAAGATTAGAAGCGCCTGAACCAGAAGTGGATGAACAATCACATATTGTAAAATTAAAATGTTCTTCTGGTGAAAAGTGGCTTCCGGCAGTTGAAATAAATGGTGAAGGCATATTTATTGAATTAAATAAAGATAAGATAAATCAGTGGATGCAAATAGAATCTGTTAAATTTCGTTCTGACAAATATGAGGAATGCTATTCAGCATATTGTCAGAAAAAAGGTTGGGAAAATTTCAAAACGAGAAATGCAGAATATGTTTTGTTACATACACTTTCGCATATGTTGATTAAGGAAATGTCTATGAAGTCAGGCTATTCATCATCGGCTTTGCATGAACGTATTTATAGTAGTGAAAACATGTGCGGCATTTTGATTTATACTGGTGCGGCAGATAAGGAAGGTTCTTTAGGAGGATTGGTTGAACTAGGTGGAATGAATAAGTTTTTACCACTGTTAAAGGTCGCATTAGAAAATGGATTAACTTGTACAACGGATCCAGAGTGTTTTATGAAGAACCCAACTAGTGATAGATTAAATGGAGCAGCATGTCATTCGTGTACTATGATTTCTGAAACTGCATGTGAAAATGGTAATCGCCTGCTTGATAGAGCATTAGTAGTGCCATTGCCTGAACATGAGGAAATGGGATATTTCAGAGAATTGGTGAGAGATTTATGTGGGATACAAGTGTAAAAATTGAATATATTGCAGCCATGATAGTGGATTTACTTGAAAATTGTTCTATAACTGGTGTAAATACTCAGTTTGATCAAGTGATTATGGAATTACGAAATCATTTTACAAATTGTTGTGATGAGGAACTAGCAGATATAATTAGTCTATGTATGAAGATGTATTCATCAAAAAAAATTGAACATGCAGACTTGGTTCTTACTGCGCCAGATTCATTCAGGGTTAAATCTTTAAAGACGAGAGAAACCATGGGAAAAATTATAGAGAATACCGAAAAGAGTCTTACAATTACAGGTTATTCTATCTCGGATTATTTTTCGGAATTGCTCGACGTCATCATTAAGAAGAGTCAGCAGGGTGTCTATGTACGTTTGTATGTAAATGATATAGAAAAGCAGAAGGATGCATTAGATAGGTTGATTGCATACCGTTCTCGTTTCCTTCAAATATATGAGTATCAGAAACAGGAAGATGATAAAATGTCGGCATTACATGCAAAACTCATAGTGTCGGATGTGAAAAAGTCGCTTGTTTCTTCAGCTAATCTTTCATATCATGGAATGGAAGGAAATATTGAGATGGGATTTTTAATTGAGTCACATGACAAGGCTAAACAAATAGAAGATGTTCTGGGTGTTCAGAGTATATCGTTCTCCATCTCATAAAGTATATGAAGCTTTTGGTAATCAGATTATGCATAGTACTGATAGAAGTTTTGTGGTTTGGTTTGATGGAGGCGAATGCACATTTGTTGAACTACAAAATATTGAACCACCTCGTAAAGAAATGAACGATTATGAATCGATAGTTAAAATTATTTATTCTGATATTGAGGAGTAATTATTGTTCTCTAAGCAAGGTGAGTCAAAAAGTGGAGCACCTTTTAAAAAGTGACGCTAAAAAGTGGAGTACTTTTCCGAAAAGTGGGTCAAAAAGTGACGCACCTTCCGAAGCTGGAAAAATTTCAACGAAAAAGGTGAGTCAAAAAGTGGAGCACCTTTCAGAAAGTGACTCCAAAAAGTGGAGTACTTTTCGAAAAAGTGCGTCAAAAAGTGACGCACCTATATAAATATCGGGGGTTTTAGGGGGAATCCCCTAACAAGATGCATGAAAATGGCTTGTGGCCACAAAATGCGTATCTTGCAGAAGACACCATGAGAAATTTTCAATATGAATTTTGAACAGAACTGTAGAAGGGAGGCAACGGTATGTCCCAAGGAAGATTAAGTCAGGTAAAGAAGTTTCGTTTGAGCCCGGATGAAGCCGCAGAACTGACAGAAAAAGCAGAGAAGATGAATATGACCGAGTCCGAGTATCTGAGGTTTATGATATCGCAGAAACCTACGGATTATCCGGAGATGAGGATTTTATTGAGGGAGCTTATCAATGAAGTAAATCACATTGGTACGAATATTAACCAGATTGTACATAATAATAATTCCGGTTTATATTCAGAGACGGATAAGGAACAGCTGGTGGCATATATGAGAAAGCTGAATGTAGAAGTGAATAAGGTTTACGAAGTGATAAGTGAAAGAAAGTCTGGAAATATGTAAGCGGAATTTTTTTAAACCGAAAATATTGCCTTTTCCGTGGCGAGGCTGTATCATCAAGAAAAGAATGATCGGAATTATTTTGAAAAGATGCAGAAGCCACTAAGGAAGGAGGGAAGCTTTGAATAAGGAATTTGAACGCTGCTGCACATTTCTTGCTGAGATGATGGAGAAGTACGGTCTGGAGGTTTTGCGTGATATAGCTGTAGAGCTTCAGTTTGATCCGGAAACTTGGCGTGATGATGCAGAAGGAAAAAGAATTCGGTATGAGGCTTATGCGAAGAGATTTTTGGAGCGTTTTAGGGAAGCAGCATAGGGATTACCGGCATCCTGCGAGAGCGGGATGTGATACATACGAAAGAGCGTTCAAAAAGCAGTGTAAATGGAATATAATGATAAAATTAGAGTTTACCTCGATGAAAAGCGAATTTTCACCGAGGTTCATTTTTTATGGAAATAGGTTATTGACCGTAGGTAATAAAAATTATATAATTATTTATGCAATGCATAAAGAGGTGAACTATGGAAGCAAGAGAAGAATTGAAAAAATTAAGAGAAAGTACTGGCATGAATAGAAAAGAATTTTGTAAGTACTTTGAAATTCCTTATATGACGGAAACAGACTGGGAATTAGGGAATAGAAGGGTTCCGCAGTATCTTTTGCGATTGATGGCATATAAGGTTGAAATGGAGAGGTTGTCTGATAAAAGAAATAAGGATGACAAGGGAGATGAACTAACAAATAGATAATGTATTGGTAATTGTGCAACAGCCTGTTGCACAATTTGTAGGAGGATGAGTGTACAGATGGCAGAAAGTACAAAATTGATGACAGTAGATAATATATGTAATCGCGTATATATCATAAGAGGACAGCAGGTTATGCTTGATTATGATTTGGCTGAGATTTATGGGTATGAAGTGAAGCGTTTGAATGAGCAGGTAAAGCGTAATATCGCAAGGTTTCCGGAAGATTTTATGTTTCAATTAACAACAGAAGAAGATGGGTTCTTGAAGTCGCAATTTGCGACTTCAAGTTGGGGTGGAAAAAGAAAACTTCCGTATGCGTTTACGGAACAAGGCATTTATATGCTTGCTACAGTTCTCAGAGGTGAGCTTGCAGAACAGCAAAGTATTTTTATTATGCGTGCATTTCGTGAAATGCGTCATTATATAAAACAAAACCAGCAGTTTGTCACACAGTCAGAGATGCATCTTGTAAGTGCGAGAGTATCAGAAATTTCTGTACAAATGTCAAATATGGCTGATAGACAGAAGAAAACAGAACAAGATATTCAAGTTATTCAAAAGAGCATAGACACACTTAATGAAAATTTTGTTTCAGATAAGGATTTCAAAAATTTTGTTATTTATAAAGGACAGAAGTTTGAGGCTGATGCAGCATACATAGATATATATCAGCAGGCAAAAAAGAGTATTTATGTAGTGGACGATTATGTGAATACAAAGACTTTACAGCTATTATCGCAGAAACAAACTGGTGTGGAAGTTGTTTTGTTTACAGAAAACGGTCATGGGAAAAGGGGCTTTTTGACAACGACGGTAGTAAACGATTTTATACAAGAATATCCACCACTCAGAATTAAACCTAATGCAGATTGCCATGACAGATTGATAGTTTTGGATTATGGTGAGCCTACAGAGCAGGCATATCATTGTGGTGCATCCAGTAAGGATGCAGGGAAGAAACTTTGTGCCATAAATATAATAATAGAAACAAGTATGATTCATCCGGTAATAGATAAGTTGCTACTAGCTCAGGATAAACAGATATAGTCATTTTTGTGTCGGGTGTCCGTAGAGAGGCGAGGGTAATGCCAGAATCCGAATATCTCATTTGCGGGTAGGCAGTCAGAGTGGTGACTGTTTATTTTCTTGTTGAAATGCAGTTGGAACGGACGTATATTTTTGTTGGGACGAAATCCGATTATTGTAGAGGGCGCGTAGATAACTGAAATTGAAAAAGTAGTAGATGATTATTTTGATGAATAAGTAAAGGGGGGAAATGAGATGAAGGATTTTATTAGTTTTATTAAGAATTATCCAACGAGAGATTTTATATATTTATTTTCTAAGATATCTATAGAAATCTATAAGAAGCAATTAAAACATAATGAAGAAGACATGAATTGCTGTATGAATTTTCTGTTAAATATAATAGAGTTTGGTTTTGTTCAGAAACAAGTAATGGTGATGTTATCTGCATGGGATATTCAGGATATGGCATATTTATCAGTAAAACATTCAAATGATTATAGAAATGGTAATTTATCGTCTCAAGAAGTAGGTACTATTGTAAATTTATATAGAGGGTATGAGAATGAACATTCAAAAAGTGAATTTCTAAAGGATGCAGACTTATCTGAGGTATTCAAATTTATGATGGGCATGACATATGAGCAATTTAAGTATCAGAATCTTGCATGGCCAATTCAGAATTTTTGTAGAAATTATCACATATTGATTGGTTCTCCAAATATAAACAGAGAAAAAATTATAGATATCAATCAAATAACAGATGAATTATTTGGACTGAGTGTTGATGAACTGTTGGCGGTTGAGATGATGATACTTTGGTTGTGTAGTCAAAATCCTGATCCTTTGACTGCACCGGAAAAGCTCTATCACAGAACTGAAACAAGTGTCATAACAAAAGAAACACTGGAAAAAGTTGTAGGATACTACAGTATCACGTATGAAGATGTAAGGAATTCTCAGATAGGTAAGCAAATATTTTACAGCAAACCATTTGTAATNNAATGACTTTTGCTGATGGACTTTATTGGTTGGTAAGAGATTATTACAGAAATAATAATTTGGGACAGCAATTTATAAATGCCTTTGGAGAAATGTTTGAGGATTATTTTGAGGAGTTGGCTTCTATTTATTTGGATGAAAAACAATGGTTTAAGATTCCGGAACAGAAGAAAAAGAGTGCAGATTATTTGGTTGAATTCGATGATGTAATTTTATTATTTGAATTAAAATCAGGACTGTTTGGAATAGGTGCGAAACAACAAGTGCCGGATATTCAACAAATTGACACTTTCTATAAAAGAAATATTTTGGAAGCATATGAGCAACTAAAAAATTCTGAGGAAGAGTTTTGCGGAGAAAAACAAATACTTAAAATTTTCTTGTTGTATGAAAGTGCAACAAACATGCAAATTATAATGTCATCTATACCTGACATATTTGTTAAGGACAAAGGATGCTATATTATGACGATTGAAGATTTAGAAATGTTATTGGCTACATATCAGAATGACAGGGAGAAATTCAAAAAGGTAATTCATGCGTTGATTAACAATGAAAATACTGAAGGAAAATCTGAAAGTGTGCTGAAGGTGTTGAATGAATACGGCGCAATTGGTGATATGCATTTTATAGATGAAAGAGATTATTTTGCAAATATACTAAAGCGTTTTGAAGATGATTTTCGATAAGTCAAATCGTAGATTCTGATGTTAAGAAATTGTTGGGAAATAGGAGGTATCCATGAAAAAACAACTCAAATGCTACATCTACACCCGTGTATCCACCTCCATGCAGGTAGATGGTTACAGCTTAGATGCGCAAAAAGATAAATTGCATAAATACGCCGATTACCAAGATATGATTATTTCTGGGGAATACTCCGACGAGGGAAAATCCGGTAAAAGTGTGGAAGGAAGGCCACAGTTCCAGCAGATGCTTCATGATATTGAGACTGGTAAAGATAATGTCGATTTCGTACTCGTATTCAAGTTATCCCGATTCGGACGAAATGCTACGGATGTGTTATCATCCCTTCAGAGAATGCAGGACTTCGGTGTTAATCTTATCTGTGTGGAAGACGGTATTGACAGTTCCAAGGATGCAGGAAAGCTTATGATTTCTGTTTTATCTGCGGTTGCTGAAATTGAGCGAGAGAATATACTGGTACAAACAATGGAAGGGCGCAGACAAAAAGCACGAGAAGGCAAGTGGAATGGCGGTTTTGCACCGTACGGTTATCAGCTTATCAATGGTGAGTTGCACATAGCTGAGGATGAGGCAGAGATTATTCGTATTATCTATGATAAGTATGCCAACACAACTATGGGCATTGCCGCTATTGCCACATTCCTTAACAACAGTGGATACAAAAAGAAACTTCGCCAGAACAATACCATAGAAGGATTTTCGACATCTTTTGTAAAGGGAGTGCTTGATAATCCAGTTTACTGTGGAAAGCTTGCTTTTGGCAGAAGAAAGAATGAGAAGATCCCGGGAACAAGGAATGAGTACCATATTGTGAAGCAGGACAAGTATATGCTCAATGACGGTATCCATGAGGCGATTGTGTCGGAAGAATTGTGGAATCAGGTGCATAAAAAGAGACAGGAAACCGGAGTTGCCAATATCAAAACCCACAGCTTGGATCACGAGCATATTTTGTCGGGAATTATAAAATGTCCTATCTGTGGAAGTGGTATGTATGGCAATGTAAATCGTAAGAAGCATCCGGATGGTGGTTATTACAGGGATTATTTTTATTATGCCTGCAAACACAGAACCTTTGTAAACGGCCATAAATGTACTTATCGTAAGCAGTGGAGCGAAGATAAAATCAACGCAGCAGTAGAAGAAGTGATTCGTAAGCTGGTAAACAATCCCAAGTTTAAAACAGAGATTCAAAGGCATATTGGTAACAGCATTGACACAAAAGAATTGGACAGAGAGCATGCAGGTTTACAAGACAGATTAAAGCAGGTAACCGGTGCAAAGAACAAATTGGCAAATCAGATGGATAATCTATCCGTGTCAGACAAGCATTATGACAAGAAGTATGAGGATATGCAGGTGCGTCTGGACAAGCTTTATGATGAGATAGAGGAAATTGAAACTTCCATTGAAGCCGTAGAGACAAGACTGTATAATATTAAGCAGGAAAAGATATCCGGTGATAATGTGTATCAGTTCTTATTATTCTTTGATAAGCTCTATGACAGATTTACGGATATTGAGAAGAAAACTTTTATGAAGAGCTTCCTTTCCGATGTGAATATTTACGAGGAAGAGCAGGCAGACGGAAGAATCCTTCGTAGTCTAAAGTTTAGATTCCCAGTATTTTTCAATGGGAAAGAAATATACGAATTGGATTGGGACAACGAAAGTACCGTTGAGACGGTAGTATTGCTATCACACGAGTAAGACAAATCGGAATTTATGGGAGGTATATTCGATGGAAAAAGATATTATGAATTGGATTGAAATAAGCGACAGAGATGAGGTTGTTCGTTTCTTGAAAAGTCTTTGGAGCGAAAAACCTCAACCTTGTCCAATATGTGGCGGAGAACTAGGTTTTCTTCATAAAAAAGCAAAGAAAAGCAACTGTGATTGGATTTGTACTGTTTGCAATCAAAGATATGACACTATTAAAATATTAAAGCAGTTAAACGATGAGTAAATTTCGGCTTTTTATGCGGTGCCCATTCGCATTTCGCTGCGCTACATGCTCATGATGCGCTGTCGCGCAATCGTCTGTTCGCAATATGAGTTGGCTTGTGAGCAAGCTCCCAGCCACTCAATTGCTCCATCCGGCACCGCTTGTAGAAACGCACAAATTCCAATTTGTAGAGATGACTGATCGGAAGTTATCTCGCAATATTATCGTGCTAAAGGTGACGGAAAAAAATCTGGAATCAGAACAAAGATAAAAAAAGCATTTACGACATTTTTGCAAGGTATATATGAGATAGGGAGGGCTACGAATATGAATGATTACATAGCATATTGTGGGTTGGACTGCGAGACATGCGAAGCGAGGCTTGCAACAGTGAAAAATGATATAATTATGCCAATAAGGGCTGCGATGTAAAAAAACTGGGAGATTATACAGATGGGGCAAATACAATATAAAAAATTAGATGCTAACTGTTTTAACGCACACTCGCTGGATTCTTTTGTCCGCCATCAGACTGTTACTGAGTGCTGGAGAAAAGTGGAGAAAACTGATACTTCAAGAAGTATATTTAGATATACATGCTAGATTTTATGAAGGTTACGTGATCCATAGAGTAGTATATAAAGGTCCGGTGGACCTTTGCCCAGCGCGGACCGGAGTGGCAACGGAGACCAGCAAACAACCCGGCATTTCGGATATGAAGATTAAAGCCATCGAGGAAGCGATGAGGCATTTTCAGATGATATGAGAAAAGAATGACTGGCTGAAACCTAACGGTTTCGGTCAGTCTATTTTTTTATACGAGACATATATATCTTCCTTGACATAAATAAGGTAATATGTTACCATAAATTAAAAAGCAACATATTACCTTTATATAGGAGAAAATCAATGCTGATAGAAGAGGTCGTACATAATGATAATGTAGACTTTTCCAACATCCCATCAAATTATTATCTACTTGGTCTTATTAGCGCATTCGAGAATCGCTTTCAGGCAATGGCTGATAACACCATGCAGGAAATCAGTTGGAAACAGTTCTTTGCAATAATATGCATAAATATGTGCAAAGAAGCACCTACATTGAAGGAACTGTCGGATATTCTGGGAAGCTCTCATCAGAATGTTAAACAGATCCTGCTAAAGCTTGAAAAGAAGAACTTCATCCGGTTCCAGGCTGACGAAACAGATAAGAGAAAACAGCGTATTATGCTGACGGATTATTGCAGAGAGTTTTGTGAGAAAAACGATGAGATGAGCAAGAGTATTATGGAGAAGATGTTTGACGGGATAACAGAGGAAGACATTGCGACTACCATAAAGACTATTATCAGAATCGAAAAAAACCTAAGGGGATCTGATGAATGAAGAAGAGAAAAAAGACAAAGAGAAGGTGAACAGAATATGAGCGGAATCATTTTATTTAAATCAAAGTACGGGGCTACAAAGCAGTATGCTGACTGGATTTCGGAGAGGACTGGATTCTCGTGCATCAAGACTGATGCGGCAGATATAAATAAGCTTTCAGATTACGATGTTATTATTCTGGGTGGAGGCATCTATGCATCCGGAATTGCAGGGCTATCGTTCCTGAAGAAGAACATGGATAAATTGAAAGGCAAAAAGATAATTGTTTTCTGTTGTGGAGCATCTCCCTATGAGGAGAATGCATTTGCTGAAATCGTACAGCACAATTTCAAAGGTGATCTTGCCGGTATTCCATGCTATTACTGTCGAGGAACTTTTGATATGAGCGAAATGTCTTTTAAGGATAGAACACTATGTAAAATGCTTCGTAAGGCAGTTGCGAAGAAGAATCCTGATGACTATGAGATATGGGAAAAAGCATTGATGGCGGTTGGTGATAATGAAAAGGGAAATTGGATTGACAAGGCATACATAGAACCTATTATCAAAGCAATTTGATAAGCTGAGTAAAGAGGAAATGACAGAACGGCACAATCGTTAAAAGGTGAAACTACCCTGAAGGGGTATCGTTATAAGGTTGTAGTGGGCCAGTTTCCTATAACGGATAAGATGGTAGACGTATTTAGTGTCGTGTCGGGCCATGTGGAGGCATGCGTGCTCTTATCGAAGACGAGCGAAGCGAAGTCTGAGATTAGAGACGCAGCCGTTCCGGCGAGCGCGGAGCGCGAGAGCGGAACTTCCTATGATATGCTTGAGAGAATACAGAAAGCGAAGGACTATGTTGAAATCGGTGTGGATGCCGAGGAGTACTACAGAATCAAGGATTCGGAGAAGGAAGCGGATGAAAAGTAAGTGATGAATATTATGCAAGCACGCATTGCGAAAGAGGAGTTTATGGAGATTGAATATAGAAAAGCTGATATAGGAGATGCAGAGAGGCTTGTAGAAATTTACAATGCTTCGTTTTACAGCGATTATATAAAATATGGCGAATGCCCGGCATACGGAAGAACGAAAGAAATTATGGAGCAGTCAATAATAGATTACCCTAAGTTTTTGATCATATATAATGGCAATGCGGTGGGCTGTATTTCCTGCAGAAAGCTGACTAAAGGAACATATGAAGTGGGATGCTTATGCGTGATTCCGGAGTTTCAGGGAAGAGGAATCGGAACGGCAGCAATGAATTTTGCAAAATCATATTATTCTGATTGGAAGAAGTTCACTTTGATAACGCCCATAGATAAAACTGAAAATGTGAGATTTTACACTGAAAAATGCGGCTTTGCGATACATTCTGAAGAAATGGACGGGAATGTAAGAGTTGTACGATTTGTTTTGGAAAGATGAGGATAAGAGAGCATGGTTTTATTGATAGTTGATACCCAAAAAGGAATCACCGATGAAAGACTTTATGGGTTTAAAGAATTAGAAGAAAACATCAAGACACTGCTCAAGGCATCAAGGGATTCCGGTGTCGAGGTGATATATGTTCGTCATGACGATGGTCCGGGTTCGGGTTTCTCGAAGGGGGATGATGATTTTGAGATCTATGATGGATTTGCGCCGATAGATGGAGAAAAGATTTTTGACAAGAAGGTGATCATTGCCGGTCTTCAGACGGATTATTGTGTTGATGCCACGATAAAAAGCGGTTTTGAAAAAGGCTATAAAATGATCGTGCCGGAGTACTCTAATTCCACAAGAAGTAATGCTTATATGGATGCAAAAACGACATATGAATTCTATAACAAAAATATGTGGCCGGGAAGGTATGCTCAGTGTCTGACAGTGAAAGAAACGCTGAAGATAATCGGGGAATATAAGATGAGTGAGGCATCCGCAAGAATCAACGAATGCGGCGCGCAGGAAATAAAGACGGAAAGACTTCTCCTTCGTCCATTTCGCATAGAGGATGCAAAGTCTGCTATGGATAACTGGGCGGGAGATGAAGCGGTGCAGGGAATGTACGGAGAACCTGCCTATCGGACGGTCGAGGAGGTAAAGAGCCTTCTGCAAAAATACATAAGCGAATATGTCACAGGCTATACCTACAGATGGGCTGTAATTGAAATGGAATCCGGAGAATGTATCGGCCAAATTGCATATTTTCTGGTGAATCAGACCGGCAGTTGGGGTGAAATAGAGTACGCGATCGGCACGGCATATCAGGGGAAAGGATATGCC
>LXOW01425664.1_pt1 | contig 15251 bp, 15 predicted proteins | sample 1368591 | NCBI WGS metagenome assembly LXOW01 (sample SAMN04884650, study PRJNA319009) | bovine gut metagenome | isolation source: Cow rumen | host: Bos taurus | place: Italy: Legnaro (PD) | collected 2014-07-09 | reverse complement strand
TCCGACGCGTCCGAGACGTTCGAAAGCCGGTCGAGCCGCTCCCTGTCGGATATCGTGTTGCGGACCTTCTGCACGGCCGCGATTATCAGCCCGAGCGTGAAGAATGCGCCGGCCGGGAGCAGGAAGATGACCGCAGGCTCGATCCAGACGCCCGAAATGATGCTGCGGCCGAGAACGGTTCCGGCGCCGAGCAGTTCCCTAAGCGCGCCTATGCAGACGAGCGCGAAGGTAAAGCCGAGTCCCATCGACAGTCCGTCGACGACAGAAGGCAATACCGGATTGCGCGAGGCGAACGCCTCGGCGCGGCCGAGTATTATGCAGTTTACGACTATCAAAGGTATGAACAGCCCGAGCGAGCCGTAGAGATCGTAAAAATAGGCCTTGATTATCATCTCAGCGGCGCTGACGAAGGCAGAGATGATTACGATATAAGCGGGAATCCTGACCTGCTTCGGTATGACGCGGCGCAAGAGAGAAATCAGGAAATTCGAACAGATAAGTACCGCCGTGGCGGTGATCCCCATTCCGAAAGCGTTTTTGGCGGAGGTGGTGGTGGCGAGCGTCGGGCACATTCCGAGCAGCTGAACGAAGGTCGGATTGTCGTAGAAGAGACCGTTTTTCAGCTGCGACCAGAACTTTTTCAGCGAGTACCCATTCTTCTTAACGTTATTCTTCGCGTTTTTCATCCGGCGCCTCCTGCTGATATTGCGTCGGCGCGCGCGCTGCGCGAAGCGACGGCGGTAAGCGCACGGTTCACTCCGGCGAGCACAGAGCGAGAACTGATCGTCGCGCCCGATATCGCGTCGATTTCCTCGCCGAGGCGGAGATTTCCCGAGAGTCCCTCGTATCCCGCAAGGTACAGCGGATCGGCGACGCGGCTGCCGAGTCCGGGCGTCTCGGACAGCGCGGTTATGATTATACCGATAATTTCACGATCGGCGGAGATTCCGACGACCATATCGATATTTCCGCCGAATCCGTTAGGAGACACGGACACGCACCAGCCAAGCGCCTCGCTTCCGCGCGTCACGACGTAGATTTTCTTAACTCCTTCGACGGAGGCTCCGACGTCGCTGACGGTTATTCCCTCTCCGAAAATGCCGCTGATCGCCTCGTTTTCGGCAGCGGCGGCGTTTTCGGCGATTTTCTGCGCGGTAAGGCCGTTTACGACGGCGAGGACAGTCGCGGCGCAAAGGCAGATAACCAGCAGAACCAGAGCGGGTTTAAGATATTTTTTCATTTTCCGCCCTCCTGCTTCCTGCGTCTGCCGTCGGTGCCGAAGACGCGCGGCTTAGTGGCGCTGTCAAAGTACCAGACGAGCATATTCATAATGAGGATAGCAAAGGAGACTCCTTCGTTGTATCCTCCGAAATATCTGATAAAAACGGTCACGGCTCCGCAGCCGATACCGTAATAAATCCGTCCTCTCGCCGTCACCGGGCTCGTGCAGTAGTCGGTCGCCATAAAGACGGCGCCGAGCATCAGTCCTCCGCTGAAGAGTTCGGCAAGCACAGAGCCGAAGCGGTCAAGCGTCGGCGGGAATATGAATGCGAGTACGGCGACCGTCGCGATGAAGGAGACCGGAATATGCCAGGAAATCACCTTTCTGGCAATCAGATATATTCCTCCGACGATCAGCAGAAGCGCCGATATCTCGCCTATCGATCCCGGGCAGTTGCCGAGGAACAGATCGTAGAGCGGCACGTCGGGCGCTTCTCCCGCCTTTAGCGAGGCGAGAGGCGTCGCGGTGGCGACGGCGTCGTACGACCCGAAATAGGTGATTTTGAAGGGATCGAGCTTTTCGGCGATTCCCGGGAAGGTGGTCATCTCGGACGGCCAGGCGAAAAGGAAGGCCCTGCCTGCCAACGCGGGATTGAGGAAGTTCTTCCCGATTCCGCCGAAGAGCTGCTTGACTATTACGATTGCGAAAAACGCGCCGAAAAAGGGTATCCAGTAGGATACCGAAGACGGCAGATTGAGTCCGAGAAGGAGTCCCGTCACGACGGCTGAAAGATCTCCGACCGTCTGTTTCTTCTTGAAAAGGACGCAGCAGAGCGCTTCGCAGAGGACGGCCGACGCGACAGAGATCAGAAGAATTACAAGCGCGCGCCATCCGAAGGTTATGACGCCCCAGACAGACGCAGGCGTCAGCGCGATGATCACGTCGAGCATTATCGAGCGCGTCGTGTCGGTGTGTTTGATATGAGGCGGAGGAGATACCGTCAGAAGATCGGGTTCTTTTATGATTTCCTGATTTTTCATTTAATCACCCCGATCATTTTCCCGGATTTTTCGCGGCGCGGAGAGCGCCTTTGGCGACGCGTATGTACTGCACGATCTGCACGTTTCCGGGACAGTTGTAGGAGCAGGTCCCGCATTCGACGCAGTTCATTACGCCGAACTTCTCGGCCTCGGCGTATCTCTTCGACATCGCGTACTGCGCAAGATAAATCGGCATAAGATGCATCGGACAGTTCTTGACGCACCGCCCGCATCTGATGCAGGCCGAGACGTCGCGCATCCGGGCGAATTTCTCCGAGAATACCAGAACTGCGCTGGTTCCCTTTGTGACCGGAGTATCCATTTCCCATCTCGCGGCACCCATCATCGGTCCGCCGTTGATTATCTTGAACGGAGTCTTTTTGAGTCCTCCGCAGTGTTCTATGAGCGTTCTGTAGGTCGTGCCGAGCGGAACGAGCAGATTCTTCGGCTCCCGGACGCAGTCGCCGTCGACGGTAACGCATCTCTCGATAAGAGGCAGTCCGTAAACGAAGGCGCGGTAGATGACGGCGCAGGTTTCGGCGTTGAAAACGACGCAACCGACGTCGGCCGGGAGCTTGCCCGACGGCACTTCCCTGCCGGTGAGTGCGAAAATCAGCTGTCTTTCGTCTCCCTGCGGGTATTTCGTCTTCATCACTCTGATTTTGATGAAATCCGAGTTTCCGACGACCGAAATCAGCCGGTTGATCGCGTCGGCCTTGTTGTCCTCGACGCAGAGATCGGCGCGCGAAAGGCCGAGCGCTCTCATCAGTATTTTCGTTCCGTTGACGATATCCTCGGGACGCTCGAGCATCAGCCGGTGGTTGACCGTGATGAAGGGTTCGCATTCGGCGCAGTTGACTATCAGACGGTCCACCTTGCCTATCGAGGAGCGTATCTTCGCGTGAGTCGGGAACATCGCGCCGCCCATACCCGATATTCCGGCGAGTCTGATCTTTTCGATGATCTCGTCCGGCGAGGTCTCGGAGAGCTTCTTTTCGTGCGGGCGGATGGACGGATCGAGCTCCATCTTTCCGTCGCTCTGTATGACGATGGTCTGGACCGGCTGCGCCTGCGCGTTGTTGCGGACCTTGATCTCGCTGACAGTACCCGACACCGAAGCGTGGACGAGGCAGGTCAGTCCCTCGGCGTCGCCTATCAGCTGACCGCGAAAGACGTGGTCTCCGACCGAGACGACCGGCCGGCACTGGACGCCGATATGCTGCGCCATCGGTATCTCAACCCTGTCGGGCGGATCGATAATCTCGATCTTTTTCGAACGGGTGTTCTTATATTCGGCGACTTCGGTGCCGCCGTTGAAAGTATATACTTTCGAACTCATGGCGCGACCCGTCCTTTCATAAAAATAACTGTATATATTATACTATAAAAAGCTCACTTTTTCAATCGTTTAGACCAAAAAACAGCCTCCGTCCCCGCGCTCCGTCTCCCGTCCGAGCCGAATATCGTCCATCAAAAGGATTTGTCCCGAATTTCCTGAAAATCGTCAAAAAAACGCTTGACAACGGATATCCGGGTGTGGTATAATATTTCGCACGCGGCGGAGTAGCTCAGTTGGCTAGAGCAACCGGTTCATACCCGGTAGGTCATGGGTTCAAGTCCAATCTCCGCTACCGCGGCCCGTTGGTCAAGCGGTCAAGACGCTAGCCTCTCACGCTGGAAACATGGGTTCGATTCCCGTACGGGTCACCAAATACAGAACGGAGCGCCACAAGGCGCTCCGTTCTGTATTTGGTGACCCGCGCGCCGGAATCGGCGCGGCAAAGATGCCGCGCACGGCATCTTTGCATGGGTTCGCATTTGCGAGCGTAAGCCGGCGGGAACATGCCTGCGCAGCAGGGGCGAGCAAGAATATTCGCGCGCAGCGCGAAATTCCCGTACACCTTATTGGTTTTTTCGCGCGCGGAATCGACACGGCGGCAAGCTGCAAAGCGGCGTCGCCGCATGGGTTCGCATTCGCGAGCGAAGCGTTCCGGGAGCTCGCTCACTGGAACGCGAGCGAGCAAGAATATTCGCGCGCAGCGCGAAATTCCCGTACACCTTATTGGTTTTTTCGCGCGCGGAACCGACACGGCGGCAAGCCGCTTCTCATCGCGGCTCCGCCGTGATGAGAATGATATCCGTTCCTGCCGGAACGGATGATATATGCTTCGCATATGATATCCGCTGGCGCGGATGATATACGCCTGCGGGCGTATAAGAGTAACAAAACGGAACATCCCTTTATCAATAAAACCATTGACAACAGTCACCTATCGCCTTATAATAGATGATACTACCAGCATCCGGATGGCTCTTCGATGAAAACCAAAAGACTGCTTTTTCCCGATTCTCCTCCTATCCGCCATCCTTCTCTTTTCCTCCTGCTCTTCCCCATTCGCCGCCCGTAGATCGGGATACGCACTTGCATTCGCAAATTCGCGCAGCGAATTTGGAATGGGCGCCTTTTATGTGTCGGTTGCGCACTTAGTTCATGCGCCCGTTTGCTCGTCAGGCGGAGGGCGAGCGAATATTCGCGCGCAGCGCGAAATTCCCGTACACCTTATTGGTTTTTTCGCGCGCGGAATCGACACGGCGGCAAGCCGCAAAACGACAAAGAATGAAAGCTGAGAAAAAACAAAAGCGCCGCACGACCGGAATCAGCACAAACGGTACAACAAAACAAGCAGACTTTTGTCCGCTGTCATATTCTGCTGTTATGTACTGTCCGGATTCGTACGGCGCCTGGCAGCTTTTCAGTCCCGGAAGATCATGCCTTCCGAATTAACTGCTCCGCTTGCTCGGTTTGAATCCGAATTATTTGTTACGGCAGTCTGATCTGTCGCAACTGTTTGCTCGATTGTGTTGTGCTCTTCAGAAAACTCGGATGCTTCTATAAGAGTTGACAAAAAATGCTACTGGTTGTATAATTATTCTTGATTATTTGCAAGTTATTATCGTTTGTTTAATTTTCACATGCTTTCACAGTCAGATTCTCTATAAGTTATGCCAAAACCATGATGAATAAACTAATATCCGATATTAGAGGCTAACGAAATGAGTGTGTTAATTTCATCGCTACTCCGGTTATCGCTTTTGACGTTTTTAATGGTTATTATTGTTATCCTATTCATTGTAGGGTTAACCATTGGCAGAAAACAGATTCATCATTGGAAAGCCAGCGTGATTTGTCTAATTATTTGCATGATAGTATTTGTATTATTGCAGTTCGATTATATGTCTCCTATCATACTGGATATTAAACAGTTTCAAACAGATCATTATGAGATGGCTGTAGTGAAAACAATATATTCGACAAATAATGTGATGCAAATGATTGAAATTGAATTGGAACTCCCCAACGGTGAAATCGTATGGGTAAAAGCACCCGATTACATTGAAAAAGGAGCAAAGATTGAAAACATATTCGTGGCAAAACGATCTCGGATACTTGTTGGTTATTGTAACGACACAATCGCCTCTATAAACGAATAATAATCAAAACACTCTGATAAACGTCTCTGTCTCACCCGACGGAAAATATACCGTCCGCGCCTACCTTTGCGACGGCGGAGCGACGGTGGACCACGCCGTCAGATGCTCGTTCACCGACGCGGAGGGAAACACAAGGAATATATACTGGAACTATCACGAAAGCGAAGCGGAAATCGAATGGACTGACGACGTCACGGTATCGATCAACGGAATCGTCCTGAACGTCGAGACCGGCAAATACGATTACCGCGTCGACGCCGCGCCGTAAGTCTGCGGCGGCTCATTATCACACCGATTCCAAAAAAACATTACGCAAAAATCCGGGGATTCACACTCCCCGGATTATCATATTATATAATTCTCGCTTCAGAAGCTCAGTCCTCTTTTATCCCGACGCAGCCAACGACGGTTATCGCCGCGGCGACGAGTATCGCGCTGATCCAGCCGATCGTTCCGCCGAGCATGGCGCGCGCCAGGAAATAGACGGCGGCGGTGACGCCGGCGCCGGTGAGGAATCTGACCGTCCAGCGGATAGCAGGGCGCGAAAAGAAAGCCACGATAACGCAGCACCATTCGAGAAGTATCTCATAAAGCGATTTTCCGGAACCGGCATTTTCTGTTGCCGCGCGGCCCGTGTAAGCTGTTTTTCCGTACTCTGATCTGTTCATTTCGCACCTCGTTTTTCCGTTTCCGGAAGATTACGCTAATATTATAGCACCCTTTTTCGGCCTTGTCAACACTTTTTATTCCATTTCCGGAAATTTTTCAAAAAAATATTTACAAAAGCGGAAATATGTGATATAATATGTTCCGTAAACGGAAAGAAGCGAGGTAACCGCAATGGAATACATCTCCCGTATTAAAGAAATCAAAGCTCAGAAGAAAATGACGACCGATAAGCTCTCGGAAATTTCGGGCGTTCCGCTCGGAACGCTGACGAAAATTCTCGCCGGAGTTTCGGATTCGGTCAAGCTCTCCAATATCGTAGCGATAGCCGAAGCGCTTGAAGTCTCTCTTGACTATCTCGTGCTCGGGTACGAGCCCGAGGGCGGTATATACAGTCTTTCGGACGGCGAGCGCAGACTCGTCGAAAGATACCGCGCTCTCGACGAGCGCGGCCGCGGACTTGTCGACGCCGTCATGACCAAGGAGGAGGAAAACGCCACGGCGCATCAGGGTAAGATTCTTCAGCGTCCGCGCATCTCCGCGGGAGTTGCGAGAGTCCGCAGGAACGTTCCCTTCTTCGATCTTCCGGTATCCGCAGGCCCCGGCGAATATCTCGATCAGACCGGCGCCTCCGAGACGATCTCGATTCCCGACGACGAGCGCACGGCCGGAGCCGACTACGCGGTACGCATCAGCGGTCACAGCATGGAACCCCGCTTCCGCGACGGCGACATCGTGCTCGTCGAAAACGCCGACGCCGTCAGCCCGGGCGAGCTCTGCATCTACATACTCGACGGCTGCGGCTATTTCAAGGAATACGGCGGAGACTGCCTGATCTCCCTCAACCCCGAGTTCGGAAAGATCATGCTCCGCGACTTCGAGAGCGTCAGCTGCGCCGGCAGAGTCATCGGCAAGCTCAGAAAATCGGTCGTGAGATAAAGCGGAGATAATAAAATATGAAGAACGTACTGTTTTTATTCACTGATCAGCTCAGATACGACGCGATAGGCGCGAACGGCAACTCATACGTACAGACGCCGAATCTCGACGCCCTCGCCGCCGACTCGGTCGTCTTCGACTACTGCCTTACTCCCTCCCCCGTATGCGTTCCCGCCAGACTTTCGCTGCTCTCGGGCAGATACCCGGCGCGCACCGGCTGCAACGCCAACAACAAGCAGACCTGTTACCCCGGCGACGGCCTTTACGGCATGCTGACGCGGGCAGGTCTTCATTCCTGCAACGTCGGGAAGATGCACAACTCGCGCGATCTTTACGGCAGCATGGGATTTGACGAGAGGCACACGCAGGAGGAAATGTCCAACCCTCGCGATGAATACACGCGGTTTCTCACGTCCTCTCCCTATAAGAACGTTTTCGACTACAACGGCGTCCGCAGCGAGATGTACTACGTCCCGCAGGTCTCCTGCCTGCCGGCCGAGGTTCATCCTACTCAGTGGGTCGCCGACCGTTCTCTCGACTTCATAAACGGATTGAAGGAGGGCGAGAAGTTCTTCCTCTTCTCTTCCTTCATCCATCCGCATCCGCCCTTCTGCCCGCCGGCTCCCTGGAACAAGCTCTACCGCCGCGAAAGCGTCCCGGCTCCCTTTGTGCCCGAAAACTACAAGGACTTCAAGCCGATGATGACGCCTTCATTCGACTGCGAAAATCTCGGAATCACCGAAAAGGCGGCAAAGCGGCTGAAAAACTACTACTACGCCTGCGTCTCATTCGTAGATTATCAGGTAGGAAGAATTATTTCGGCGCTTAAGGAAAAAGGCCTTTACGACGATACGCTTATAGTGTTTTCTTCCGACCACGGCGAGTTCCTCGGAGACTACTCGAACTTCGGCAAACGCTCGATGCTCGATCCCGCCGCGCACGTGCCGCTGATGATGAAGATACCCGGCGTCGCTCCCTGCAGACGGGACGAAGTATGCTCGCTCGTAGACGTCGCTCCGACGCTCCTCTCTCTCGAAGGAATCGATTATCCGGATGACGAGTTCGACGGCATCGATCTCTTCGGAGAAAACGTCCGCGAGTTCGTATATTCGCAATACAGCCACCGCGGCGACGGCTCATATATGATCGCGAGCCGCCGCGACAAGCTCGTCTACAGCGCGGCCGAGAACAAATACAGATATTTCAACGCCCTGCCCGAAATTGACGATCTTTACGACGAAAGCAATCCGCGGATCGCCCTGATGAAGGAAAAACTCGACGCCTATTACGCGTCTGACGTCGGGAAGATTCCCGTCAAAAAGAAAAAGGCGGCAAAGATCAAGGAATTCGGCACCGGCTGGATGGACCACACCGCCCGCCACGACGAGGAAAAGGCGAGAATTCCTGCACCCTACGTAATCGACCTTCCCGACGTTCCTGCAGAAGAAGATCTGCGGGACGGAAAGACGGTCTGACGTCCGGGACCGCGCTGCAATTTTCACAAATTTTATGGTTTTTCCTAAAAACCGTTGACAAAAACTTTTTTATATTGTATAATATATCGCCGCTTGAGTTCGGCTTCTTTAAGTATGCCCGCCGCGATAGGTGCGGAAGGGGCGTCGCCGACGTTCAGCGAGTCTTATGAAAGAGAGGTGCTTTTCGTGTTTGCAGTAATTGAAACCGGCGGAAAGCAGTACAAAGTCAGCGAGGGCGATACGATTTTTGTTGAGAAGCTCGATTGCGAAGCTGACAGCGAGATCGTTTTCGATCAGGTCAAGGCAATTTCGAACGGAGACGAGTTCCGCGTAGGAACCCCACTTATCGAAGGAGCGAAAGTTACGGGCAAGGTTCTCGCCAACGGCAAGGCAAAGAAGATTTACGTCTTCACCTACAAAGCCAAGAAGAACGAAAAACGCAAAATGGGCCACAGACAGCCCTACACCAAGGTCAGCATCACTAAAATCGAAGGCTGATTGAAATGACGAAGGTCACTTTTTTCAGGAGCAACGGAGTTATTTTCGGGTTCGGGGAAGAAGGACACAGCGACTACGCAGACGCGGGCGAGGACATCCTCTGCTCCGCCCTGTCGGCTATGACAATGCTCATAGTCAATACGGTTGAATCGTCTTACTCTGCCGACGTCGAATACGTCGTGACCGAGGAAGAGACGAAGATCACCGTCAGGTCGCGTGCGGCGCTTCCCGAATACGAATCCGACGAGAGCCGGAGGTTCGCCGTTTCAGGTCTGTTTTCGGGCTATTACAGGCAGCTCAAAGACCTCGAAAAGGATTATCCCGACAATCTCAGGGTCTGTGTGACCGATTGTCCCTGCAAATAAGCGGCGGCGTCAGCAAAAAAACAAGGAGACGGAAAAATGCTTAGAATTTCTCTTCAGTTCTTTGCCCATAAAAAAGGTGTCGGCTCGACCAAAAACGGACGTGACAGCGAGTCCAAGAGACTCGGCGTCAAGAAGTCCGACGGTGCTCACGTTCTTGCCGGCAACATCATCATAAGGCAGAGAGGAACGGCCGTCCATCCCGGCAACAACGTCGGAATGGGAACCGATCACACCCTCTTCGCTCTTATCGACGGCAAAGTCAAGTTCGAACAGAAGACCAAAGACAAGAAGCAGGTCAGCGTATACGCCGACTGAGGCGTCGCTTTCCGGCCAAGGCCGCAGAACGACCGCTTACGCCGCGGATCCGGTAACAACCGGACCGCGGCGTCTTCTTATTGCGGAAAGAAAACTATTGAAAATAAAATCAAATAATGATATAATATTATAGAGTTTTATTATTGATTACTCCGCGGGCGCGGGAACCGCCGTATGAAGGCAATCCCGCTTCGTCCGCCGCAGATTATCCCCTTCTGAAAGGAAGACAAAATGACATTTAAGCTTTTTGAGAAAAGATTATTGATAATACTCCTGGCGGCAGCTCTGATTCTGTCGTCTCTGTCGCTTTTCGCTTTCGCCGACGATACGTCGGGTGAGCCCGAGACCACCGCCACGCCCGAAACGTCCCCGGAACCCGAGACGACGACCGATCCCGAAAGCACCGGAACCCCGGAGACATCGACGCCCGAAGAGACGACGGGCGAGCCCGAAAGGCAGGCGCTCTCGTTTACGGTCGATTACGGCACCGGCAGACACGAGTACTACGAAGGCGAAAGCTTCTCCGCGGAAGGTTATACGATAACCGTTCTCTATTCGGATTTCTCGCATGAGCCGGCCGATCCGGCGACAATATCATTTTCGCCCGCGGGTCCGCTGACTCCCGACGTCACAGGCGTCACCTTCTCCTGCACGCTTGTTTCGGGGACGTCCGTCACAAAAGGCATTACGGTAACACCCGCAACCGGGATTGAAGTTCAGGGCAGCTGCAAGGACGTCTACCGCGCCGGCGCAGAAGCCTTCGATCCTACAGGGCTTGAACTCTACGTAAAATTCGCCGACAATACTCTTTCTGCGGACAAGATTCCGCTCAACGTCGCAACCTTCACTCCCGGGATCGACGCGCCGATTCCCTCCGGGACCGAAAACGTCACCGTGAGTTATCTTTTCAACGGAAAGGAAATCTCATCTCAGATTCCGGTGACCGTCAAGAGTCCCGTCTCGATAACCGTCGTTTCCGGACCGGCAAAGCTCTGGGAGGGTTTCCCGCTCTCGCTGACGACGGCCGATTTCACGGTCACAGCAGGATTTGAAGGCGAGGAAGGCGAGATTCCCGTCACGAATTTCACGATAGAGGACCTTGGAGCGCCGATCACGCACGACGCCGAAGGCAAGATGAAGATCGGAATCACGCTTGAAAACCTTGCGGCGGAATTCGAGACCGACGTCGAGCCTCTCAATCTGACCAAGCTCCGCGTCAACGGTCCGAAGACCGATTACTATATAGGCGACGTCCCGTCGCTCGACGGAGTCTCGGTAGTGGCCGAGTGGACCGACGGCAGATGCGAAGACGTAACCGCTTATCTTTCTACCGACATTCCCGCCGTCTATATGCCGGGCGAGGTCATGCACGCGGCGTTCGGTCTGCAGAACGTGCCGCTCGACGAAGTAGCCGTTTTCCACACCGCGACGCTCACCCTGCTCAGGCAGCCCGACAAGACAGACTACAACGAGGGCGAAATCTTCGACAAGACCGGCCTTATCGCCGTCGTAACCTACGACGACGGAACGCATCAGCAGAACCTGACCGCAGAAGAGATAACGGTCGCGAACACTTCTCCGCTCGCTTCCTCCGATTCATACGTGAAAATCAGCTGGAACGGAATCGAGGCCGAGATCGGAATCAGGGTATTCACGTCGAGAAAGATAAAGAGCATTTCGATAAAGACCAATCCCGACAAGATAAGATACATCGAGGGAGAAAAACTTGACCTGACCGGAATCGTCATCAGAATCGAATACGACGACGGAGAGTCGGAGGATCTCACCGACCTCGACAAGGTTACGACCGATCCCGATCTTGACACGCCGCTCGCCGCGAACGGCAGGCCTATAACCCTCAGATACAGCCTCAGTCCGACGCTCTACTATGAGACGGTCATCCGCGACATTACGGTATCTAAATCGAACATAACCGCGATCGCCGTAACCACGCAGCCGTCAAAGACGCAGTACAGCGAGGGCGACGAGTTCATGCCGACCGGAATCGTCGTAAGCGCGATCTACGACAACGGCAAGATGGCCGAACTCCCCGCGACCGCATACGAGTTCTCGGGCAACGAGCTGGTTGAAAACAGATTCATCCTCCGCGAAGGCGGAACCAGATACAAACAGGTTTCGATTATCGTAAAATACCTGAACACCAGCTGCGTGCTGACCGTCGACGTTCTGCCGAAATCGGTAAGATCACTCACCGCTGCAGAAGCGCCGGCGAGAACCGAATACAGATCGGGCGATTTCTTCGATCCGACAGGACTTGTCATCAGGGCCGAATTCGCAGACGGGACGTCCTTCGATCTTCCCGAAGACTATTACATAATCGATCCGGTAAGGCCGCTTGCAGACGGCGACAGAACGGTCACCGTGAGCTTCAGGGACGCGCTGCTCTCGATCCCCGTGACCGTGCTTCCCTCTCAGACCGAAACGACCACGGATGAAACGACGGCCGAAGATCCGGGCACGTCGGACGCCGGCGAGGAAACCGTCACCGCTCCCGAAGACACCAGCACCGGCACCGCGGCACCGTCGCCCGTAACGACGACTCCCGAAACCTCTGCACAGAGCGGTTCGTCGGGCGGCTGCCGGAAGATCAACACCGTCATGCTGCTGTGGATTATAATAATTATTATCATCGCCGCAGCCCTGATCGGACTTATCGTTTACTACAGACGCAATTTCACCTGACGCATGACGCCGGGAAGACAATACAGCGAGGCATTTTATGTCAGACACCTTTGAAAAGAAACAGGGCGGAATATCGGTTGAAACCAACCACATTTTCCCTATCATCAAAAAATGGCTCTACTCGGACAAGGACATCTTCATCCGTGAGATCGTTTCAAACGCCTGCGACGCAATAACCAAGCTCCGCAGACTCGATTCGCTCGGACAGATTTCCCTCCCCGAGGGCGAAAAGTTCAAAATCGACGTCGAGCTTGACAAGGACGCAAAGACGATCACCGTGACCGACAACGGAATCGGCATGACGGGCGAAGAACTCGAAAAATACATCTGCCAGATCGCTCTCTCGGGCGCCCTCGATTTCATCAGCAAATATGAGAAATCCGACTCGACAGACGCTGCCGGAGCCGGCATAATCGGACATTTCGGACTCGGCTTCTACTCCGCCTTTATGGTGAGCGAACGCGTCGAGATCGACACGCTCTCATACGCCGGCGGCCCCGCCGTTCACTGGAGCTGCACCGAAGCGGGCGAGTATGAAATCACCCCGTCCGACCGCACCGAGCGCGGAACGTCGGTCATCATGCACATCTCGGACGACGAGAAGGAGTACCTGAGAAAGTACAAGCTCGAGGACATACTCGGCAAATACTGCGCATTTATGCCCTTCCCGATCTTCCTTGACGACGTCACCGAGGATCCGCCGGATCTCGACCGCGACCACGACGAGGGACTCGACGACGACGTTATAAACCTCTCGAAGCTCGAGGGCGACGACGACTCTGATATGTCGCACGTCAAAAAGCAGCCGAAGTCGGAAACTCCGATAAACGACACGCTGCCTCTCTGGTCGAAGCCCGCGTCGGAAATCAAGGACGAGGAATACGTCGAATTCTACCACAAGCTCTTCCGCGACCCCGACGATCCGCTCTTCTGGATACACATCAACGCCGATTATCCCCTCAATTTCAAGGGAATACTCTACTTTCCGAAGATCCGCAGCGAGAGCCAGTCTCTCGAAGGGCAGGTCAAGCTCTTCTACAACCAGGTCTTCGTCGCCGACAACATCAAGGAAGTCCTCCCCGAATATCTGCTGATGCTCCGCGGCGCGCTCGACTGCCCCGAGCTTCCTCTGAACGTCTCAAGGAGTTATCTCCAGGACAACGCCTACGTCAAGAGAATCGGTCAGTTTATCGTCAAGAAGGTCGCGGACAAGTTCAATTCTCTCTCAATGAACGACAGAGAGAAATATGAGAAAGTCTACTCCGACGTCCGCATCTTCATCGAATTCGCCTGCATCCGCGAGCGCAAGTTCTACGACAGAGTAAAGGATAATCTGTTGCTCCGGCTCACCGACGGCAGCTTCATCACTATAAAGGAATATCTCGAAGTAATCGCCCCGAAGGAAGAAGAAAAATCCGAAGAGACCGAAATAGCGTCCGAAGACGAAAATGCCGAAGCCGCTGCGGAAAGCGAAAAGAAAGACGAAACCCCGGAAGAAAAGAAAGGCGGCACGGTATACTACGCGAACGACCTCTCGCTCCAGGCGCAGTATATAAAGATGCTCACCGGAAACGGTACGAAAGTCGCGCTCTTCGATCTGCCGATCGACGCGCAGTATATAACCTCTCTTGAGGAATACAGCGAAGGGCTGAAATTCGAACGCGTCGACTCGGTCATAACCGATTCTGCGAAGGAAAACGCCGAAAACGCCGAGGAAGTTCCCGAAGGCGTCGTCAATCTGATGAAGAAGGTCTCGGGCAACGACAAACTCGAAGTAGGCGCCGAGCAGCTCAAGGACAGCGGCATTCCCGCCGTTCTCCTTGTCAGCGAAAGATCGCGCAGGTTCGAGGATATGATGAAACTCTACGCCGCTCCGGGCGAGACTCCTCCATCCTTCCCCTTCGAGTACACGCTCAAACTCAACACGGCGTCGCCTCTCTATTCGAAGCTCTGCGCTCTCGAAGCCGGCGAGCCCGAACGCGCCGAAAGCTTCGCGGCCTTCATGTACCGCCTCGCTCTCGTGGCGCAGAAAAAGCTCACGGCCGACGAGCTCTCGCAGCTCCTCGCCGACGGCTACAAGATGCTTGAGATATTCTGAAAAATGAACAAGATTATCGATTACAAAACGACGGGGACCTGCTCCCGCGCCATCAGAGTCGAGCTCGACGCCGACGACAAAATCGTCTCCGTAAGCTTCGACGGCGGCTGCAACGGAAACACCAAGGGCATCTCCTCTCTCGTGCGCGGCATGAGCGCCCGTGAGGCGATAGAGAGGCTCAAGGGCATCAGGTGCGGGTTCAAGTCCACCTCCTGCCCCGATCAGCTTGCAACGGCCTTAGAGCGGGCCCTGGAGGGCAGGGTCGACTGAAGCTGCAGTCGACAGTTATGACCGCTTTGCGCTTGTTATGAAACGTAAAAAGTTCCGGAAAACCGGCAAATGGTTTTCCGGAGCTTTTGAGTTGTTTGCTTTTTTACGGGGCTGTTAAAAAAGTCTCTTAAAAAACAAGGCAACACTCGATGAAAATCGGGTGTTGTT
>LXOW01017242.1_pt2 | contig 15251 bp, 11 predicted proteins | sample 1368591 | NCBI WGS metagenome assembly LXOW01 (sample SAMN04884650, study PRJNA319009) | bovine gut metagenome | isolation source: Cow rumen | host: Bos taurus | place: Italy: Legnaro (PD) | collected 2014-07-09 | reverse complement strand
TAGGTGTTGTCGCAGAGACCGTAAACCTCCAGACGGGTAGCCTGAATCTCGCAAGCCTGACCGGCACCCTGGCTCTCCACGAGGGTTCCCTCAGCACAGATGCACGATCCCGTGGTGATGTCTTTGAGCAGTTGCTCGTCAAACTTGGCAGGGTCAACTACTACCTGTACGTTCTTGATGGTCGAGCCGTCGTTCAGGGCGATGAAGTCAACGGCTTTACTGCTGCGGTGCGTACGTACCCAGCCTTTTACACATACTTCCTTTCCAAACTCCGTGCTCTTCAGCACGTCAATTATCTTTGTTCTTTTCATTGTTTTCATTTAGTTATGTAAGCCGAGGCCGAGCCTCGGCCTACTGAACAATATTACTCGTAAGCACCCATGCGCAGGCGGTCGACCTCCTCCTCGGTCAGGTAGCGCCAGTCGCCGCGGCGAACGTTTTTCTTAGTCAGACCAGCAAACTGTACGCGGTCGAGCTTGGTCACCTTGTAGCCCAGGCTCTCGAAGATACGACGTACAATGCGGTTTTTGCCGCTGTGGATTTCAATACCCACCTGCTTTTTGTCGGTCTCGCTGGCATATTCAATAGCGTCGGCCTTGATGTCACCATCCTCTAACGTGATGCCCTCGGCAATCTGCTGCATGTCGTGAGCAGTCAGGTTCTTGTCAAGATAGACATGGTAGATCTTCTTCTTGAGGAATTTCGGATGTGTCAGCTTAGAAGCCAGGTCTCCATCGTTGGTGAGCAGGAGTACGCCCGTGGTGTTACGGTCCAGACGACCAACGGGGTAGATACGCTCCGGGCAAGCACCCTTCACAAGATCCATCACCGTCTTACGCTGCTGGGGGTCGTCGCTGGTGGTCACATAGTCCTTGGGCTTGTTCAGCAGCACATAGACCTTCTTCTCGGGGGTCACGGGCGTGTCGTGGAATTTCACCTCGTCCGTGCGCAGAACCTTGGTACCCAGTTCGGTAACAACCTGTCCGTTGACGGTCACCACACCTGCCTGGATGAACTCGTCGGCCTCACGACGGCTACATACGCCGGCATTAGCCAGGAACTTGTTTAGGCGGATGGGCTCGTTGGGATCGTAGTTCTCCTCCTTATACTCTATGCGCTTCTTCATCGAATATTTAGCGTTGGGGTCATAGCCTCCCGGGCGCTGACGGAAACCACCGCGCTGCTGATAGCCACCTTGACGCTGCTGGCCATAGCCGCCACGCTGCTGATAGCCACCCTGACGTTGCTGACCGTAGCCGCCACGCTGCTGATAGCCGCCTTGACGCTGCTGGCCATAGCCGCCCTGACGGGGCTGGTAGCCACCCTGCTGACCATAGCCGCCTTCGCCATCCTGCTGGTTGTAACGGGGACGATAGCCGCCGTACTGCTGCTGGCCATAGCCGCCACGCTGCTGGTAGCCGCCCTGCTGACCGTAGCCGCCTTGACGGGGCTGGTAGCCGCCCTGCTGACCATACTGCTGACGGGGACGCGACTCGTTGTTATAGTTGTTGCGAGGATGGTAGCTGCCACGTTGTGGCGCACCGCCCTGCAGGCTTGCACCAAAACCTTCGGGACGGAATCCGCCTTCCTCCTGATTATGACTGCGATGATAGCCGCCCTGGTTGTATGGACGTGTTTGCTGGTGAATGCGCGGACGCGGTGAACGGCCCGGGCGATACCCTTGATAGCCACCTTCGTTACCTGTTGTGTTTTGCTGCTCAAAAGAGGCTCCTTCGTTTTTCTTCTCGTTTTCTAATTCCATAATTTCTTTTCTCCTGTTTCTTTTGTCAGAGAACCTCACGGCTCTCACTTGTGTTGTTGATAAAAATGTAAATGGTTCTCTTATTAGTTATGATTAAACTCCAGTATAGTTACTTGGCGTGATAGCCAACAGTTCTTCCTTCACTTCGTCGCTGACCTCCAATTGACGGATGAAGTCATGGATGGTCTGCTCTGTCATTTTGGCATTCGTGCGTGTCAGTGCCTTCAGGGCCTCATACGGATTCGGATAGGCCTCACGGCGTAAGATGGTCTGAATGGCCTCAGCCACTACTGCCCATGTGTTCTCAAGGTCTTCATGCAGCTTCTCCTCGTTCAGGATCAGCTTGCGCAGGCCTTTCAGCGTACTTTGGATGGCAATGATGGCATGTCCGATAGGCACACCCACGTTGCGGAGCACCGTCGAATCAGTGAGGTCGCGCTGCAGTCTGCTGACAGGCAATTTCTGTGCCAGGAACTGCAGAATGGCATTGGCCATCCCCAGGTTACCCTCCGAATTCTCAAAGTCGATGGGGTTTACTTTGTGTGGCATGGCACTTGAACCGACCTCGCCAGCCTTGATTTTCTGCTTGAAATACTCCATGGAGATATACATCCAGAAGTCACGGTCCAAGTCGATGATGATGGTGTTGATACGACGCAAGGCATCGAAGATAGCGCCTAACCAGTCGTAGTTGGAAATCTGTGTCGTCCACTGTTCACGTTCCAGTCCCAGTTTGTCGCTGACAAAGCTGTTACCGAACTCACGCCAGTCGTACTGCGGATAGGCTACGTGGTGGGCATTGTAATTACCCGTAGCACCGCCGAACTTTGCAGTGATGGGTGTATCCTTCAGCGCACGCAGCTGTTCCTCCAAACGGTAGACATAGACCATGATCTCTTTGCCCAGTCGGGTAGGAGAGGCGGGCTGTCCGTGCGTCTTGGCCAGCATCGGCACGTTCTTCCATTGCTCGGCATAGTCGTTCAGCTGTTCTATCAGTTCTTCTACCATCGGGTAGTACACGGCCTCCAGTGCTTCCTTGATGCTCAGGGGTACGCTGGTATTGTTGATGTCCTGTGATGTCAGTCCAAAATGAATGAACTCCTTGAATTTTAAGCTCTGGGTTTTGAATGCTGGGCTTTCATCAATCTTTTCCTTGATGAAATATTCCACGGCCTTGACGTCGTGGTTGGTGATTTTCTCAATATCCTTGACGCGCGCGGCATCGCTTTCCGTAAAGTGACGGTATATGTCGCGCAGTGGCTCAAAGAGCTGATGGTCGAAAGCCTCTAATTGGGGTAGGGGCAACTCGCAGAGCGTGATGAAGTATTCTATCTCCACACGGACGCGATAACGGATGAGTGCATATTCGGAAAAGTATCCTGCTAACTTGTCGGTTTTGTTTCTGTATCGGCCATCTATAGGCGAAATGGCGGTTAATACGTCCAGTTCCATATCTTTCTCTTAATACCTTATTTACCTTATTGTTATATTCGTTAATGTCATTCTCTCAAATGGTGGTGCAAAGGTACGAAATAAATTGAAAATTGAAAATTGAAAAATGAAAATTTTCTTTCTGCTACAGATATTTTTTGATATTTAACAAAAAAGAGTCCCGAAATGTCTTCGGAACTCTTTGGTGGGCGCTGACNNGTGGGCGTTGACGGATTCGAACCGCCGACCCTCTGCTTGTAAGGCAGATGCTCTAAACCAGCTGAGCTAAGCGCCCTTTTCTTTGTAAGCGGGTGCAAAGGTAAGGCGTTTTTTTGAAACTGCCAAACTTTTGCCCCACTTTTTTGTCTTTTCCTATAAAAATACTTCAAAAGCGCTCATAGATGACGCTTTTCTCACTTCACTTCCACCGTTGCGCGACGGTTGAACTCATTCGGATTGAGGGTGTCGACACCGCCTGCTGCTACCGTTTGGATGCGGTCATTGCTGACGCCCATCTTGACCAGTTCGGCAGCCAATGCTTCAGCACGTTCTTGTGACAGTTTGTTGTTGAGTTCTGCGTTGCCTGTCTCGCTATCGGCATATCCGGTAATCAGGAAGGTGGCATCCTGTTGCTCTGCTGTCACACGGATCAGTTCCTGGACATCCTGCAGGTCGCGCTGTGAACTGATGACGGCTTTGCCCAGTTCAAAGAAAACAGACACTGGTGCGCTGACCATCTTAGTGATCGTAGCAGGAGCCACAGGCACTTGCTGTTCAGACAGCATGCTGTTCAACCGCTCGTTTTCCGCCATGACATCAGCCAGTTGTGCGTTGAGCGCGTCAATCTCGCTTTGTGAGAGTTCCTGGATGGCTTTGTAGTCTGTTGTCCCCTTCCATGTGCTGTTGCCTAAGCGATAGGTGAGTCCCAGCTCCACGTTCAGGTTACGGTCTTTGTTCTTGAAGGTGTGCGAAGCATTGTGGTAGACAGGACATCCGTCGAAATCAGCTTCCATGGCATAGATGTTGATATCGACGTTGAAGGATAGTCTGTGTGAGAGGCGGAATGTATTGAGCAGTCCGGCACTCAGTCCCATGGCATAGCGGTTATAGGTCATGTTACGGCCTATGCCGCCACCGATATAGGGGATGAAGTTCCACACGCGTTCCTCGCTATAGCCCATCAGCATGTTGCTGAGATTGAAAAGCACCTGTTCGTGGAGCGTCCAGTATTTGTCGGCATTGACGGACTTGTCCTCGGAGATGACGGACCGTCCCCAGAAACCATTCAGTTTCGTGCGGAGACCTAAACCTGGTGTGAACCACTTGCCGATAGCCAATGACAGACCAAGGTTGGTGCGGTAGTCCTTGGTCAGTTTGCTGAATTTAATGGATGAGTCTTCCTGACTCCCCCAAAACGATGTCCCTACGGCATTGGCCTGTACGAACCAGTTGGCCCAGAACGAGTTGGTAGCCACACTATGCTTCTCTTCTGTCACTTCCATCTGAGCGCTGGCTGTTGCCACAGTACCGGCCATAGCCAGTATCATCAAAAGTTTCTTCATAATATCTCTTATCTCTTATCTATAATCTCTTATCTATCCCAGCAGTTGCTCTATATCGTGCTGAGGCAGGATGGCAAGGATGGGTCTGCCGTCAGGCGTGTAGTTGACGTTGGAGCAGACAAACAGCTCGTTGACGAGGTTTTCCATCTCCTGATTGTCCAGTACCTGTCCTTGGGGTATCGCTGCATGGCGTGCCATGCTCAGCGCCAGCGAGCTGTTCAGTTCGTCATCGTTGACGACACCATGCTGTGTCGCATCATCCACCATGTTACGTAAGAGCCGGACGTAGTCTAATCCCTCTATGCCTCCGGGAATACCGTTCACGGCATAGCTGCCCTGTCCGAGGGGTGTCAGGTCAAAACCCACAGCAGCCAGTCGCGGCAGCAACTTCTCCATCACGACGTTCTCTGAGGGTGGAAACTGTACGACTTCCGGAAACAGCACCTGCTGGATGTCGGCGGTGCGTGTCTGCAGTTGCGACAGGTATCGCTCGTAGCGGATACGGATGTCGGCACGGTTTTGGTCGATAACCATCAGTCCGGACTTCACGGCTGTCATGATGTAACGGCCTTTGTATTGATAGTGGATGGGTGATTTCTCTTCCACGCCTACTGCTGTCGCCTGTTCCTCAAAAGGTATGTCAAACAGTTCCTGTCCCTTTGATGTCTGCTGCTGTCCTTCATAGAGCTGTTCCCAGCCTGGTGTCACCTTCGGTTTTGCAGGGGTGTGTTGCGTGAAGGGATTGTATTGTGGCGTCTGCACCGTCTTGGGCATGTCAGGATAATCCGTTCCTTGGACGTTGAAGACTGGCATATCGGGTTTTCCTTCCGTGTCGAAGTCTATCTGGGGAATAGCGCAGAACTGTCCGATGGCATCCTTGACGGCAGCGGTGAGAATCTGCCAGATGGCCTGTTCGTTCTCGAACTTGATTTCTGTCTTAGTGGGATGGATGTTGACGTCAATGTCAGCGGGATTGACATGAAAATGAATGAAATAGGGCACATGCATGCCAGAAGGAATCAGCCGTTCGTAGGCCTGTTGCACCGCTTTGTGGAAATAGGGATGCTTCATATAGCGCCCGTTGACGAAGAAGTATTCAGCCACGCCTTTCTTGCGGGCTGTTTCCGGTTTGGCCACAAAGCCCGTCACCTTGCAAAGTGCCGTTTCTACCTCTAAAGGCAGCAGGTCTTGTCCGTAGCGCCGGCCATAGACATCGGTAATGCGTTGTCGCAAGGAACCGGCGCGCAGGTTCATCAGTTCCTGACCATTGCTGTGCAGTGTGAAGCAGATGTCGGGATAGACGAGTACGATGCGCTCGAAGGTTGTCAGGATGTTGTTGAGTTCCGTCACGTTGGTCTTGAGAAACTTACGCCGTGCCGGCACNNGCTTCGCCGCGGAAGCCCATGGTGTGTAGCGAGAAGAGGTCGTCGGCCTTACGGATCTTGGACGTTGCATGGCGCTCAAAAGCCAGACGGGCATCGGTTTCTGACATGCCGCAGCCGTCGTCGATGACTTGTATAGACGTGCGCCCGGCATCCACCACCAGTACGTTGATGGTATGAGCGCCGGCATCCACGGCATTCTCCACCAGTTCCTTGACCACAGAGGCCGGGCGTTGTATCACCTCGCCGGCGGCAATCTGGTTGGCCACACTGTCTGGGAGCAATTGGATTACGTCTGTCATGTCGGGTCGGTGGCTTGTGCTTGTTCTTGTGGTTGTTCTTGTGGCTGTTCCTGCTTTGAGACACTGTGCCTGGGAGCTTCGCGACGTTTCTGTTCCTTCAGTTCCGTACCTCCCTTCTTGGGACGCCAGTTAAAGATGTCCTCCTTGTTGACGGGACGTACATAGTCAAACCAAGCATAACCCGGGAGCAGATATTTCTCGGGCGGAATTTGCGTCATGGGGTAGAGGGTGCCTTTGGGCTTCTCCATCCAGATGCGCTGCATCTTGCGGTTCTCCAGGAACATCTTCAGCAGCGGTGTCTCTGTATAGTTCAGACCTATCAGCGTACTGTCGGCATCATCGATGGGATAGTAGACGATGCGCACGTTGTCAATGGCCTGCGACTCACGTATCTGCCCCTCTTCGAAGAAGGCTTTCATTTCTTTTGACGACACCTGGTTGTAGTGTGTGGAGTCTGGCATCTGTTCAATAGAGAATGCCTGTCCGATAACGTGTGCCCAGTCGATGGTGCCGTTCTTCATGTAGACACAGATCTTCTCGCCCAGCAGCTGTTGCCCCTCATTCCAGATGATGGGGTCACGGTACATGGTCATACAGGAGTCTTGCGAGTTATAGACCAGTGAGTCACAGACAGCCTGTACATCAGTACGGTATGCGCGTACCTTATTATACGCGTGTATCATCCTGTATACAGAGTCCGTCTTGATGTTATAGGTGTAAATCTTAAAGGTGTCGGCATGCATGAAGAGCGAGTCCTTCTGCGAGAAATCCACCGTGACGGCATTCTTGGTAGCCATGGCATAGCCGGTGGAATCGTTATACTCACAATAGTCGCCTGTCAGCATGTTCTTGTTCACCGAATCGGTCATGATCACATTCCAGTAGGCATAGTTGGTGCCGGTCTTGGCATTGTGGAAGACGCTGTCGCCTATCAGCGTACGCCCCTGGTCGTTGATGACAGAACGTCCGAAGAGCTTCGACTCTTCTGTGCGTGTGTTATAATAACCGTCTTCACTGTAGATGACGCTATTGCCGGAGTGAATCTTTGACGGTCCCACGATATGCGCCGTCGACGTTCGCGTGTCGTAGTACAGCGAGTCGGTGGTCATATACATCTTCTTGTCCTTCAGGCGAACGTCATAGTAGAACATCGCCATCTTGGTGTCCGTATGGTACTCGCCCCAGTCGCTGGTCAGCGTCATCTTGCCGTCAACGAGCTTTCCGCCTTCAAAGAAGTTACCGAAGTTGTACATACGGTCATAATTGAGCGAGTCGGTATAGAGCGTCGACTTGCGATGCTTGAGGATGACGTTATGGCGGGCCTGTGCCAGTTGGTCGTTGCCGTCATAGTAGGCATAGTCGCTGGTCAGCCTCAGTGTGTCACCCTGTATCATCTTGACATGGCCGAAAGCCTCGAAGGAATTGGACTGCTCAAAGAAGTTGGCACTGTCGCAATAAAGGTTGGCACCCACATGACGGAAGTGTACATTGCCTTTCAGCACCTGGGCGTCACCATTCTGGAACTGGTCGTAGTGCAGATTGTCAGCATGCACCAGATAGACGCGCTTGTCCTCCACCTTCTTTTTCCGTGGAGCACGCTTCCGTGCCGGCTGCATGGCAAACACCATACCCAGCACTACCAAGCCCAAAATGACAAAAAGGTATCTCTTCACTTCCTTAATATATGCATTATCTCACCCAACCTTCGTATTCAAAGTCGCAGTTACGATAGCGGTCATTGATGCGTACATAGGTAGACTTGATGCGGTTGACCACCCATTCGTGTAGCTTCTTGGCGCGGAGTCTCTCCAATACCAGATTCTTCAATACCTGGAAGTCCTCAGTGATGGTCGCTTTATGTCCCTCCGTACGGCTCTTCAGCTTGACGATGGCGCAGACGGTTTTGCCGCGCTCGTTCATCATCTGGAAGGGGGCAGAAACGTCACCGACGTTCAAACCGTCGACAGCCCTCGCTACCTCAGGCGGCAGGTCAGCCAGTTTAAAGCGTGAGGTACGGCCTTCCTGGGTCACATTGGCCATCAGACCATTGTTGTTACGGGTGTCCTTATCGTCGGAGAAAAGTGCAACGCCGTCCTCAAAGGAGAACTTCTCGATGGCTTTGCCGTCCTTGTCCTTGAAGATACTCTTAATCATCTCTGGCGGAACACCCTCACGAATGGCGTTGGCCACCGTGTCGAGGCGGGCTAAAGATTTTTCTACGGCTTCATCGCTGACCACAGGTTTGCGCAGGATATGGCGTACCTTGATCTTGTCGCCGCGTTTGTCAATGAGCTGGATGATGTGGAAACCGAATTCCGACTCCACAATCTTTGATACCTTCTTCGGGTCTGTCAGACCGAAGGCCACATTGGCAAAGGCTGGGTCCAGCATGCCGCGACCCGTATAGTCGAGCTCGCCGCCACGGCGGGCAGAGCCAGGGTCTTCCGAATACAGGCGGGCCAGTGTCTGAAACGACGATTCTCCTTTGTTGACGCGGTCCGTATAGTCGCGCAGCTCCTCTTTGACACGGTTGATTTCTTCCTGTTCCACGCGGGGCTGCTGGGTGATAATCTGCACTTCAACCTCGGTAGGAACAAACGGAATGCTGTCTTGAGGGATGTCTTTGAAATATCGGCGGACGTCAGACGGTGTCACCGTGATGTCCTTGACAATCTTTTGCTGCATACCCTGTACCATTTGCCGTTCCCGGTATGAATCGCGTAAGTCGGAGCGTATCTGGCTGATGCTCTTCTTCTGGTATTCTTCCAACTTCTCGCGTGAGCCGATGACAGAAATCATGTTTTCGATATANNTGGAGACGCAGTGCCTCGACGTCGGACTTCAGGATAGCTTCGTCGCCGACAACCCAGATGACCTCATCGACAATGGTGCCGAGGCTGTCAGTATCATTGTTGACAGACAGCGGAGTAGGCTGTGGCATGGCCGCAGTAAACAGAACCGCGCAGGAGAAGAGGGCTGTTGCTGTGATGATGGCTTTATTCATGCTGGTTGACGGTCTTTAAGACTTCTCTGTTGACGATGACAGGATACTTCTTGCGCAGGTCTGCAACCCAGAGGCGCTCCATCTCATCCTGCAGGTCGGCAGTGACCAGTCCGCGTACGTCGGTATAGTCCTGCGGCTTCTTCAGCAGCTTGCCGTAGGTGGCATCAATGGGATAGCCCTTGACGCTGTCCACCTTGACGTCTTTCTGCTTGAACACCTCGCGGTCGATGAGTTTGTTGTCACCCTTCTTGAAGAGACCCTTCTCCACGCGAATACGGATGATAGAATCGTTATTGAATGTCTTGCGCAGGGCATCGTTCCAGTCCTCAAACTTCAGCTTCTTCACGCATTTGGCAACGGCCTTGACGTCGTCCTGCTGCTTGACATGGTAGGCAATACCCTTAAAGCGGGGCTCCTCCCAGGTGTATTTCTTCTTGTTCTTTTTGAAGTAGGATGCCAGTGCCTGTTCGTCTTTTGCTGCCTTGTCCCAGATAGTTTGGTTGCTGATTTCGTACAACAGCAGTCCGTCATGGTATTCCTTAATCAGGTAGCGCATTTCCTGGTCGGCGGCAGACAGCGAGTCAGCACGCTGTTCCAACAGCTGTTCCTTGGTCATTGAACCGTTCGAGGCCTTGACGATGGCGTCCACCTTTTGTCTGGTGATGGCATTGCGCGCACCGCGCTGGTCCAGGAAGCGGAGAATGTTGTCCTTATGGTGCTCAAAGGGTTCTAACTGTTTGCGCTCTTTCATCAGGATAATGTGCCAGCCAAACGGTGACATGACAGGCTTGCTCATCTCGCCGGGCTGCAGGGCAAAGGCGGCATCCTCAAACTCTTTGACCATCTGGTTGCGGCTGAACCATCCCAGCATACCGCCGCGGCTTGCCGAACCAGGGTCTTGAGACACCTTTTTGGCCAATTCCTCAAAGTCAGCACCTGCTTTCAATGCCGTATAAACGGAGTCGATGCGGCACTTGGCCTCGTCCTGCTGCTCTTGCGTGGCCTTTTGCGGGATAAGTATCAGGATGTGGCTGGCCATGACGAGACCGTCGGGACCGATGCTCTCTACCGTCTGGTCATACACCTTCTGGGCTTCAACCAGCATGTCGTCGTCTGTGACGAAGGTGGGCAGCACCTGCTGGTCACGATACTGTGCAAATTCAGAGCGGAAGGCTGCCGTTGTGTCGATGCGGGCATCCAAGGCGGCCTGCACCTTCAGCTTATAGTTGATAAATAGGTCCACATACTCGTCAACGCTCTTCTTATCAATGACGCCGTCGGTATTGTTCTTGTTATATGAATACTCAAACTCCGACCGTGGCACGTCAACGCCAGCCACAGTCATTACAATCGGATCGCTCGTCTGCGCGATGGCAGCAGTGCTCAGCAGGCAAGCTGCCAGAATCAATTTCAGTTTCATCCGTCAAAGATTATTTTTCAATTATCAATTTTCAATTCTCAATTAGGGCGAAGCCCGTATTAATCGTTAGGTCTGGAATAATTCGGTGCCTCACTGGTGATGGTGATGTCATGCGGATGGCTCTCGTTGACACCGGCGTTGGTGATGCGGGTAAACTTCGCCTCATGCAACTGCGCGATGGTGGCAGCGCCGCAATAGCCCATGCCCGAGCGCAGACCGCCTACCATCTGATAGATGACCTCCTGCACGGTGCCTTTATAAGGAACACGTCCGGCGATGCCCTCGGGCACCAGCTTCTTGACATCTTTGGTGTCTGCCTGGAAGTAGCGGTCCTTTGAACCGTGCTCCATGGCCTCCAGGGAACCCATGCCGCGATAGCTCTTGAATTTACGGCCGTTGTAGATGATGGTGTCGCCGGGACTTTCCTCTGTACCGGCTACCAACGAACCGATCATCACGGAAGAACCGCCGGCTGCCAAGGCCTTGACGATGTCGCCTGAATAACGCAGACCACCGTCGGCAATCAGGGGAATGCCCGTACCCTTCAAGGCACTGTACACATCATATACGGCACTCAGCTGTGGTACGCCGACACCAGCGACAACACGCGTCGTGCAGATAGAGCCCGGACCGATACCTACCTTGACGGCATCAGCGCCGTTCTCGACCAGCATTTTGGCGGCGGCACCTGTGGCAATGTTACCCACCACGATGTCAATGCCGGGGAATGAAGCCTTGGCTTCTCTCAGCTTCTCGACCACACCCTTGGAATGACCGTGGGCTGTATCGATGACGATGGCATCAGCACCGGCGTTCACCAGCGCCTGCATACGATCCAGCGTGTCGCTGGTCACGCCGACACCGGCGGCAACGCGCAGACGGCCTTTCTCGTCCTTGCAAGCCATGGGCTTGTCCTTGGCCTTGGTGATGTCCTTATAGGTAATCAGACCTACCAAGTGGTTGTCCTTGTCAACCACGGGCAGCTTTTCTATCTTGTTCTCTTGCAGAATCTGGGCAGCAGCCGTCAGGTCAGTCTGCTGATGCGTCGTCACGAGATTGTCCTTTGACATCACATCGTCAATCTTGCGGTCCAGTCGGCGCTCGAAGCGCAAGTCGCGGTTGGTGACGATACCTACCAGACGGTTCTCCTCGTCCACTACAGGAATACCACCGATGTGATATTCTGACATGATGTCGAGGGCATCCTTCACCGTCGAACCGCGACGAATGGTCACGGGGTCGTAGATCATGCCGTTCTCGGCACGCTTCACAATAGCAACCTCACGGGCCTGATTCTCTATCGACATGTTCTTGTGGATGACACCGATACCACCTTCACGGGCAATGGCAATAGCCATCTGACTTTCAGTGACGGTATCCATGGCAGCAGTGACAAAGGGGATGTTCAGCTCGATGTTCCGGGAGAACTTCGTGCGCAACTCTACCGTCTTGGGCAGCACCTCTGAATAAGCGGGAATCAACAGGACGTCGTCGAAGGTCAGACCGTCCATCACAATCTTATCTGCAATAAATGATGACATAAAAATACTACTTTAAATTTTATTGCGTGCAAATTTACTGCTTTTTTTCGAGATAGCAGTCATTTGCACGCAATATTAATACGATTTAACGCGAAGCGTCAGTTCGCCATTTCGCTGATGAACTTGATTCTGACCAGACGGATTTCGTCTTCCGAACACTCGGCGCCCAGTTCTTTGAGTGCTTCCTCTAACGAATCGGTGTCGCTGTCGGCAAAATAATCGTAGATGTCGTCCACATGGTCTTCGTCCATGACCTCTTCCAGGAAATAGTCGATGTTCAGTTTGGTGCCGCTGTACACGATGGCTTCCACCTCGTCCAACAGCTCCTCGAACTCCAGTCCCTGAGCGGTGGCAATATCGTCAAGGGCTATCTGGCGGTCAATGGCCTGAATGATCTTGACCTTGAGTATCGACTTCTTGGCCACTGTTCGGACGCGCATGTCGGCCTGGCGCTCAATCTCGTTCTCTTCGCAGTAGCGCTTGATGAGGTCTACAAAGTCCTTGGCATACGGCTGGCGCACTTTGCCTTCGCCGACGCCTTGGATGTTCTTGAGCTCTTCCAGTGTCACCGGGTAGTCGGTAGCCATCTGCTCTATGCTGACATCTTGGAAAATGACATACGGCGGACGGTCCAGCTTCTTGCTGACCTTCTTGCGCAGGTCTTTCAGCATGGCGCTCAGTGTCGGATCCAGTGCGCTGGTGCCGCCTTCATGGTCTGCCGGCGAGTCGTAGTCCTCGCTGAACTCATGGTCTTCGACAATCATGAACGAGACAGGGTTCTTCAGGAATTTCTTGCCAGCCGATGTCAGCTTCAGCAGTCCGTAGTTCTCAACGTCTTTCTTCAGGTAACCGGCAATGAGTGCCTGTCGGATGACGGGGTTCCAGAGCTTCTGATCTTCGTCCTCGCCGGCACCAAAGAGTTCGTGGTTCTGGTGCTTGTGGGCCAGGATTTCTTCCGTATCTCTTCCCTCCACAAAGTCGATGACGTATTCTGTACGGAAATTCTCCTTGAGGGCATGGACGGCATTCAGGATGATGACCAGCAGCTTCTTGGCTTCAATCTTGGTCTTCGGGTGCAGGCAGTTGTCACAGTTGTGGCAGTTGTCCTGTGTGTATTCCTCACCGAAATAGTGTAGCAGCATTTTACGACGGCATACCGAGGTCTCGGCGTAGGCTGCCGTTTCTGCCAGTAACTGACGGCCTATGTCCTGCTCTGCTACGGGTTTGCCTTCCATGAACTTATCGAGCTTCTGGAGGTCTTTCTGGGCATAGAATGTGATGCACAAGCCTTCGCCGCCGTCACGTCCGGCACGTCCCGTTTCCTGGTAGTAACCCTCTAACGACTTGGGGATGTCGTAATGGATGACAAAGCGTACGTCAGGCTTGTCGATGCCCATGCCGAAGGCGATGGTAGCCACGATGACGTCAATCTTCTCCATCAGGAAGTCGTCCTGTGTCTGCGAACGCAACGTCGACTCAAGACCGGCATGGTAGGGGGCTGCCTTGATATCGTTGGCCTTCAGTATTTCCGCCAACTCCTCCACCTTCTTGCGCGACAGACAGTAGATGATGCCGCTCTTGCCGGGGTGCAGCTTGATGAAGCGGATGATGTCCTTGTCGACATCGATGGTCTTGGGACGTACCTCGTAATAGAGGTTGGGACGGTTGAACGAGCTCTTGAACTCGTCAGCGTCTATGATACCTAAGTTTTTCTTGATGTCGGTACGCACCTTGTCGGTGGCTGTCGCCGTCAGGGCGATGATAGGAGCTTTGCCAATCTCGTTGATGATGGGGCGTATGCGACGGTATTCCGGGCGGAAATCGTGACCCCATTCTGAGATACAGTGTGCCTCGTCAATGGCATAGAATGATATCTTGGCCTGGCGCAGGAACTCGACGTTGTCTTCCTTCGTCAGCGACTCGGGGGCAACATAGAGCAGTTTGGTCTTGCCGGCAAGGATATCGGCCTTGACCTGGTCAATGGCTGCTTTGTTAAGTGACGAGTTCAGGTAGTGTGCCGTGCCCTCCTCGCTCATGGAACTGATGACGTCGACCTGGTTTTTCATCAGGGCTATCAGCGGCGATATGACGATGGCCGTACCTTCCATGAGCAGCGACGGCAGTTGGTAGCACAACGACTTGCCGCCACCTGTCGGCATCAGCACAAAGGTGTCCTTGCCATCAAGCACGTTTTTGATAATGGCTTCCTGATCGCCCTTGAATTTGTCAAAGCCGAAAAACTTCTTGAGTGCTTCTGTAAGATTTTCTTTCTTTTTTGCCATAGACTTCTTATAGTTGTTATTGCAGGTGCGACTTGGCTATTTGCTCCTGGACGTAGTCTGCCGTCACCTCAAAGGATTTTGTTCGTTTAGAAGGTATTTCAAACATGGCATCCATCATGATGCTTTCCACGATAGAGCGCAGGCCGCGAGCCCCAAGCTTGTACTCCATCGCCTTGTCGACGATGAGGGTTAGCGCCTCCGGTGTGAACGTCAGTTTGATGCCGTCCATCTCGAACAGCTTTTCATACTGCTTGATGATAGAGTTCTTGGGTTCTGTCAGGATTTTTGTCAGTGCATCGCGGTCCAGCGGGTTCAGGTACGTCAACACGGGCAGGCGGCCGATAATCTCCGGAATCAGACCGAAGGACTTCAGGTCTTGCGGCAGGATGTATTTCATCAGGTCGCCCTTGTCAATCTTGCGCACGTTCTGTACGGAGTTGTATCCCACCACATGGGTGTTCAGACGCTGGGCTATCTTGCGCTCAATGCCGTCGAAGGCACCGCCACAGATAAACAGGATGTGCCGTGTGTCGACGTGGATGTACTCCTGGTCAGGGTGCTTGCG
>LXOW01221815.1_pt1 | contig 15254 bp, 7 predicted proteins | sample 1368591 | NCBI WGS metagenome assembly LXOW01 (sample SAMN04884650, study PRJNA319009) | bovine gut metagenome | isolation source: Cow rumen | host: Bos taurus | place: Italy: Legnaro (PD) | collected 2014-07-09 | reverse complement strand
GATGGTCAGCGTGGCTACGAGCGTACGGTCGTTGGTGTTGGCAATGAAATAGATGTCGGCTCCGTTGTCGCGTCGGTGTATCCACTGCACGCGCTCGTTGTCGGTCATCATCGAGCGCTCCCTGCTTTGGAAGTTGTCCACATAGCTGCCTCGCTGCAGCAGCGACTGGCAGCGGGCAATATATGTGAACAGAGCCGTTGCGCCGTCGCGCCACCACGTCTGTCCTGGCGTCCACCAGGTGCCCCACATCCCGAAGGTCATGCCCGGCTTAGCCTGTGGCCACGGGTTTTGTGCCGCGGCATGCAGCATCACGCGGTTCACGCCCAGGCAGAAGGCACGATCGGCGGTGGCCTTCAGTGCTGCGGGGTCGTCCTGCCAGGCGTGCAGCGGCCAGCAGGTGAACCCCTCGGCCCACACCTCTTCGTGGCCTACGCTGTGGGCGGCGCTGGCCACCCGTGGCACGTCCTTCCACCCCCAGCTGTCGGGCTTCGCCCAGAACTCGGCACAGATGGGGTCATCGGGTGCCACCTGCCTCACTATCTTCTGCGTGTTGATGGGGTTGAAGGGCTTGGCCGAGCCAGTGCCGTAGGGCTGCACCAGCAGCTTCAGCCCGTGCTCATGTGCCAGCTGGCTCATGTAGCCATAGTAGTTCTCGGCAAAGAGGTCGCTCACCGTCTCCTGCCAGTCGCGCCTCACTCGCAGTGTGGCCTCTGGGCTGTCTACCACGGCCAGTCCCGTCAGGGTGGGCAGCCATGGCAGCAGGGCGTAGCCGCGCCGTTGCTCAAACTCCTCGGGCATCCTTCGCGTCCACTCTTGTCCTCCTGCCTCATAGCTGTCAATCTCCAACCGCTGGAACGTCTTGCCCGCTTCGCTGCCCGCCAAGGAGAGGAGCTGCTGCGGATAGGTATCCCAGTAGCGGCGCACGGCCTCGCGGCTCATCTTGTCGCACTCCAAGCCCACGCCGCCAACAGGAGCCGTGGCATAGTTGGTCTTGCCATTGGTGGTGTGGCCAAAGCGAACCACGCAGTAGCCATCGCCCACGCCTCTGAGGCGGGTGGGGAGCTCACTCGGACGAAACACGTGGATGTCGCCCAGACTGACAAGGCTGTCATCGGGCATCACCAACACGGCAATGTCTTCGTAGTAGTTCCACTGTGCATCCACCTCAGGCTGCTTTGGCAGCCTTACCAGCCCATTTCTCGGCATGCTCTCCTTCGTCCACACCAGTTTCTGCATGGAATAGGCTGGCGCCACCGTGGGGAAAGCACTCGACGACCACCCTGGGCAGTTGTGGGAGCCAAACGACAGGCCCAGGCGGCTGCACTCGCTGATGGCGTGCTGCATCAGCCGTCGCCACGAGTCGGTGCCGATGGCGTTGGCCGAGTCGCATACCGACACCTGCACGGGGCCTCCCACCAGAAACTGCTGCACTCCGCCGATGCCCGCCTGCTGGTAGGCCTCCAGGTCGGCGGTGATGCCCTCGGCGCTCACCAGTCCGTCCATCCACTGCCAAATCATGATGGGCTTGGCCTCGGTGGGCGGTTGGCGGAAGGCATCATCCATGCGCTGCTGGGCCAGCGCGTTCTGCGCCATGATTACGATGCAGAACAGAAACAGAAGTCGTTTTGTAATCATAAGTATTTTTTTTTGTGGCAAAGATAAGAAAAAAGTGTGACATGCTGTTCTTATCTTTGATAAATTTTCCTGACTTTCACTTTGCCATCAGCATGGCAGACCTTCTCCACGACGATGCCGCCACTTGTGGGGCTGGATATAGGACGGCCTTGCAGGTCGTAGTAGGCTGTCGACAGCATGGCGGCAGTGCTGGTGGTCGTTGGCTCAATGCCCGAAGCCACCTCGGTCAGGAAGCTGTCGGCAACGTCGTTCAGGTTCTTGGCCGCTGTCACCAGCTTGTCGTCCTTGACGATGTTCTTTTCAGTCAGGTCGCAGAATCTGTAGTGGCTCACCATGCGCAGGTAGAGCGTCGTTTGGTTGTAGCTGGGATTGTCGGCATAGTCGTCGATGAGCTTCTTCACCCGCTTGCGGGCGGCAAAGTAGTTGTCGAGATTCGTCTTGCGCGTAGCCAGTGCTTGGGTGGCCTCTTCCAGCTGTTCGGAATAGGCCGTATAGTCGTCGAGCTCGTCAGCTAATAGCGGGGCATATTCGTCTATCAGTGTCTTCAGGGCAACCCGCAGGGGCTTGGCCGAAGCGTAGATGGTGTCGGCGGTAGCATCATAGACAGACTGGGCGTTGCCCATCAAGATCGAGAACTCCTGGGCAGTGACCACGGGCGGCGGCACAATCATGGGGTCGCCCAACTGAAAGCGCTTGCAGAAATTCCATATCTCGTAGGAGTTCTCAGGCACGGGCGTATGCGACCCCTTTCCGCTATAGTTGTAGGAATAGAGCACCACCTCGTGTCCTGTGGTCTCGTTGAGCCATAGTTCGCGGTCACCGTCGAACCACGATGCGCCGTTCTTGGTGTGATAGCCCGTCTGCTTCACGTACTTCGTGTATTGGTTCATCTGAGCCATGTGCTCCATGTAGTCGTGAATGTGGTACTTGTTGTAGTTGAACGCATTGTCGTTGTAGGCTATGCACTCCATGACGTTCACTTTTTTTGAACAGAGGTTCCAAGGCTCCTCGCTGAACTGTATGCCGCTGGTGGGGGCGAAGGCGGCTATCTTGTCGAGCATCGTGGGCATGCAGTGGAAGATGAGCATGGACCCCATGGAGAACCCCGACCAGTAGACGCGGTTACGGTTGATGTTGTAGCGCGTGGCCATCTCGTCGATGGTCTTGATGATGAAGGCGCGGTCGCTGTTGCCACTGATGTCCCAGTAGTCGCCGTCGGCACGAGGATAGACCAGTACGAACTTGGCGGTGTCGACGAGCTCGTACATACGGTCGTGTCCGGCCTGGTTCTCCGAGCTGCCGCCCATGCCGTGGGTGACGATGAAGAGAGGGCTGTTGTCGGGCAGTTCGTCGGGGGTGTAGACCAGCATGTTGCGCTGCTTTCCGTTGGAGTTTACATAGATTTTCTTGCTTTGGTAGGCCCATGCCGGCTGGAGCAATGCCAGTGCCAGCAGGAGTAGAATGAAGTGCTTCATTTTGGCGAAAGTGGTTATGTAGTTAGAAATAGCGTCGTGAGTAGCGGTTGAGGGCATCCATGATGGGCGGGATGTAGTAGTCCTGATAGCCGCGCAGCAGCGGATGTGTGCCACCACGCCCGCTGTCGAAGTCGGTAGCACCCTGCGGAGCCAATTCGCGGGTCATGGCATTGAGGACTCCCTCGTGGAAGAGGTCGATGACGACGATGTTCCACTTGCGTGCACACTCAATGATGCGGTTGTAGCAGATGTCCTGCAGTTCCGCATTCCTGTAGCTCGTGCGGTGGGTGAGTATCCAATAGGGTACGGCCTGCGGGAACTTGGTTTTGGCCAGGTACATAATGCGCTCAACGTATCCGGTAAACGTTCGGTTGTCAGCTGACGGGGCAGCAAAGTTGTAGGGGTTGAAGGTGCCGAGGCCAATGCCGTAGGCCTCGAACTGGGCGGGCGTGTAGGCCACGCTGCCGTTGGCACCTGTCTCCTCGGTGGCTCCACACATGTCGTTGAGTCCGCCTTCTATGAAGATGACATCACAGTCGACCTTGTTGTTGATGCCCCGCTCCATCTGCTGCAGGATGGTGGGCAGCTGGTCGCCGCTGTGGCTGTAGTCAACGACGCTGCCTTCCAGCAGCTGAGCCACCATGTCGGCATAGGCGAAGCCCTTGGGTGACGAGTTGGCCCCATAGGCCACAGAGTTGCCAATGTTGAAGATGCGCAACCCTTGCAGCGAGGCGTCGGCAGCAGCGACGGTCGGCGTGGCGGTGGTGGCTGCGAGATGCCCGCTCAAGAACATCGATGCAAACAGGTCGCTCATGCCACGGTATTGTCTTACCCAGATGTTATTCGTCTTGGTGTATTCGCTCTTGTTGTAGTTCACCATCAGACTGGCAGCCTGTTCGCTGACTATACGAAAGACGTAGGTTTGGGGATGCGCCATGTCGGTGTTCTTCTCTGCCAAGTCGATAATCTGATTAGCAGCATTGGTAACGAAGTAAGCCCTTCCCCAGTCGGCTCCCACGGTGCTGATTTCAATGACGTCGCCTTTCTGTACGGCTATCTTCAGCGACAGGTAGTTGCCAGAGTTGTTGGTTTCTACGGGTGTGCCTACAGCCCCTTCGTTCTTGGTGATATAGCATTTGCCGGCCGTCATGTCGGCGGTGCCATAAGCCGATGCGGTGATGTCGCCCACCGACTGTGTGAATCCTTTTATCTTGCCAGAGAGCTGGGCCAGCTCTTCAGCACTGGTGAAGATGGCATCGCTGCTCGTGCTGGTGGAGCAGAAGGTGATGCTGTCGAGGCCTTCAATGGGCATGCGGATGGCTCGCTGGGCGGTGACGTGCATCCACAGCGAATCTTGGGCCCGGAGACTGTGGCCGCTCAGCAGGGAGACAGCCAGCAGGAGAATGATTCGTTTCATTGTCTTTTTTTTAACTATATTATTTTACCTTAATTTATTGATGAGCTTTCGGCCGTTGCGAATGATGATTTGGCCGGGGGTGTCAGCTGCCGTTATGCGTCCTGACAAGTCGTAGACCGCGCCGTTGTGGCTGTGGTTCTGACTGGTGGAGACCGATAATATGTTGGTAGTGCCCAAGGCATAGAGCTGGAAATAGTCAACACGGAATGTGCCTGTCTCGCCACTGGTGTCGTAGGAGCCGTCAGGGCGCTGGTTGCTGGTGCGTATGCCGATGCTCACGTCACCGTCGGTTGTCGTGGTGAAATCTACCGTCATGTTCTGCAGCGTGTTGTAGTCGCTTGTCCCCACATGTCCAGCAAAGCTGTTGTTCTCGTTGTCTTTGAATACGCTTGCCTTGTAGTCGGCCTGTGCGCCGAAATACGCCACGTTGTTGTCGGCAAACAGCCTTAGGGTGCCAATGTAGTCTTTCTTGGCCCCCAGACGGCATGTCAGTCTGTAGCTGCCGGCAGGGAGGTTCTTGATGGTCTGGAAGAATTCAAAGTCGGTGGGCATGGGCTTGTTCCAGAACCAGCATGAGTTGGAACCGTGCATATTGGCCCCCATGCCGTTGATGCCCTTCGAGTTGCCGGGAAACTCCTGGTTAGTTTGCCATCCATAGGGCACGCCTCGCACCGTGCCGCCCCCCGTGTTTACTACGCCCTCTGCGGCCAGCTCAAAGTCAGCATTGACAACATACTGGTTGGTAAGGCTGTTCCCATTGGGCTGGTCGATGGTTATCTCTTGCAGTGCCAGACCGGGGTCCATGAAGTATATGCGCAGCTTCACCTCGCCCGCTTCGGCTGCTGTATAGGCTATGCTCTTGCCCGTTGCCCATCCTCGCAGCACGTTCTGTTTCCAGTCGGCAGCGTTGGCGCTGGTGGCGATGCTGTTGATCACGGGATTGGCATCGTGTCCCAGCAGCTCTGTGGCGTAGCGCAGCGTGCCTCCGGCATGCACGGGGAAGGTGGGCAGCAGGCGCAGGGTGACCACATTCTCGCCAGCTTTCACAGGCAGCACATATTCGGCATAAGGCGCATCGGCAGCTCGGGTGTAGGACTTCATGTCCATGGGCCACACGGCGACGGCCTCTTGCTGCATACCCAGCCCCTGTAGCTTGCGCAGCGTGCTGCTGGCTGTCACGTAGGCACTGGCTGCAATAGTCATCTGGCTATCGGCCGACGACATGCTCTCTACAGGGCTGATGTTGGTCTGGGTGGCCACCGTGGGCATTTGGAATGCTGGCTGACTGCGGGGCGATGCGCTCATGATGCCGTCCCATTTGCCGTGCGCAATGTTTTTGTTGTAGATGGTCGTCAGCCGTTGTATCTCGTTGTAGGCCTCCCTGGCCTCGTCAGCATACTGCAGTGCCTGCGCGGCGTGGCCCAAGCGTGCCTCGCTCATGCTTTGCAAGGCCCGCAGATGCTTCACGTTCATCAGGTAGGCTCCCATCACGGGATATTCTATGAGTTGGAAATAGGCATCGCTAAGTTCTGGGCGGATACTCGGCTTCAAGGCTTCGACCTGCTTGGCAATGGTGTTGTAGGCCGCAAGGCGTGCTTCCATCTCCTCGTTGCTGTAGTCGACGAACATCACGTGCTCAGGCTTGCCGCCAGCCGCCAGTCTGTAGTATTCCTTCTTCACTTCGGCCAGGCCGTCGGCCACCTCCTCGCCAAAGTTCTCGGCTGCCCAGTGGCGGTTCCATTGGTTGGCATTCTCTGGGTTCCAGGCATCGACGTCCCACGCCAGGTCCATGCAGAACTGCAACTCTGCCTCAGCAGGCTTGATGTCGCCCACGTTGATGATCCACAGCCGCTGTATGCCCTGCTCGTAGCCGCGGGTGAGCTCGTAGCTGATTTGCGAGGGGCCTATGCTGGAGAGCCACAGATAGTCTTGCGGTGCACCATAGTAGGACAGATGGTAGTAGATGCCATGACTGCCCGCCCGTTGCTGCTCGGTCTCGGTGGGCATCTGGCGGATGAATCCATGATTGTCGTCGACCCATGTGAGGGTGACATCGTCGGGCACGTTCATACCCGTGTTGTAGGCATCGAGCACCTCTTTGTAGGGGATGAAGGTCTGCGGCACCTGCGTCACGTCTTCGTTAACGATGCTGCGGATGAGGCTGCGCTGGAAGGCGATAATCTCCTGCAGTCCGGCGGCGATGTTGGCGGCACCGCTGTAGCCCTGTATGCCCCCGTCGTGGACGCCGCGCATGCCCAGGGTGTACATCACGTCCTGGTCTTTCGACTCTTCAACCCTCGTGCGCCAGTACTGCTGCACGGCCGTCCTGTTGGTGGCATAGTTGTAGGATGACCCGCTGGCGGTCCACTCGCCCACGTTGTTGCGCAGCATCGGCTCGCAGTGGCTCGACCCCAGCACGATGTCGTACTGGGCGGCCAGCTGATGATTCTCATCGATGGTCCAGAAGGCTCGGCTCACCTTGTGCATGGCCGGCCACAGGATGTTGGCACGCAGGCGCAGTAGCAACTCGAAGACACGCTCGTAAGTGCGTGGGCCGATATTGTGGATGTTGGTGTCCATCTTGGCGCTGGCCCAGGGCTGCAGCCCCCAGTCTTCGTCGTTGATGAATATTCCGCGGAAGCGAACAGAAGGCTCCTTCGACGCAAAGTTGTCGGCAGCCGTGAAGTAGAGTTGGTCGTGATGAGCGGGAACGACATCGGCCCACCACACCCAAGGCGACACACCGATGAGACGCGACAGATGGAACACACCGTAGGCCGTGCCGCGGGGCGTGCTGCCTGCTATGACCAGGGCGCGGGGGATGCTGTCGCCGATGTTCTCGACATATTGCAGGGTGTAGGCCTCCCACTTTCCCTCGATGGCCGAGCAGTCCACTTTTCCGCTATTCGCGAGTTGGTCGACGATGGCCGACTGACCGAGCGTGCCGATGATGATGGGGTAGCGCAGTGCTGCTGCCGTTGGCTTAACTTCAGGCTTGCGCCCAGTGACGAGGCGGATGTCAGCTGCCAAGGCCTTGGCAGCCACTCCCACCACGGGATGGTCGTTGGTGGCATCTGTCACGATGTCGGCCACAATGGGGCCTCCCACGATGGGGAACCCTTCGCCCAGGGGGAGCGATTGCAGGTAGTCGATGTAGGCTTGCTCGGCTGCCTTCAGGACGGTCAATGCTGCTGCATAGCTCTCTGCTGTTCCGTTCTCATCGTCGAGCGCTGCCTGGGCTGCTATGACGGCTTCGTGCGAGGGACCCATCAGCAGTCGCGCCTGCTCTATCTCGGCCAGCAGCTCATAATAGACGGCGGGCAGCGGAGCCGACGGTTGTTCAAAGGCTAACGCACGCAGTGTGAAGCGGTAGCCATTGGGCTTTCCAGGGTAGCTGAGCTGGAAGAAATAGTAGATGTGGTTGGCATCGACGTCGTAGCTCCACGATGTGGCAGAAGCGTCGTAGGGTGTGACCTTCGCAGCGAGGATGGTTTCGGGGGCATCCTTGCTGACCGTTGCGAAGACCAGCTGCTGTGCGACATTGGCCGAGGGCTTGCCGCTGATGGTCACTGTGCCCGCAAGGCTTGGCTCTATCTTCAGAAAACAGCCTCGGGTGGGCAAGGTGCCGAAGGGAGCTGCTTCGGCGAACGTGGTAATCAGGGTTTCTGCCGTGCCGTCGGTAGATGGCATCTGCGAGGGAAGCAAACCAGTGTTGCCAGCATGCCATGTCCAGTGGTTGCCCACATCGGCGGGCGAGCCCAGCGTCACCTTAACGCCGTGGAGAGTGACGGTGGAACCCATGTCGCAGCCATCGGCAGCAGTAGCCGTCCACGCCGTCTGCGAGGTGCTGCCAAACTGAACAATGGCAGCAAACAGTGCGGTGGAACTGGCAAGCACCGACAGCGCAAAAAGAAAAAGTCTGATTGGTTTCATTGAGAGGGAGGAGTAGCCCCTCCCCCCGCCCCCCCTGGGGGGGAGCATATAGTTCTGCCATTAGCTTTCTGATAGCAGGTCTATATCAACTCCTCTCCCTTGGGGAGGGGCTGGGGGTGGGTGTTGGTTATTTCACATATACCTTCTTGACGCTGCCATCGGACGACACGATAATGTTCAATCCGCGACGCATCTCGTTCTGGCGAGTGCCGCTGATGCTGTAGATGCCAGCGGGGAGGATGACCGACGGCTGTACGTTGGTGATGCCGGTGCTCTGCTCTTGGATGATGCGCTTCGACTCTTCACCCTCGTAGGCGAGATAGATGTTGAAGATGCCGGCACGGGGAACGTCGTTGACGATACGTGTGCGAACGAAGACGGGCGTGGCACCTTCGTAGCTGCGCACGAACTTGCAGTAGAGACGGCGTGCGTCGGGCAATGCGATAGGCTCGCCTATCTGTGTCCATTCAGCACCAGCGCCATTGCTGGCTGCAACTTCAACTACCAGACGGGCAGCCAGTTCGGCCGAGGGCGCGACGACGGGTTCGTCTGAGCCGCCATCGATGGCCTCGAAGGTAAAGCCGCGAAGCGTGAAGCGATAGGCATTGAGTTTTTCGGGATATGCCAGCTGGAAGAAGATGTAGGCATGGTCGGCGTCGACCTCATAGCTCCACTCCGTGACGCTGTTGTCCCAAGGCGTGATAGAGGCGGCAAGGATGCTCGTCGGGTTGTTCTTGTCGAGCGTGACGAACACCAATGACTGGTCGGCGCTGGCCGAGGCCTTGCCCTTGATGGTGATGACGCCCGCCTTCGTGGGTTCAATCCTGAAGAATGCGCCGTGGGTGGGAAGGGTTCCAAAAGGCTCCTCCTCGGAGAATTCGGTAATGAGCGTCTCGGCGGTACCATCGGCAGATGGCATCTGCGAGGGCAGCAATCCGGCATTTCCTGCATGCCACGACCATGTGACGTCAGCATCATCGGGCGAGCCCAGCGTGACGACGACACCGTTGAGGGTGATGGTGGAGCCGTTGTTGCAGGCGTCGGCCGCTGTGGCAGCCCATTCCGACACCGACGTGTCGCCAAAGCCTATGTTGCCATTCTCGTTGACCATGTAGGCCACCACGTCGAAGGGACCGGCAAAGGCCTGCGTGCTCTGTATCATGGCATTTGCAGGATGCTGTGCGTTCCAGTCGTGGAGGTCGATCAGGCCGCTGCTGACGGGCAGATAGGCATCTTCGTCCTCGACGGTCATCGGGTTGAACGAACCGCTGGCGTCGTCGCCATAGTTTAAGGCCGGGGTGATGTTCTCCCAGGCGATGCGCTGCCCACGTGAGCGAACGCTCCATCCATTGCCGAAGTCAACCACCTCTTCCTGGCCCACGTTGTCCATGGCGGTGCCTCCCCACGAGAAGTAGTAGCCGGCGTTGCCTGTCTGCGTGTCAGGATTGGTCTGGCTGTAGTACTCTTCCTGATTGGCATCCATCTTCGACAAGACGTCGACGCGCACTCGTGGATTCGTCACCACGATCTCTGCCGAGCCCACCCTTGAGTTGAGATGTTCGGGGCAGGTCTGGAAGGCATAGATGGTGCGGCCGCTGGTGAAGGTGATGGGCCCCGTGTAGCGGGTGCTCTTCCCCGTGGTGTTGTCACCCTTGTAGTTGTAGTAGATGCTGGCATCGTCGAGGTCGGAACTGATGGTGACGACGGTCTGCCCGTCGTGCCGTTCCATGCTGAACGTGGGCGGTGGGCACACCAGCCGGATGTCGACATAGTGCTCAGCCACATCACTCAGCAGATAGCCTTCGCCACGCGCCACGGCCTTCACGGTCGTCTCTTCGCTCACGGTGAAGGGGCCTGTGTAGCGGGTGCTCTCCTCTGTAGGCGTCGTACCATCAAGGGTATAGAAGATTTCGGCTTCAGGGGCAGCATCGGCAATGCTGACGATGGTCTGCTGGTAGTCGTACTCCAGCGCGAAGGTGGGCAGCGGAGCCTTTGTGGCAGGCTGCTTCGTGCCGTTCATGATGGCGATGGCGTAGGTGATAATCTCGGGGGTGACGGCATCTGCCAGCGTCTCCTGTGTGTAGGGGATGTAGAGATAGCCGTTGCGCGAGAGGTTATGGCTGTGAATGGCCACCACATCTGCGTTGTTGTAGGCTACTGCCAGTATGGGGTCGTTGGCAAAGATTCCGCTCAGGTGCAGGCCGGGGAAGGTAGAGTAGGTACTGACCTCCAGCACGTAGGTAGGCTCTTCAGCATCGGGGTCCTCGATGAGCGACAGGTTCCTGAACAGGGGATGGTTAGGATTGGTGGTTGTGGCAAACTGAATGCCTGCATCCACCACCTCGCCATAGCCCCACTTCTCATAAATATGAGGATTCAGGTTGAGCACCGGCAGGTAAGGATGCACCTCCTTCAGCGAGGCTATGGCCTCGTCGTTGGTCACGGTAGAGCTGATGGTGATGACCTCATAGTCGGCAAAGTCATCGACGGTGAAAGCCTTGTTGGCCTCGATGGGTGTCACATTGTTGCTTCTGTCGCGAGTAATCACTTGGTAAGCCAGGTCGGCGTTCAGGTCGCCATTGTAGAGGAATCCCACATTGCGCTGGTCGACGGGGGGCGGTGCTTCGCCGGTAGCCTCGAAGGCCACGCCACGGAAGGTGAAACGATAGGCGGTGAGCTGACCGGGATACGACTGTTGGAAGAAGTAATAGTCGTGCTCGGTGTCCACTTCGTAAGTCCACTCGGTCACGTTGTTGTCCCATGGTGTGATGTTGGCTTCAACAATGGTCTGGTCATCCTTGAAGCAGGTGACGAAGATTAGCGGCTGTTCTGCGTTGGCCGATGCCTTTCCGCGGAACGTGATGTTTCCGGGGCGGCTGGGCTGAATCTTGAAGAAGGCGCCATGGGTGGGCAGCTCGCCGAACGGCTCAACGTCAGAAAACGTTGTGATGAGCGATTCAACGGTGCCTTCGGTGGAGGGCATCTGAGAGGATATCAGGCCAGCGTTTCTGGCGTTCCACGTCCAGCTGACATCAGCGTCTTCTGCCGAGCCCATGGTAACGACTACGCCGTCGAGCACGATGGTCGAGCCATTGCTGCAGCCATCGTCGGCCGTGGCGGTCCATTCGTTGTCTTCCAGACTGCCAAACTGGATTATTTCGGCATGCAAGCTGGTTGAGCCAGCGAGCCAGGCAAGGGTGATAAGCAATAGTTGGTAGAGTCTCATAAGCGTGTGTTGATTTGTTGGGGTTTTAATTACTTTTTGAAGTAGAGTTTTCTGCCGTTGACTATGCGGATGCCGCTCTTGTCGTTGGCACGACGGCCGCTGAGGTCGAAGAAGGAGACATCATCAGCTGCGGCACTCCATTCCGTCAGTGATTCGCTGCCTAGGTCCACGATGTCAGCTTTCATGTAAGCACTACCTGCCATTAGAGACAGGGCAATGAGTAAGAGTTTCTTTTTTTTCATAAAGATTAGTTTTTTAAAAATTGTTAATAATGATAGTTTTGGCAATGGTGCTGCAAATTTAGTGGTAGTTGGTGATACCTGCCTGACCATAATCGCCAAACCATAACACAAAATGGACAAATGGCGATAAAATGTCACAAATCAGACAAAAAACAAGGTAAATTTGGCGCGAATAAGAAAAAAGTAAGTAACTTTGCACTGTGAAAATGTACATACAGCGAAATAGGTCTTTTGTCAGAATCGCCTTCGTGCTACTCTTGATATTGGCCACCACCGGCAAGGCTGCCACATTGCCGCCGCTGCGCTATCAGTCGTTCAGCAACCTGAAGAGCGAAACGCAGACGCTGGTCGTGAAGGCCATCGTTCAGGACAGTAGTGGCATGATGTGGTTCGTCGACAAGAAAGCACTCTCAGCATGGGATGGCTATAACCTGCACCGCTATACGCATCCTGAGCAGTCCGACATGGGGTCGCCCCGTTGCGCTTTGGTAGTCGGTGGCAGCATCTTAGTGGGCCACGAGCATGGTCTGCTTCAGTTCAACCTGAACACCCGCAGCTTCCAGCGCGACAGTCTCTACGATGACATTGACGTGCGCTGTCTGGTTCAGGTGGGCACTGACGTATGGGCAGGCACCAGCCGCGGACTCTTCTGCAACGGGCGCTACGTGCGTCTGAAAGAAGTGGAGAACGTGTGCGCGCTGGCCGCCGTGGGCGACTCGCTGCTATATGTGGGTCAGCAGAGCGGCCTGTCGTGCTACTCCATACCCACCGGTCGCCTGCACGTGCTGCACACCCTCATCCCCGGCGAGGAAGCCAGGGCTTCGTCGACGGTTATCTCGGCATTGCTCTGGCAACCCTCCGACAGTACCCTCTGGGTGGGCACCGACGCAGGTTTGGGCACCCTGGACCAGTTGGAACAGGATAGGCTGCAGTTCGACCTGCCCATTGTGAAATGTCTGGCTTTCGATACTGAAGGCAATATCTTGGCGGGCACCGACGATGGGCTGTATGTGATGGATCATCGTCAACGGCTGTGGCACCTGAGCCACGATGCGCTCAACGATGCCAAGACGATAGCCAGCAATGTGGTGTGGACGCTTTGCAGCGATGTTGGCGGCAACCTCTGGGTGGGCACATCCAACGGCGTGTCGATGTCGCCGCGCAGCATCTTCCTCCACAACTACCCCCTGCCTGCCATCACAGCCTCGCGCGAGGGCAACCAGATGCGGTTCATCTTTCAAGACTCCGACTCTACGCTATGGCTGGGCGGCATACATGGGCTTATAGCTGTCGAGGGTCTGGACACCGACCACCAGAGTTGCCGATGGTACAAGATGAACGACAAGCAGTGGCCCATTCCCCACAACAGCATACGCTGCATGTTCGAAGACTCAGACCACAGAGTGTGGGTAGGTATTGACGGTGCCTTGCTGCTCTACAACCGCAGGTCGCAACAGTTTAGACCGCTACACATCGATGGCGATCGTCGCAACTGGGTGTACGACATACAGGAGACCACCGATGGTAAGCTGCGCGTAACAACCTATCAGGCTACCTATACCGTCAGCCCCGACCGCATCACGGCCGACGGAGTTGTGGCAGTGCTGCAGCGGGAGAACGCCCAGCCATATACGCCGCAAGGATGCTCAGCAGTGACACCGGGCGGCACCTGGACCGTCACCGACGAGGGACTGCGCATCACCGATGCACGGCAGCAGGTGCTCATAAGTTTCAGCATGGTCGACAGCTACACCTCCGTTTACTATAATCCAGTGAGCCAGACCGTTTGGCTGGGCGGCATCGACAAGTTTGCCGCCGTCAGGGCGGGCGACCTGCACAGCCAGCAGCAAGCCGCCACACCCGTGGTGACCAATGTCGAGGTGATGGGGCAGGGCTATTGCGATGCCCTGCAGCTGAACCAGCACGACCTGCAACTGAACCAGTCGCAGAACTGTCTGCTTTTCTATCTGAGCAATTATGAATATGGCACAGAGAAGACAGCCCGCTTTGCTTTCCGCGTAGAGGGCCTGCAGGAAGAGTGGGTACAGCTGCCCGCAGGCAGCAGCACGTTGTTGCTGTCGGGGTTGCAGCCTGGTAGCTACACCCTCTTCCTAAGTGACGCCCGGCAGCAAGAGGCAGCCTACAGCCTCCACTTTCGCATCCTGCCCCCGTGGTACCGCTCACGATTGGCATGGATGCTCTATGCACTGTTCGTGGTTGTGCTGTTGACGCTCGTTGGCCTATATGTCAGGAGCCGTTACATCCTGCGAAGGGAGCGCCAGGAGAAAGAACTGATATTGCAGAACGCCAGAAGCAAGGAGGAGCAGCTCAGTGAGGACAAGGCTATGCTCGAACAGGAGCTGCGGCTGTCGATGCTGGCTACCTCTGGCAACGACACCCAGCTGTCGCAAGACGACCAGTTGCTTTTGCGTGTCACCCATATTATCGAGGAAAACATCGACAACTCCGACCTCTCTGTCGACATGCTCAGCCAGCTCAGCGGCATCAGTACCAAGCAGCTCTATCGTAAAATCAAGCAGCTCACGGGCAGAACTGCCGTGGGCTACATCCGTCACCTGCGGTTGAAGAAGGCGGCACGGCTGCTTACCAGCAAAGAGAGCTTCTCCACCAAAGAGGTGATGTATCTCACGGGATTCTCAAATGCATCCTATTTCACGCGTTGCTTCCAAGAGGAATACGGAGTGACGCCCTCGAACTACTCCAAGATGGTCGACAGCGATAAATTATTGAGTCCACTTTAGAAAGTGGACTCAATCAGTAATGAAGATTTTGGACAAACAATGAAGAAGATTAGGAAATCACTCATAATAGCATATTTATGCGCCATCGTAACAAGTGCTGCCGCACAGCAAGACAGCAGGTTTTTCACAGGGGAATGTTCCGACATCCACCCAAAGGGCTGGCTTGAAACCATGCTGCAAAGACAGCATGACGGGCTGACGGGTCACCCTGAGGCATTGAGCCGCATCAAGACGCTTTACTTCTACTACTTCGGACGTACCGAGGCCTTCAGTCATTTCGATGAACGCGTAAAAGTTTTTGCTGCAGAGGTCACTGAGCCTGATGCCTTGGAAAAAGCAGCGGAAGCAAATCCTTCATTCAAGTTTCGCAAGTTAAAAAATAGTTGAGATAAGGTCGCAAAAAAGAGCACAGGGATTTCCGTATGTCGCGGAAATTTTGTAACTTTGAAGTGCTAACAATAAAGTACAAAACCCTATGCTCAGCGACAAAGGTACAAACATTTTTTCAGAGATCGGCAAGTTTTTCAAAGAAAATGATGCCACGAGTGCAATGAATGCGATAAT
>LXOW01106110.1_pt1 | contig 15266 bp, 14 predicted proteins | sample 1368591 | NCBI WGS metagenome assembly LXOW01 (sample SAMN04884650, study PRJNA319009) | bovine gut metagenome | isolation source: Cow rumen | host: Bos taurus | place: Italy: Legnaro (PD) | collected 2014-07-09 | reverse complement strand
GACGCTGTGAAAACCACTTATACCGATTCGAAAGATTAATGGAAGAAAACAACAACAAATATCCGCAGGAAGGCGGTAACCGCCGTCCGCGCCCGTCGCGCCAGCCGCGGCGGGGTTTCAACTGGTTCTCCCTGGTCTATCTGTTCCTGCTGCTGGGCCTGGCCTACATGTGGTCCTCCACCGGTACGGCCAACCCCCTGAAGAAAGAATGGATTGAAGTCAAGGACGGCCTGCTGGTCAGCGGCGACGTTGACAAGCTGGTCTTTGTCCGCAACGAGTACAAGGGAGAAATCTATCTGAAACAGTCATCGCTCGACAAATACAAGAACCTCTACGGCGGCCGCGAGCCCAAGGCCGGTCCGCATTTCTATTTCCTTGTTTCTGAGCAGTTCGATGCCGAAACCCAGTTCGACACGCTCGTGGAATCCCTGCCCCCTGAACTGCAGTTCAAGGTGGTGATCGACGAACACAAGAACTACTGGGGACCGATCATCGAATGGATCATCTTCCCGCTGTTGCTGCTGGGCATGTTTTTCATCTTCATGCGGCCGATGCGCGGCATGGGCGGCGGAGCCGGCGGCGGCATCTTCAATGTCGGGAAGTCGCAGGCCAAGCTCTATGAGAAATCCAACAACGTGAAGGTGACCTTCAAGGATGTAGCCGGCATGGAAGAGGCGAAAGTCGAAGTGAAAGAAATCGTGGATTTCCTGAAGAATCCCAAGAAATACACCGCCCTGGGCGGCAAGATTCCCAAGGGCGCCCTGCTGGTAGGCCCTCCGGGTACCGGCAAGACGCTGCTGGCCAAGGCCGTGGCCGGAGAAGCCGATGTGCCTTTCTTCTCGATGTCCGGTTCCGATTTCGTGGAAATGTTCGTCGGCGTGGGCGCTTCCCGCGTCCGCGACCTCTTCCGCCAGGCCAAGGAGAAAGCTCCCTGCATCGTCTTCATCGACGAAATCGACGCCGTGGGCCGCGCCCGCAGCAAGAATGCCGGTTTCACGTCGAACGACGAACGGGAGAATACCCTGAACCAACTCCTGACCGAGATGGACGGCTTCGGCTCCAATTCAGGCGTCATCATCCTGGCCGCCACCAACCGGGCCGACATCCTCGACAAGGCCCTGATGCGTGCCGGCCGTTTCGACCGCCAGATCCATGTGGACCTGCCGGAACTCAAGGAACGCCTTGAGATCTTCAAGGTACATCTGCGCGGCATCAAGCTCGCACCGGGCTTCCAGATGGATTTCCTGGCCAAGCAGACCCCCGGATTCAGCGGCGCCGACATCGCCAACGTGTGCAACGAAGCAGCCCTGATTGCTGCCCGCAAGAACAAGGAATTCGTGGACAAGCAGGACTTCCTGGACGCCATCGACCGCATCGTCGGCGGCCTGGAGCGCAAGAGCAAGATCATCACGCCCGAAGAAAAGAATACCATCGCCCACCACGAGGCCGGACATGCCACGGTCAGCTGGCTGCTGCCCAACGCCAATCCCTTGCTGAAAGTCACCATCATTCCGCGCGGACAGAGCCTGGGCGCTGCCTGGTACCTGCCCGAAGAGCGCCAGCTCACCACCACCGAACAGATGATGGACGAGATGGCGGCGACCATCGGCGGCCGCGTGGCCGAAGAACTTGTCAACGGACGCATCTCGACCGGCGCGCTCTCCGACCTGGAGAAATTGACCAAGCAGGCCTATGCCATGGTCACTTATTTCGGCATGAGCGAAAAGGTCGGCCATCTTTCTTATTACGATTCCACCGGCAGCCGCGACATGGCTTTCAGCAAGCCTTACAGCGAAAAGACGGCGGAACTGATCGACGAAGAAGTGAAGCGCCTTATCGCGCAGGCGCACGAGACGGCCTATAAGGTCCTGACGGAGAACCGTGCGGGCTTCGAGCAGCTGGCACAGCTGCTGCTGGAGCGCGAAGTGGTGTTCTCCGAAGACCTGGAAGCCATCTTCGGCCCGCGTCAGGGCGGGGTGGATCCCAACAAACTGTTGCGTGACGAACCGGATGAGCGTCCGGCGGAAACGCAGGCAACGACAATCGCGGAGGCCTGACGATGGGAAAGGGAGCGTTGGTGAACCGTATCATTTTCGGGCTGCTGTTCCTGGTGGTCGTCATCGGCGCGCTGCTGCATCCTGTCGCCCTGCTGGTGCTGTGTGCTTTCCTGGGCGTGACGCTGGCGTTGGAATTCTATCGCATGACCTGTACCCGCCGCTATTGGAAAGAGGAAGCGCTGGTCATCGTGACGCTGGTGCTGATGACGGTCCTGTATTTCTTTACGCTCTATGCTGCGCTGCCCGCCCGTTGGATGCTGCTGGGTCTGGTCCCTGTGATGGACGCGTGGATCTGCCAGCTCTTCGACGGGGCAGACGGCCACGAATTCGTCACCGCACCCTATTTTCCCTTGATCTATGTGCTGCCGATGCTCCTGAGCCTGCTGCGTCTGGGCTTTCCGGGCGGGGTCTTCTCCTGGAAACTCAACCTGGGCATTTTCGTGCTGGTCTGGTGCTGTGATATCGGCGCCTATTGTTTCGGCATGCTGTTCGGGCAGCGTCCGAACAGCCGCAAGCTCTTTCCGGCGCTTTCTCCCAAGAAATCCTGGATCGGCGTGGTGGGGGGCACCTTGTTTACTTTCCTCGCTGCCTGGGCTGTCTGGGCGCTCTGGGGGGCGGAGGTGATGGCGTTGTTCCACTGGATGATGCTGGCCGTGATCGTATCGACGCTCGGCGTCGTGGGCGACCTGTACGAGTCGCTGATCAAGCGGCATGCGGGTGTGAAGGATGCCGGCCGCCTGATTCCCGGTCATGGCGGCGTGCTCGACCGTTTCGACGACGGCCTTTTCGTCTTTCCGATTGCTGCGATCTATCTTGTCTTACTCCAACTGATCTGATATGCGTCTCGACAAAAACACCTATGGAACGGTACTGGCGGTCTATCTGTTCAGTGCGGCGGTCGTATTCGTTCTCTGGCGCTGGGTCCCCCAATGGTGGATCAACTTGCCCCTGACGCTGGGCATGGTCTGGTTCTGCGCCTGGCAGACCTATTTCCATATGGTTCCCGACCGGGTGCATGGCGGCAATGAGCACCATGTATCCGCCGTATCCGACGGAAAGGTGGTTTTCATCGGAAAAGTCTTTGCAGACGGCTACCTGCAGCGGGAATGCATGATGATCTCGGTCTACATGGATTTCTGGGACTTGCACGCCAATTTCTGGCCGGTGACCGGGACGGTCTCCTATGCCGAGTATTTCCCGGGCAAGCATCTGCTGGCGTTCAAGCCCAAGGCCTCCGAGGAGAATGAGCATTTCTGCACGGCTATCCGCACGCCGGAAGGCAAGGAAGTGCTGTTCAAGCAGCTGGCCGGCGGATTTGCGCGCCGCATCGTCTGCTATGCGAAGCAGGGAATGCAGGTGAAAGCCGGCGACCAGTGCGGCATCATCAAATTCGGTTCCCGCATCGACTATTATCTTCCCGTCGATGCAAAAATCCTTGTTCAAGAAGGAGAATTAGTGAAAGGCGTGACTTCCGTCCTCGCCGAGATTTGACATCCCAGTCTACTCCGGGGCGTCGATCGTGAGGAAACGCTCCGGACCGAGCATGTCGAGGGCGCGTTCGATGAGCGCGCTCCTTTTTTCGTCTTTTTTCCCAGAGTAAATATAGAGCAGAGATTCCAGATAGAGCGTCAGCATGGACGATTCGTCGCGGCGGCGGAAGGCACTTCGGTCAATCTGCAGGCCCGTGGCTTTCAGGAAGGTTTCCAGCCGGTCCTGCGGGAAAAGCTCCCCGCCACGATACACATTGATATAGAACTGGATCCTCCCGTTTTCCACATAGGTGGGCACGAAACCGCCCGGGAAACAGAGCAATTCGACCGGAAGCCCGGCACTCTGGCAGATAGCCAGGTAGATGTAGGACAGTACGAAAGGATTGCCGCCCCGGCTCTGGAGCGTGTCGCCCAGCAGAGCGTACTGCGGATCCTTGAGCTGCACGTCGTACAGCGTGAACTTGAGGCGGTGGTAGAAAACGTGGTTCAGGATGCGGATGTTCTCCACGCCGGTCCGCAAATCCGAATGCTCCAGCTGGTAGGCCTCCAGACACTGGTAGAAAAGCGATTCGTAGCGCTCGCGGCTCAGGGTCCAGTCGAGCAGCGAACTGATGATCCAACCCCCTTCGAACAGCGAGAGCGGGGCGGGGGAATGCTGGATGAAGGACTGGAAGTCGCCCAGCCGGAATTCCGCGTTGAGCCGGCGGGCCCGCTCGATGATCGCGGCTTTCTGCACCGGATCGCTTTCGCGGTCCGCCCGGTTGTGGAGCGAACGTACGACCTCCGAGCCGAAGGACGCGAGGCGCTGGTCCACCAGCTCGGTCACTACGCTGTCCCGGTCGTCGAACAGCGCGACCAGCGGTTCCAATACTTCAGGATCGACAGGCATGTCAGGCGGTCATGGTTTCGAGTGAGCGCCAGAGCAACTGCGCGATCAGCGATTTATAGTCGGGATTGCTTTCCTTGATATGCCGGTTGGCGATGGCCAGGCAAACCGTGACGGCATCGTGGCCGAGCAGGGTGGCGAGGCCGGCCAGGCAGGAACTTTCCATTTCGATGTTGCTCACGCGGTATCCTTCGTGTTCGAAACTCTCCAGCTTCGGGATCAGGTCGGGAATCGTCAGGTCCAGTCGGACGGAGCGGCCCTGGGGGCCATAGAAACCGGGTGCCGAAACGGTCATTCCCTTGTAGGTCCAGCCCTGGAACTTCCGGATGAGGGTATCGCTGGCGCGGACGAAATAGGGACGTCCGAGACGCTCCGGCCAGTCCATGTGCTTGACGAAAGCTTCTTCGAAGTCTTTCAGGAATATCTTTTCACCGTCTTTGTACCAGTTGAGGACGCCGTCGAAACCGATGGATATATGGCTCAGGATATAGCTTCCCAGCGGAATATCGGGCTGGGCGGCGCCGCAGGTGCCGATGCGGAGGATGGACAGGCGGCGATGTCTCAATTTGGGCAACCGGGTCTTGAAATCGATGTTGGCCAGGGCGTCNNTCCACTTCGATGGAATCGAAAAGGTAGGAAATGGCGTTGACGCGGTCAGGGTCGCCCATCATGATGACGGTATCGGCCAGGTCTTCGGGTTTGATATGGAGATGGAACACGGATCCGTCTTCGTTGATGATGAGTTCCGAGCTGGGAATGGGCTGTTTCTTCATGATTTTTCGGTCTTGAAACAACAAATATACGAAATTATCCTTAAATTCACAAGGTCAAACCCTTGCACAATGAAAAACCCCTGCCGCCCCTGTCTGTCCTTCTGTCTGCTACTCTGTCTTGTCGCCGCCTGCACGGTGCGTCCGCCGGAGCCTTATGGTGCCGTTCCTACGCCGCAGCAGCTGGCCTGGCAACAGATGGAGATGAACCTGTTTTGCCATTTCGGCCCGAATACATTCACCGGAGCGGAGTGGGGAACTGGCACCGAGCCGGAAGATATCTTCTGCCCGACGGACCTGGATTGCCGGCAGTGGACGGCCGTGGCGCGAGCTGCGGGTTTCAAGGGCGTGATTATCACGGCGAAACACCACGACGGCTTCTGCCTCTGGCCTTCGCCGGAGAGCTTGCATACGGTCGCTCAGAGTGCCTGGCGGGAGGGGAACGGCGATGTGCTGCGTGAGCTCTCAGATGCCTGTTCGGCAGACGGGCTCAAGTTCGGCGTCTACATTTCGCCCTGGGACCGCAACGACCCGCGCTATGGCACACCAGGATACAATGGTGCTTTCGTCCGGACACTGGAGAGCGTGCTGGATGGCCGTTACGGGCCGGTGTTCGAGCAGTGGTTCGACGGAGCCTGCGGGGAAGGCCCCACGGGGCGCCGGCAGGTGTACGACTGGCCGCTGTTCAATGCCACGGTGCATCGTCTTCAGCCGGATGCCGTGATTTTCAGCGATGTCGGCCCGGGCTGCCGCTGGGTCGGCAACGAGTCCGGGCAGGCCGGCCGTACCAACTGGTCGACACTGGAAGTGGAGGGTTTTGAGCCGGGGGCGGGGAGTCCGCCGGTCGAGGTGCTGAACGGCGGGACGCCGGATGCTTCGCACTGGGCGGCCGCCGAGACCGATGTCTCGATCCGGCCGGGTTGGTTCTGGCGTGCGTCCGAGACAGACCGGGTGAAAAGCGTGCAGCAGTTGCTGAAGATCTATTATGAAAGTGTCGGTCGCAACTCGCTCCTCCTGCTCAATGTGCCGCCGGATACCCGCGGCCGTATCGACGCCGTGGATTCGCTGCGCCTCCTGGAATTCCGCGCTGCGCTCGATGGCATCTTTGCCAGCGACCTGGCATCCGGCGCCGCTGTCTCAGGAGATTCCCGGGGCAGGCGATTCATTCCCGCCAATATCCTTTCGCCGGAATACGACCAATATTGGGCTTTGCCCGACGGACAGACGACCGGTACGCTGACGCTCTCGTTCCCGGAGCCCCGTACCTTCAACCGTGTTATGCTGCAGGAATATATTCCGCTGGGTCAGCGCATCGCCGCCTTCCACATCGATATCCTGACGCCGGAAGGCGAATGGCAGCAGATTGCCCGCGAGACCACCGTCGGCTACAAACGCATCGTCCTGACGCCCACCGTCACGGCTACAGCGCTACGCCTGACCATCGACAAAGCCCTTTCCTGCCCGACGCTGTCCAGGTTCTCTCTTTTCCACGACAAGATCTTCTGTGACGATCAGGCCGTGACGATCAAGGATTGATCCATGCTTTTTTGACTTCCTCCCAATCGTAGTACGGGCCGTCGGAGAGGCCGAGGAGGGTGGCTTCACGTTCGTTGATGAAGCCTTTGACCAGCACCTTGCCTGCCGGGTTCCGGTAGAAGATCATCTGGAAGTTGCCGGCGAAGGGCGTGTATTGCCAGGCGGGCCAGTCCGGTGCCTCGTCTTTCGTAAGGCGCTCGCCGATGCCTTTCACGCCGATCCGGGAACAGAAGGCCAGCAGGTGCCAGTCGTGGCCGAAGCGGAGGTCTGCGATGCAGTCCCCGTTCGCAATGGCCTCGTCTGCTTTGTCGATGAAGTCGTGTACCAGCGCGTCCACCTCCGGGACCGCCATGCGGCGGTCGCCGAACTCCGCGCTGTTGCACTGACGCAGGAAGAGGTTCAGCGAAATCATCCGGGCATATTGCTTCAGGTCTTCCACGTTGAACAGGTCGATCAGGGTCTGGTCCTGGTCGAACGATCCGCTGACGGCGGCGAAGGAAAGGGTGCCGGACAGCAGGTCTTCGATGGAGCCGCCAATAGCATCCCGGCCGGCATCCACATCGGAGAAAACGCGTTTGGCGAAATAGGCCGTATCGGTTTTATGGTCAGAAATGAATTCGCCGATGATCTTGTAAGCTTCCTTTGTCAGATCTTCGGGATCGCCGCTGCTGAGGTATTTCATGAACTCCTCGCCGGTGTCCCAGCTGAGGTCGAGATCCGGTTCCTGCGACAGCAGTTCGCCGGTGAAGGCGGCCATGCTGACCAGGCAGCGCGGCGAAGTGCTCGAAACGGCGCGGACATGGCGGCTGCCGCTGCGGAACACATCCTTGTATTTCTCATGCATGCGATGGGCGATCTGCCGGTGTTCCCGTGCGCCGCGTGGCGTCAGGCGGCCGTTCATGTTGTTGTGGAGGTCATAGATCGTCTGTACCTGCTGGAACGCCTGCTCTCCTTCCTCGCTCAGCACCCCGGCTTCATGCGCCTTGGTGAACGCGTCCACGACCTTTCCGTAGGCATAGCCCCAGTCGCTGCGTGCTCCGTGCCGTCCGTAGTGGCTGATATAGAACGGCTTGAACCCGGCCGGAACCGGCGTTTCCGCCACGTGGAAATACTCGTAGGGGCTGGTATTCACCCCGAAGCGGTACAAATTGTCCTCGATGCCATCCGGCACCGTAACCACCTGCTCCTGCGGTTTGCAGGCAACCGCCAGGACCGTCAGGCAAAGAAAGAAAAGAAAGCGTTTCATGGTTATTCTAGTTATCTGCGCAAAGCCGGTTGATGAAGTTGAAGATCACCAGCGTACGTTTGCGCAAGAGCGGATAGTCGATGATGGCGGGCGTGTCGGTCTTTTTGAGGGTGTGCTGGTGGAAGGCGGAGGTGAAGAGGACGGCGGGGATGCCGGCACGGGCGAAGGGATGCTGGTCGGACGTCGTGTACATCATCTTCGAGAACTTGGGGCTGCCATAGAACGTCAGGTCCAGGTCGAGCTTGTAGGCGGCCCGGTGGCAGAGATACGAAAGGTAACCCTGGTAGGCCTCCGGCAGCGTGTTTTCGCCGATGGCGAACAGATATTCCCGGTTGCTGTGGGGCGGAACCAGGTCCGTTCCCAGCATGTCCATGTTGACCATCGCCTTGATTTTGCCTTTGGGAACGGGACAGTGCCGTACGAACCAGGAGCTTCCGGCCAAACCGAGCTCCTTGCCGTCGAAAGCCACGAAAACCAGGTTCTTGCGCGGACCGGCGCCGTCGGCCTTCATGGCACAGAACATCCGGGCGAGCGACAGCAGGGCCGTCACGCCGGACGCATTGTCGTCCGCACCCGGATAGACCGTATGTCCCAGTCGCCCCAGGTGGTCGTAGTGTGCACCGATGACAATGTATTCATCGCTGGGAACGCTGGCGGGCAGCAGGCCCACCACGTTGCGGATGGCGATGGAGTCCTCATGACGGAAACTCTGCGTATAGGCCCAGTTCAGGGGCTTGAGCCCCATCTCCCGGAACTGCTCGATCAGATAATGCTCGGCCAGAAATTTTCCGGGCGTGCCGGATGCACGGCCTTCCGTCATCCCGTCGGCCAGTTGCTCAAGCATCTGCTTCTGGTCCTGCGTGGAGATCAGGTTTTCATAGGGCCGTAGGCTCTGTGCCCCGGCGTCTTCCTGTCCTACGAGGAACAGAAATAGGGAGGTCAGGAGCAGAATGGCACAACTTTTTCTCATTTAGTTTCAAATGACCTGCAAAAATAGTATTTTTGCGAAGATGTTCAAACGCGGCTTCGCATTTCTTGTGCTGCTGTGGCTCTCCGTGACCGCGGCCCATGCACAATACGATCTCGACCACTTTTATTACAGCGGCCGGCAATTGCTTATTGACGGAAAGTATGCCCAGGCCATCGAACAGTTCAATGTGCTGTCCCGCCTCGACAGCACCATGTACGAAGCCTATTTTTTCCGTGGCATCGCCAAATACAATCTGGGCGACTTCGTGGGCGCCCAGCGCGACTTCGACCGTACCCTGCACTTCAATCCCATCTACACCCCGGCTTACCACTACCGGGCCATCGCCCTGAGCCGGACAGGCAAGTATGACCTGGCACTCAAGGACCTGGAAGAGGCTGTGGACCTGCGCCCGAGCTATACCGACTTGTATTTCAGTCGTGGCGTGACCTATTTTCTCTCGCAGCAGTTCGAGAAAGCGGTGCAGGATTTCAACACCTTCATCCGCAAGTCGCCCCGCGAAGCCAATGCCTACCTGAACCGCGGCGCCTGCTATCTTTACCTGAAAGACACCGTGCGGGCGCTGGAAGACTACAACAAGGCCATCTCGCTCAACCGCTATGACCCGGAAGGTTATGTCCGCCGTTCCCGCGTATATGCCATGCAGGAACGCCCGGAGGAAGCCATCGAAGACCTGGATACGGCCATCCGCATCGACAGTACCAATACCTTCGCCTTCTTCAACCGGGCCATCCTGAAATACGACCAGAAAGACATTGCAGGTGCCCTGACCGACCTCGACCGGGTGCTGGAGGAAGAACCCGGCAACGCCCTGACACTTTACAACCGGGCGCTCATTTATTCCCAGGTCGGTGACTACCGGGCCGCCCTCGACGACTACGACCGCGTGCTCAACATCAATCCGAACAACGTGCTGGCCTATTTCAACCGGGCCGCCGTCTTCATGGAACTGGGCCGCTATCGCGAGGCCATGGACGACTATTCCCAGGCCATCAACCTGTATCCAGATTTCGCCAAGGCCTACATGAACCGGTCCTACGCCAAGAGCCAGCTCGGACAATACAACTCGGCCAAGCAGGACTACGACATTGCGCAAAAGAAAGTGCGTGAGTATCAGGCGCTCACATCGGATTCTACCGGCCACGCCGCCTTTGCCGACACCGCTCGCAAATACGACCGCCTGCTGGCGCTCGACGCCGAATTCGCCAAGAAGGATTTCGACAACGAACTGCTGCAGTACCGTGACGTGGACATCCGGCTCAAGCCGCTCTATAAGGTGCAGCCCGCCGATTCGGTAAGCGGCTACTCGTCCATCGCCCGGAAGTACGAAGATGAAGTCCTCGACAACTTCATCGCCCAGAGCCCGCTGGCCGTGAAGTTCGCCGCTGACGGACGGACGCGCATCCGCGACGCGGCCCGTGTCCGCGAAGAAGTAACCCGCCGGATGCGGCAGGACCGCAGCAGCGACAATCTCTTCGTCCGTGCGCTGGTGGAGGCGGAGAACAACCAGTTCAACACCGCGCTGGTCTGCTACGACGAGGCCATCGAGAAATCGCCGGAGACCTTCTTCTACTACATCAACCGCGGCGCACTGCAGGCAGAAATGATTGATTTCATCTCATCGATGGAGAACAACGTGCAGGTTTTGACGCTCGACAACAACAAGACCGTCAAGACCCGCGTGCAGGACCAGGTGACCCGCAGTTACGACTACACGCCCGCCATCCACGACATGACGAAGGCGGCCGCCATCAATCCCGGATTCCCGTATACCTACTATAATCTCGGCAATCTTTACTGCCTGTCGAACGACCTGCCCGAGGCCATCGTGCAATACAGCCGGGCTATCGACCTCTATCCCTATATCGGCGAGGCGTTCTATAACCGGGGCCTCGTGCTGATCTACTTGAAAGACAAGGAGAAAGGCTGCATCGACCTGAGTACGGCAGGCGAGCTGGGCATCCAGGACGCATACAGCGTCATCAAGAAATATTGTAAAACCGAAGAAGACTTATAAATACCATGTGGCTTTGGACAGCGGTTGGATCCGCCATTCTGCTGGGTATCTACGACGTATTCAAGAAGCAGGCGTCGACACGCAATGACGTGCTCCATATCCTTTTGTATTGTACGGCGCTTTCCACCTTGATCCTTTCTCCTTTCATCCTGACCTCCGCCTTCGGCTGGCAATGGTTGGAAGGGACCAATTTCAATGCTTCTCCCGGCTCGACCCGCGACCACCTGCTGGTCTTGCTCAAGGCCTTCATCGTCTCGATTTCGTGGATCACGGGCCTGATGGGCCTCAAGAACCTGCCCATCACCACCGCCGGTACCATCAAGACTTCCCGGCCGGTGTTCGTACTCCTGGGCTCGATCCTGATTTTCGGTGAGCACCTGAACCTGTGGCAATGGGTGGCCGTCATCCTGGCTTTTGCCGCCCTCTGGATGCTGGGACACACCAGCAAGCGCGAAGGTTTCGACTTCGTGCGAAACAAATGGGTCCTCTGCATGTGGGTGTCGGTGCTCTCGGGCGTGGCCAGCGCCCTGCTCGACAAGCATCTGATGTCCTCGATGCAGCCGATGTTCGTGCAGGGATGGTGCAACTTCTACATCACCCTCATCCTGACGGTCATCCTGCTGGTCATGAAATTCAGCGGCAGTTCCTCGTACCAGCCCTACAAGCACGACTGGCTGATCCTGCTGATCGCCCTGTTCATCACCTGGTCGGATTTCCTGTATTTCCTGTCGCTGAGCGGCGAAGGCGCCATGTTGTCGGTGGTATCGATCCTGCGCCGCAGCTCGGTGATCATCACCTTCATCTGCGGAGCCATCTTCTTCAAGGAGAAGAACCTCAAGTCGAAGGGTCTCGCCCTGCTGATCCTGCTGGCCGCGATGATTATCTTGGTATTAGCGAGCTAGCCTTTTCGGCTTATTTGACTTTCTGATTGAATGCCTTGGCGATGCGCTGGGCGGTGCCTTCGTTGGCGGCAAAACGGACGGCGACAACCAGCAGCACGATGGCAAGCAGGGGGAAGATGCTGCCGACGGACAACGAATAGACCGTCGACATCTTCAGGCCGGAGGGCAGCTTCGTGGTGAAGAAATCCACGAAAATCCAGATCTGGAATCCCAGCAGCACGATGGCATTCGTAATGCACAGAAAAACCTGATAGAAAGGCTGTTTGGCCGAAAGCAGCGCCACGTTGGAAATAAAGAACGACAGGACGATGAAAATGATGTAAATCAGTCTGTCCTTGAAACGGACGGTGTAGAGGATGCCCGTTTCCGGATTGACGGCATGGCATACATCCATCCCAAGCAGGACGATGATCAATAGGGCCGCGGCGGCGATCAGCCAGTTATGCGGTTTCTTCCACATGGTTATGACGGTTGATGGCATCGCGGAACATAGCGATCATCTTTTCGACGGAGATGGCGATGTTGTAGGGTTTTACGGATGCAGCATAAAGTTTGCCGGCTTCCCAGCGCTCTTCGGGGTGCGAAAGCCAGTCGTCGATGCGTTCGGCCAGCGCCCCGGCGTCGTGAATGGGGAAGAGGCTGCGCTCGCTCAGCGCAAACTGGGCGGATCCGGTGTAGGGTCCGTTGGCGATGACCGGCACGGCGCCTTGCTGGATGGCTTCGAGGATGGAGAGGCCTTCGATCTCGATGAATGCGCAGTGAACGGTCAGGTCGGCTTTGGCGGCGAGCCGGCACAGTTCATCGTGGTTCAGGAAGACGAAAGAAGGCTCGTAGCTGAGAATGCCTTCGCTGTACAGTTGACGGGCTTTCTTCTTGAGTTTGTTGGCCAGAGGGCCGTTTCCGGCGAAAACCAGGTGGATGCGGCGGGCGAACCGGGAGTGGCGCATGGCCCGGAGCAGGGTGATCTGGTCTTTTTCGTTGGCCAGGCGTCCGATGCAGATGACTTCCAGCGGGCGCTCGGGATCCAGATAGTTCTGCGGGGGATCGGCCGGCCGGAGACAGGTCTCGGGAATCAGGCCGTTGGAGATGACGCGCAGTTCGGCGGTGTAGTGGTTTTCCTGCAGCCGCTGGCGTACTTTCTCCGTAGGGCAGTGGATGTGGGAGCAGGCGCTGTAGATATGTTTCTGCCAGAGATGCAGCAGGGCTTCTGCCGGCCATTTCCAGCGCGTGATGCCCAGGCTGTTCAGGATGTTCTCCGGGAACATATGGAACGACGCAGTCAGGGGCTTGCCCAGCCGTTTTGCAATGCGTATCGTCTTGTACTGCAGTACGAAATTCTCTTCCAGGTGGACTACTTCGGCCCAGCGTACGGCCTCTTCGATGCGTTTGGGATCGCCGTTGGCATAGGAGAAGCCATTGGCCTCGATGATGGGCTGGAAGATCGGGAACTTGAATTCCTTCAGGGGAAAGTCGGGGTGCTGGGCCGGATTGTCCGGATTGCACCCGGCCATGACGCGGACATCCTCGCCGGCAGCTTTCAGTTCATGGACTATTCTTCGCGCCGAGGCGGAAAGGCCGTTCCCGCGGACGTACATATTATTGATAACAAAGAGTATCTTCATGTGGTTCAGGTCGATATATTCCCATTCCTGTCAGAACGGGAATGCAAAGATACGCTTTTTTTTATTTAGAAAACCGTTCCCACCAGGAATCCCGATAAGATTCTCCCACAGGGAGTTTGGTCTTGTCGTCGAGTGTGACTTCGTTGCGCCGGGCCTCTTGCACTCGGTCGAGTGCGATGATGTAGGAGCGGTGGATGCGGAAAAAGCGGTCCTGGGGCAGTTCTTCCGCCAGGTTTTTCATGCGATAGAACACAATGGCCGGCGCGGCATCTCCATCAAGATGGATCTTCAGATACTCGCCCATGCCTTCGATGTAGCGGATGCGTCGCGTGTCGATGCGGAGCCCATGGTTGGCCGTGTTGAAATTGAGGAAGTTTCCTTTCGATTCGTCCAGGGCGCGCTTCATCGAAAGTCTGTCTTCCAACTTTTTCACGGAATCCAGGAACTCGTTGAAACTGAATGGCTTCAATAGATAGTCAACCGCATTGACACGAAAACCATCTATGGCATATTCCGCATAGGCCGTCGTAAAGATCACCAGCGGTGGACGCTCGAGCGAGCGGACGAAGTCCATGCCGTTGATGTCGGGCATGTTGATGTCGACCAGCAGCGCGTCGGCCTGGTCGAGCCAGGGCTGCGCTTCGCGCGGGCTTGTGCAGGCGGCCAGCAACTGGAGTCCGGGAATCTTTTTGATATAGACTTCCAGGAGTTGCAGGGCGAGCGGTTCGTCGTCGATGGCCAGGATCTTGATCATGCCTGTTCGTTTTTCGGAGTGAGCGGAATGTCGAGCAGCACGCGGTAACTGTCAGGCTGTTCGTCGATATGCAGGGCGTAATCGCTGTCATAGAGCAGGTCCAGGCGCTTGCGGATGTTTTCCATTCCGAGACCGTGCTGTTCCGTTTGCCGGGCGGGGTGGAGGGAGTTGGCGCAGGAGAAGAGAATGCGGCGCTGGGTCATCTCCAGGGAAAGCCGGACGAAGGAAGGTGCTTCATAACTGATGCCATGCTTGAAAGCATTTTCCACGAAAGAGGCCATCAGCAGCGGTGGAACCACGGCACTATCCGTCTCGCGGGGCAAAGCCGCCTCGATCCGTACGGATTCGGGATAGCGAAGCCGCATCAGGGACAGGTAATGGCGGATATAATCGAGTTCATGCGACAGGGGAATGGTGGGCGCCTCTCCCTCGTAGAGTACAATGCGCATCAGCTTCGAGAATTCGCTCACAGCTTCGGTGGCTTTGTCCGGATCGGTGTAGATGAGCGACTGGATGTTGTTGAGCGTATTCATGAAGAAATGCGGATTGATCTGGTAGCGGAGGGCTTCCAGTTGCCGGCTTACGTTGGCGGCCTGCAGTTCCTTCAGTTCGGCTTCGTGTTTCCGCGAGCGGTAGAGGGCGGTCAAGCCCAGGTCGCCGGCAACCAGCAGGATGCCGATGATCAGTTCCTGTATTTCCGGCCGGATCGGGCCCCGTCCGTCTACGGGCGGCAGCCCGGGACGGCCCATCTGACGGTCGAAAGGCAGTTCGTCGGGCGGGGGCCAGGGCATGTTGCCTGCACGCCGGTCGGGCCGACTGTCCGGCAGGAAGCAGTACAGGCCGAAAGCCACCAGCAGCAGGAGAGAGAGCAGGCCATACCACACCTTGTTCTTTTTATGGAACAGCGGCTCCATCAGGAAATGGTGGACCAGCACCAGCGCCAGGAAGGGAAGTATCGTCAACCACAGATTCACAACACAAAATTACGGATATTTTTG